>Ga0335082_10010011_pt1 | contig 10292 bp, 6 predicted proteins | sample Lox_Sample_41_FD_206718 | JGI IMG/M metagenome (GOLD analysis project Ga0335082, IMG submission 206718) | Soil microbial communities from Loxahatchee National Wildlife Refuge, Florida, United States - Lox_Sample_4.1 | ecosystem: Environmental > Terrestrial > Soil > Wetlands | place: USA: Florida...
GCTTGCGCCACTCCTCGCCGACGCGCAGCGAGAAGACCAGCGGACCTCGCTCCACGGCGGCGCTGTTGTTGTACCACCGTGTGACGCGTACGTCCATCGGGAAGCGCAGTGTGATTCGATCGCCGTTTCGCCATCGCCGCTCGATGCGATGGAATGCGCCGTTTCGGACGCCGCTTTCCGCTTTGCCGTTGACTTCGATGATGGCCTTCCCGGCCCAGGCCGGGACGCGTAGCATAAGGGGGAACGTGGCAGACTTCTCCGGCGTCACCTTGAGTTCGATTCGTTCCTTGAACGGGTAGTCCGTTTCTTCCGTTACGGTAACGCGAACGCCACCGCGAACAAACGTCGTTACTTCGCTCGGGGCATAGGCGATTGCTGCTAACCCGTCGTCCGCAGTGGCCATCCACAGATTCGCGGCGAACTTCGGCCAACCCTGGTGGAAGTTGGCCGTACAGCAGCCGAAGTTCGGTTCGAGCCCGAAGAGATTGGACTCAGGTCCGTTCGTCGTCCAATCGCGCCTTTGAATATCGACGAGCACCTGGTTTGGCTGCTGATCGTACTGGTGGGCCCACATCTGCGTGTCGAAGGCCGCGGGCAGGGCGTTGAAGGTCATCTTCTCGAGCCGGTCGCCCAAGGCCGCGTCGCCCGTGATGCTTGCGGCAAGTTCGAGCGAAAACATTGCCTCAACCACAGCGCAGAGCTCCGTTCCTTGCACGGGACTACGCCCCGCGTAATGCTCGTCGCCTCCGTGCACCCCATTCGGCATCAGGTGAGACTCGTCCATCACCTTTAACAACTGGTAGAGGGCATCTCGATCGGTCTTGTCCGCCGAGAACAAATAATAAACCGGCGACGATTTGATCGCCATCGCGTTGTTCACGACGTGCGTTTTCAACAGAGCCTCGCCTTTTGGCACTCTGCCGGGGTATTGGAAATTCGCGAAGTGACCCTTCCAGTCGTAGCCTTGACGCGACAATTTGCGGGCGAGGTCGAGCAGGAAGGCGTCGCCTGTCCGGTTGTAGAGCCACGCGATGGTCAGAACCTGGTCTCCCCACCGGTAGATGGCCCATTCCTTCAACGGACGCTCGTCGATGGATTTCGCCATGTAGGCGAAGTAGCGTTGCATGAGTGGCAGCACGCGCGCGTCGCCGGTCGCCTCGTAATATTGGGCCAGCACCTTCAACTCGACGAAGTTCGGCCACCAGTCGGTGTTCTTGACGGGACCGATTGCACCGTCGGCTCGCTGGTTTTCGAGCGTCCAGTTCACCCAGCGCAGAACCTTGGCCTTCAGTTCGACGCTGTCGAGCAGGTAGGCCAAAGGTACCAACCCGTCCAGGAAGTATGGACCGCGCTCCCAACTCTCTCCAGTGCCGCCGAGCCAGCCGCTATCAGCGGTGAGCGACGGCCAGAATTCATCGAGATGGCCACTTTGCCCGCGGGCCTGGATTTCCAACTGCCGCCGAAGCCACCCGCGCGGCTTCACTGCCGTGAGCGGCAGAGGATTGAATGCGGCCGCAACCAGGGGGCTGCGGTTCTTCACGGCCGGTTGATTTGCCGGGCGAGTATCGCCCGCGAACAACGTGCAAGCCGACAAGCAGAGGAGCAGTCGCGAATGCGCCATGGTTCTCGAATACCACATGTGACGCTCCATGTGACACTTTTGCATCTCGTGCTGTTACACCGCTACGTCGTAGATTCGGCAAGAACTGCCGTGTTGGCCTGTAACAAAGACGCTATCAACTGAAGCCGAAGCCGCTCACCTCGCCAGTGCCGGTTCACGAAGGAAGTCTTTTCATTGCAGGACATTGGCCTGGCCGGCCCAAGGCCTTATCACGATGGAACCGCGATTGCTTCTCCTGTGACCATGCCGCAACAGCCTTTCGTTGTCTTTCGGAGGAACGTACCGCCGTGCCCGCACTTGCGCCAATTCGTGCAGCATGACTGCGCAGAAGACCAGGCGCAATTGATCGCAGCGGTCGATGAGCTCGAGCCCGTTCTGCTCTCGTACGAGCAGACGCGAATGGATTTCAACGAGAAACGCTCCCGCCTGCAGGACTCGATGAGCCGCTACGACGGAACCGTTGACCGGACGATGGCTGGCTTCTGTGACCTCGACAGCCTCTTCGAGCGGACCGGGGCATTGCAATCGGCGAGCGATGAATTTGGCGACGCACTGCACGGACGAGGCGACGCGCGAATGGCGGCGCGCGGCGCAGTCCAGCGAGTTGGTTCCCTGCTCGACCAGATCAATACGGAATCGCTGGGCCATGCGGCGCGGGAAGCATTCGACCTTGCAGGCTCCGAACTTCGCGGCTGGATGGATCGCCTTTCCGAGGCCCATCCCCCCGTGGCATATTCCATGTTGCCCATAGCCCGCTGGCGCAGGATTGCATGATGAACCGCCGGAAAGCTATCGTTATGCCGTTCCCCCTCCGTCCCCACCAGATGCCCGAAGCCCAGTTTACCGACTACTTCGAGATGGGCTTCGAACCCTATCTGTTCAAAATCTACTTCGGGCAGCATGACGGCGGGCCTGAGGATGCGAGCCTCAAGGTTGGGCTCGTGATGAGTCCCGCTGTCGCCAAGGCCCTCGCTACCCATCTCGAGGCACAGATCGTTTCCTACGAGATGGAGTTTGGAGAGATCCGGGATGTCAACGCGCCGGTCCGGGGTGCGGCCGCCGGCGACTAACTGGCGGCGGCTCGCCGCATGGACGGGGGCGTTTCGGTCGCCGGCTCGGAGCGCTCGACCTTTTCCTGCGTCAGTCCGTACTGCTTGATCTTCCGATAGACGGTCATCCGCGACCAGCGCAAATTCTCCGCCGCCTGCGAACGATTCCACCCCGTCACGGTCAGTGCCCGTACAAGCCGCTGCCGCTCGGACTCTTCAGCATCCGGCAGGCGTTCCAGCCGCTCACGGATCGGCGGCGGCAACTCGAGCCACTCCGAGTCGCGGCGAGCCATGTGGACGAAGGAAGCCTCCATCAGATTTCTCAGCTCGCGGACGTTGCCGGGGAATAAGTGCCGGCTCAGGAGTTCGAACGATGCGGCGCTCAGGCCTCGCACTTTTGCGCCGAACTGCCGGTTGAACATCGCGAGGAAATGATGCACGAGGGCGGGCAGGTCCTCTTTGTGTTCGCGCAGAGAGGGAGTATCGATGCACAGCACATTCAGCCGGTAATACAGGTCGGCACGGAAGCGTCCAGCCGCGACTTCCGCTTCCAGATCGCGGTTTGTGGCCGCGATGATGCGGATGTCCAATTGCACGGGGGTCCGGGCACCGAGCCGGTATACCTGCTTGCCTTCGATGGCTCGCAGCAGCTTGGCCTGTGCGGCCGGGGCAAGGTCCCCGATTTCATCGAGAAACACCGTGCCGCCGGAGGCCACCACCAGCTTGCCATCCGAAGCGGAAAAGGCGCCCGTGAATGCTCCGCGCTCATGGCCGAACAACTCGCTTTCGATGAGGGCTTCGGGAATGGCAGCACAGTTTACGCACACGAAGGGCTTTTCGGCTCGCCCGCTGTTCTCGTGGATCAACTCCGCGACCAGTTCTTTGCCGGTTCCGGTCTCGCCCTGAATGAGAACATTGCTGTCGACGCATGCGGCGCAGGCGGTGACGGCCCGCAGTTGGCGCATCAGCTCAGTTGAACCGATGAGCCGCTCGAGACCGTCGGTCGTGCCAGGCTGGCTGCAGCCATTCATCGCTCGCTCGATGGATGATCGCAATCGCAGTGCATCGAGTGGGCGGTTCAGGTAGTCCGCCGCGCCCAGGCGCAGGGACTCTACTGCCAGAGCTTCGGAACCCTCCGCCGGAGCGACGATCAGGCATGTTGCTGGTGCGGCGACCCTCACCCTGTGCAGTAACGCGATCATGCGTTCCGGGCTTTCGCCCAAGTCGCCGATGATCGTCAGACGAAGGCCGGGCTCGCGCAGTGCAGCCTCCACGTCCTGGGCACTGGCGCACTCCGATATGGACAAATGCCCATCGCCGATGGCTTGCCGCAGAATGTTGCGAAAAGAGGCATCCTGGTCCGCAATAATCGCGGCGCCCGGATGCACCCGCCTCGCAGAATGGCGGGAATCCTCCAAGATTCACCCTCCCAAATTAATTTCAAACCCTACGCGCGGTCCATTCTCGACTTTTGCTTTTATGAAAACTCCTGGAAACGCGCGGCCGACAAAAATACAAAACGCCAAAAAACGTATTCGAAAAGCCCTGTCGGGTCTAGGCCCGATCAGATTAACAACGACTCACGATTCTTGAATCCTACGGCACCCTACTATCGCTGTCAAGGCTCATTCATTTTTACTTTGGATAGGTCCCAAAGTGCTCCATCACCCCATTTTTATTGGGTTTTGACGATGTTCTGGGACTGATGGTACGTCGAGTACGGCTATACCCAAAGCCGCGTGGGGCGGATGAGGCCCTGAGCGGACCTACCGTTACTTCTCCAGCAGGAAGTGGCCGGCGAACATGGCGTCGATGCCGGAGCTGTAGAAGCTGCGGACGGCATCGCGGGGGGTGCAGACTAACGGGTCACCGAAGAGATTGAAGCTCGTGTTGTAGAGGACGGGGAGACCGGTGCGCTTGCCCCAGTCGAGGAGCAGCCGGTGAAAGAGGGGGTTCTCGGCCTGGGAGACGGTGTGGAGCCGGATGAGGTCTTCACCCAGGATGGCGGCTTCGAAGGTCTTGAGGTGTTCGGGCCGAACGCGGCTGACGGTGGCGAGGAAGCGGGCGTTAGCGCCGACTTCGAAGTAGTTGGCGGCGAGCTCTTCGGGGACCGAAGCGGCGAACTTGCGGAAGGGCTCGCGGTGCTTGATGTAGACGTTGAGGTTCTCGGTGGAGTAAGCGTCGAGCGGCGAAGCCAGTATGGACCGGTTGCCAAGTGCGCGGGGGCCGAACTCCATGCGGCCCTGCATCCAGGCGACGATGCGGCTTTGCGCAAGCAACTCGCACGCCTGGCCGATGAGTTCCTCAGTGGTGAGAAGGACACGGAAGCGCAGCTTGCAGTTCTCGAGGACCTGCTTGATCTCTTCGGGCTGGAAGGCCGGGCCGAGGCTGAGGGTGGAGAAGTCGATGGGCCGGCGCCAGGCCCAGAGGGCGGCTCCGAGGGCGGTGCCGGCGTTGCCGGCGGCGGGCTGCACGAAGACGTTCTTCCACTTACCGGAGCGCTCGAGGGCAGCGACGAGGAGGACGTTCAGGAACAGGCCGCCGGCAAGGCAGAGGTTCTCGCCTTCTCCGGCCATGGATACGACCGCTCGTTCAACGGCGCGCTGAAGGCCCGCGGCGATTTTGGGCTTGTGACTTTCGGGTATCGCGGAGCCGTTGGGAATGCCTAGACGGGAGTAGAAGCGGGAGGCTTCGAAGTACGAACGGTCCGGGCGAGGCCAGTCGCCCGGACGCGCCGGCAGGAGGTCAGCAAAGACTGAGGCCAGCTCGTCGGCGGCTGAGGTGGAAAGCCACTGGACCTTGTGCTCCTCGGACCGGGGCTCGAAGCCGAGCAGTTCAGTGACTCGCCCGTAGAGGTCGCCGAGGGAGTCGGGGTAGTAGGCCTCGTGGTCGAGGGTTAATGAATGGGTTTCTCCGCGCCAGCGGGCGGCGCAGCGGAAGTCGCCGGCTCGGTCGAGAGTGAGGACGGCGGCGTGATCGAACCCCGAGGCGAAGAAGGCGCTCGCTGCGTGGGCGCGGTGGTGTTCGACGACGACGACGCGCGCCGACGGGAAGAGCTCGCGGAGGTCGACGTGAAGCGTGGAGTCGCCACGCTCACTTAAGGGCCGGGCGAGGGCGACGATATCGACTTGTCCGGGCTGCAGGCGGGCCAGGGCTAAGGCCGAGTCGAGGGCTTCCTTGGGCAGGCCGCCGGCCTGCCAGCGGCGCGCGACCTTCTTCTGTTCGACGGCAGCGGCCAACTTGCCGTCGCGGAGGACGACGGAGGCCGGATCGTTGAGCAGACCACCGAGACCGAGGATGTTCATGACGCCTGCGACTTCTCGATCTTGGCCCAGGTGTCGCGCAGGGTCACCGTGCGATTGAAGACGGGGTGATCGGGGGTTGAGTCTTTGTCGGCGCAGAAGTAGCCGAGACGCTCAAATTGGAAGCGGTCGCCGGGTTGGGCGTCTTTCAGGCACGGCTCGAGTTTGGCGCCGCTGACGGCTTCGAGGGAGCTGGGGTTGATGTTGGCGAGCCAATCCTTACCTTCCTCTTCCTCGCTGGGATTCTCTTTGGAGAAGAGGTTGTCGTAGAGGCGGACTTCGGCATCGATGGCGTGGGCGGCGGAGACCCAGTGGATGGTGCCTTTCACCTTGCGGCCGTCGGGCGTGTTGCCACCGCGGGTGGCGGGGTCGTAGGTACAGTGGATCTCAGTAGCCTCGCCGGTCCTTTCGTCCTTCACGACGCTGGTGCAGGTGACGAGGTAGCCGTAGCGGAGGCGGACTTCGGCGCCGGGGCTGAGGCGGAAGTACTTCTTGGGCGGGTTCTCGCGGAAGTCGTCCTGCTCGATGTAAAGGACTTTGGAAAAGGGAACCTGGCGGGTTCCCATGGAGGCGTCCTCGGGGTTGTTGACGGCTTCGAGCTGTTCGACCTGGCCTTCTGGGTAGTTGTCGATCACAAGCTTGAGCGGGCGCAGGACCGCCATGACGCGCATGGCGCGCTTGTTGAGATCCTCTCGAACGGCGTGTTCGAGGAGCGAGAACTGGATGACGCCGTTCGTTTTGGAAACGCCGATGCGCGAGCAGAATGTGCGGATGGCTTCCGGCGTGTAGCCGCGGCGGCGGATGCCGCTGATGGTGGGCATGCGCGGGTCGTCCCAGCCGGTGACGAGTTTTTGCTCGACCAGGTGCAGGAGCTTGCGTTTGGAGAGAAGCGTGTAGGTGAGGTTGAGGCGGTCGAACTCGATCTGTTGCGGCGCGTAGATGCCGAGCGACTGAACGTACCAGTCGTAGAGGGGGCGGTGGTCCTCGAACTCGAGCGTGCAAATGGAGTGGGTGATGCGCTCAATGGAGTCGGACTGGCCGTGCGTGTAGTCGTACATCGGGTAGATGCACCACTTGCCGCCGGTGCGGTGGTGATCGGCGTGGAGGATGCGGTACATGACCGGGTCGCGCATGTTGAGATTGGGCGAGGCCATGTCGATTTTGGAGCGGAGGGTGCGGGCGCCATCGAGGAACTCGCCGGCCTTCATGCGCTCAAAGAGGTCGAGGTTCTCTTCGACGGAGCGGTTGCGATAGGGGCTCTCCTTGCCGGGTTCGGTGAGGGAGCCGCGGTACTCGCGGACCTGGTCGGCGGTGAGGTCGCAGACGTAGGCTTTCCCCTTTTTGATGAGATCGACGGCCCACTCGTAGAGTTGATCGAAGTAGTCGGAGGCGTAGAAGAGGCGGTCTTCCCAATCGAAGCCGAGCCAGTGGACATCGGCGAGGATGGAGTCGACGTATTCCTGCTCTTCCTTGCAGGGGTTGGTGTCGTCGAAGCGGAGATTGGTTTTGCCGCCGAACTCCTGGGCGAGGCCGAAGTTGAGGCAGATGGACTTGGCGTGGCCGATGTGGAGGTAGCCGTTGGGCTCGGGCGGGAAGCGGGTGTGGACACGGCCCTGGTACTTGTTCGTCTTCAGGTCGTCGAGAACGATGTCACGAATGAAGTGAGAGGGGGCTGGTTCGGCGTTAGACATGGGAGTTTGTTTCGAGGATATGAATGGCCTCATCGATGCGGGAGAGGCAGGTTTCGCGGCCGAGAACTTCGAGGGTCTCGAAGAGCGGCGGAGCGTTCTTGCGCCCGCACACCGCAACGCGAATGGGTTGGAACATTTGTCCGGCTTTCACTTTGAGCGCGGCAGCTTCCGCGCGGAGGGCGGCGTCGAGACCATCATGGTTGAACTCGGCGGTTTCGAGCGCTTTGCGGCCGTGGCGTAACGAGGACAGGGCCATTGACGCGTCGCCCTTTTGCGGGATGAGTTCCGCCGGAGGGTAAGGCGCGAGCTTTTCGACGAAGAAGAAGTCGGCGACAGCGGGCGCGTCCTTGAGGGTCTTGATGCGTTCCTGGATGAGCGGCGTGACGCGGAGCACACGCTCACGCGTTGCGGACGGATAGATGGACTGGATGGAGGGGAGAAGCCGCTCAGTGAGTTCGGGGACCGGCATGGCGTAAATGTGTTGCGAGTTGAGCCAGAGCGCCTTGGGATCGATGGGATCCTCTTCGGTGAAGTTCACGACGGCGTTCGAGCGGTTGATGCCGTCGAAGGAGAAACTCGCGACGAGGTCATCAAGGGACATATGCTCGCGATTGTCCTTGGGATTCCAGCCGAGCAGGCAGAGGAAGTTGACGTAGGCTTCGGGCAGGAAGCCGGCGTCGCGGTAGGTCAGCACGGCGACGACAGGCCCGTGGCGGCGTTTGGAGAGCTTGGAGCCGTCGGGGGCGATGAGCAGCGGCAGGTGCGCAAACTCGGGCGGCGCGTAGCCGAGCCCATCGAAGATGAGCACGTGCTTGAAAGTGTTGGTGAGGTGATCCTGACCGCGGATGATGTGGCTGATTTTCAAATCGGCATCGTCGGCGCAGGAGGCCATGTGATAGGTGGGGAGGCCGTTGGAGCGCAGGAGGGCGAAGTCCTCGATGTCGGCGGTGTTCTTGGATTGAGGGCCGTAGACGTTGTCGGGGAATGTGATGTCGTGGTCGGGCGCGCGAGGGACGCGGAAGCGCAGGACAAAAGATTCTCCGGCGCGGGCGCGGGCGTCGCTTTCATCGCGCGACATTGAGCGCATGTCCGGGTTGAATAACCAGGGCTTGCCACCCGACGACCTGTCCTCGGAGGAGGCTTCGGAAGCTGGCGTGAAGTCGCGGTAGGCGAGCCCTTTTTCGAAGATCGCCCACGCCATTTTCTGGTGAAGATCGAGGCGGTCGGACTGGCGGTAGTATTCGTCCCACTTGAGGCCAAGCCAGTTGAGGCCGTCAAAGATGGAGTCGACCGAGGCCTGGGTGTTGCGTTCGACGTCGGTGTCGTCGAGGCGCAGGATCATCGTTCCCTGGTTGCGGCGGGCGTACAACCAGTTGAAAATGAACGTCCGGGCGCTTCCGATGTGAAGATAACCCGTCGGGGAGGGAGCGAAGCGGACACGAGGCATTGAACTTCCAGTATAGGAAAATGGCTTCGAATTGGGTTCGTTTGAGGGGGTTTCGTGACCGTCGAAATCCGGCGGGTGATGCGTTAAGTCCTTCATAGTATGTAAGTAACGGCGATTCCAAATTGGCTTCGTTTTGTCGTTCTTCGTGTGCGGGCGAGGCAGCCCGGCTGGAGGGGTCCACGGCGGGAGTTCCCCATCCGCAGGCATTGTGGCGATGTGGCAAGAGGCCGAATCGCAGGAGAAATGTAAGTTGCAGATGTTGAAGGGAAAATAGTCTTGGAACCCGTGCTAACGCATTAGGTTCACTGCATAAGTTCAATGGGTTGTTTTGGAGGGATAGGCGGGGACGGCGTGAGCGGAGGGGTCGTTTCCGATAAGGGGGATTGAACTAAGCCTCCTGGCAGACGCTGCGCGTAGGTAAGAAACGCGCGCTGGGGAGTCATTGGAGATATGGCTCCAGTGTGCCGACAACGCAAACATTCCGTCGGGATCGGGGCACGCGGCCCCCGTCACCCGGTCGGCTCGATCCTTTGCTCGGAGAAGAGTGTGAAGCTTTTGCCAGAGAGATCGACGATTTCTTTGCCCAAAACTAGTTGCTGAACAAGATTGCCATGCAAGCTGTAGCTGCGGTGCTCGATGAGGGTGCCGCCACTGCAGTTTGTGGGTACCCCCAATGTACTGGTATGGCACAAGAGATGAGCGGAAAATGAAGCCTTGTTATCTGATCAGTACCGCAGCTTCTGCTCTGTCAATGTTTGCAACTTCTGCGTCAGGTCAAGCCCAGCCGGAACGCCCGTTCACGTTGACCGGGGAAGAACTGATGCAAGCGCGCGGTGCCTTTTTGAAAGACTTCGCTCGTTCTCCATCCGTGACGGCCGCCAACTCTGTAAGTCCAGCCCTCATATTCTGAGCGGCTTAGAAACGAATGGACAGAAAACCGCGATTCCGGGCAGTCAGTCGGACCTGTCTCCAATGCGCTCCGGTCGGAACTTTGAGCCCGGCAACGCCGATTGGTGCCGGGAAACGCTCTTGCGGCCGTGCAGCCATTGCGCCGGATGGCCGAAGCAGGAGCGGCAGAAAACTATGCGGGAAGTTCGACTTCAATCTCCCGCAGAGTCGATGTGGGCGAGAGTTCGGAACGCACAGATTCCCAATAGAGGCGGATCGCCTCGGCGGCGCGGA
>Ga0335082_10010012_pt1 | contig 10291 bp, 8 predicted proteins | sample Lox_Sample_41_FD_206718 | JGI IMG/M metagenome (GOLD analysis project Ga0335082, IMG submission 206718) | Soil microbial communities from Loxahatchee National Wildlife Refuge, Florida, United States - Lox_Sample_4.1 | ecosystem: Environmental > Terrestrial > Soil > Wetlands | place: USA: Florida...
TGGCGACACGGCAGATCTATTCGACCTCCGTTCAAGCCTTCCTTCCGCAAACGGACCGCTGGCTGCACTACGCGTTCGGGCAATTCGACGCGATCGTGCGGCCGGGGCCGGCGGACGAACTCTTGCTGGGGGGCGACAACGGGTTGCGCGGCTACCCTTCGCAATACCAGAGCGGGGACCGGCGGACGCTGCTGACGTTCGAAGAGCGGCTGTACACCGACACCTACATTTTTCGCCTGATTCGCGTCGGTGCGGCGGCCTTCGTCGACGTGGGACGGGCCTGGGGCGGACCGTACGGAAATACCGTCAACGCGGGCTGGCTGTGGGACGTCGGCTTCGGCCTGCGCCTGGTGAGCGACCGTTCCGCGAAGGGCAATGTCCTGCACGTCGACGTCGCATTCCCGATCGACGCCGAGGGCAATGCGAAGAGCGCGCAATTCCTCGTCAAGACGTACTCGACCTTCTGAGCCGAAGCGGGCGAGCGGGGAGGGCGGCCAGGGAGGAGGCTAGCCCCGCGTCCCGCGCTCGCCGCCGCGGTTCGGTTGCTCGAATGCGAAGACCACGTAGCGCTGGCGCCCGCCGGCGCGAAGCGCATCGAACGGGTAGCAGGTCACGAGCGTGAGCCGCGTCGGCCCCTCCTGCTTGGTCACCCAGACGTCGCCCTTGTCCAGCACGTCGCCCTCGAAAACCCGGAAGGCGATGCGCACGCCGTCGGCGCGCTCGACGACGAGGGGATCGCCCGGACGCAGGCGACGCAGAAACGCGAGGTGCGTATCTCGATGGCCGCCGATGACGCTGTTTCCCGGCGTCCCCGGCAGCGGAGTTCCGTCCAGGTGACCGGGCCCGAAGGCAAGCGCGGCGCCGTCCGCGCCCGCGAGCACATAGCGCTCGATCCCAAGCGTGGGCGCCGAAAGCTTCGCCACGGGCCAGGTATCGGCCCAGGGCCATGGCTTGACCTCGCGCTCGCCGGCGAGGGTGCGGTCCCAGGCGCGCGCGATCAGTCCCTGCGCGAGCCAGGCTTTCGCCTGGATCCCTGCGCCGTGGCCGAATTGCGCCGCGCCGATCAGCAGCAGGGCGAGCGCGAAGGATCTCCAGGGCGCGGGACGATGCCGTGGCTCGGCAGAGGGCCACGCGCACTCCGCGCCCCAGGCGTGGTCCGGCCTCATGCGACCCTCCGGCGCAGCATCGCGAGGGCGACGAGCATGAGAACGGCGCCCGCGAGCAGCGCGAACCGGCTATCGGTCGCGCCCCGGGGAAGCTCGCCGAAGACCTTGCCGTACTCCCAGCCCTCGGGCAAGTTCGTTGGCACCGCGGTTTGCTTGAGCGCCTCGCCCGATGCGCGTGCGGGGGACGTATCCACCGCAACGAAGCTCGTGTACTTGGTGACCAGGCGGTGCGCCATCGCGAGCTCGATCACCCGCGCCCGCACCGCGTCCTCGGGCGCGCCCTCGCGCAGGGAGTCCGTCAGCGATTCGACCTTGCCGCGTGCCCAGAGCGATCCCACGCCTGCGCCATCACCGTGCGCGGCGAGCGGGACCCGCGCCTCCCATGCGCGGCCGTCCCGGGTGCCGGACACGCGCACGTCCCCCGCGAGCCGGTCCAGCGCGGCAACCACGACGACGGGCTCGCCCGCGTAGAGGTCCGGGATGCGCGCGGGCCACGCCTCGGCGCGCACGCCGTCCGGCCAGCGGATCTCAAGCCCCTTCATGACGGGCGACTCGATCTTCGCGAAGAGCTCGGACATCTTCTGCTGGACCTCGTCGATGCGCCCGATGTAGGTGAACGTGCCGCGGCCGAGCTGCGCGGCTTTCGACATGAAATGGCTGTTCGGTGCGGAGCCGATGCCCACTGTGAACAGGCGCGCCTCGCCCAGGCGCTCCCGGATCAGGCCGAACAGCGCCTCCTCATTGCCGACGGCGCCGTCGGTCAGGAAGACGACCTGGCGAATGCGCCCTTCCGCCTCGCCGCCGGCGAGCGCAAGCCGCAGCGCGCTCGCCATCTCGGTTCCGCCGCGCGCTTCGAGCCCCCGTACCCAGTCGATCGCGAGCCGGACGTTGCGCGGATTGACGTCCTGCGGCGCGGCGAAGAGGCGTTGCGCGCTCGAGTTGAACTCGATCACGTTGAAGCGGTCGCCCGGCCCGAGGCGCGCGAGCGCGAGCTCCAGCGCTTCCTTTGCCTGCCGGATCGAGGCGCCGGCCATTGACCCCGAGGTGTCCAGCACGAACGTCACCTCGCGCGCGAGACGCGCGCCGGGCGACGCGGCGGGCGGCAGGATCATGAGCAGCCCGTAGTAGCGGCCATGCTTGCGTTCGGTGAACCAAGCGACGCGCGGCGATGGTCCAGCCTGCGGCGCCCAATCGAGCTCGAAGTCCCGCGACGCGGGCACGTCGCCATCGGCAAGATCGAACTCGCGGCGCGACTCGGAAACCTCCCGGGTCCGAAGAGCGTGGTAGGGACTGGACACTGTCGCAAGCGGCACGCCGGCATCGAGGTCCACGTGCAGGCGCAGCCGATTCTCGCGCCCGGAATCCGGGCGGAGCACAGGGGGCGTGATGCGGGAAGCGTCGGACACTTTCAGCGCGCCCGGGATATAGCGCGGGCCCACCACCATCGGGAACCGCATCGAATAGCGCCCGTTCTCGTAGCGCAGCGTTTGCTGGTACTCGAGCTCCACCGTCACCCGCTCGCGTGGCCCGATGTTGGCCACGCTCGTAGTGAAGATGTTGGGGCGCTCCTGGTCGAGCAGCGCCGCGCGGCGTCCGGAGGCCCGCGCGGCCACGTAGGTGCGCTGCGCGGCCTCGCGTTCGCGGATTTCGCCCTCGATCGTGCGCTCGCCGACTCGCAGGCGCAGGTGGTCGACCGCCGCGTTCTCGGGGAGCGGAAAGACATAGACGCCTTCGACCCAGTCGGCGGAGGCGTTCTCGAACGTCTGGATCACGTGCGCCCGCGCGACCATGCCGGTGATGCGGAACGCCACGTCGGTCGACAGGAGCGGCGCCGACACGGACTCGGCACCCTCGGCCGATCGCAGCAGCAGCGCTCCGGTGCCGGTTTCGGAGGCGCGCGCCGGTTGCGCGAGCAGCAGGACGGCCGCGCCGAGGCCGAGGGCGCTGACCAGGGCGACGGCGACGGCGCGTGCCGCGACGCCAATGAGGTCGAGCGCGACGTGGCGGGCGGTAACGACGGGAGCGGGCTCGGTCATGGTGTCTCCTGAGCCTGCATTGCAAGGCGGCGCGCGGGCCGGGCGCGGACGGGCTTGGGGAAAGCCGGTGAAGAATTCTGGCATTCCGGGGGCAGCGCGCCGGGCGCCGGAGCGATCCGCTATATTCGCCGCATGCCGCGCCGCATCGCGCTCGTCGAGGACGATCCCGCCATCCGCGCCAACTACACCGAAGCGCTGCGCAAGCACGGCTTCGAGGTGAGCGCCTACGGCACGCGTCCCGAGGCGCTCGCCGCGATGCGCTCTCGCCTGCCCGACCTCGCAATCATCGATATCGGCCTCGCGGGCGACGCCGACGCCGGGTTCGAGCTCTGCCGCGAGCTGCGCGCGCTGTCGACGTCGCTGCCGATCATCTTCCTCACCGCCCGCGACAGCGATTTCGACGCCGTCTCCGGCTTGCGCCTGGGGGCCGACGACTACCTCACCAAGGACATCAGCCTGCCGCACCTGCTGGCGAGGATCGGCGCGCTGTTCCGCCGCGCAGAGCTCGCGCACGCACCCGATGCGCGCGAGGAGACGCTGGTGCGGGGCGACCTCGGCCTCGACCTCAAACGCTTCAGCGTCGCCTGGCGCGGCCGGCCGGTGCCGCTCACGCTGACCGAGTTCTGGATGGTGCATGCGCTTGCGCGCCACCCGGGGCACGTCAAGAATCGCGAGCAGCTCATGCGCGAGGCGAACCTGGTCGTCGACGACGGCACCATCACCTCGCACGTGAAGCGCATCCGCCGCAAGTTCCAGGGCGTGGATTCCGCGTTCGACCAGATCGAAACCGCCTACGGCATGGGCTACCGTTGGAAGGAGTGAAGCGGCGCTTCGCGCCCAGCCTGCGCCTGAAGCTCGCGCTGGCGTCGCTGGTGCTGCTGGCGCTGCCCTGGGCGGGCCTGAAGTTCGTCGACGAGATGGAGCGTGTGCTGCTCGAGGGCGAGGAGCGCACGCTCCTCGCGACGGCGCGCGCGGTCGCCACGGCGCTGCACGATCGGCCGCAGCTCCTGGTCGCGCCGCCGGCGCGTGACGACGCGATGCGCCAGGAGGCCGAGCTCGAGCTGCGGCGCCTCGCGCAGAGCGAAGGCCGGCTCGAGCCGGGAGCGGTGCCGCAGATTCCGCTCGCGCGCGAGGCCGAGCTCCGCGCCCACCAGGCGCAGGAGGAAATCGCGGCCATCCTGCGCGGCGTGCAGCGCTCCCAATCCAGGGTGTGGGTGGTCAACCGGCGCTATCAGGTGCTCGCGCTCGAAGGCAGCCTGCGCCGGCCGCAGGCCGCGTCCGAGGCCGGTGTCTGGCAGGCAGCGTGGCGCCGGGCGGTCGGCTGGCTGGTCGAGCGCCCGAGCGAGGACTTCGCCGAGTCGGTTCCCGACGACGTGCTGGCCACGGGCCGCGACATAGTTTCGGCGCTGCAGGGCACGCCCGGCACGCGGACGCGCCACACGCCCGATGGCCGCGCCATCGTGATGTCGGCGGCCTATCCGGTCTGGGACGGCGACGAGGTGGTTGGCGCGGTGGTGGCCGAGGAGACGACCAATCCGATCGCCGCGCTGCGCAGCGACGCGCTCGAGCGCCTGCTCGTGATCACGCTGGCGGTGTTCGCCGGCACCGCGGCGGTGCTGATCGCGTTCGCGACGCGGCTTTCGCACCGGATCCGGCAGCTGCGCGACGAAGCCGAGAGCGCGATCGACGCGCGCGGCCGCCTGACCGGCCTCGCCGCCGGCTCGGGCGCGGGCGACGAGATCGGCGACCTGTCGCGCAGCTTTTCGGCGATGCTCTCGCGCCTCGCGCAGCACCACGCGTACCTCGAGAGCATGGCCGGTCGACTCTCGCACGAGCTGAGGACGCCGATCGCGGTCGTGCGCTCGTCGCTGGAGAACCTCAAGCTCTCTTCGAGCGCGGAGGAAACGCGGACCTACGTCGCGCGCGCCGAGCAGGGGCTGGCCCGCCTCAACACCATCCTGCACCGCATGAGCGAGGCAAGCCGGCTGGAGCAGAGCCTGCGCACGGCCGAGCGCGAGCGCTACGACCTCGCGGCGCTCGTTCAAGGCTGCGTCGAGGGCTACCGCAGTGCGTATGCAGGCACGCCGTTCGTGCTCGAGGCGGCCGAGGGCGCGCTCGAGGTCGCGGGCGCGCCTGATCTGGCCGCGCAGATGCTGGACAAGCTCGTGGAAAACGCGGTGGACTTCGCGCTTCCCGGGACACCGGTCACGATCCGGCTCGAGGCGCTGGGGCGGCACGCGCAGATTTCGGTGGAGAACCTCGGGCCGCCCCTCCCGGCGCAGATGCGAGGGCGGCTCTTCGATTCGATGGTCTCGGTGCGGGACGCGGCCGGCGGCATGGGGCCGCACCTCGGCCTCGGGCTCTACGTCGCGCGGCTCATCGCCGAATTCCACGGCGGCGCGATCGAGGCCGCCGACCTGCCGGAGCGCGACGGCGTCGTGGTGCGGGTCAACCTGCCGCTCGCGCGCTAGAATCGCGCGTCCCCGGCACCCGTCCCATGAAACCGCTCACCGAGCTGCGCGGAGCCGGCCGCCTGCGCGGCTTGCTCTTCGACATCGACGATACGCTGACCACGCACGGCCGCCTCACAGCGCAGGCCTACGCTGCACTGGAGCGGCTGCGGGCGGCGGGACGCGTCACGGTGGCGGTGACCGGCCGGCCCGCGGGGTGGTGCGACCACATCGCGCGCATGTGGCCGGTCGACGCCGTAGTCGGCGAGAACGGGGCGTTCTACTTCCGGTTCCGCGACGGCCGGCTCCGCAAGCGCTACCACGACGACGAGGCCGAGCGCGGCGCGAAGCGGGCGCGCCTGGGCGCCATCGCAGCGCGGATACTCGCCGAGGTGCCGGGCACGGCGCTGTCGGCCGATCAGGCTTATCGCGAGACCGATCTGGCGATCGACTACTGCGAGGACGTGCCGCCGCTGCCGCTCGAGGCCGCCGAGCGCATCGCGGCGCTGATGCGCGATGCCGGCCTGACGGCCAAGATCAGCTCGATCCACGTGAACGGCTGGTTCGGCGCCTACGACAAGCTCGCCATGACGCGCACGCTGTTCGAGGAGGCGTTCGACCTCGATCTGGCGGCGGCGCGCGCCGACTTCGCGTTTGCCGGCGACTCGCCCAACGACGCGCCGATGTTCACGTTCTTCCCCAATTCGGTGGGCATGGCGAACATCGCCCGCTTTGCCGGAAGGATTTCGGCTGAGCCGGCCTATGTCGCGCGCCACGAGGCCGGCGAAGGGTTCGCGGAGCTGGTCGCCCACCTGCTGGCGGAGGGCGAGTGACGTATTGGTGGGCGTACCCCGCGATCGGCGCGGTGGTCGGATTCCTCGCCGGGCTGCTCGGGATCGGTGGGGGCATGGTGATGGTGCCGATGCTCGTGTTCGTGTTCACCGCGAGCGGCTTTCCACCCGAGCACCTGATGCACTTCTCACTCGCGACGGCGCTGGCGACGATCGTCTTCACGTCGCTTTCGAGCGTGCGCGCGCATCATCGGCACGGGGGCGTGGACTGGCCCGCGGCGCGCGCGATGGCGCCGGGCATCGTCGTCGGCTCGCTCAGCACGGCGCTCATCGCCGGCTTCATCCCGACGCGCCCGCTGGCACTGTGCTTCACCGTATTCCTGCTGTATGCGTCCGCGCAGATGTATCGACAGCCGAAGCCGTCGCCGGAGTGGCGTTTGCCCGGCCCCGCGGCGCTGTTCGCCGTGGGCGCCGGCATCGGCGCGGTGTCGAGCGTGCTCGCGGCCGGCGGGGCGTTCCTGTCGATCCCGTTCCTCGTGCGCTGCAACGTGCCCCTGCGGCGCGCGATCGGCACGGCGGCGGCCAACGGCTTCCCGATCGCGGTGGCCGGCACGGTCGGCTATGTGCTCAACGGACTGCGCATCGATGCCCTGCCTTCGGGCAGCCTGGGGTTCGTGTACGTGCCGGGGCTCCTGCTGGTCGTGGCGACGAGCATGCCGCTTGCGCCCCTGGGCGCGCGCCTTGCGCACCGGCTGCCCGTGCGGCAGCTGCGCATCGTCTTTTCGCTCACGCTGCTCGCGCTCGCGCTGCGCATGCTGGCAAACTTCTGGTGAGGAGGAGTCCCTGACATGGCCGGACCGCTCGCGGGCATCCGCGTTCTCGATCTTTCCCGCGTGCTCGCCGCCCCCTGGGCCGGGCAGAACCTCGCCGACCTCGGCGCCGAGGTGATCAAGGTCGAGCGCCCGAAGGTCGGCGACGACTCGCGCGCCTTCGGCCCGCCCTGGATCAAGGACGCCGAAGGCCGCGACACGAAGGACTCGGCGTACTTCACCTCGGCCAACCGGGGCAAGAAGTCGATCACGGTCGACCTGTCGAAGCCGGACGGACAGTCCCTCGTGCGGCGCCTGGCCGAAAGGAGCGACGTGCTGCTCGAGAACTACAAGTACGGCGACCTCGAGCGCTACGGGCTCGGCTACGAACAGCTCAAGGCGGTAAATCCGCGCCTCGTCTATTGCTCGGTCACGGGCTTCGGGCACACCGGGCCGTACCGGGAGCGCCCGGGCTACGACTTCATGATCCAGGGCATGGGGGGAATGATGAGCGTCACCGGCGAGCCCGACGCCGGGCCGCAGCGCGCCGGCGTGCCCGTGGCCGACATCATCACGGGCATGTACGCTTCGATCGCGGTCTGCGCCGCGCTCGTTTATCGCGCGCGATCCGGCAAGGGACAGCACCTGGACCTCGCGCTGCTGGATTCCCAGATCGCGCTGCTCGCCTACCAGAATACGAACTACTTCGCGACCGGCAGGCCCCCGCGCCGGATCGGCAACCTGCATCCGAACATCGTCCCATACCAGCCCTTCCGCGCGTCCGATGGCGAGGTAATCCTCGCTTGCGGCAACGACAACCTGTTCCGGAAGTTCTGCGAAGCAGCGGGCTGCCCGGAGCTCGCCGCGGATCCCCGCTTCGCGACCAACGGCCAGCGGGTGGAGAACCGCGACGAGCTGAAGCGCCTGCTCGACGCGATCTTCGCGCGGCGCACGAAGAAGGAGTGGGTCGAGCGGCTCGAGGCCGCGGGCGTGCCCAACGGCCCGATCAACGACATCGCCCAGGTGTTCGAGGAGCCGCAGGTCAAGGCGCGCGGCATCAAGGTGGAGGTGGCGCACCCGGTCGCCGGAACGCTGCCGATGGTGGCGAGCCCGATGCGCTTCTCGGCCACGCCGCTCGAGCACAAGGTGCCGCCGCCCACCCTCGGCCAGCACACCGAGGAGATTCTGACGGAGCTGCTCGGCGCGGACGCCGCGGAGATCGCGCGGCTGCGCGCTGCGGGCGCGATCTAGCGCTACTGCGTGCGCAGGCGCGGGTCGAGCGCGTCGCGCAGCGAGTCGCCGAACAGGTTGAAGCCGAAGACCGCGAGGCTGATCGCGAGGCCCGGGAAGATCGCCATCCAAGGCGCAGTCTCCGCGAATTCGACCGCGGCGCCGCGCAGCATCAGGCCCCAGGCGGCGGTCGGCTCCTGCACGCCCAGCCCGATGAAGGACAGCGACGCCTCGAGCAGGATCGCCTGGCCGAGGAACGAGGTGAGCATGATCAGCGTCGGCGCCATCACGTTCGGCAGCATGTGGCGCAGGATGATGCGAGCATCGCTGAAGCCCGAGGCGCGCGCCGCGTCCACGTACGGCATCTCGCGTACCGCAAGCGCGCTCGAACGCACCACGCGGGCGCAGCGCGGGATCATCGGCACCGCGATCGCGAGGATCACGTTCTGCACGCCGGTGCCGAGGATCGCGATCACCACCAGCGCGAGCACGATCAGCGGGAACGACAGCAGCATGTCCATCACCCGCTGCATGTAGAGGTCGAAGCGGCCGCCGAAGTAGGCGCTGGCGACGCCGACGATGGCGCCGAAGAACGAGCCGAGCAGGGACGCGCCCAGGCCGACCGCCAGCGCGGTGCGCGAGCCGTAGATCACGCGCGAAAGCACGTCGCGGCCGAAGGCATCGGTGCCGAGCAGGTGGCCGAGGCTCGGCGGGCTGAGCATCGCAGCGTAGTCGTTGGCGAGCGGGTCGAAGGGGGCGAGCCAGTTGGCGGCGATGGCGGCGATCACCATGACGACGATGAGCAGCAGCCCGATCGCCCCCAGTGGCCGCTGGCGCGCGAGTCGCCAGGCCTTGGACAGCAGACCGGGGTCGCGCGCCGCGCGCAGGTCTTCGAGCGTTCCGGGGGTCGCGGCCATGGCAGCGGTCAGCGATATTGGATGCGCGGATCGACCCACGCGTACGCGATGTCGATCAGGAAGTTGACGAAGATCGTGACCGCCGCCACCAGCATCACCAGCGCCTGCGTCATGGTGTAGTCGCGGTGCGAGATCGACTCGACGAACAGCAGCCCGAGCCCGTTCAGGTTGAACACCTGCTCGGTCACCACGAGGCCCCCGAGCAGGAACGCGAACTCCAGGCCGAGCACCGTGATCACGGGCAGCATCGCGTTCTTGACCGCATGCCGCGAAAGGATCAGCTTCAGCCGCAGCCCCTTCGCTCGCGCGGTGCGTATGTAGTCCTCGCGCAGCACCTCCAGCATCGAGGAACGCATCATGCGCGTCGAGACCGCCGAGTAGCGGTAGCCGACCGCGAGCGCCGGCCAGATGAGCTGCGCCAGGTTGTTCCAGGGGTTCACCCACAGCGGCGTGAACTCCAGCGGCGGCACCCAGTGGAACACGAGCAGCATGCACAGGATCATCAGAATGCCGAGCCAGAACGACGGCATCGCGAGCCCGGCGATCGAGAACACGCGCACCGCATAGTCGACCCAGGTGTCCTGCTTGATCGCCGCCAGGATGCCGAGCGGGATCGCGAGCATCGCAGCGATCAGCGACGCCATGATCGCGACCTGCAGCGACAGCGCGAAGCGCAGCTTGATCTCCTCGGTGATCGGCGCGCCGGTCCACATCGACCGGCCGAAGTCGAGGCGCGCGAGGCCGGCCATGTACGAGGTGAATTGCCTCCACAGCGGCTGGTCGAGGCCGAGCTTGTGGCGCTCCAGGTCCATCAGCTCCTGCGACTGGAACTGGCTGCCCTGCGTCAGGTACCGCGCCTCGACCACGTCGCCGGGCACGACGCGCAGCAGCA
>Ga0335082_10010014_pt1 | contig 10290 bp, 7 predicted proteins | sample Lox_Sample_41_FD_206718 | JGI IMG/M metagenome (GOLD analysis project Ga0335082, IMG submission 206718) | Soil microbial communities from Loxahatchee National Wildlife Refuge, Florida, United States - Lox_Sample_4.1 | ecosystem: Environmental > Terrestrial > Soil > Wetlands | place: USA: Florida...
CGGACTGGCTGAGCAGCCGCGCCAGCACCGCGGCCTGGCTATGGTCCAGGTCTTTCGTCGCGGTGAGCAGCGTCAGCGCCCGCCCGGACGCGGCCAGGGCGCGGAGCCGGCCGAGCGCGGCCCGCTGGGGGGCGCCGGCCAGCTCACCGAGGTAGCGCTGACGGAATTCGCCGAACCTGGCCGGGTCGTGGCCGTACCAGGTGCGCAGCTCGGTGGACGGCGCGACGTCCTTGGCCCAGTCGTCCAGCCGGAGCGCGTCCTTGCGCAGGCCGCGCGGCCAGACCCGGTCGACGAGCACGCGGGCGCCGTCCGCGTCCGACGGCTCGTCATAGACGCGGCGGAGCCGGACGTCGAGCGGCGGAACCGGTCTCACCTACCTGAGCAGATCTACCCATACGGTCTTACCCGCGTTCCCGAGCGACTCTACTCCCCACCGGCTGGCCAGCGCGTCCACCACCGCGAGGCCGTGCTGCGGGGCGGCGCGCAGTGCGGCACCGTCCAGCGGGACCGCGTCGCGGACCGAGATGCGCAGCACGTCGTCGCGGGAGGACAAGATGACCGTGAAGGCTGACCGCGCGTGCACGATGGCGTTGGCGGCGAGTTCGGTCACCACCAGGGCGACGTCGCCGGCCAGGTCACCGGCCCCCCAGGCGTTCAGCGTGGCCACGGCGAAGTGACGCGCCGCCGCGGGGGCCTCCCGGGAGAAGGCGAACGGCCGGGCGGTGCCTGATCTGCTGCCGACGATCTCCTCGTGCAGGCGGCACACCTCGGCGAAGGCGTCCATGTCGCTCGTCACCGAGTCGGCCCGGTAGCCGCAGAACAGCGAGAACGGGTACCTGCCGCCCAGCTCCTCCCACATCGCCTCGAGCTGTACCGCGTCGTTGACCAGCCCGTCGTCCCAGAGCAGCGCGACCATCTCGCCGAAGGCGCGGACCGGCCGGCCGTTTGCCCCGGCCGCCGCGATCACCGTGCCGATCACCCGGTCGAAGGCGGCGCCGTCGAGCTGGTCCGCGGCCATGAGCTCGCTCAGCGTCTGGGCGGCGTCCCAGGCCAGGTACGAACCGTTGTCCCGGGCGGCGGCCAGGTCCACGCGGGCCTGCCCCAGCCGGGTCTCGAACTCGCGCCGGTGCTCGGGGGTCGCGATGACGATCGCCACGCCTCCGCCGGCCAGTGCGCCCAGCAGGTAGTCGGTCACCCTTTCCGTCAGTTCCTCGTCGCGACCGTAGAACTGAACGACATGACGACCGACGTTCAGATTTTCAGCCCCAACCACCGTTTCTCCATCTGGTCACCAGGTATTTTCCGCATTCAACCCGGTACCTGCCCCGCAAATCGCGTGGCATGCATGATCTTCGGGGTCGGCGGCGGGCATGGTATATCACATGGCATCAGCCGATATCCGGACCCGAGGGAGCTCGTGAAGCCCGCCCAGTTCAGCTACCACCGCGCCGGCGACGTCGCCGAGGCGCTGACGCTGCTGGAGCGGTACGACGGCGAGGCCAAGCTCCTGGCCGGCGGGCAGAGCCTGGTCCCGATGATGAACTTCCGGCTGGCCCGGCCGGCCGCCCTGATCGACATCACCAGGATCGGCGGGCTGAACTACCTGCGGGCCGGCCCGGACGGGCTGCGCATCGGCGCGCTGACCCCGCACCGGACGGTGGAGACCACCCGCGACCCGGCCGTGCTGGACGGCTTCGGCGTGCTGGCACGCTCGGCGCGCTGGATCGGCCACTACCCGATCCGGGTCCGGGGCACCTTCGGCGGCAGCATCGCACACGCCGACGCGGCGTCCGAGTGGTGCCTGCTCGCCGTGCTGCTCGACGCGCGCATCGTGCTGCGCGGCCCCGGCGGCGAGCGGACCCTGCCGGCCACCGGGTTCTTCCTCGGCCTGTACGAGACCGCCGCCGACCCCGGCGAGATGATCACCGAGATCTGGTTCCCGCGGCCGGCCCGGCAGGCCGCGCTGACCGAGTTCGCGCAGCGCCAGGGCGACTTCGCGATCGTCGCCGCCGCGGTGTCCGCACAGGTCACGGACCGTACCTGCGACGCGGTCCGCGTCGTGCTCGGCGGGGTCGGCAGCCGCCCGCTGCTGCTGGACACCGATGAGCTGGCGGGGGCGCCGGCTACCGCGGCGACCTGGCAGGCCGCGGGTGAACTGGCCGCCGCCGCGATCGACCCGCCGTCGGACGGGCACGGCAGCGGCGACTACCGCAAGAGGCTCGCCGCCACCCTGGTCACCCGCGCCCTCACCGAGGCGACCACCAGGGCGACCACCGGGGCGACCGGGGCATGACCGGCGGCTGGGTGGGCGCCGCGCTGCCGCGCAAGGAAGACCGCCGGATGCTGACCGGCCGGGGCCGGTTCACCGGCGACTTCACCCGGCCGGGGATGCTGCACGCGGCGTTCGCGCGCAGCCCGTTCGCCGCGGCCGCGGTGGGCCCGATCGACGCCGCCGCCGCGCTGGAGCTGCCCGGCGTCGCCGCCGTGTTCACAGCGGCGGACCTGGGCCGTCCGTTCCTGCGAGCGGTGCTCGAGCGGGACGAGTTCGTGCCCACGCCGATGCCGATGCTGGCCGGCGACCAGGTGCGCTTCGCCGGCGAGCCGGTCGCGGTGGTGCTGGCCGACGATCCCTACCTCGCCGAGGACGCGGCCGAACTGCTTGACATCGACTGGACGCCGTGGCCGGCCATCACCGGCATCGAGGCGGCCACGGCGGACGGTGCCCGGCAGGTCCACCAGGAGCTGACCGGTAACTGCATGGTGGACCTGACCATGTTCGAGAGCGCGTCGCTGCCGGGCATCTTCGCCGCCGCGCCGGTCATCGTCGGCGGCACGTTCACCAGCGCCCGGGTGGCCGCGCTGCCGCTGGAGGGCCGGGCCTGCGTGGCCGAATGGGACGACCGCGACGACCAGCTGGTCGCGCACGTGTCGACCCAGGTCCCGCACCAGGTCAGGTCCGGCATCGCCCAGGCGCTCGGGGTCGCCGAGGGCCGGATCCGGGTGATCGCGCCCGACGTCGGCGGCGGGTTCGGGCTCAAGTGCGTGGTCGGCCGGGAGGAAGTGGTGGTCGCCGCGGCCGCGATGCGGCTGCGCCGGCCGGTCGCCTGGGCCGAGGACCGCGGCGAGAACCTGACCGCCTCGTTCCACGGCCACCAGCAGCGCTACGAGGTGCGGGCGGCGTTCGACGCCGACGGCCGCATCCTGGGCCTGTCCGCGGACATCGACTGCGACGTCGGCGCCTACTCGGCGTTCGCGTTCACCTCCGCCGTCGAGCCGCTGATGGCGTCGAGCGAGCTGCCGGGCATCTACAAGGTCCCGGCCTACCGGGCCAGGGGCCGGGCCATCGCCACCAACAAGGCCCCGACCGCTCCCTATCGCGGCGTCTCCCGCCCGCAGATCGTCCTGGTCATGGAGCGGATCATGGAGAAGGCGGCCCGGGCGCTCGGACTGGACCCGCTCACGGTGCGCCGCCGCAACATGATCTCCCCGGGCGAGTTCCCCTACACCGGCGTGACCGGCATCACCTACGACGAGGGGAGCTACCTGGCGTCGCTCGACCTCGCCGAACAACGGGTGACCGCGGGCGGCTGGCCGGCCGAGCGGGACCGGCTGCGGGCCTGCGGGCTGCTGGCCGGCATCGGCTACTCGTGCTTCTCCGAGCGCACCGCCTACGGCACCCCGGTGATGTCGCAGCGGCGGATGCGGATGACCCCCGGGTACGACACCGCGCACGTCCGGATGGATCCATCCGGGGAGGTGATCGTCACCACCGGCACCTGCGGGCACGGCCAGGGCCACGAGACCACGTTCGCGCAGATCGTCGCGGACAAGCTCGGCGTCCATCCCGGGCAGGTACGGCTGCGCCAGGGCGATACCGACCTGGCCGCGTACGGCTGGGGCACGTTCGGCAGCCGGTCGATCGTGATCGGCGGCGGAGCCGCGGGCCGGGCCGCGCACCAGGTCGCCGGCCAGCTCCGGAGGGTCGCCGCGCACCTGCTGGAAGCCAGCCCGGACGACGTCGAGCTGGCCGGCGGCGCGGCGCGGATCCGGGGCGACGAGACGGCCTCGATCCCGGTCGGCGAGCTGTCACGGCTGGCCTACTTCCAGGCGCACCGGCTCCCCGAGGAGCTGCGCTACGGGCTGGAGGCACGCGCGTCGTTCGACCCGCCCGGCACGTTCTCCAACGCCTGCCACGTCGCGATGGTCTCCATCGACGCGGGCACCTGCCAGATCCGGCTGCGGCGCTACCTGGTGGTGGAGGACTGCGGGGTGGTGATCAACCCGATGGTGGTGGACGGCCAGGTGCTCGGCGGCGTCACTCAGGGCGTCGCGGCCGCGCTGCTGGAGCGGATCAGCTACACCGAGGACGGCCAGCCCGCCACCACCACGCTGATGGACTACCTCGTCCCCACCGCGGCCGAACTGTGCCCGATCGAGATCGTGCACCTCGAGACGCCGTCGGCCTTCAGCGAGACCGGGGCGAAGGGCATGGGCGAGGGTGGCACGATCGGCGCCCCGGCCGCCGTGCTGAACGCGATCAACGACGCGCTGTCCGGCACGGCGGTCAGCTTCGACCAGATCCCGGTGCTGCCGACCGACCTGCACGCCGCACTGGCCAGGACCGATACGCCATGACCGATCGCCACACCGTCCGGCTGCGGGTCAACGACCGCGAGCACGCGGTGACCGTGGAGCCGCGCCGGACGCTCGCCGACGTGCTCCGGCACGACCTCGGCTACACCGGCACCCACCTGGGTTGCGAGCACGGCATCTGCGGCGCGTGCACGGTGCTGGTCGACGGCGCGCCCGCCCGGTCCTGCCTAATGTTCGGCGTGCAGGCCGACGGCAGCGACGTCACCACGGTGGAAGGCCTGGCCGACGGCGGGCAGCTGTCGGACCTGCAGCAGGCGTTCAGCGACCATCATGCCCTGCAGTGCGGTTTCTGCACGCCCGGCTTCCTGCTGCTGGCGCAGGCGTATCTCGGCGAGCTGAGCGACGCCGAGCCGTCCGAGGCGGAGGTCCGCGAGATCGTCGCGTCGAACCTGTGCCGGTGCACCGGATACCAGGGGCTGGTCGATGCGGTGCTGGCCACGGCGAGGGCCAGGCTGGCCGCCGGCCCGGACGGAACCGGCTCGCCCGGCTCGCCCGGATCCCCCGGATCCCCCGGATCCCCCGGATCCCCCGGCGGCGATCCGGGGTGAACGCGATCGGCGCGCGGCTGCCGCGCAAGGAAGACCCGCGGATGCTGCGCGGCGCCGGCCGGTTCGCCGACGACATCTCCGTGCGCGGCCAGGTCTGGGCCCGCGTCGTCCGGTCGCCGGTTGCCCACGGCCGGATCCGGCGGGTGGACACGTCCGAGGCGAGAAGCTGCCCGGGCGTGGTCGGCGCGGTCACCGCGGCGGACCTGCCCGCCGGGCTGGCGATACCGGTGCGGCTGGCGGTCCAGGGCATCGACCTGAGCAGTTTCCTGCAGCCGGTGCTGGCCGCCGACGTAGTGCGGTACGTGGGCGAGCCGGTCGCGGTGGTGCTCGCCGAGGACCCCTACGCCGCCGAGGACGCGGCCGAGCTGGTGGACCTCGACATCGACGAGGCCCCGCCGGTGCTCGACGCCCGGGCCGCGGCGCAGCCCGGCGCTCCGCAGCTGTTCGGCGCGGGCAACGTCGCGGCCGACTTCACCCTGGGCTTCGGCGACATCGACGCGGCGTTCGACCGCGCCGCCACCGTGGTCGAGGCGGAGATCGAGATCGGCCGGCACACGGCGGTCCCGCTCGAACCCCGCGCCCTGCTGGCCGACATCGACCCGGCGGCCGGCACGCTGTCGATCTACGGGATGACCAAGGTCCCGGTCTTCAACCGGGACGTGCTGGCCGGCCTGCTCGGCATGCCCGGGGACCTGATCCACGTGCACGCCGTCGACGCGGGCGGCGGGTTCGGTGTGCGGGGCGAGTTCTACCCGGAGGACTTCCTGGTGCCCTGGCTCGCCACCCGGCTGCGGCGGCCCGTCAAGTGGACCGAGGACCGGGCCGAGCACCTGGTCGCGGTCAACCATTCCCGGCAGCAGCGGCACCGGATCGCGATGGCGTTCGATCCGGACGCGAGGATCACCGGGCTGCGCGACGACATCGTGCACGACAACGGCGCCTACTGCCGCACGCACGGCATCGCCGTGCCCGAGCTGACCGTGACCATGCTGCCCGGCCCCTACCGGGTCCCCGCCTACCGCGGCCGGATCCGGGTGGTGCTCACCAGCAAGACCCCGTGCGGCACCTACCGGGCGCCCGGCCGGTTCGAGGGCACCATGGCCCGCGAGCAGCTCTTCGACGTGGCCGCCGGCCGGCTCGGCCTAGACCGCACCGAGCTGCGCCGCCGCAACCTGCTCGGGCCGGGGGAAATGCCGCATACCCGGGCGATGACCGCGCTCGGCACCGAGGTAGTCCTCGACGCCGCCGACTATCCCGCGCTGCTGACCGCGGCGGAGGCGGAGGCGGGCAGGCTCGGCTATCACGACGAGGTGGCCCGGGGCCGGGACGAGGGCCGGCTGCGCGGCCTGGGCCTGGCCCTGTTCCTGGAGAAGAGCGGGCTGGGCCCGCAGGAGACCGCCGACGTCATCGTCGGCGCGACCGGGGCGGTCAGCGTGTTCTGCGGCGGGACCTCGTTCGGGCAGGGCATCGAGACGGCGATGGCGCAGGTCGCGGCCGATGCCCTGGGCGTCAGCCCGGAGGTGGTGCGGGTGGTCAGCGGGGACACGGCCCGGATGCCGTCCGGCATGGGATCCTGGGCCTCCCGGACGACCGTGGTCGCGGGCAACGCGGTGCACGCCGCGGCGCTCGCCGTCCGCGACCGCGCCCGGCAGGTCGCCGCCCGGATGCTGGAGGTGGCAACGGACGACCTGGACGTGCACGACGGCGTGGTCAGCGTGGCGGGCGACCCGCTCGCCTCGGTCACGCTCGCCGGGGTCGCCAGGGCGACGGCGCCGGCCAGCCAGTACCTGCGCCCGGGCGAGCAGGCCGGGCTGTCCGCGCGGCGGCGGTTCGACGTGTCGCACATGACCTACCCGTACGGCGTGCACATCGCGGTCGTCGAGGTCGACCCGGGTACCGGGCGAGTCCAGGTGCTGCGTTACCTGGTGGCCTACGAGGTCGGCCGGGCCGTCAACCCGACCATGGTCGAGGGCCAGCTGCGGGGCGGGGCCGCGCAGGGCATCGGCGGCGCGCTCCTGGAGGAGCTCTGCTACGACGAATCCGGCCAGCCGACGGCGACCACGTTCATGGACTACCGGATGCCGACGGCGGCGGAGATCCCGCGGATCGACCTCCTGGTCTCGGAGCAGGCCCCGGCCCCGGGCAACCCGCTGGGCGTCCGCGGCGCCGGCGAAGGCGGCATCACCGCCGCCGGGGCGACGCTGGCCAGCGCGGTGCGCGATGCGCTGGGCGGCAGCCAGGACGTCAGCGCGCTGCCGCTGACACCCGCACGGGTGCGGGCCATGGCGGAAGCGGCGCCGCAGGCAGCCAGGACAATCAGACGCTGAGCCGGCCGGAGATCCGAGCGGGAAGCCACCCGTGAGCAAATGCTCATATGCTTGGCATATGAGCAGTGCAGCGGAGGGGGCAGGCTCGTGAGGACGGAGCAGGATGGCCGGCCAGGCAGCGAGGAACTGCTCCTGCGGGTGGCCTGGTTCTATTACAAGGACGAGCTGACCCAGGACGAGATCGCCAAGCGGCTCTCGGTGTCCCGCGCATCGGTCGGCCGGATGCTGGACCGGGCGCGCAAGGTCGGCCTGGTCACGATCAGCCTCAACGCCGACCACCTGAACGCGTTCGAGGTGAGCAGGCAGCTGCGCCGGGTGTTCGGCCTGGCCGAGGCGCTGGTCGTGCCGGATCATCCTTCGGGCGAGGGCTCGCGACCCGCGCTGAACGCGCGGCTGGGCCTGGGCGGCGCCCAGTTCATGAGCACCCACCTGCGGCCGGGCGGCAGCCTCGGCGTGGGCTGGGGGGACACGGTGTCCCGCGTCATCGCCGCGACCAACTTCGGCGCGGTCGGCCCGGTCCGGATGGTGTCGCTGACGGGCGGGGTGGACGCCTACCTGCCGGCCTTCCTGTCGTCCAAGGGCGAAGCCGCCGAGGGCGAGATGGCCAGCGCGACGGTCATCCCCACCCCGATCGTGGCGTCCACCCCGGAGCTGGCCGCGGCGCTGAAGGCCGAACCCGCGATCCAGCAGGTGCTGGAGCAGGCCTGCGGCGTGGAACAGGCGATCGTCGGGGTCGGCACGCCCACCGCGGACGCCACCATCGTGCAGATGGGCTACCTGGAGGCCCTCGACGTCCGTGAGCTGCGCGACCACCACGTGGTCGGGGACATCCTGGGGCAGTTCTTCGACGCCTCGGGTTCCGTCGTCCGGCTGCCCATTCACGACCGCCGGATCGGCATCGAGCTCTCCGACCTGGCCCAGATCCCCCAGGTGGTCGGGGTGGCCGGCGGGCTGCACAAGGTCGAGGCGATCCTCGGCGCGTTGCGCGGCGGGTTCCTCGACGTCCTGGTCACGAACGAGCTCGCCGCGCTCCGCCTGCTCGAGCTCGAGCGCGCGGCCGCCTAGGGTCAGAGACGGCGTGGATGGGGCGAAGGAGGCGCCAAGCTTGGTTCAAGATCCGCAAGCACCTCCACACGATCTCCATACGATTTCCATACGATTTCCGCAACCTCTCCATCTCCGGCACAAATCGTAGCAATGCGCTGTCAATGTGCTATGGAGGCTCGGCTGTGTGCGCTCGCCGTACGCAGCAGGGATAGGGGAGGCAGGAGCATGGGCGCAGCGACGTTCGGATCAGGGGCGACCTTAGGCGGCGATGACGGCGCTGACCTCGCCATCAGCGGCGACGGGCAGGCGCTCACCCTCAGCTTGGCCGAGACGGAAGCCGTCGTCGACGCCGGCAAGTCGCCAGACCTGATCGCGGCGCGCGTATTCTCGGCCGTCGTTCCCGTGAACGGCGCCGACGACGGCGTCGACATCGCTTTTGCGGTCGACACCTTTGCCAGCGTGACTGAGGGCGCAAGCGCCGATGCCGTGCTGAGCGTCAACGGCCAGACCGCCGTTCGGCACTTCTCCGCGGGAACCTTCGAGAGCTTCGTGCAGCAACTCAGCTTCAAGGGCGGTCCGACAAAGCTGTGTCACCTGGCCGTCGTCGCTGTCGTCCAGCGTGACCCCGCCTCTCCTGACGCGGCCGCTACGCTCCGTCCCGTCACCATCGACGCTGAGATCCAACCATCCGGGTGAGGTCGTCGCGCCCGGCGAGAGCAGCGCCCGTGCCGTAAGCGGCATGGAGCGGATAGGCAGGCACAGCGAGCACCTGGGCTCGATCACAAGAAGGGGATACCAATGCCGCAGGTTTATCTCGGCGTAGGACACGGCATCACGCCGCAAGGCAAATTCGACCAGGGGGCGCAGGCACCCGGCCGCAACGAGTACGAGCTCAACTGGATCGTGGTCGCCGCCACCGCCGCGGCGCTGAACCGCTGCGGAGTGAGCTTCTTCAACGAGGAGGCGGCCGGCAAGGGCCACGACCCCGACTTTGTCGGCAGTGCCAACAAGGCCAACGACCTCAACGTGGAGCTGGCCATCGAGGTGCACCACAACGCTGCCGCTTCCCACGCGGGCTTCGGCTGCGAGATGCTTATCCACCCTGACACCAGCGAGGAGAACCGGAAGCTTGGCCGCCGCATCGCGGCGTTGCTGCATCAGCAGCTCGGCCTGAACGTCCGCCACGGCGACGGGTTGCTGGCCGATGGCCATCTCGGCTTCCTCAGAGGGACGCGCATGTCGGCGATGATCCCCGAGATCAGCTTCGTCGACAACAATACCGACCGGCAGATCTCCGGCCGCCCCGACTACGCCAGCAAGGCGGGCGAAGCTCTCGCCCAGGCCATCTGCGAGCACTTCGGCAAACCGTTTATACCGCCGCACGGTCTGCATCAGGCAACGGGCACCGTCAGCCCGTCAAGCAAGCTGATTGCCTCGCCGCGCGGTCGCCTCGAGCAGGTCACCGCCTACCTGCTGGCCCGCCCGCACGGTGCCTATTCCGCAGCCGATGTGAAGAAGATCGCCAGCGACTACTTCGCCACGGCGCACGGACTGGATCCTCTCGTCGCGGCCAGCCAGATGATCGAGGAGACCGCACACCTGATGTCGTTCTGGTCGCAACCGCCCCGCCACAACATGGCCGGCATCGGCGTCACCGGCGAGCCCGGAGCGGGGGTCAGCTTCCCCAGCGCCAACGCGGGGGTCCGCGCCCATCT
>Ga0335082_10010015_pt1 | contig 10289 bp, 9 predicted proteins | sample Lox_Sample_41_FD_206718 | JGI IMG/M metagenome (GOLD analysis project Ga0335082, IMG submission 206718) | Soil microbial communities from Loxahatchee National Wildlife Refuge, Florida, United States - Lox_Sample_4.1 | ecosystem: Environmental > Terrestrial > Soil > Wetlands | place: USA: Florida...
GCTGCGCCATCGCGATGACGGCCGCGAGGAACGGCACGTTGTAGCCGAGCGACATCACGGCTTCGCGCGTGGCGCTCACCTGCGCGTATATCGACCGCGTGACGTAGCCGGCCAGCACGTCGCAGAGCATCGGGACCTCGAGGAGATAGATCAGCAGGACGAGGTCCCCCGAGAACGACCACGCAGGATACCCTGGCACCGGCACGATGACGAGCGCGAGCGTCGTGGCCGTCACCGAGACGATCGGCAGCGCGCGAAACAGGCGTTCGTTGACACCGCCGGGCACGACCGTCTGCTTGCCCATGAGCTTGACGAAGTCGAAGAACGGCTGGTAGAACGGCGGGCCCTGGCGCCCCTGCAGGCGCGCGGTCAGCTTGCGCGCGATCCAGAGATAGAGCCACCCGAGCGCGGCGGCCCCGAGCAGGCCGGGCCACACCAGCACCGCGAAGGCGTACCCGACCACCGCGCCCAGCATCACGTCCTCCTGCCCTGCTGATCCGCCGTCCGGCCCTCGGCGAGCAGACGCGCCGCCTGCGCGATGCCATCCATGATGAGCTGCGGCCGGGGCGGACAGCCGGGCACCCAGACGTCGACGGGGATGACCTCGTCGATCGTGTCGCCCACGAGGGTCGGACTGCCGTAGAAGACGTTGCAGCTCGCCGGACACGAGCCGATCGCAACGACCGCCTTGGGACTCGGCATCTCCGTGTAGATGTCGAGGACCGCCTCGCGCAGTCGCCACGTGTGCGCCCCCGTCACCAGCAGGATGTCGGCGTGCTTGGGCGTCGTCTGCAGCACCACACCGATCTGCTCGGCATCGTACCGGGGGGTGATGCACGGGATGATCTCGATGTCGCAGCCGTTGCATGATCCGGCGGCCGCGTGGTAGATCCACGGCGACTTCCGCCGCGACACGGCGAGCAGCTTGCTGAACACGCTCATCGCCGCCCTCTATCTCCCCGTCACCACCGCGAGCACCGGGCCCGGAACGGCCGTCAACACGCCGGGATAGAGCCCGAGCCCGATCATGAGGACGGCGAGCGCGACCAGCGCCGCCGGCGCCAGCGTCGCGGGCACGCCGGTCACCGCGTCGCGCGCCGGCCCGAGCCAGGTGCAATGGATCGCCCGCGCGTAGCAGAAGAGGTCGAGCACGGCCACCACGAGGAGCGCGCCGAGCAGCGCGGGCCCGCCGTAGTTCGCCGCCGCGAGGTAGATCCGCCAGTACGCGCCGAAGCCGAACCCGGGCGGTACCCCGATGAATCCGAGCGCGCCGATCACGAAGACCGCGGCCGGCACGGGCAGACGCGCGGCCAGACCGCGCGTATCGAGCGTGACGGACCGCCCGAGCCCCCGTTCCGCCAGTCCGACGGCGCCGAAGAGCAGCACCTTCGACAGCGCGTGGTTGAGCGCGCCAATCGAGGCGCCCGACAACCCGGTCGCCCCGCCCGCGACAAGACCCAGCACCAGGAGCCCGACATCCCCGATGGTCGAGAACGCCAGCATGCGCTTGAGCTCGCGCTGTGCGAGCGCCAGGAGCACGCCGCCGTACATGGACAGGAGCGCGATCGCGGTCCATACGGCCGCGTGGTCGTCGAAGAGCTGCGGCGCGCGCGCCCGGAGCCCGGCCAGCTCGGTCAAGGTGCCGATGTCCACCACCGAGACGATCAGCGCGGTCGTCATCACCGGTGCGTGCGCCGCCACGTCCGGCAGCCAGAAGTAGAGCGGGATCCACGCGAGCTTGAGCGCGAAGCCGAAGACGAGCAGGCAGAGCGCGAGCTTCTCGACCGCCGGCGGCGCCCCCGACTGGAGGAGCCCGCCGCCGATCAGCGTGCAGGCGATCGCCGGCACGATCGCGCCGAGATACCGGCGCGCGGCGCGCCCGGACTCATCCGTCGCCCGCGTCCATACGAGCGCGACCGCCGCGAGCTCCGCCAGATCGAGCAGGATCGCGGCCGTCCACGAGTCGCCCGTCGACCGCACCGAGTTGCTAACCGCGATTGCCGCGAGCACCAGGCCGGCGGTCGCCCCGGCCAGCAGCCACCACGACCGGCTACCCTGCGGCACCGACCAGGCGTAGAGACCGATGCCCGCGATCAGACAGGACAGCACGATCAGTTCGGTCACAGTAGCCACACCCCCCCGCACAGGATGGCGATCGACACCGCCGCCGTCGCGACCGGGTGGTCCTCGGCGGTGGCCCGCGCGACGGTGCCGAGGCCGACGGCCGTGTCCCGGATGGCGTGCCAGATTCGGATGTAGAGCGGATCCGGGTCGAGCGAGTACACCGGCGTGAACGCCGTCTGGGCCATCTCGGCGAAGTCGACCGCGCCGAGCGCGTCGCCCGACGGCAGCGGATCGCCACCGCTGAACACTGCGACTGCCCGCGCCGGCGACGCGTGCACCAGGCCGAATACGAGGCCGCCCAGCGCGGCGGCCGCGATCACCGCGCCGCCGCCGGCCGTGACCGCGGCCGCGCCCGCACCGGTCATCACGCCCAGCCAGGTCAGCTGGATGTTCCAGTCGAAGCCCAGCGACCGCACGGCCGGCGCGACCACCGGCTGCATCAGCAGCTGCGGCGCCACACCAAACACCAGGCATGCCGTGCCCAGCACTCCCATCCCGACCCGCATCGATGGCGCCACCTCGCGAATGTCGTCCGTGCGCAGCTCGGGACCGGGCGCGCCGTAGAACACGCTGATCGTGGCCTTGAGGAAGTAGAACACCGTCACCAGGCTCACGATCCAGGCCACCGCGACCACCACCACCTGACGCGCCTCGAGCGCGGCCCCGAACAGCAGCCACTTCGCCACGAATCCGGTGGTTCCGGGCACGCCCACGATGGCGGCGGCGGCCACGAGCCACACGGCGGTGGTCACCGGCATGCGCGCCGCGATCCCGCCCAGCGTGCGCATGTCACGCGTGCCCGTCGTGTGCTGCACGGCCCCGGCGCACAGGAACAGCGTCCCCTTGAACAGCCCGTGACTCGCGGCGTAGTAGAGGCCTGCCGCGACGCCCAGATCCGTGCCGAGCGCCAGACCGGTCACGATATAGCCGAGCTGGCTCACGGTGGAGAACGCCAGCAACTTCTTGAGGTCGGTCTGCGCGACGGCGAAGACGGCGCCCACGAGCATCGTGACGCAGCCGACCAGCAGCAGCGCGTCGCCGAAGACGTCGTGCCACGGCCCGATCGAGTACAGGCGCGCGATCAGATAGACGCCGCACTTGACGTAGCAGGCGGAGTGGAGGAGGCCCGACACCGGCGTCGGCGCGTTCATCGCTTCCGGAATCCACGTGTGCAGCGGGTATAGCACCGACTTGGCCATCGCCGCGACCAGCAGGAGCGCGACCAGGCCGCCGGACAGGGCCGTCGCCATGGCCGGGTCGGTCCAGTCGAACGTGCCGCTGCGGACGAACAGCATCACGATTGCCGCGAGCAGACCGTAGCCGCCCACGTGCGTGATGATCAGCACCTTGCGGGCGCCGTCGACGGAGGCTTGCTGCCGGTACCAGAACCCGACCAGGAAGTAGGAGCAGAGGCCCATCGCCTCCCACGCGACGTAGACCAGCAGGAGATTCGACGTGCCCACCAGGAGCGTGAAGCCGCCGATGAAGGACAGCATCAGGACGTAGAACCGTGTCGTGCCCTCCGCCTCGTGCTCCATGTACCGCACGCTGTACAGCAGGATGGCGCCGCCGATCACGGTCCCCATCAGCATGAACATGACGCTGAGACCGTCGACGTGATACGCGACCGGGACGCCGGCATCCCAGTTGCCCCCCGCCGCGGTGACGACCTCCCCGTGGCCGGTCCGCCGGGCCAGCGCCAACACCCCGGCCGCGGCGGCCGCCGCGGCCGAGCACGCGAGCCAGCCCTTCGCGGCCCGAGAGAGCCACCGCGCGAGCGCGAGCTCGAGCACCGCGGCCGCGAGCAGCACCGCGGTCGGGACGAGGGCGAGGTCGATCACGTCCGCTTCTCCCGTTAGCCGCCGCCGACCGGCGGAAAGATCACGACGTTGTCGCCGGGCGCCAGCGGCGTGGCCAGACGCTGCAACTGGCGGACGTCGCGGCCGTTGACGAGCACGATCGCGAACTTGCCCAGATCGCCGTGGTCGAGCACCCAGCGGGAGAACTCGGGGCCGTACTGCGCCGCAAGGGCCTGCAGCAGGTCGCCCACCGTCGCCTCCCGGGGAGCCCATTCTTCCTGCGTCTTGCCCGTCACGTCCCGGAGCGTCGCGAAATAGGAGATCTTCACGCTCAGCCCGCGATCAGTAGGTCATCGACAAGCCGACGCTACCGATCGGCACGAAGCCATCCGTTTGTCCGTCGATCTTCTTGAGGTTGCTGTTGAGGCTCAGGAACTGCACGCCGGCCCTGAACGCCCACTGGCCAAAGTCCCTGGGGATGAACTTGAGCGGAATGGTGACGAGCGGCCCCCCCTGGAAGTAGCCGAACGTCTGGTTGTGACCATTGGGGGTGGTGTAGTAGTTCCTCACGCTGAAGCCGAAGGTCATCGGCAGGCTGACGTTGACGGGGAGCTCCTGCTATCGTCGCGCCGAAGGAGAGCACGGTGGCCGCAGCAGCAACTGCCAGATGTGATCGCGTGACCATGGCATCCTCCCAGCGACTGGTGGTTACGCCCCGAGAGCCAACGCCTGGAGCTTCGCCGACGTCGGGACGCCATTCGCGTCCCAGCCACGCTTCTCGTAGTAGATCGGCAGCATCTCCGGCAGCCGGCTGACCGCCCCCTTCGAGGCGCCCGTCTTGAGCGGCTCCTTCAGGAGCCGCGGAGGGAGCGCGTCGTCCTTCGCGGTCAGTCCCGCCTTCAGGTTGAACAGCCGTTCGAGGTTCCAGATCCGGTCGCCGCACTTCACGAACTCGGCCGCGGAGTACTCCACCCCGGTCACCGCGCTGAGCATCGCGGCGAGCTCGTCGGCGCCGATGCCGAAGGTGGTGAACAGGCAGGCGCCGGAGGCGTCGAGCGCCGCGGTCATGTTCTGGTAGGTGATGACCAGCTCGGGCTTGCCCTCGATCGTGTCCTTGTCGACCTTGGTCGGCGTCCCGAGCACCTCCGGCGAGATCGTGTAGCCGCGCACGTGCGCGGCCCCGCAGTTGGCAGTGGCATAGTTGAGGCCGATCCCCTGGACCGCGCGCGGGTCGTACGCCGGGATCTCCTGCTTCTTGACGGACATCGAGAGATCCGGGTGTCCATAGGACGCCGCGAGCCGGTAGGAGCCCAGCGCCAGCTTCTTGCCGAAGCCCTCACCGCGGCCGGTCAGCCGCGTGGCCTCGACCATCGCCTCCGCGTTGCCCCACGTGAGCGCGAGGCCCCCGGTGTCCTTCTGGGTGATCAGGCCCATGTCGTACAGCTCCATCGCGCAGGCCACGGTGGCGGCCATCGTGATCGTGTCCATGCCGTAATCGTTGCAGTAGTAGTTCGCCTTCGTCACGGCGTCGAGATCGTCGATGCCGCAGCTGCCGCCGAATCCCCAGGCGGTCTCGTACTCGGGCCCTTCGCCGTCCCCCGCGTATTTCTTGTTGCTGACCCGCGAGACGCGGCCGCACGAGATGATGCACGCGAAGCAACCCTTTGGCCGCTGCAGGACGTGGGCGGACACGGACTCGCCGCCGACCTTGTCGGCGGTCGGGAAGTGCCCGTCCCGGAAGTTCCTCGTCGGATAGCCGCCGATCTCGTTCAGGATGTTCGTCAGGACGTCCGTGCCATAGAGGCGGAGGCCGGTGCCGCCGACGGGGTGCTGCTGGATCTTCGCGCGTGCGGTCATGACGGCACGCAGGAAGGCGTCGGGTTCGGCGCAGGTGACGGCGCCGCTGCCGAGAACCGCGAAGGCCTTCAGGTTCTTCGCGCCCATCACGGCGCCCACGCCGCTCCGGCCCGCGGCCCGGTGCGTGTCGTTCATGATGCACGCGAAGAGCACCTGGTTCTCGCCGGCGGGGCCGATGCAGGCGACCTTGGCCTCCTCGTCGGTCTCGGCGCGAATCGCCTCGGTCGTCTCGGGGACGGCCTTGCCCCACAGGTGCCCTGCCGGACGGATCTCGATGCTGCGATCCTTGATCCAGAGGTAGACGGGCGTCGGCGCCCGGCCCTCGAAGATCACCACGTCGTACCCGGCGTACTTGAGCGCGGCGCCCCACGTGCCTCCCGAGTTCGCGCTGGCCACGGCCCCGGTCAATGCGCCCTTGGTCACCACGACGTAGCGGCCGCCCGAGGGCGCGTAGGTCCCGGTGAAGGGCCCCGGGGCGAAGATCAGCTTGTTGTCCGGCGAGAGCGGATCCACCCGGGGATCCACCTCGTCGGACAGGATCTTAGTGCCGAGGCCGCGCGCCCCGACGTACTCCCGGGCCAGCGCGGGGTCGAGCGGCTCGTGGGCAATCGTTCCGTTCGTCAGGTTCACGCGCAGGATGTTGCCGACCCAGCCGTGCATAGGCTCCCTCCTCCGACGTTCACTCCGTGAACGCTGCCTTGAACTTGGCCGCGAAGGCCCGCTTACGCGACTGCGTGGCCGCGACGTCGTCCACCCACTGGATTGCCTGGGTGGGGCAGAACTTGGCGCAGGCGGGGTCACCGCCGCAGTAGTCGCACTTCAGGATCTTGTGGGACGCTTCATCCCAGACCGAGTTGCCGAACGGGCAGGCGTGCACGCACATCTTGCAGCCGATGCACTTGGCCTGGTCGAGGTTCACCCAGCCCGTCTCGGGATCGCGGGTCATCGCGTTCACCATGCACACCGGAATGCACGGCGCGTCGCGGCAGTGCTGGCACATCATCGGCACCGAGAAGCCTTCCCGCTCCCACGTGTAGACGTGAACGCGAGCCGCCGAGATACGGAAGCTCGCCTCGTGCGTCATGGAGCAGGCGAGCATGCAGTTGTGGCAGCCCGTGCACTTGTCGGCCTGGATCATCAGCATATTCGCCATGGCACTGTCCCTCTCCCGGACCCCGCTACGCGCCGATCGCCGCGACCGCCCGGCGGTCCGCCAGCCAGCCATACCAGGCCGGCAGACCGTCGCCGCGGATCGCCGAGATGCGCATGACCGGCGCGTCGGGATTCACGTCATGCAGGTTGGCCTCGAACCGCTCGGCGTCGAAGGGCACGTAGGGCAGCAGATCGCACTTGTTCAGGACCACGATATCGGCCGTCTCGAACATGTACGGATACTTCACCGGCTTGTCGTCACCCTCCGTCACGCTCGCCACGACGACGCGCGCCGCCTCGCCGAGGTCGAACATCGCAGGACAGACGAGATTGCCGACGTTTTCGATGGCGACGGTTGCGCCCCGAGGCGGGTCGAGCCTGCGGCACGCATCGGCCACCATCTGGGCCTCGAGGTGGCACATGGTCCCGGTGTTGATCTGGACGACCGGCACGCCACAGGCGGCGATCCGGCGGGCGTCGTTGTCCGTCTGCTGATCGCCCTCGATCACCACCCAGGGCCACGCGCCGGCGACATCCCGCAGCGTGCGTTCGAGCAGCGTCGTCTTCCCCGCCCCGGGCGAGCTCACGAGATTCAACACGAGCAGCTCTCCGCGCGCGAACCACTCGCGGTTGGCGGCCGCGATCCGGTCGTTCTTCGCCAGCACGTCGGCTTCGACACGCACCGTGCGCACGCCGCCCACGGGACCCGGATGGGACTGGCCGCGGTCCGCCTGGACATGCGCTTCCGCGTGGGGATGGACGACGCCGCTCGTAGGGTCGCTGTCACGCATTCCGCTCGCTCCTCACTCGCCGTCGAACGACGTCACCCGCAACTCCCGTCCACGCACCAGCTCGACCCCCGCCCGCCCGCAGGCCGGACACGGCGCCAGCACCGGCGCCGGCTCGAACTCGTGGCGACAGCTCCGACAGCGAGCCTGCAGCGGCACCGCCGCGATGACCAGCTCGGCGCCGCGCGCCGGCGTTTCCTCCACCACCACGTCCCAGCAGAACCGCAGCGCCTCCGCATCGACGCCCGCGGCGGTGCCGACCGCCACGACCACCCGGGTCACTGTGCGGATCCCCTCGGCCCGCGCGCGCTCCAGCACGAGGTCGACGATGCTCTGGCTCAGCATCAACTCGTGCACCGCTGTCCGCCGTCATCCGCGAGCATGTTGGCGCCTATCCACTGTTCAGCACTGCTCAGTCCTATCACCCGGCCGGGTTCCGACGATTGCGGTCCCATCTTCCGACGTTGCGATCGGATGCTGGGGCACGCTCGCGCGAAGAGTTCGCAAGAATCCCAAAGGGCGAAAGGTGCCTACAAGTGGATCACTCCCCCCGGCCCCGCTCTTGCGATCGCTCTCTCCTCGCACCTCACGCATATCCGGCCACCCGCAGCGACCGCATCGGCTGTGCCACGCGACGGCGCCACAGGAGAGCGCAGCGGATGATGCTAGCGTGGGAGACCCTGGGCGTCAACCAAGGTCCACCGGAGGCCGCACGCGGCACACGCATTGGCCTGAGCGTGAAAGCGCCGGTCGCTCGGATCGGCGTACTCCGCGCGGCATTCGGGGCACATCGTGAAGCCGGCCATCGCCGTGTTCGGCCCATCGCCTGGAGAACGCTCAGCCCGGGATCGTGACCGGGGCGTCGATCCGAGAAGACGAGGCGCGCGGGCGGCGGGCCTCGGCCCTTGCGATGGCGAACGCGGTCTTGATGGCGGTGTCAGGGTTCAGGGAGATGGAATCGATGCCGCATTCGACCAGCCATTCGGCCAGGTCAGGATAGTCAGAGGGTGCCTGGCCGCAGATGCCGATCGGCTTGCCCGCTCGCTTGGCCGCCTCGATGGCCTGCCGGAGCATCTGTTTTACCGCGGCGTTGCGCTCGTCGAACAGGTGCGCCACGGTGGCCGAATCGCGGTCCAATCCGAGCACGAGCTGCGTCAGATCGTTCGAGCCGATGGAGTAGCCGTCGAGGACGCTCAGGAACTCGTCGGCTATCAAGACGTTCGCCGGCAGCTCGCACATCCCGTACACCTCGAGCCCGTCGACCCCTTGCGGAAGGCCGTGGCGCTTCATGGTGTCGATCACCAGACGCGCTTCCTCCACGGTCCGGCAGAACGGGATCATGACCTTGATGTTGGTGAGGCCGAGCTCCCGTCGCGCCCGCGCCAGCGCCTGACACTCGAGGGCGAAGCCCTCGGCGTACCGCTCATCGTAATAGCGCGAGGCGCCGCGAAACCCGAGCATCGGGTTCTCTTCCCTGGGCTCGAACTCCGCGCCGCCGATCAGCCGCGCGTACTCGTTGGTCTTGAAGTCGCTCGTCCGAACGATCACCGGCTTGGGATAGAACGCGGCGGCGATCCGCCCCACGCCCTCGCTCAGGCGGCGGATGAAAAACTGGCGCGGGTCCTCGTCGGCGATGCGTGAGCGGATCTCCTGCGTGGCGGCGGGGTCTTTGAGATTCGGATACCGCACCAGGGCCATCGGATGGATGCCGATGTGGTTGGCGACCATGAACTCGATCCGGACGAGCCCGACCCCCGCGTTCGGGATCGCGCTCACGCGGAACACCGGGGCGGGGTCGCCGACATTCAGCATGATCCTGGTGCGGGTGGTCGGGACGGACGCGGCGTCGATCCGTTCGACCGCGAACCGCAGCCCGCCATCGTAGACCCGCCCCTCGGGACCCTCCGCGCAGCAGACCGTCACGGCGTCACCGGTCTTCAGGACCTGCGTTGCGGTGCCGGTGCCCACGATGCAGGGCAGCCCGAGCTCACGCGAGACGATGGCGGCGTGTGCCGTGCGTCCGCCCTGCTCGGTCACGATCGCCGCGACGCGCTTCATCGCGGGCTCCCAGTCGGGATCGGTGTTGACGGCCACCAGGACGTCGCCCGTCTGAACGTGCTGCAGCTCGGTCAATTCCCGCACCACGCGGACGCGACCAGTGCCGATCTTCTCGCCGACGGCCTGGCCGGTGACGCGCGGCGGTCCCGGGGCCTCGCTCAGCCGGTACGTCTCGGCCACAGCCGTGCGCGGTTTGTTCGAATGCACGGTCTCGGGCCGGGCCTGCACGATGAAGAGCTCCCCGGTGACGCCGTCCTTCGCCCATTCGAGGTCCATGGGCTGCGCGTGCCCGGCGAGCTGGGAGTAGTGATCCTCGACCGCGCAGGCCCAGCGCGCGAGTTGCAGCACTTCGTCGTCGGTGAGGGAAAATCGACGGCGTTCCTGGGACGGGACCGGCTCGCTCCGGGTCGCCTTGTTCCCGCCGGCATAGACGAGCCGCACCTCCTTCGAGCCGAGGCTCCGCCCGATGATCGCGGGATGACCCGCTTTCAGGGTCGGCTTGAACACCGTC
>Ga0335082_10010016_pt1 | contig 10289 bp, 8 predicted proteins | sample Lox_Sample_41_FD_206718 | JGI IMG/M metagenome (GOLD analysis project Ga0335082, IMG submission 206718) | Soil microbial communities from Loxahatchee National Wildlife Refuge, Florida, United States - Lox_Sample_4.1 | ecosystem: Environmental > Terrestrial > Soil > Wetlands | place: USA: Florida...
CCGTCGTGTCCGCGCTCTCCGTCTCGGGATTCGTGCCGGAGCAGTCGGATGGGCTCGGCTTCATCGAGCCCGCGGCGGGGATCAAGCGCCAGCGCCGGGTGCCCTACGAGTGGTTCCGCCTGGAGGGGGGAAATCGCCGCGCGCTCCTCCTCTGGATCGACGAGAACAGCCTGGACGACGGCCGGTCGGTCGCCCAGCTCGTCGACTTCACGCAGCCGCTCCTCGCCGCCGCGAAGAGTCGAGGCGGACGGGTGATCATCCTCGGTCCCATCGGCTCCGGCACGCTCAAGGCCATGGCCGAGGAGATCGGCGGCCGGCCGGACTGGCCCCCGGACATGACGTTCTTCTCCACCGCGACGGCGGCGACACCGCCCACCCTGCCCGAGGTGTTCCGTCGTGCCATCGCCACCGATCGCTCGGTGATGGGCGCGCTCGTGCCCGAGCTGCGGCGCCGCGGGATCGACCTCACGCACCGGGGGAAGGCGGACCGCATCATCGTCGTGTCCGAGTGGGACACGTCCTACGGCCGCGACCTTCCACGAGCGCTGGAGGCGGCGATCTGTGACGCGGGCGCCGCGTGCATCGGCTCACCGCCGCGAGCGCCGTTCCTGGGTCGCTACAGCTACCTGCGCGGGCTCGACGGGCAGATTCCCGGCGCCGCGCGCGCCGATGCGAAGCGGGACGGCGACAAGAGCCCGCCCGACAGCTCCGGGCCCTTCGAGCCGCTCGAGCGGGCGGAAGGCACCGCGCAGGTCGACTATCTCCGGCGGCTCGCGGGGCACGTGCGGGCGCTGCCGCCGGATCCCGGAGACGGAACCACCGCCGGCGAGATACGAGCCATCGGCGTGCTGGGCAGCGACGTCTACGACAAGTCCCTCGTCCTGCGCGCCTTCCGGCGGGAGTTTCCCAATGCGGTCTTCTTCACCACGGATCTCGACGCGCGCATGCTGCATCCGGCCGAGTACGCGTGGACGCGAAACCTCGTCGTCGCCTCGAGCTTCGGCTTCGCGCTCGACGCGAGCCTGCAGCGCTACATTCCGCCGTTTCGGGACAGCTACCAGACCGCCATATTCTTCGCCACCCAGTGCGCCCTGGATCCTGCGGGCACGACCTGTCCGAAGACCGCACGGATCGCGCAGGAGGCGTTGACCGAGAAGATTCCCCCGCGCATCTTCGAGATCGGGCGCGGACTCGCCTTCGACATGAGCGGCGGCGGGCCCCGCGGCATTCATCCGGAGGTCCCACCCGTGTTTCCGCTCCCCCGCGGGTGGCATCTGCTCGCCAGCCTCGGCATCCTGATCTCGGGCAGCCTGATCCTCTATCTCGCCAGCACGACCCTGAAGGAGGGCATCGACGGGATCGTGCAGCGGGCGCGCTCGGCGTCTCGCCGGCGCAAGGTGTGGGCGGCGGCCGGTCTGGGTGCCTTTGTCGTGGCCGCCACGGTGGCGGGCGTGGCCGTATTCCTCGAAGGCCAGCTCGGTGAGCCGTTTCTGGCCCTGTCCGGCATCAGCCTGTGGCCCACCGAGATGCTTCGCTTCGGCGCGGCCGTGCTCTCCGTCTGCTTCCTCATGGCGGTGCGGCGGATCATCAGGCGGGTGCGACAGGAGCTCGACGATGAATTCGGCAAGATACCCGTCCCCGAGCCGAGAGGCACCACGCTCAAGGCGTGGCTCAAAGGCGTGTTGCCGGCCCTGCGGGACAAGCGGTCGGTGGCGGGCCTGCTCGACGGCCGACGGTTCAAGGCGGAAGTGCTGTGGGGGCGCTATCTCGAGCAGAGCGCATTCCGGAGCCAGTGCCAGCGCGTGATCCCGGCCGTCCTCCTCTTCCTCGTCTTCTGCGCGCTCGTGCTGTCGTTCGAGCCTCTCGACGTGCCCGCGCGCGGGCCGTCCGCGCGGTGGATCGATCACGTGCTCCTGTGGGTGTCCTCACCGCTCCTCGTCTGGCTCATCCTGGTCGTGAGCGACACGATTCGGCTGGGCGACAAGTACACGAAGTTTCTCGGCACCTCCGAGCCCACCAAGTGGCCCGGTCAGCTCGTGAGGGACGCGGGCGACCGCCTCGGCATCACGTTCGGGGGCACGCCCGTGGACAGCGAGATCAAGGAGGCGTGCGTCAGCCACTGGCTCGACATCAAGGTGATCGAGGTCTGGACCGAAACCGTCAGCCCCATCATCTACTACCCGTTCATCGTGCTCTGCCTCATGATCCTCGGGCAGAGCCCGCTGTTCGACAATCTGGGCACGCCGTACCAGCTGCTGGTGGTGTTCGGCGTGAGCGGGCTCTACGCCGCCGCCTGCGCGTTCAGGCTCCGCGACGTGGCCGAGCGTGCGCGCCGGACGGCGCTCGAGCGGTTCACGCATCTCCTCGTGCGGGCGAAGGGTCAGGCGGGGGCATCGACCATCGCCGCCCAGATCGAGATCATGACGCGGGAGATCCAGTCGCTTCGCCGCGGCGCCTTCGCGCCCATGACCGAGCAGCCCGTCGTGCGCGCGCTCCTGCTGCCCATCAGCAGCGCCGGCGGGTTGACCCTGTTCAAATACCTCGGCTGGGGCGGGTAAGGTTCGGAGGGGGCTTCGCCCCTCAGGGGGCGGGGATCTCGATTCCCTCGCCGAGCGAGAAGCGGCCGGGCAGCTCGAAGCGGTCGGTCTCCTTCGCGAGCAGCTCCACGCCGGCACAGGCGAGCGTGCCCGTGCCGCGGCAGCGCCCGGCGCAGATCTCGCGAATCCGGCCGCCGCGCACCTTGAGCACGATGCCTTCGAGCTTGAGCGCCAGCGTGATCGTGAACTCGAGCGTGCCCAGCGGCACCTGCTCCGCGAGGATCTCGATCTTCGGGTGATGCGAGGACGAGATCGCGTGCTCCGCGAGCGAGAGCAGGATCGTCTCCTCGGGTGGATGCTTCGTGGCATCGCGGTATTCCTGCAGCTGCTTGTACTTCTTCCAGCCGCCCAGGAGCACGCCCAGGAGATCCACCTCGAGGATCTCGCCGATCTTCGCCTCGATCTCCTTCGAGACCGGGGCCCAGTCGATCCCGGGCAGCTTGTCGACGGCCTCCTTGAGCTTGGCGCCGGCCTGGCTCCGCTCGATGGCCTGGCGCGCGTCCTCCGTGCGGGCCATGAGGAAGTCCCGGATGGTCAGCCCGGTGTCAGCCATCGGATCTCTTCGCCTCCGTGACGATCGAGGCATTCCCATCCACGGTCTGCGCGCCGGCATCCAGGCGGCTCCGGAGCCGGAGCGCGAAGGCATGCACGGCGCTGCCGTTCGAGTGGATCTCCTGCTTTCCGATGTCGCTGTTCGCCACGATGCGCACGCCCGGCATGCCGGCCGTGGAGTGGCCGCGCAGGCCTCGCCACCGCGCAATGCCCGCGGCGGCGCCCGCCGCGAGCAGCGTGCCCACGCCCGCGACCACCCAGGTGATGAGGCGGCTGGCCTTGGCGCGGACCGTGATCGTGGTGCCCGCGGCGGCGCGGGTACCGGGCAGGGGAGACTGCTCGATGATCTGAGCCCCGCTCTCGTTCGACGGGGAGTCGCCCATGACGGCGAGCTCGAAGCCCGCCCGGTCCACGATCTGCCGCGCCTCGTCGAGCGGATGCTTTCGGAGCTCGGGGACGGCGAGAAGGGCGGGAGCGAGCTCCACCGCGACGACGGATCGCGCCGCCACGCGCGCCCCGGGGAGCGGCCTCTGATTCACCACGACGACGCGGGTCTCGTCGGCCGGTGCCTGCCCCTGCACCCGGAGCTCGAGCCGCGCGCTCGCGACGAGCGGCCGAGCCTCGGCCAGCAGGTGCTGCCTCAGCTCCGGCACGACCACCTGCTCCACGCGCGGCTGGGGCGGCGGCGGGGGCGCCACGGCCGTCGGCGGCGGGGGCGGCGGCGGCGGCGCGACGGGCGGCGGCTGGAGCACCTGCGCCGGCGGCGTGAGCTGCACGGTGACGGTGCTGCCGATGCGCACGCGCGTGCCTTCCACCGGCGTCTGTCCATGGACCACAGCATGCGCGGGGTCGGATGGCCATCCGCCCGCGACGTCGAGCCTGAGCCTCGCGCCTCGCACGCGCTGGAGCGCATCCATGAGCGGCCGCTGCAGGAGCGCGGGTACCTGCACGAGCTCGTCGACGGGCGGTGGAGCGACCGGCGGCGGCACCGTGGGCGGCGCGATGTGTGGAGGCGCAGTCGGTGGCGGCAGCGGCGGGGGCGGTGGGTCGGTGGGCGTTGGGAGCGACCGAACCGCCACGACGACGATGCTTCCGGGCGGCACGCGCGTTCCCTCCGGCGGTTTCTGCTCCACCACGATCGCCCGGGACGGGTCGGGAGGCGAACCGCCCGACACCTCCAGGCGGAGCTTCATCTCGCGTGTGCTCCGCTGCGCGTTGGGCAAAAGCTGCCGTCTGAGCTCCGGCACGACGACGTATTCGGGCGGCGGCGTCTGTACCGTCACCGTCACCGTCGAGCCGGCGCGCACGTGCGTTCCGGGCGACGGCTTCTCCTCAACCACGACGGCCCGGCTTGGATCCGCGGGCATGCCACCGCTCACTTCGAGCCTCAGCTTGGCGCTCGCGATCAGCGACTGGGCATCCGGCAGGCGCTTGGTGCGGACATCGGGCACCACCGTCTCCTGCGTGCGCTGGACCTGGACGATCACGACGACGGTGCTGCCCACGGTCACGTGGGTGCCAGGCGGCGGCTTCTGCTCCATGACGATGGCGTGGCTCGTGTCTTCCGGCTCGCCGCCGCTCACCTCGAGCCGGAGCCGCGCCGTCGTCATGAGCGGCCGCGCTTCGATCAGGTTGTGGCGGAGGAGATCCGGGACCACGGTGGTGCGCGGGGGCTGCACGACCACCGCGTCGCTGGGCAATCTCTGTCGCAGACCGGAAGGCGGCCGGACGACCACGGTGATGGTGGAGCCCATGGGCACGGACGTGTTCGGCGCCGGCTTCTGGTCCACGACGACGACCGTGCTCGGATCCGCCGGCGCATCGCCGCTCACCTGCACGCGGAGCCGCACGTCCGTGGCGGCTTTCTGGGCATCGGAGAGCGAGCGCTGTCTGAGCTCCGGTACCTGCACGCTCGGCGGGACGTAGATGCGCTGCTGCGCGGGCGGCGGAGAGGGCGTGGCGGTGTCGGCGAACGCGGGCGCATCCCACACCAGGGCGAAGGCGGTGAGGGAGAGGAGGCGGAAGACGGAACTGCCCAGGCCGGACGTGCTCATCGGCGTCCTCCGATGCGAGGGAAAACCTTTGGTCCGAGCCGAGGCACCATGATGGCCTCGCGCAGGGTCACCCGTCAAGCACGGAGGACGGCCAGAGGGGCGCTACGCCTCTTTGCGCAGGGGCCCTCAGGCGCGGAACGACACGTGATCAGCGGTCCATCGCTTGAGGAGATCGGCATCCGGCTCCTGCGCGATGCCGGGCACCTTCGAGAGCGCCACCTCGCCGGGCCCGCTCAGCACGATCTCGGGCTTGCCGACGTCGTTCGCGTAGAAGTAGGACGACGGGAAGATGTCGCCCGCATAGGTGAAGTTGGGCAGGCTGGCCAGCTCGGCGCAGATGGCGCCGCCCACGGCGCTCTCCAGCATGCCGCCGACCCAGCAGGGGATCGCGTGCTGGGCGCAGAGCGCCTGGATGGCGCGCGAGGCGGCCAGGCCGCCCACGCGCGCCATCTTGATGTTGATCACCTTGCAGCTGCCGAGGCGGATCGCCGCCTGCACGTGGGCCAGGCTCTGCGCGCTCTCGTCGAGGCAGACGGGGGTGGCGATGCGCTGCTGCAGATCCGCGTGATTGACGAGGCTCATGCCGTCGTCGGCGAGGGGCTGCTCGATCATGGCGAGGTGGAATCGGTCCAGCTTCTTGAAGAGCTCGGTGTCGGCGGGCGTGTAGGCCGCATTGCAGTCGATGTGGAACGTGTGACGCGGGAAGGTCGAGCGCACCGCCTCCACCATGGGCAGGTCCCAGCCCGGCCGGAACTTGAGCTTGATGCGGGGGAAGCCCTCGTCGATGGCCGTCTGGATCTTCCGCAGCAGGATGTCGATGGAGTCCTGCACGCCGAAGTCGGCGCCCACCGCCACCGTGTCGCGCGTGCCGCCGAGCGCGCGGTGCAGCGGCAGGCCGCGCTGCTTCGCGTGGAGGACCCACCACGCGATCTCGAGCGCCGCCCGCGCGAACTGGTTGCCCTTCACGAAGGCGAGGCGGTCGAGGAGCTCCTCGGCGGAGCCGATGTCCTGGCCGATGACGTGGGGCGCCATGTGCTCCCGCACGGTGTGGAAGGCGGCCAGCGTGTGCTCGGCGGAATAGCCGGGGACGAAGGGCGGGCAGCTCTCGCCCCAGGCGTGGTGGCCGCCGCCCTCCATGCGCACGAGGAGCGTGTCCGTGTAGACCTGATCGCCGTAGGACGTCTTCCAGACGAAGGCGAGAGGGAGCTTCGCCCAGTAGATGTCGATGCTCTCGATCTTCATGCGTGATCCTTTCGCGCGGTCGGGGTGAGAGCGCCTCGGTGTGAGGCGAGTCTAGGCATGGAATGGGCGGGTGTCAAAGGGCCTCGCGAACGTAACGGGAACGAACGAGCTTGCTTCCTCGTTCCACGGCGCAGGAGGGCTCTCACCATGCGCCGACCGCCCACCTCGCTCGCCCTTGTCCTGCTGTTCGCCGGCTGTGTGACATTCACCACGCTCACCCCGGCCCGGGTGGAGAGCGTGCCGCCGGGCGAGTATCGCGTGCACGTGGTCGAGGACACCAGTGGCAGCCACGGGTACTACGCCGTGCTCTTCGTGCGCGCGCCCGCGTCGGTGACGCTCGACACGCCAACGGTCGATCGAGGGATGACCGCGAGTCCCGGTGACTACCAGGTGAGCATGCGCACCGGGTACGTCGTGTACGAGCTCAAGAGCCGCGGAGGCCCGGCGCAGGGATATCTCATGGTGTCGTCCCACGCCACCGTGAGGGTCTGGGAACAAGCCGGGAGCCAGGGCCCCCTTCACGTGCTGCTGCGAGATGTGTCGGGCGAGCCCGAAATGGGCGGCGGAGGTGGTGGCGCGGGTGGCGGGGCCATGTAGTTTCGACCGGTTCCGCGCGTCCCTGCTGATGTAGGATCAGCGAGCGCCGAGGTCGGCGCGCATCCCACGTCATGTCGAGGAGGACCGCATGCGGCTGACCGGCAAGGTGGCGCTCGTCACGGGCGCGCAGCAGGGCATTGGGCGCGCGATCGCCGTGGCGCTCGCGCGGGACGGCGCGGATGTCGGGGTGAACTTCCTCGACGATGGGGCGGCGGCGGAGGGCGTCGCGGGCGAGATCCGCAGCCTCGGGCGTCGCGCCGTCACCGTGCAGGGCGACGTGTCGAAGGCCGCGAGCGTCGCGAGCATGGTCCAGGCGGTCGTCGACGCGCTGGGGCCGCCGGAGGTCCTCGTCAACAACGCCGGCGTGTTCCCTCGCGCGTCGTTTCTCGAGCTGGCGGAGCGCGAGTGGGACTTCGTCCTCGGCGTCAACCTCAAGGGGGGCTTTCTCTGCGCCCAGGCGGTGGCGCGGGCGCTCGTCGCAGCCAACCGCCCCGGCGCCATCGTGAACATCTCCTCTTCCGCCGTGCGGGGGGATCCCCGCGGCGTGCACTACTCGTCGAGCAAGGCGGGCGTGGTCGGGCTCACGCGGGCCATGGCGCTGGCCCTGGCGCCGCATCGCATCCGCGTCAACGCCATCGCGCCCGGGCTCACCGACACCGCGCAGCCGCGCTACGGCAACACGGAGGCGCAGATCGCCGAGCGGGCCCGCGAGATCCCGCTCGGGCGCATCGCGCAACCCGAGGAGATCGCCAAAGTGGCCGTCTTCCTCGCGAGCGAGGAGGCCGGCTGGATCACCGGCGAGCTGGTCCACGTCAACGGCGGCTTCTACATGGCTTAGCTCGGAGAGGGGTTTCGCCCCCCTTCCCGAGGCATCTAGAGGCGGGAGAAGTCGATCTCGTCGACGCGGGTCCAGTCGAGCATGCCGTTGGCGCTGACCTTGCGCCGGACGTCCTGGAGGAATTCCCGGCCATCGCTGGTCAGGACGAATGTGCCCGGCGCCGCTCCCGGCTCGATGAGCCCCGACTGCGAGAGGCGGGACAGGGCCGCCGTGCGTTCCTCCTCCTCGGCAGAGCCTTTCCGCGGGGCGCTCCCGCGCCGTTTCTTCTCGATGTCGAGGAGCACTTCGAGCCGGTAGAGCTTCTGGCGAAGCTCTCGCGCACTGCCCTGGAGATCGCTCACCGTTCACCTCCCATGTCCGGGGGCCGGATCGATTGCCGCATTCTACCGCCGGGTGCCCGCGAGGGCCCTAGGCGGGCTTGGGCGGCCACGTGATCTGCAGGGCGTCGAAGCGCCGCAGCCTGTCCTGGCCGAGCGCGCGATCCCAGGCGTCCGCCAGACGCTCGGGCGACCACGGCTCCGCACTGGTGGCCGTGCGCAGCGGCGCCGGATGCGAGTAGACCGTCACCTCGGTGCCCCGCACGCCGACGACCTGTCCCGTGATGTGCGCCGCGCGATCGCTGCCCAGGAACGCGGCCACGGGGCCGATGGCCTCGGGCGGCGTCGCCGTGGCCAGCCCGCGGCGCTCCCCGGGCAGGCGCTGGGTCATCCGCGTGTCCGCGGTGGGCGAGATCGCGTTGCACCGCACGCCATAGCGCGCCATGGCGAGCGCCGTGGAGCGCGTCAGCCCCACGATGCCTTCCTTCGCCGCCGAGTAGTTCGGCTGGCCCGGGCTGCCCTCGAGGCCGGCGGTGGAGGTGAAGGTGATGATGCTGCCCGCCTTCTTCTCCCGCATGTGGCGCGTGGCGGGCTGCATCACCGTGAAGTGCCCCTTCAGGTGCACGGCGATCACGGCGTCCCATTCCTCCTCCGACATGTTGAAGATCATCCGCTCGCGGAGGATGCCGGCGCAGCAGACGAGGATGTGGAGATCGCCGAACTCCTTGAGCGCGAGGTCGATCACGGCCCGGCCGCCCGCCATGGTCGCCACGCTCTCCGGGCTCGCGACGGCCTGGCCGCCCGCGCCGCGGATGACGCCGACCACCTCGTTGGCCGGCGCGCTCGACGGATCGCGGCCGTCCACGCTGACCCCGTAGTCGTTGACCACGACCTTGGCCCCGGAGCGGGCAAGCTCGATCGACACCGCCCGCCCGATGCCCGTGCCGCCCCCCGTCACCACCGCCACCTTGCCGTCGAGCAGTCCCATCGCGCCGCTCCTTTGCTGCGTGAGAGTTCGTGATCCGCGGGGGCGCCTGGAGCCCGCCGCGGGCAGTATCGTAACCCGCCGGGCTCGTCACGCGCTCGCCCGCGCTCTGCGCTAGACTGCCGCTGCCCGGAGCCCACCCCTTTCCCCCGGAGGCAGCCATGGAGCTCTTCGACGTGATGCGCCGGACCTTTTCCGCGCGCGAGTTCACCCCTGACCCTCTGCCCGACGCCGTCCTCGTCAAGATCCTGGACCACGCGCGCTTCGCTCCCAGCGGCGGCAATCGCCAGGGATGGCGCGTGATCGTCGTGCGTGACCCCGCCACCAAGCGCGTGCTCGCCGACCTGAGCGGCGTGGCGGCCAAGCGGTACGCCGCGCAGGCCAAGAACGGCGAGAACCCGTGGAACGCGATCGATCCGCCCCGGGTCGATGCCGCGACCATCGAGGCCACGCTGGCGCCGCCCCGCCTGACCGAGTCGATCGCGACGGCGCCCGTGGTGCTCGTGCTCTGCGTCGATCTGAAGGTGGTGGCCTCGATCGATCAGGATCTGGACCGCGTGGGCGTGGTGAGCGGCGCCTCGGTCTATCCCTTCGCGTGGAACGTGCTGCTGGGCGCGCGGCACGAAGGTTTCGGCGGCACGATCACCACGCTGGCCACGGCGCAGGAGCCGCGGATCCAGGAGCTCTTGGGGATTCCCCGCCACGTCGCGGTGGCCGCGGTGATGCCGCTGGGCAAGCCCGTGCGCGTGCTGACGAAGCTCAAGCGGAAGCCGGTGAGCGAGTTCGCGATGCGCGAGCGCTGGGGCGGGGCCGCGCTCTAACCGGCGGCCTGCGCGCCAGCGAGGCGGCCGAAGACGGCGCCGGACATGAGCCCGGTGCCGCCCGGGTAGTTGCCGTGGAAGAGGCCGCCCACCATCTCGCCGCAGGCGTAGAGGCCCGGGATGGGCGACCACGACGCGCCGAGGATCTGCGCGCGGTCGTTCACCCGCACGCCGCCGAACGTGAACGTGATGCCGCCCGTGGTCGGATAGGCGACGAAGGGCGGCGTGTCGAGGCGCTGCGCCCAGTTCGACTTCGGCAGCCCGAGGCCGCGCGTGGCGAGGCCGT
>Ga0335082_10010018_pt1 | contig 10289 bp, 8 predicted proteins | sample Lox_Sample_41_FD_206718 | JGI IMG/M metagenome (GOLD analysis project Ga0335082, IMG submission 206718) | Soil microbial communities from Loxahatchee National Wildlife Refuge, Florida, United States - Lox_Sample_4.1 | ecosystem: Environmental > Terrestrial > Soil > Wetlands | place: USA: Florida...
GATGACCATGCCCTTGATCTTGAAGAGCTGGCGGACTTCCGCTTTGCCGTGCGCCTTCTCGACGAGCGTCGCCGGGAGCAAACCCTCCATCGCCGAGCGCACGTCCTCGATCGCGTTGTAGATGATGTTGTAGAGGCGGATCTCGATCTTGTTCTCTTCGGCGAGCGAGCTGGCCTTGCCGGCCGGGCGCACGTTGAAGCCGATGATGATCGCCTTGGACGCGATGGCGAGGTTCACGTCGCCCTCGGTGATCGCGCCGACCGCCGCGTGGATGATCGCGAGCTTCACGCGCTCGGTCGACAGGCGCGCGAGCGCCGCGCCGACGGCTTCGACCGAGCCCTGCACGTCGCCCTTGATGATGATGCGGAGCTCGAGGGTCTCGCTCTCCTTCAGCTTGTCGATGATGCCGGCGAGGTCGACGCGCGCCGTCTCGGGGATGAGAGACTTCGCGAGCTTGCCCTTGCGGCTCTCGGCGATTTCCTGCGCCTTCTTCGGGTCGAGCACGACGTGCATCGGGTCGCCCGCGCCGGGCACCTCGGCGAGGCCGAGGATCTCGACGGGCGTCGACGGGCCGGCCTCGTTGATTTGCTTGCCGTGCTCGTTGGTCATCGCGCGGACCTTGCCGAAGCCAGGGCCTGCGAGGACGAAATCGCCCGTGCGGAGCGTGCCGTCTTGGACGAGCACGCGCGCGACGGCGCCGCGCCCGCGATCGAGGAGCGCCTCGAGCACGGTGCCGCTCGCCGGCAGCGTCGGGTTCGCCTTGAGCTCCATGACCTCGGCCTGGAGCGAGATGCGCTCGAGCAACTCGGGGATGCCCTCGCCCGTGAGCGCGGAGACGTTCACGAACATCGTGTCGCCGCCCCAGTCCTCGGGGACGAGGCCGAGCTCGACGAGCTCGCGCTTCACGCGCTCCGGCTCGGCGCCCGGCTTGTCGATTTTGTTCACGGCGACGATGATCGGGACCTCGGCCGCCTTCGCGTGCGCGATGGCTTCCTTGGTCTGCGGCATGACGCCGTCGTCGGCCGCGACGACGAGGACGACGAGGTCCGTCGCCGACGCGCCGCGCGCGCGCATCGCGGTGAACGCTTCGTGGCCCGGCGTGTCGAGGAACACGATCGTGCCGTGGTCGGTCTTCACCTTGTAGGCGCCGATGTGCTGCGTGATGCCGCCGGCCTCGCCGCCCGCGACGTTCGCCTTGCGGATTTTGTCGAGCAGGCTCGTCTTGCCGTGGTCGACGTGACCCATCACGGTGACGACCGGCGGGCGGACCTCCATCGAGGCCTCGTCCTCCGCGGGCTTCTCTTCGCCCGCGCGCGCCTCGGCGAGCGCCGCGTCTTCGCTCACCGCGACGTCCTCGACCTCCCAGCCGAACTCGCTCGCGAGGATCTTCGCCGTGTCGGCGTCGAGCGTCGAGTTGATGTGGACGCCGGTCATGCCCATGCCGAGGAGCTTCATGAGGAGCTCGGTCGACTTGAGGCTCATTTTCGAGGCCATCGACGAGAGCGTGATGTTCTCTTCGATGCGGACGACCTTCTTGTGGGCCGACATCTCCTGCGTCGAGCCGCCGGGCTTGCGCGGCGCGCTCGGACCGTCGCCGCCTCGCATCGGACGACGGCCGCCCATGCCGGGACGCATCCCGGGACGCATGCCCGGGCCGCCCGGGCGCATGCGCGCGGGGCCGCTTCCGGCGCGCGGATCGTACTGCACGCGGCGCGGCATCGAGCTCGCGGGGCCTCCGCCGATCGCGGTGCGCTGCGCGCTCGCGGGCGTGGGCATCGGGACTCCGGGACGACCGGTCCAGTACTCGACGCCGGTCTTCTGCACGCGCGGCGCGGGCGCGGGCTCGGGCTCCGCGGGCGCAGGCGGAGGCTCGGGCTCCGGCTGACGATGAACGACCTCGGCGGGCTTCGCCTCGACCGGCGCGGGCTCCGGCGGAGCGGCTTGCGCGGGCGCGGGCGCTTCTTCGACGGGCGCGACGGGCGCCGGTGCGGCGGGCGCGGAGACGTCCTCCGCCACGATCTTCCGCGAGCTCCTCGGCTTCGGCGGGACGGGCGCCTCGACGGGCAGCTCGCGCGCGCTCGGCGCCGGACGGCGCTCGGCGGAGAGCGGCTCTTCGTGCGCCGCGTGACCGTTGCGACCACCGTCGTGCTCGACGACGGGGACGACGACTTGCGGCTCCGACGCGCGGGCGCGCGGCGCGCTCGGCGGCGCGAGCGGAACCGACGACGCCGGCGCCTCACCGCCCGCCTTCGCGATCGCGCGGCGCTTGATGACGCGGCCGTCGGTGCGGACGCGCTCCTCGACGACGTCGTGCGTGCGCTGCTTCTCGAGGTGTCGCTTGACGCGCTCGATGGCCTCGGGCTCGACCGAGCTCATGTGGTTGCGGACGTCGTGGACGCCGATCGCCTGGAAGAGCGCGACGGCCGCCTTCGGGTCGACGTTCAACTGCTTCGCCGCTTCGTAAATGCGAACCTTACTCATCTCGCTCACCTGCTCCGCATGCCGCAACCAAGAGCGTTTCTCGCAACGACGTCGCGACGCCTTGGTGACGGACCGCAAATACCGCCGTCTCGCCCGTTCCGAACCACTCGCCGAGCCCCGCCTTCGTCCCGAAGCTCACGGCGCGGCCCTCGGCGACCGCCCGCTCGAACCGCTTCACCACCACGCCCGCGTCGGTCGCGAGGACGACCAGCGGCGCGCCGGCCGCGAGCGCGTCCGCAGCCGCGTCGGCGCCGAGCACGAGGTGACCCGCGCGACGCGCGCCGAGCAGGAGCCCGACCGCGCGCCGCTCGTACGCCTCGCGGATCGCGGCGCCCAGCTCGGCCGGCGTCGTCGCGACGCTCCGCTTGAACGCGCGCGAGAGCCCCGCCTGCGCCCGCGCGATGCAGTCGGCCGAGGCGTGCACGTGCGCGCCACGCCCGAAGGCGCCGCCCGCCGCGTCCACGACGACGCGGTTGTCGTCGAGGACGAGACGCACCATCGCCTGCGGCGCGGCTTTCTTGCCGCACCCCACGCACGTGCGCTCGTTTCGGGTCGGTTGCTCGGTCTGCATCGTCACGCTTTCGGTTGCTCCATCGGCGCGCTCGGCGGGAGCCGCTTGCGCGCTTCGTCGATCGTCTTCCACTCGCCCGCGAGGAACGCGGCCGCGTTCGCCTTCACGGTCTTCGCCTTGGGAAGGCCGATGCCGGCCTTCTGCGCGAGCTTGTCGTCGTCCTCGCGCGCGACGTCCTCGACGGACTTGTAGCCCGCCTCGTCGAGCAGCGTCGCGGTGCGATCGCCGACACCTTTGACCATCAAGAGGCGCGTGCGCGGCTCGAGCGGCTCGTTCGAGACCTTCGCGGCCTCCACGCGCTCGGCGCGGAGGACCTCCATGGTCTTGTCCGCGTCGGTCTTGAGCTGCTGCGCCGCCTCGACGGTGCCGACACCCGGGATGCCCGCGAGCTCGGTGTCGCTCGCGTCGGTGAGCTCCTCGATGGCGCGGAAGCCCGCGCGGTACATGCTGCGCGCGATCTGCTCGGTGACGCCGCCGACGCGCTGGAGCGTCGCGATGGCCGTCTCCTCCATCTGCTTGAACTTCGACTCGCTGATGATGTCGAGCTTCCAGCCGGTGAGCTGCGCCGCGAGGCGCACGTTCTGGCCCTTGCGCCCGATGGCGAGCGAGAGCTTCTCGTCCGGGACGACGAGCTCCATGCGGTGGTCCGCCTCGTCGACGATGACCTTGTTCACCTCGGCCGGCTGGATCGCCGCGCACACGAAGCGCGCCGGGTCCTTGTCGTGCGGCACGATGTCGATCTTCTCGCCGCGGAGCTCCTGCACGACGGCCTGCACGCGCGAGCCCTTCATGCCGACGCACGCGCCCACCGGGTCGACGTCCGCGTCGCGCGAGGTGACCGCGATCTTCGAGCGAGCGCCCGGCTCGCGCGCGCACGCCACGATCTTCACGATGCCCTCGTAAATCTCGGGCACCTCGGCCTCGAAGAGCCGCTCGACGAGACGCGGATCCGAGCGCGAGAGGATGATCTGCGGCCCGCGCGCCTCGCGGTCGATGTCCTTGATGTACGCGACGATGCGGTCGCCCGGACGGTACGACTCGCGCGGCGTCTGCTCGCGGAATGGGAGGACCCCCTCGGTGCGATCGAGATCGACGATGAGGTTGTTGCCCTTCTCGAAGCGCCGGACCGTGCCCTTGATGAGCTTGCCCTTGCGGTCCTTGAACTCGTTGAAGATGAGGTCGCGCTCTTCGTCGCGGACGCGCTGGAGGAGGACCTGCTTCGCCGTCTGCGCCGCGATGCGCCCGAACGCCGCGCGCGCCTGCTTCACGCGGAGGAGATCGCCGAACTCTTTGTCCTGCTCCGCGGCCTTCTTCGCGTCGGCCGGGTGCCAGAAGATCTGGAAGCCGAGCTCCTCGCCGAGCTCCGCCTCGAGGCCCGCGTGCTGCGCGTCCTCGAGCGCGATCTCGCGGTCGTCGTCCGACGGATCGTCGACCACGGTCATGTACTGGAAGAGGTCGACCTGGCCGCTGTCGTCGTTGAAGCGCGCCTCGAGCTCGCGGTTCGGCCCGAAGACGCTCTGCGCCGCCTTGAGGATGGCCTCCTCGATCGTCTTCACGAGACGCGAGCGTTCGATCCCCTTCTCTTTCGCCACCATCTCGATGGCTTGGAGGAGGTTCATGTCGGGGGCTTGCGGTGCGGACTGCGTGGCCATGCTCATTTCCTCTTCTGTCCTTTGGTCATCTCGAAGACGAGACGTGCCCTCTCGATGTCGGCGAGCGGCACGGCGTGAGTGTTCTTTCCCTCGGTGATCGTCGGGCCGGCGTCGCTCCAGCCGAGCGTGCCGACGAGCACCTTCTGCTTGCTCGCGCTGTCGTGGCGGAGCTTGATCTTCGCTTTGCGGCCGGTGAAACGGCGAAAGTCGTCCGCGCCGTGGAGCGGACGGTCGAGGCCGGGCGAGCTGACCTCGAGGTTGTAGTGGTGCGGGATGACGTCGGCGACGTCGAGCGCGGGCGAAAGGTCGCGCGAAATGGCCGCGCAGAGCTCGAGGTCCGCGCTCTCGGTCCCGCGTTTCTCGACGAAGACGCGCAAGACCCAGCCGCCCTCGTTCTTGAGCTCGACCGACACGACGTCCGCGCCGTGCGCGCGCACGATCGGGTCGATGACGGGGCGGGTCTTGTCGATTTCGAGCTGCATGGGGTGGGGCAAAAAAAAACGCGGGCCCCGGATGGGGTCCGCGTACGGAACACCTTTTCCTGTGAAGGGCCGAAGGCTCCCTTTCACTGGGGCGCGCTTTAATAGCCCTGGTACGGGCCCCGATCAAGGGCCGCGGGAAAATAGGGGCTTTTCGCGGGTTCCCGCGTACATATTCGGCATGCGGCCGCTCGCGCTCCTCGTTTTCGCGCTCGCCTGCCACCATGCGCCGTCGCCGAGCCCGGACGCGGGCCGCGTGACGCCCAAGGCGGCCGCGGTCGACTCGGCCGAAGAGGAAAACGAGGAAGACGCCGCGCCCGCGTCGCTCTCGGCGGGCTTGCGCGACGTCGACGGCGGCGCGCCCAAGCGGTCCAAGGCCGGCGCCGTCCTTTTGTGCGAGACGCACGGCGCGTGGACGCCGCCGGACGGGTTCACCGCGGCGCGCGCGGGCACGGGCGTCGTCGCGCGCAAGGGCAGCATGCTCGTCGGCGTGCAGTTTCCGAAGCACGGCGACGACTCGTTCGCGCAAGCCATGGCCGCGTTCGTGGAAGGCTCGCTCGCGTGGGATGCGCCGACGATGAAGCGGATCGACGACTGGCACGCCGAAGCGACCACCTACGGCCGCGCCCGCGCGCTCGTCGTCGTCACGCGGACGCTCTACGCCGGCGTCGACCCGGCGACCGGAAAGGGCCGCCCCGGCCGCGCCCAAACGCCCGACGTGGACGTGGTCTGGCTCGCGGCGGCGCCCACGCAGAAGGACGCGGACGATCTGCTCGACGCGGCCCTCGCGAAGAACCTGATGCTCGTCGACCACGCCTGCGAGTGCGGATACGACTGCTCCCGCCGCACGAAGTAATGCCATCATCGCCGCATGGATGAGCGAGCCGAGATCTGGATTGCGCGCGACCCCGACACCCAAGCCGAGAGCAAGCCGGTCAGCTTGCGCAAGCTGCAGAAGGGACTTCGCATCGGACGACTCAAGCCGACGATGCTCGTGACGCGCGTCGGCTCGACGGAGTGGATTCCGCTCGACCAGTTCCTCGCGGTGGTCGAGCAGGCGACGCCCGCGCCGCCGGCCGTGAAGGCTCCGTCGGTGCCGCCGCCGCCGCCGATCCCCGCGGAGGCGTCGGTGGAGATCGCGCCGGAGCCGCGCGCGCAGACGCCGACGGTGCCGCCCGCGCGCGCCGCGGCCGATCTGTCGGGCGAGTACGGCTCGCTGACGGCGCGCTGGTTCGCGGAGCCGCCGCCCGACCCGGACGACGACGAGCCCATCTTCGTCAGCCAGTCGCTCCTCGACTTGAGCTTCGAGCGGGTGATGAGCACGAAGCTCGTGAAGCTGACCTACGTGCTCGTGCTCGCGATGCTGGCGATGGCAGTGCTCGCGTCGTTCGTGCGGGTGGGCGCGGCGATCGCGAGCGGGAGCGGTCAGCAGCTCGCGACGGCGATCGCGGTGGTGCCGGTGGTGGTGCTCGCGTGCGCGGTCGTGGCGGCGCTCGTCAGGATGGCGCTGGAGGTCTTGCTCGCGCTCTTCCGAATCGCGGACAAGCTGGGGCGTCTCGTGGAACGGTGAGGGCGATCAGAACGGAACGGCCGTGTGGCCGCCGCCGCCCGGGTTCGCCTTGTCCTGCTCGAGGATGATGAACTGGACGCGGCGGTTTCTCGCCTTGTTCGCCGTCGTCACGTTCGGGACGAGCGGCTTCGTCTGGCCGTAACCCTTCGCGACGAGGCGGTCGGCCGCGACGCCGTGCTGGATGAGCCAGTTGCGCACCGAGTTCGCGCGGCGATCGCTGAGGTCCTGGTTGTGCTCGGGCGTGCCGGTGTTGTCGGTGTGGCCCTGGACCTCGACCTGCTTGATGCGCGGGTTCTTGATGAGGACGTCGGCGATCTCGATGAGCAGCGGCGTCGACTCGGGCAGGATCACGTCCTGGTCGAGCGCGAACTGGACCTGCTGGCGGATCGTGATCTCCTTCGCCGTGACCGCGACGAGCGACTGGCGCGGCTTGTGGCGGATGACCGCGTCGTACGGGTTGTCCTGGCGGACCTTGACGTTCGTGTGGTCGACGAACGCGAGGTAGTCGGGCGCCTCGACCGAAATCTCGCCCTCGCCGGGCGCGACGCCCTCGAACCGGAACGCGCCGGTCGAGTCCGCGGTGATCGAGAGCTCCTTGCCGCTCGCGTCCTTGAACTTGACGGTCGCGTTCGGCACCCACGCGTTCGACTCGCCGTCGCGCACGTGGCCGACGAGGTTGCCGACGCGCGGCAGCGCCTCGAGCGGGCAGTCGAGCTGCACGTCGCTCGCGGCCTTGGTGATCTCCGCGGCGCACTGGCCGTCCTTGTAGCCGTCCGCCTTCACGTCGAACGAGTACTTGCCGGGCGTGAGGCCCTGCGTCGTGAAGCGGCCGTCCGGCCCGGTGTAGAGCGCGGTGAGCTCGGGGTGGTTGTCCCACGCGACGACGGCGCCGGGGATCGCGGTGTCCTTGTCCTTCTCGTGGACGAAGCCCTTGACCTTGCCGAGCAGCATCGGCTTGCCTTCGATCTTCTTCTCGACGGTCTTGATCTTCTCGACCGGCGGGCGCTCCCACGTGTCGAAGCTCCAACCGCCGCCGAGGTAGACCATGTACGGCGCCTGGGGCGCGAGCTCTTCGATGAAGTTCTTCACGCCGGTCATGCCGACGTCGACCGCGGCCTCGAGCATGAGGCCCTTCCACGGGAAGAAGCGCGCGCCGATGGTGAGCGTCGTCGGCACGTCGGTGTCGTTGGCGAGGCAGTTGTCGGCGCTCGGGTTCTTCGTGTGGCAGGCGTAGCCCTGGCGGTTCGCGGCGCCGACGAGCGAGAACTCGAGGAACGGCCGGATGCGATCGTTCAGGAGGAACGTCTCCGCGCCGAGGTTCACGTCGAACATGTCGACGCGGTTGATGCCGAGGCCGAAGCGCTCGATGCGCGTGATGGGCGTGCCGCGCGCCTTCTCGGTGTCGGCGATGATCGCCGCCGAGTTGTCGATCGAGTACGAGAGGTTCAAGCTCGTGCGGAGCGGGATGTTGCTCGAGAGCTTGCGGAAGTCACCCGTGATGCCGAGCAGGAAGCGCGCGCTCGTGCCGTTGCCGAAGTAGCCGACGCCGCCGGCGCCGCCGAGGAGCTTGAGCTCCGCCGCCGCGAAGGGCCAGAGCCACTTCGTGCCGAAGTCGTACGCGCCCTTCACGCCGATGGTCATGTCGCCCATCTCTTGGAGGAGCGTCGGGTGGTTGTTGTTGTCGCCGGTCGCGCTCGCGTTCGCCGCGATGTACGCCTCGAGGTAGTCGAGGATCGAGACGCTCAAGCCGACCGTCGCGCCGACCTGGTTCGTGCTGTCGGTCGTGACCGTGGGCTGGCCCGTCGACGGGTCGATGCAGGGATACGTCGTCGAGCACTGGAAGCCCGCCGACATGAAGTTCGCGATGAAGCTCGCGCGGAACTGGCCGCCCTTGCCGGGCTCGCCGTGGATCGTGTGGAGCAAGCCGAGCGCGCCGGCGAGCGTGTTGCTCTCCATCACGGCGTTGTCGCGCTCCTTCCACTCGTCGCTCGGAGGAGCCTCCTCGCTCTTCTCTTCCTCTTTCGCGCTCGTGGTCGTGCTGGCGCTCGTGCTCGCCTTGGGCTGCGGTTGCGGTTGCGGCTGCGGCTGCGTCGTGCTCCCGCCTCCACCGCCGCCGAACGTGATCTTCTGCGCGGACGCGTCGGGCGCCGCGAGCGCGACGGCGAGAGGAACAAGCCCAAGAAACCAGCGTGAGCGGGTACGCATGCTGGCTCAGCGTTGTAACACCCCTTTTGGCGGCGTGGGAAAGGAAAGCTGTGCCGCACGATCGGCCGGCGTTTCCGCGTCCATCCGGTGCACCCATATTTATGGTACCGTACGAGAAAATGAAGACGACGCTCGAGATCCCCGACGAGCTCTTTCGTCGCACCAAGGCCGAGGCGGCCGTGCGCGGACAGTCGATGCGGTCGCTGGTCGTCGAAGCGCTCGAAGAGAAGATTCGCCCGAAGACGAAGCCGGGCGGGTGGCGAAAGCTCTTCGGCCGCGCGGGGCGCACGGTCGTGCGCGACGTCGACGCGCGGCTGAAGGATCTCGAGAGCGTCGACCCGTCGGAGTGGACGTGATCCTCGACACCAACGCCGTCTCGGCCCTCTTCGCGGGCGACGCGTCGATCGAGCGCTTGCTCGCCGCGGCCGAGCGCCACGAGCTACCCGTCGTGGTCATCGGCGAGTATCGCTACGGCCTCGCGCGCTCGCGGCATCGAAAGCGCCTGGCGACCTTGCTCGACGAGCTCGCGCGCGAGTCCGTCGTGCTCGACGTGGACGACCAGACCGCGCACGCTTACGCGCTGGTGCGAGAAACGATGCGAAGAAAGGGCCGGCCCATCCCCGAGAACGACGTCTGGATCTCCGCGCTCGCGATCCAGCACGGGCTCGAGATCGCGTCGCTCGACGCGCGTTTCGACGAAGTGGACGGCGTGACCCGCCGGGGGTGGTGACCGTGGCGTCGCGCGGAAGAATCCTCATCGTGGACGACGAGGCGAACGCCCGCGCCGCGCTGAGCGAGATCCTCCACGACGAGGGCTACCAGACCGAGACCGCCGCGGACGGCTTCAAGGCGCTCCGCAAGCTCGAGGAGTTCCAACCCGACGTCATCTTGACCGACGTGAAGATGCCAGGGCTCGACGGCATCGCGTTCATGGACAAGGCGCACGCGGCCGCGCCGAGCGCGGTGTTCGTCGTGATGACCGCGTTCGGGACGATCTCGAGCGCGGTCGCCGCCATGAAGAAGGGCGCCGACAACTACCTCACGAAGCCGCTCGACACCGAGGCGCTCTCCGCGGTGATCGAGCGCGCGATGGAGAAGGCGCGCCTCCTCCAGGAGACGCGGCGCCTCCGCGATCGGCTGCGCGACCGGAACGCGTTTCGTCACATCGTGACCGACGACCCCAAGATGAAGGAGATCCTCGAGCTCGTCTCGCAGGTGGGGCCGTCGCGCGCGAGCGTGCTCATCGCGGGGGAGAGCGGCACCGGCAAGGAGCTCATCGCCGAGGCGATCCACGCCGCGTCGCCGCGCGCCGCCGAGCCACTCGTGCGCCT
>Ga0335082_10010020_pt1 | contig 10288 bp, 6 predicted proteins | sample Lox_Sample_41_FD_206718 | JGI IMG/M metagenome (GOLD analysis project Ga0335082, IMG submission 206718) | Soil microbial communities from Loxahatchee National Wildlife Refuge, Florida, United States - Lox_Sample_4.1 | ecosystem: Environmental > Terrestrial > Soil > Wetlands | place: USA: Florida...
TCCCTTGAAATCCGGAGGGCGAGCTCGAAGCCGTCGCCGATGAAATGCTCTTCGAACATATATGGCTTTATACACCATAAGCCAATAAGGGTAAAATGCGGCGTATGGCGGCCCGGCCCGGCTTCGACAACCTCTACCGGCACGGCTTCGTGCGCGTCGCGCTCGCCACGCCGCAGGTGCGGCTCGGCGACCCGATGGCCAACGCCGCGGCGACGCTCGAGCTCGTGCGCGCGGCGGCCGCGAAGCGCGCGGTGCTCGCCGTGTTCCCGGAGCTCGGGCTCTCGGCCTACAGCTGCGAGGACCTCTTCCACCAGCAGGCGCTGCTCGAGGCCTCCGAGGCGGCGCTCGCCTGGCTGCTCGGGAAGAGCGCCGGGCTGCCGATCGCAATCCTGCTTGGCCTGCCGGCGGCGGTCGACGGGCTGCTCTACAACTGCGCCGCGCTCGTCTGCCGCGGGCGCCTCGCGGGCGTGGTGCCGAAGACCTACCTGCCCAACTACCGCGAGTTCTACGAGCTGCGCCAGTTCACTCCCGGACCGGGCGCGGTCCGGGAGGTTTCGCTGGCCGGGCAAAGCGCGCCTTTCGGGCCCCTGATCTTCAAATCGAGGGAAATTCCAAGCCTCAGGATCTTCGCGGAGATCTGCGAGGACCTGTGGGTGCCGGTGCCGCCGTCCTCCCACGCGGCGCTCGCCGGCGCCACGGTGATCGCCAACCTCTCGGCCTCCAACGTGCTCGTCGGCAAGGACGCCTACCGGCGCGAGCTCGCCGCCAACCAGTCGGCGCGCTGCATCGCCGCGTACCTGTACAGCGCCGCCGGCGCCGGCGAGTCGACCACCGACCTCGCCTGGGACGGCCACGCGCTCGCCTACGAGAACGGCACGCTGCTCGCCGAGTCGCGCCGCTACGCCGCCGGGCCGCAGCTCACGCTCGCCGACCTGGACCTCGACCGGCTCCAGGCCGACCGCATGCGGCAGAACTCCTTCGGCGAGTCGGCGCGCCGGCACGCGGACGAGCTGAATCGGTTCCGGGCCGTCGAATTTTCGGTTCCCCGGTTCGAGGGCGAATTGAAGCTGGAGCGGCAGATCGCGCGGTTTCCCTATGTCCCCGCCGACGCGGCGACGCGCGACGCGCGCTGCGAGGAGGTCTACCGCATCCAGGTGGCGGGCCTCGCCACGCGCATGCGCGCCTCCGGCACGAAGAAGCTCGTCATCGGCGTCTCCGGCGGCCTCGACTCCACGCAGGCGCTGCTCGTCTGCGCGCGCGCGATGGACGAGCTCGGCCTGCCGCGCGCGAACATCCTCGCCTACACGATGCCCGGCTTCGCGACCTCCACGCGCACGCGCTCGTCGGCCTGGCAGCTCATGCGCGCGGTCGGCGCCTCCGCCGAGGAGATCGACATCCGTCCCTCCTGCATGCAGATGTTCCGCGACATCGGCCATCCGTACGCCAGGGGCCGCAAGCTCTACGACATCGCCTTCGAGAACGTGCAGGCCGGCGAGCGCACGAGCCACCTGTTCCGCCTCGCCAACCATCACGGCGGCTTCGTGGTGGGCACGGGCGACCTTTCCGAGCTCGCGCTTGGCTGGACGACCTATGGCGTTGGGGACCATATGTCGCACTACAACGTCAACGTGAGCGTGCCGAAGACGCTGGTGCGCTACCTGATCGGCTGGGTGGCGCAGTCCGGCCAGTTCAGCGAGGCGGTCGGCAAGGCGCTCGCGCGCGTGCTCGCCACCGAGATCTCGCCGGAGCTCAAGCCCGACCAGAAGACCGAGGACGTGGTCGGCCCCTACGAGCTGCAGGACTTCTTCCTCTACTACACGCTGCGCTTCGGCTACGCGCCCGCCAAGGTCGCCTTCCTCGCGCGGCGCGCCTGGGGCGAGGACTACACGCTCGCCGAGATCCGCCGGTGGCTGGAAGTGTTCCTGCGGCGCTTCTTCCAGACCAGCCAGTTCAAGCGCAGTGCGCTGCCCAACGGCCCCAAGGTGGGCTCGGGCGGCTCGCTCTCGCCCCGTGGCGACTGGCGCGCGCCCTCCGACGGCAGCGCGGCCGCGTGGCTGGCGGACTTGAAGAGGGTTCCGGCCGCATAGCGGCGCCGCGCTCTGCGCCGCGGCGCGCGCTCGGGCCGCGCCGTCCTCTACTGGGGCCGGGCGTAGACGCCGTTTTCCCAGATCCCGGAACGCAGCACCGACCCATCGGGCTTGTACTCCGTACCGCGGCCGTGGCGCAGGTCGTTGCGCCATTCGCCGGCCCACTTCGCCCCGCTCGGTGCCGTGTAGGTGCCCTGTCCGCTGTAGACGCCGTCGCTGAACGCGCCGACGTAGCGGTCGCCGTTTGGAAGAACGAGGGTGCCGTGGCCGCTGCGCTTGCCGGCGTGGAATCCGCCCGTGTAACGGTCACCCGCCGGGCCGGCGAACGTTCCCTGGCCGTTGTAGACGCCGTCCTTGAATTCGCCGACGTAGCGGCCGCCGTTCGGCAGAGCGTAGGTTCCATGCCCGTCGTAGCGCCCGTCGCGGAACGATCCGGTGTACCTGGCGCCATTGGCGAACGTGTAGCTGCCCTGGCCGGTGTACCTTCCGTCGCGGAATTCGCCGATGTAGCGCGCGCCGTCGGCCAGCATCGCTTCGCCGACGCAGCCCGTCCAGGTCGCGCCCGCCGCCAGCCCTGCGCAGGCCGGCAGCTTCGCGAGCGCGGAGATGCCGGCAGCGGCGGCTAGCCGCGCGGACATCTTCGCGCTGGCCTCCGCCTGGCGCTCCGCGTCCGCCTTCGCGGCCGCGGCGCGCTCGCTGGCCTCCCTTTCGGCCGCCATCGCGTCAAGGCGCGCTTTTTCCGCCGCGGCGAGTTCCCGGGCCGCCTTGTCGCTGGCCGCCTTCTCCGCCGCCTTGGCCGCCTTTTCGGCCGCCTGCTTCGCCGCCCGTGCCTTCTCGCCGGCCTGCTTCGCGTCGTCCTCTTGCGCTTTCGCCGCCTGCTCCTGCGCCTCCTTGGCCTCCTGCGCCGCCTTCTCTTCGGCTGCGCGCCGCTCGGCCGCGAACTTCTCGGCCTCCGCCCTGGCCGCGGCCGCCTTCTGCCGCGCCAGGCGCTCTGCCTGCGCGGCGGCAACCGCCTGCGCGGCCTGGCTGGCTTGTTGCGCCCGCTGCTCTTCCTCGTTCGAGGACACCAGCAGCCAGGCGCCGGCGGCGGCCGCGATCGAGAGCCCGAGCAGGACCAGCAGCGCGCCGGCGCGACGGTGCTGCGCGGCGGGCGGGCGCACGGGCGGCGGATCGGGCGAGGCGACCACGACGGCCTCGCCGCCGAACACCGGCTCCTTTCGCTCCTGCGCCGCGGCGGCGGCCGCGGCAGCGCGCATTTTCTCGAGCTTGTGGTGCGCCAGCTCCGCATAGGTGCTGTCGGGAAATTTCTTCAGGAACAGCTCGAGCTCCCGCAGGTCGTTGTTGTCCTTGATCGAGCGCCAGAATTCGAGCTCCATCGCCGCGCGGTGGTCGCCGCTGATGACCGTTCGATCGGGCTCGGGCGCTTTCGCCGGCGCGGCCGCGGGCCGGGGCAGGACCTCGGCAGCGCCCGCGGGCGCGCCGGCCCGCGCACGCCGCAGCCCCGCGGCGAAATCGCGCGCCCGGGCGTAGCGGCCCTCGGGATTCTTCGCCAGCGCCTCCCTGACCACCTGGTCGAACGCGCTCGAGACCGACAGGCCGAGCGTCGAGGGCGGCGGCGGATCCTCCTGCACGATCATGCGCGCGATGGTCCAGGCGCCCGAGCCCGTGAACGGGCGCTTGCCGGTCAGCAGCTCGTAGAGGATCACGCCGGCGGAGAACACGTCGCTGCGCCGGTCGACCTGCGAGCCCGTGACCTGCTCCGGCGACATGTAGGCCGGCGTGCCCACCATGCTGCCCGCCAGCGAGCGGTCGGCGCTGTCCTGGATGCGCGCGACGCCGAAATCGGCGAGCTTCACGCGCCTCTGCGCGTCGAGGATCACGTTGGCCGGCTTGACGTCGCGATGGATCACGCCCGCCTCGTGCGCGAAGTCGAGCGCCTCGAGCAGCTCGCACATGATGCGCACGATCTCGTCCTCGCCGAAGCGCTCCCCGCTCTCGAAGAAGCTCTTCAGCTCGCGGCCCTGGATGTATTCCATGACGAGGTAGGCCACCTCGTCGTCCTCGCCGAAATCGTGCACTTGCACGATATTCGGGTGATTGAGCCTGCCGGCGGCCTGCGCCTCGCGCACGAAGCGCTTCGAATAATCCTGCGCCGTGCCCGGATCGAGATGCTGGCTCTTCAGGATCGTCTTGACCGCAACCCGGCGGTTGAGCCTCGGATCGAAGCTCTCGTACACCACGCCCATCGCGCCCTGGCCCAGCACGCGCCGAATCTGGTAACGCCCAAGCTGCCGGAGTTCGGACATCTTCGAGCACCCCCCGTCCGGGCGCCGCCCACTGCGCCCCGGACCTAGCGGCGGATCATACGCCGCGCCGGACGGCGGCGGCTATGCTGCCCCAAAAGCGCAGCCCCCAAAGCCGGCGCTACGCGACGGTGCATCCTTCATAGCCGTGCTCGGCGACCTCGGCGCAGCGCGCGGCGTAGGCCGGGAAGCCGAACAGCGGCATGAACACGCGCGGCTTGCCGGGGATGTTCGCGCCCAGGTACCAGGAGTTGCAGGTCAGGTAGACGGTGCGCTTGGCGACCGCAAGCACGTGCTCGACCCACGCCGCCTCCGCTGCCGACGTCGCCTCGATCGTCCGACGTCCGGCTCGGTCGAGGAACGCGATGCAATCCGCGATCCAGTCGACGTGGTGCTCGATCGACACCATGACGTTGGTGAACGCCGAGGTGCTGCCGGGGCCCGCGACGTTGAACAGGTTCGGGAAGCCCTCGATGAGCAGCCCCAGGTAGTTGAGCGGCCCGGCGGCCCACTTGTCGCGGATCGTGCGGCCGCCGCGGCCGCGCAGGTCCAGGCGCATGAGCGTCCCGGTCATCGCGTCGAAGCCGGTCGCGAGCACGAGCGCGTCGAACGCATGCTCGCGGCCGCCCGTGACGAGCCCGCGCGGCGTGATGCGCTCGACGGGCTGCCGCGACACGTCGACGAGCTTCACGTTCGGCCGGTTGTAGGTCTCGTAGTAGCCCGTGTCCACGCACAGGCGCTTGCAGCCGATCGTCTGGCCCGGGCACAGCAGCCGCGCCGTCTCCGGATCGCGCACGATCGAGCGGATCTTGCCGCGCACGAACTCGGCGGCGAGCGCGTTGGCGCGCTCGTCGAGCAGGATGTCCTTGAACGCGCCGAGGAAGGAGAAGCCGCCCGTGCGCCAGCGCTCCTCGAATTTCGCCTCGCGCTCGGCCGCGCCCGCGACGAGCGCCGATTGCGGGTTGGGCGGCAGCAGCGAGCCGAAGCCGCCCTGCATCTGCAGGTTGCGCGCGCGAAAGCCCGCGTAATCGGCCTTGATGCGCGCCTCGAACGCGGAATCGAGCGGCCCGTTGTGCGCGGGCACGGCGTAGGCCGCGGTGCGCTGGAAGACCGTGAGCTCGCCGCACTCGGGAGCGATCGCGGTGATCGTCTGCACGGCCGAGGAGCCCGTGCCGACGATTCCTACGCGCCTGCCGCCGAAGTCCACCTTCTCCTTCGGCCAGCGCGCGGTGTGGTAGACCGGCCCCGCGAAGGAGCCGAGGCCGGGGAAATCCGGCGTGTTGGGCGAGGAAAGCGGCCCGCTCGCCATGACGAGGAAGCGCGCTTCCCAGGTTTCGCCGCTCTCGGCGCGCACCGTCCAGCACCGGCGCCCTTCGTCCCAGGCGGCGCCGGTCACGCGCGTATTCGGCTGGATGCCGTCGCGCAGCGCGAAGCGGTCGGCGACGTGGTTGGCGTAGGCGAGGAGCTCGGGCTGCGCCGCGTAGCGCTCGGTCCAGCGCCACTCCTGCTGCAGCGCCTCGTCGAAGCCGAACGAGTACTCCATGCTCTGGATGTCGACGCGCGCGCCGGGGTAGCGGTTGAAGTACCAGGTACCGCCGACCCCGGCGCCCGCCTCGAGCGCGCGCGCCGAGAGGCCGCGCGCGCGCGCCTTGTGCAGCATGTAGAGGCCGGCGAAGCCGGCCCCTACGATCAGGACGTCAAGCCTCAGGCTACTGCGGCTTGATGCCCGCGTCCTTGATGACCTTGCCGTAGATCGCGATTTCCTCGCGCACGAACTTCGAGAAATCGGCCGGCGACATGTCCATCGTGTCGTTGCCGAGGCCCTGCAGCTTCTCCTTGATGCCCGGGTCGGCGAGCGCCTTGCGCACGTCCGCCGAGATCTTCTGCACCACCGCCGGCGGCATGCCGGCCGGGCCCCAGACGCCGAACCACAGGCCCGAGGAGGCGTTCTTGACGCCGGCTTCGGCGAGCGTCGGCACGTCGGGCAGCGTCGCGTTGCGCTTGTCGGTGGTCACCGCCAGCGCGCGCAGCTTGCCGCCCTTGATCGCCGAGAGCGCCGCCGAGATCGGCGCGAAGTAGGCCTGCACCGAGTCGCTCAGCAGCGCGGTGATCACCTCCGGCGTGCCCTTGAAGGGCACCTCCTCGACCTTGACGCCGGTGGCGGCGATGAAGCGCTCGGTGGAAAGGTGGGTGCCGCTGCCGATTCCCGCGTGGCCGATGTTGATGGCGCCGGGCTTCGCCTTGGCGGCGGCGACGAAATCCGCCACGGACTTGTGCGGCGAGGTCGCGTTCACCACCAGCACGTTCGGCTGGCTCGCGAGCGGCGCGATGTCGGTGAAGTCCTTCACCGTGTCGTAGGGCAGCTTGGCGTAGATCGCCGGGTTCACGGTGTGCGCGTTCGAGTTGATGAGCAGCGTGTAGCCGTCGGGCGCCGAGGTCGCGACCTCGCGCGAGCCGATCGAGCCGCCCGCGCCGCCGCGGTTCTCGGCGACCACCGGCTGGCCCCAGTACTCGGAGACCTTCGACATGACGACCCGGCCGACGATGTCGGTCGAGCTGCCGGGCGTGAACGAGATGATCACGCGCACCGGCTTGTCGGGATACGCCTGCGCGCCGGCGCCGCCGGCCACGGCCGCCGCGAGCGCGGCGACGATCAGCTTACGAAAGTCCATCTCCTACCTCCTCGTTTTCTGGTTTGAGTTTGATTCCCGAAGCTTCCGCCTGCTGCAGCAGCAGCGTGGCGAAATCCTGCCCGGTCCAGCCGCGGCCGATCATCGACTGGATGAGGTCGCGCGTCGCCGAGGCGAGCGGCAGCGGCACCTCGAAGCGGCGGCCCGCGTCGAGGCCGAGGTCCATGTCCTTCCTGAGCAGCTGCGGCGTGAACGTCACCTTGAAGTCGAGGTTCACGAACGCGGGCGTCTTGTAGCGCGTGAAGGTCGAGCCCATCACGCTCTTGTTCATGAAGTCGAGGAAGGCGTGGCGCGGCACGCCCGCCTTCTCGGCGAGCACCGTGACCTCGGCGAGCGACTGCGTGACCACGCCGAGGAACACGTTGTGGCAGATCTTCACGATCCTCGAGAGCTCGCCCTCGCCGACGTAGGAGGAGCCCATGCCCATCGCGTCGAGGAAGGGCCGCGCCTCCTCGTAGGCCTTCTTCGGGCCGGAGCAGACGAACGTGAGCCGCCCGGCCTTGATGACCTTGGCGTTGCCCGAGACGGGCGCGGCCAGATACTGGATCCCCTTCCTGTCCAGCATCTCTCGAAGCTCGGCCGAGCCTTCCAGCGAGATCGAGGAGCACTCGATCAGCATCTTCGGCTTCGACTTGCCCTTCAGCAAGTTGGTGACGACTTCCTTCACGTCCTTGTAAGTCGCCACCATGCAGAACACGATGTCGCGCGCGGCGAGCTCGTCGATCTGGCGGGCCACCTTGGCGCCGTACTTCTCCAGCGGCGTCGCCTTCTCCCGGGTGCGGTTCCAGACCAGCACGTCCGAGCCTGCCTTGGCGAGCCGCCCGGCCATCTCGAAGCCCATGCGACCGGCGCCGATCCACCCGACCGTTTTCTTCGATTTCATTCCGGCTTTCTTCAATAGGGGTTCGCGACGGGGAGGTCCTGCGCGGGGTAGAGCGAGATGATCTTCGCGCCCTCGGGCGTGAGCACCACCTCCTCCTCGATGCGCGCGGCGGAGACGCCGTCCTTGGCCGGGCAGAACGTCTCCACGGCGAACACCATGCCGGCCTTCAGCTCGTAGGGCTCGATGAAGGAATTCAGGCGCGAGATGAGTGGCCGCTCGTGCAGGCCGAGGCCGAGGCCGTGGCAGAAGTTGAGGCCGAAGGCCGCCATCTCCGTCTCGAAGCCGATCTCGATCGAGTTCGGGAACATCTTCGCCACCTTGTCGGTGGTGATGCCCGGCTTGAGCATCGAGATCGCGCCGTCCATCCAGGCGCGCGCGCGCTTGTAGGCGTCCTTCTGCGCCGGCGTCGCCTTGCCGACCGAGAACGTGCGGTAGTAGCAGGTGCGGTAGCCGACGAAGGAATGGATGATGTCGAAGTAGGCCTGGTCGCCGGGGCGGATCAGGCGGTCGGTGAAGTTGTGCGGGTGCGGGCTGCAGCGCTCGCCGGCGATGGCGTTGATCGCCTCCACGCAGTCCGAGCCCATGTCGTAGAGGCGCTGCGCCCCCAGCGCGACGATCTGGCTCTCCTTCACGCCGGGCTTGAGCGCCGCGGCGATGTCCTGGTACACGCCGTCGACCATCGCCGAGGCCGTGTTGAGCAGCGTGATCTCGTCGTGGCTCTTCACCTCGCGCGCCCTCAGCATCATCTGCTGGCCGTCGCGCACGGTAATGCCCTGCTTCTGCAGCGCGAACAGGAACCCGGGCTCGCACACGTCCACGCCGAGCGGCAGGCCGGCGACGCCCTCCTTCTTCAGGATGTCCTTGATCTCCTTCGCCGCCGCCTCGAACAGCCCGACCGACGGCCCGATCGCGCCGCGCATGCCCGGGTTGCCCGCGCGCACGTGGTCCTCCTTGAGCCAGGGGCAGTACAGGCGGTGGTGCCGCGCCGCCGAGCCGAAATCCCAGACCCAGGGCTGGCCGGTGCCGGTGAGCAGGCAGTAGCGGATCAGCTTGTCGCGCGCCCACTCGCCGATGACGGTGGAGGAGATGTAGCGGATGTTGTGCTGGTCGAAGCACAGCATCGCGCCGAGGCCCGACCTGGCGAGCGACTGCCGCGTGCGCGCGAGGCGGTAGCGGTGCAGCCGCTGGAAGTCCACGCGCTCCTCGAAATCCACCTGCATGATCCCCGGCGCCTGCAGCGGCCGGTGCCACTTGTGCATCGGCTTCAGGTCGTCGGGATCGACGGGAAAAAACTTCGGCTTGCCGCTCTTCTTCGCCACTCCAGCCTCCTCCTTGGAGGCCGGAGGATAGCACCCCGAAAAGGGCACCCTGAAAAGCGGTCAGACTCGATTTTCCGCTGCGGCAGGCGGCGCGCCCAGCGGATTATCGGCTGATCTGCGAGATGCCTTCGCTCAGCGAGGGCGCCGACGCCGCGCCGCGAAGACGCGCAAGAGCATTGGGATCGGCGAGCCCCGGCGCGCCCGCGCCGGCAAGGGCGTCGCCGAGCACGCCCTGCTGCGTCCCTGGCAAGCCCCAACCCAGGCTCCAGGCGCCGTCGCTGATGCCGAGATCCGTTTCCGCGAAGCCCGGATTGCGGTCGTGCCATGAATGCATCGCCGCGTTCCAGGCCTCGATTTCGTCCTCGGTAGGCGGCGGGGTCGGCGCCTGCTCGCGCTCCAGGCGCCGCTCCTCGAACTCGCGGATCGCTTCCGCGTAGCGCTCGCCGAGATTGGCGCGCCCGGTCTGCAGCAGCGCGTCGAGCTGGTGCTGCACGGCACGGAACGCCGGGTCGGCGGAATCCGCGAACGCGAGCGGCGCCTCGGCAAGCACGCGCCCGGCCGATTCCGATACAAACGGCTCATCCGCGGTACGAGTGAGCGAGGTCAGCGTCGGAAGGGGCGCTGGCGCGGGCGTGGTATCGAGCCCGGATTCAGCCGGAGCAGCCGCTTGCGCCTCGGTGACCGCCGGTGCCGCGGCCTCGCTCGCCGGAGCCGGCAATCCATCGGAAGCGGGCGGCGTAGACGGCGCGGGCGGAGTCTCGGGCGCCGGCAGATCGGGCCCGACCGCGATCGTGAGGCTCGCGGCCGACGCGGCGCCGCTCGTATCGGCGGCGATGAACAGGACCTCGTGCACCCCGGCATCGCTCTCGGACGGGGCGCCCGAGAGCGTCCGCGACGCGGCATCGAAATTCAGCCAATCCGGCAGCCGCTCGCCGTCCGCCGTGACCGCATAGAGGCTCACCGCATCGAAGCGGTCCGGGTCCGTGGCGCTTCCCTCGGGCAGCGT
>Ga0335082_10010021_pt1 | contig 10287 bp, 8 predicted proteins | sample Lox_Sample_41_FD_206718 | JGI IMG/M metagenome (GOLD analysis project Ga0335082, IMG submission 206718) | Soil microbial communities from Loxahatchee National Wildlife Refuge, Florida, United States - Lox_Sample_4.1 | ecosystem: Environmental > Terrestrial > Soil > Wetlands | place: USA: Florida...
TAGTGGATACTTAGGTTATAATCTCATTTAATTCAAAAGTTATCTTTTGTAGTTAAATTACGTTATAATCTAGTCTCCTAAGAGAAGTGGGCTGAAGGCCCATTTTTTTTTGCGTATGAATGAGGAAATGCGGAAAGAGGTGCAGCGGCGGGTCGAGGAGATAGCGGACGTCCTGCTCAAGGACCAGGGGTTCGAGCTGGTGGAACTCGAATACCGCAGGGAAGGGCGGCGCTGGGCTCTCCGCCTTTTCATCGACAAGGAGGGCGGAGTCACGGTCGAAGATTGCGCCACTGTAAGCCGGGAGCTGGGTGATATCCTCGACGCCAAGGACGCAGTTCCCGAGGCTTATGTCCTCGAGGTTTCCTCCCCTGGCCTGAACCGCCGCGTGAGGAAGAGAGAGGACTTTTTGCGATTTGCCGGGCGGAAAGTGGAGGTGCGGCTCACCGCCCCACAGGATGGGCGAAGAAAAATCGTCGGCAATATCCTCGGGGTCGAAGGAGAGGCGGTGCTTGTGGCGACACCTGAGGCTATTTACTCCATCGCTCTCGAGGACATTGCTCGAGCTACCCTGGTATACGAGGCCTAGTAGAGGGAGAAGAGAGGAGATGATCCCTGATTTGAAAAGGCTCATTGATCAAGTGAGCCGAGACAAAGGCATTGATCGGCAGGTGTTGATTGCCACCCTGGAAGAAGCGATCCGCTCGGCAGCGCGGAAAAAACTTGGCCAGGATCTCGACCTTGAGGTGGCCTACAACGATGAGTACGGTGAAATCGAGGCCTTTCAATTCAAACAGGTCGTGGCTCAGGTCAAGAATCCTGAGCAAGAAATCTCGTTGTCAGAGGGGCGCAAGTTAGACGCAGATTGCGAGGTGGGAGACAGCCTCGGGGTCAAGATCGACACCGGCACCTTCGGGCGTATCGCCGCCCAGTCCGCCAAACAGGTGATCATCCAGAAGATGAAAGATGCCGAGCGGGAGATCATTTTTGAGGATTACAAGGATCGCCGAGGGGAGATTGTCAACGGCATCGTGCAGCGATTTGATAAGGGCGGCATCACGGTGAACCTAGGGCGGGCTGAAGGAATTCTCCCGTACCGGGAGCAGGTGCCACGAGAGTCCTATCGCCAAGGTGACCGGATCCGGGCATACGTGCTCGACGTGAGTAAGGAGTCACGGGGACCCCAGATCCTGCTGAGCCGTACCCACCCGAACTTTCTTATCAAACTCTTCGCCTTGGAGGTTCCGGAGATTGCCGAGGGGGTCGTGACCATTATGGGTGCGGCCCGCGAACCTGGGAGCAGGGCCAAGATCGCTGTTGTCTCCAAAGATCCCGACATCGATCCCGTGGGCGCCTGCGTAGGCATGAAGGGTTCCCGGGTGCAGGCCGTCGTCCAGGAGTTGAAGGGCGAGAAAATTGATATCATCGAATACGGTGTGGACGCTGCCAAGTACGTGTGTAACGGCCTGGCCCCGGCTGTGATCTCGAAGGTGATTATCGACCAGGGGAAACGATCCATGGAGGTGATCGTGCCGGACGATCAGCTCTCCCTCGCCATCGGGAAACGAGGGCAGAATGTTCGGCTCGCCTCGAAGCTCACCGGCTGGCATATCGATGTGAAGAGCGAAGCGAAATATCAGAAAACCCTCAAGGAAGGGTATCAATCTTTGCTGGCATTGCCGGGTATTGGCGAGGCCACGGCCGACAACCTGTATGAAGCAGGGTTCGCCTCCGCCGAGGAACTGGCGGGGGCCCAGATTGAGGAACTCACCGCGATCTCGGGAATCAGTCAGCAGAAGGCTGAGAACTTCATCCGGGCCGCCAAGGAACACATGGCTGCCCGGCAAGATGCCGGTGCTACGGCAGACCAAGAGGAGGCGGAGGCCGTGGAACCGGGTCGAGAGTCAGTATGAGCCACGGGCGCGGTTACCATGTGCCCCAGAGAACCTGTGTGGCGTGTGGCCGCAAACGGGCCAAGCACGAACTTCTTCGCCTCCTTATGGGGAGCGAAGGTAAGGTTGGGGTGGACGCTGACCACCGTGGCGTAGGTCGAGGGGTTTACCTGTGTCCCGATGCCGATTGTTTGGCACGGGTAAAGCAAGGTCGGCTCCAGAAGGCGTTTCGATGGCCGCTGCCAAGCGGCGCCTGGAATCCTCACACTCTGGCGACCGAGATCCTTACGGGACGAGACTGCTTACCCGGAAGGAAGGCCGGGGTTCATCGGCAAGAGTAAGCAGGGAGACGCGGGGGGTTGGATGGCAAAGTTGAGGGTATACGAACTCGCGAAAGAGCTTGAGATGACCAATAGCGATCTCGTGGCACGACTGCACGACATGGGCATCCAGGTGAAAGGCCATATGAGCTCTGTGGAGGAGAACCAAGCACAGATGGTCCGCGATATGGTCGCGGGGCGATCTCAGCAGATGATCGTGGAGAAACGCGTTGGTCGGGGCATTATCCGGAGACGGCGGAAAATTGTCGCTGCTGAGCCGACGGTGGAGCCGGAAAAGGTGGAAATTCGGGAGAAACCGGAAGTCAAGGTAGCTCCACCTCCGCCACCGCCTCCCTCGCCTGCGCCGGAGGCGATGGCGAAGAAATCGGTGGAAGAAGTGCCGGTAGCCATGGCTTCCGCCCCGGAACCGCTGGCTCCTCCGCCCGCGGCAGAGCGCACTGCGCCCTCGGCATCGGGCGCTGCCACCTCACCGGCGCCGCAGTCGGAGGTTGCCCCGCCGGAGGTGGCGACAAAGCCTGCGGAAGCAGAAGAATCAAAGAAAGAGGAGGCGAGGAAGCCCCGCCGGCGAGGGCGGAAGGATAGTCCCGCGAAGATCATCAAGCTTCCCGAGCGCGTGCCTGAACCGACGCCCGAGGTGATGGCAACAAAGCCCGCCGAGGCGGTGCAGCCGGTAGCCGCCGTCCCGAGGCTGGGGGAGGTCGTACCGATACCCGGAGAAGAAGGGGAGGCAGGGCTCAGAGCAAAGAAGAAAAGGGGCAAACGTCGCGAAGATCAGGAAGCCCTTGATCGCCGTCGACTGGCGCCATCTCGACGCAAGGAGGTATTCACCGGCGACGATCTCTACGGAGAGCGGGCCGCGGTGCGGGGCCGGAAAGGAGCAGCTCGGCCCGTGGTCAAGGAACTCCGGAAGCCGGAGATCACTGTTCCCAAGGCGATCAAGCGCCGGATAAAACTCGACGATGCCATTACCTTGGCCAGTCTTGCGAAGCGTATGGGGGTCAAGGCAACTGATGTGATCAAGAAGCTTGTGGGGCTGGGGGTCATGGCAGCACTCAACCAGGCTATTGATTTCGAGACCGCCTCCTTGGTGGCTTCCGAATTCAACTACGAGGTAGAGAAAGTCTCCTTCATTGAAGAGGACATCATGCAGGCTGAGCCTGATCGCCCGGAAGACCTGAGGCCGCGCCCCCCGGTCGTAACCATCATGGGACACGTAGACCACGGCAAGACCTTGCTTCTGGACGCCATCAGGCATACCAACGTGACGGAGGCAGAGGCCGGGGGAATCACCCAACACATCGGCGCCTACCTGGTCAGCCTAGACGGCGGCAACGTGGTCTTTCTCGACACCCCCGGTCACGAGGCCTTCACTGCTATGCGGGCGCGTGGCGCTCGGGTCACTGACCTGGTGATCTTGGTTGTGGCGGCCGATGACGGGGTGATGCAACAGACCGTCGAGGCTATCAATCACGCCCAGGCAGCGGAGATTCCCATCTTGGTGGCGGTCAACAAGATCGACAAACCGAATGCCAACCCCGACAGGGTAAAGCGGCAGTTGGCGGACCTCGGCTTGACTCCCGAAGAATGGGGTGGCCACACCACGATGGTAGAGGTATCGGCCAAGAAGGGGGCCGGCATCGAGGAGCTTCTCGAGCTCATTCTCCTCCAGGCGGAGCTCTTGGAACTGAAGGCTAACCCCAGCAAGATGGCCCGGGGCAGAGTCATCGAGGCCAAGCTCGATCGGGGCAAGGGTCCGGTGGCGACCGTTCTCGTTCAGGTGGGCACCTTGCGGGCGGGAGACCCCTTCGTCTGTGGCACCTTTTTTGGTAGGGTGCGAGCCCTCCTTGACGACCGGGGTCGCAAGGTGGAGGAGGCCACACCTTCGCTGCCGGTGGAGGTCCATGGCATCTCCGGAGTCCCCCAGGCGGGCGATGAGTTTGTCGTGGTGGTGGATGAAAAGCAGGCGAAGCAGGTCGCCACTCACCGTCAGCTCAAACAGCGGGAGGCGGAGCTCTCCAAGGCTACAAAGGTGACCCTGGACAACCTTTTCTCCAGGATCCGTGAGGGAGAGGCCAAAGAACTGAAAGTCGTGCTTAAGACAGATGTTCAGGGGTCTCTTGAGGCAATCCTCGACTCGTTGCAGAAATTGGGTACTGATGAAATCAAGGTCCGCATCATTCACAGCGCCGTCGGCGGAGTCACCGAGACCGACGTCATGCTCGCCTCCGCCTCGGACGCCATCATTATCGGCTTCGGGGTACGAGCGGCAACAAAGGTCCAAGAACTCGCCGACAGAGAGAAGGTAGATGTACGGTACTACGATGTCATCTATCAGATCATCTCCGATGTCCAGGCGGCGATGGAGGGCATGCTCGAGCCCACCTACAAAGAGACCTCTATGGGGCGCGCCGAGGTGGTTCAAACCTTCAACATTCCGAAGGTGGGCACCGTCGCGGGGTGCATGGTGAAGGAAGGCCGGGTGGAGCGCGGTGCAAGGGTTCGGGTGCTTCGGGACAACGTAGTCATCAACGACAGCAAGATTGTCTCCCTGAGGCGTTACAAGGATGATGTGAAGGAGGTCAGGGCCGGACAGGACTGCGGCATCGGTGTTGAAAATTTCAATGATATCAAGATAGGCGACATCCTCGAAACGTACAGTGTCGAGGAGATCAAGTCGGTGCTGAGGCCAGCTGAGGGGAGGACCGAATCATAGGTCGGGGAGATCCCTTCCGGTCTTGAGGCGAAGCCATGGTACTGGGAGTTGTCAAACTGAGTCTGCGCCTGCCGGAGAACCATTCGCTCAAGGGTAAGCGGAAGGCGATCAAGAGCATCTGCGAGAAGGTGCGCCACCGCTTCGACGTCGCCGTGGCCGAGATTGACTCCCTTGATTTGTGGCAGGCGAGCGAAGTGGGGATCGCTGCAATCGGTAACGAAGGCGGCTACGTGAACTCGAAGTTGGACAAGGCGATAAATTTCGTAGAGAACCTCCATCTCGCCGAGGTTGTGGATGTGCAATTGGAACTGATCCACCTGTAGCCCGCATTATGCACGAGACGCCGTCGCGAGATCGTGGAGATGGTCGTGCCAGCGGGCAACCATCCCGCGGTACCGCGGGACTGGACCTGAGGCGTACTTGTTCAGTACGTCGCAAGGTGCGAGACCCGAGGACGCCCGGAAGGACGGCCAGATCTGCGATCGCAGCAGGCGGTTCGTGCGTAATGCGGGCTAGGTCGCCGCGTTCCGGCCGCCAAGCTCACTTTGATGAGAGGGCGATGGGCGACGACCGGGTTGAGCGGGAAAGCAACGAGACGGGGGAACTCTTAGGGTGTGACAAGGGATATTATTTGCATATGGATTACCGGCGGGCCGATCGTGTCGGGGATGTCATCTTACAGGAGCTTGCGTACCTGTTGCAGCGCAAAGTGAAAGATCCTCGTCTCGAAGGCATCACCCTGACTCGGGTGCAAGTGAGTGCCGATCTCCGTCACGCGCGCGTGTTCTACAGCGTCCTTGCCACCGACGAGGTGAAAGTCGCCGTCGCTTCCGGCCTTGGCAGCGCTCGCGGCTACCTGAAGCGGGAGCTCGGGAGGAGGCTGCAGCTCCGGTACATGCCCGATCTTGTCTTTTGTTACGACGACTCGCTCGACTACGGCTCTCGGATCCACCGCCTGCTCACGGAGCTGAAGAAATCGGACTTGACATGACCTCCACCATAGCCCTGGAGTTGCGAAGCAACCGTCGTTTCCTTCTGGCCACTCACGTAAATCCAGATGGAGATGCCATCGGCTCTCTCGGCGCCCTTTCTCTCGTCCTCGAGGGGATGGGCAAGGAGGTTGTAGCGTACTGCCAGGATCAGACGCCGGGATTTCTTCGCTTCCTTCCTTACTCAGACCGGATCGCCCACGACCTTCCAAGCTCGGACCGATTCGATGTCGCGGTGGTTTTGGATTGCGGCGAACTGGAACGGCTTGGTGCCGGCGCCCAAGTGGTTCGGCAGATGCAGAAGGTCATCCACATCGATCACCACAGGTCGGGAAATGACTTTGGCAGCCTCAACCTGGTGGAGCCGGAGCGAAGCAGCACCGCCGAGATCCTCTACGATGTGTTTCAGGCCATCCCCGTTGAGGTGAGCCGCGAGGCGGCGGAAAATCTTTATACCGCCATTCTCACGGACACGGGGTCCTTCCGCTTCGCGAACACCACCCCCAGGTCATTCGCCATCGCTGGAGCCCTCCTGGCACGGGGAGTAGAGCCGGATAAAGTGGCCGGTGCGGTCTACGATTGTATGAGCCCGGGACGGCTGCGACTTCTTGCCCTCAGTCTCAACACCCTGACGATACGGGCTCAGGGCCGCTTGGCGGCCATCTGGGTTACCCAGCAGATGCTGGCCGAAACGGGAACCACCGCCGCTGATACGGACGGCTTTGTCAATTATCCAAGGTCGGTTATGAGCAGCGAGATTGCCATCTTCTTTCGCGAACTCAACGATGGGCGGGTGAACGTGAGCCTTCGGTCCAGAGGAACCCAGAACGTGGCTGACCTTGCCCGGACGTACGGGGGTGGCGGCCATCAGAATGCCGCGGCGTTTCGTCTCCCGGGGCTTCTGCCCAAGGTCATGAGCCAGGTGCTGGCGAAGGCGGAAGAATTCCTTGCCCAGCGGTTGGATTGAATCACGTCCTCGAGAGTGGATGAGGACTCACATGACGGCACGACTCATGGGAGACGGACTCCTTATTCTAGATAAACCCGCGGGGTGCACCTCCCACGAATTGGTCCAGCGGGTCAAACGCATGCTGGGCGCGGACAAGGTCGGTCATGGCGGCACACTGGATCCTTTCGCCACCGGGGTGCTGGTTGTGCTCGTTAACGAGGCGACCAAGCTCTCCCCTTATCTCGCCGGTCAGGACAAGTGCTACCGTTTCACCCTCGTTCTCGGCGTGGAGACCGACACCTTGGACAGCACGGGCAGCGTCGTCGCCCGTTATACCGGCCCGGTGGTCCGGGAAACCGAGGTGAGAGAGGCCTGCTCGGCACTTATCGGGGAACTTGATCTCGAGGTTCCCCGCTACGCGGCGGTTCGGGTAGGAGGTGAGCGACTCTATCGCCTGGCGCGCCGCGGTGTCCCGGTGGAGCCTCCCACGCGGCGGGTAAGCATACGGAGTCTTGCTCTTCTGGACTTTCGCTGGCCCGAGGTAAGCCTTGAAACGGTCTGTTCAAAGGGGACCTACGTCCGCAGTCTCGGGGCCCATGTCGGCCGGAGCCTGGGCTGCGGTGCCCACGTGTGCAGGCTTCGTCGGCTACGGAGCGGCTCCTTCACCTTGGAGCAGGCGGTCACGCCGACGGAACTCGCTGCCGCAGTCGCAGCGGGGCAGCTGACCCGGATCATGATTCCCGCCGCCGGGGGGCTGAAAGAGTTTCCTGATCTTCGTGTCTCCCACGTTGGAGCACGCCGACTTAGGCAGGGTGTGGCCCTGGGACAGGCTGGCCTCTTGAGTGACAACGGCGGCCGAGGGTGGCCTCTAGGATTGTACAGGGTCCTGGATCCCGATGACCAACTGGTGGCCTTGGTGGCGAGATCGAACACAGAACAGATGGGCGAGAAGGCCTCGTTTGAGACGCTCCGGGTATTTGGGACGCCGTGAGACGTAGGCCCGCAGCGTGAGCGAAGGGGACATTTTCCCTGAACCTACCTGAACAAAGAGGTGGAGTGTCGCGGTGTAGTACTAAGGAGGGAATGAAAGTGGGAATGACTGCTGAAAAGAAGAAGGGTGTCATTAGCAACTTCAAGACTCATGAAACCGATACCGGTTCGCCGGAGGTACAGATCGCCTTGCTCAGTGAACGCATCAACTATCTCACCGAGCACTTCAAAGTCCACGCCAAGGATCACCATTCGCGGCGAGGCTTACTGAAATTGGTCGGGCAACGACGCCGTCTGCTGAAGTACCTCAAGAGCAAAAACGTTGAGCGATATCGCAGCGTCGTCGAGCGACTGGGGCTCCGCCATTAGAATCGAGCCGTCGATCACGGTCATGAAGACCAACCGCATCGCGCTCGCCGCAAAGGTGCAAGAAACGGATGCAACAAGGCTCTGGATTGATGGGCGCCGCGAGTTCTCCCACTGGCGCCTGCGAGTTTCGACGAGAGAGACCGAGAACCGGTGGTGTAGCTCTCATGTGTCGGACCGATACAGATGCACGTCCACGATTTTCAACTAGGTGTTCGCAGAAGGGAAAAAGAGGATGAGGGAAAGTGTTGAACTGCAGCTGGGTGGGAAGACACTCAGCATCGTAACCGGAGAGGTGGCCCGTCAGGCCGGCGGTGCCGTTCTTGCCAGCCTCGGTGACACCGTGGTTCTGGTGACCGCGGTGGCGGCTGAGACGGTAAGAGAAGGAATCGATTTTGTACCCCTCACCGTGGAATACCAGGAGAAGGGGTTTGCTTCCGGGCGCATCCCGGGAGGCTTTTTCCGCAGGGAAATCGGACGTCCCAGTGAGCGGGAGACTCTCATCTCTCGCCTCATCGATCGACCCATCCGTCCCCTGTTGCCGAAGAATTATCGAAATGAAACTCAGGTGATTGCCACCGTGCTCTCGGTGGACCCGGACAATGATCCCGACGTGGTGGCCATGGTGGGCGCATCCGCGGCCTTGGAGATTTCCGATGCCCCCTTCCGCGGACCTGTGGCGGCGCTGCGCGTCGGGAGAATCAATGGCGAGTTCATCGTGAACCCCAGCGCCCGGGAGCTGGAGACCAGCGAGATGCACCTCACGGTCGCCGGCAATCGCCAGGGAATAGTCATGGTGGAGGGGAGCGCCGCCTTTGTGAACGAAGACAATCTCGTGGAAGCTCTCTTTTTCGCTCACCAACAGATGCAGCCCATTCTCGATATCCAGGAGCAGCTGAGATCTCGCTGCGGGAGACCCAAACGGCCCCACACCCCGCCCCAGGAGAACAAGGATCTCTTGGACCGCGTGCTGCCGCTCGCTCAGAAAGGTATCGAGGAAGCCAATCGGATCGCTGAAAAACAGGAGCGGTATGCAAGGCGCGCCGCCTTGGTTGACGGGGTCATGAAGCAACTCGGGCCGGATTTCGCCGAACGTCGGTCCGAGGTGATCGAGGTTCTTCACCAGCTTGAGAGAAGGGTCGTTCGCCAGAGGATCCTGAGAGAGAAAATCAGGATCGACGGGCGTGGCCTCAGCGACATTCGACCGATTGATTGCCGGGTGGGCCTCCTGCCCCGTACTCACGGTTCGGGGCTCTTCACCCGGGGCGAAACCCAGGTGCTCTCCGTGGTCACTCTTGGATCCTCGTCCGACGAGCAAAAGATTGAGGCCTTGGCGGGCGACGCCTTCAAGACCTTCATGCTTCACTACAATGTCCCGCCCTACTCCGTGGGCGAGGCGAGGATGCTTCGTGGTCCCGGACGCAGAGAAATCGGTCACGGCGCTCTGGCAGAACGGACCATCAAGGCGGTCATGCCTGCTCACGAGGATTTTCCGTATACCGTGCGGGTGGTTGCCGAGGTGCTCGAGTCGAACGGCTCCTCCTCCATGGCCTCCGTCTGCGCCGGGTCTCTGGCGCTCATGGATGCGGGCGCACCCCTCAAGACGCACGTGGCGGGAATTGCCATGGGGCTCATCATGGAAGGTGACGATGTCGCCATCCTCAGCGACATCCTCGGTGACGAGGACCACCTGGGCGACATGGACTTCAAGATTGCCGGAAGTTCGACGGGGGTCGTCGCTCTGCAGATGGACATCAAGGTGCCCGGAGTGTCACGAGAGGTGATGCGTCGAGCCCTCCACCAGGCTCGGGAGGGACGGCTTGCCATCCTGGGGAAGATGAACTCCGTCATTGACAAGCCGCGTGCCGAACTCTCGCCCTACGCGCCGCGAATCGTCACCATCGAAATCCATCCGGACAAGATCCGGGACGTCATCGGGCCGGGCGGCAAGGTGATCCGCAGCATCATCGCCGAAACCAATACCAAGGTGGATGTGGAGGACTCGGGCAGGGTGGTCATCATGAGTCCAGATCTGGCCGGCTGTCAGAAG
>Ga0335082_10010023_pt1 | contig 10285 bp, 8 predicted proteins | sample Lox_Sample_41_FD_206718 | JGI IMG/M metagenome (GOLD analysis project Ga0335082, IMG submission 206718) | Soil microbial communities from Loxahatchee National Wildlife Refuge, Florida, United States - Lox_Sample_4.1 | ecosystem: Environmental > Terrestrial > Soil > Wetlands | place: USA: Florida...
TCAAGCGCCTGAAAGTCTCGTCGAACTCCTGCCGGATTTCCCATGCCAAAACCATAGCATGGAACTAAGGAAATGTCACTATATTATTCAATATTCAATAAGAAAACTTGCGGTGTGTAATGCTTGCTAGTGGAACGCCTTTTTGTGTGGACGTTGACTACCCCGCTTGGCGAGCATGAAAAGCAGATCCCTGACCGGCATAGTAATGGTAGTACTCATCCGAGGCTAGGTCGCGGGAACCATTGAGTAAAGCACCTAGCAGTTTGCTCTGTTCGATTGCTTCCAACCCGCGCTGTAGTTGCCGCTTTGCAGTCTTACCAGGTCGCGTCACGAGTAAGATCCCGTCTGCCAGGCGCATCCACACGCTGGTGTCGCCTAGAGGTAGCACCGGCGGAGTATCGATTACGATCCAGTCAAACCACTCACTCAATCTATCCATAAGAAGAGAAAGCCTACGAGATTGCATTACTTCCAATGGCATTCGCAAGGGATCGCCAGCGGGCAGTATCCACAAGCTGATGCGTTGAAGTTGACAGATGTTCATGGCTGCACTCGGCTCGCCTTGCAATAATTCACTCAAGCCCGGAATCGGTCCCAAACCAAACAGCTTGGCTAGCGACGGACGCCGTAGATCTCCCTCCAACAGCAGGACCTTCTGCTGTCTTCTTGCGAGCGCGCACGCCAGGTTCGCAGCGACCGTGCTTTTTCCTTCCTCAGACATCGAACTGGTAATCAGCAAACGCTTTAGCGGGCGCTTTTGCTGCAAATGTCTCAGCCGGACGGCGAGAAAACGAAACTTTTCCGCAGCCAGACTTTCTTCACCAGTGACACAGACGAGCTTAGGATGGGGAGCCTCCGTCACCAGAGTGGGCTTCAACTGGGTCCATTGGTTCGCGGAAGGCTTTCCGGCCAGTCGAGCGTCGATGGCCGGACACTGCAAATCTTCCTGAAACTCTCCCTCCGGAGCGGCCTGCGCAGCCCTACGCTCGGCAACTTCCAATAACTCGGTCGCCGCAGCCAGCTTCTCCGGGTGCACTCCGGACCGCTTAGCTTCCGTCCTCTGCAATGCATCAAATATCTGGCTCATATATGCTGGCTTATTAGCACCTTACTGAGTGCGTAGCTCGTTATCGCCTGACGGCAATTTATTCAGATACGCCAATAAGTCCAGCAAGCCCTTGGCGGCCTGCCGAAGATTTGCTTCGTCGAGTTTCGCAGTCTTTTCCATTTCCGAAGAATGGGCCGCATTGCAGTTCAGGCGAAGATCAGCAACAACAGCCGCAACAATCTCCGGCGTCACATTTTGCTTCTGCTGCGCGTATGCTGTGATGAGTGCATTTTCGCAGACGGTATTAATCAGCCGGGGAATTCCGTGCGTGTGCCGATAAATGCCGGCAATCGTTTCGAAAGGAAATAAGATGCGGTTTTGCGGACCCAGTCCCGCCACCTGCAAACGGCGTTCAATGTAGCCTACCGTCTCGTTCAGATCCAAGGGTAACAACTGACAGCGATGGGCAATTCGCTGCTTCAGTTGCCGTAGGTTAGCAGAGTCCAGCTTGTCATCCAGTTCGGGTTGCCCCACCAGCAGCACTTGCAGCAACTTGTCTTGCGTCGTCTCAAGGTTGGTCAGGAGCCGAATCTCTTCAAGAGCGTCCACGGAGAGTTGATGTGCCTCATCCACCACCAAAACGGTTGTAAGCAGCCTCGAACCACGCTCAATGACGTAATTGCCGAGACTGGACAGCACCTCGCTCTTCTTCTTACCCGACACCGCAAGACCAAAGTCGCTTGCTATCTGCTGCAAGAATTCCAGCGGTGCCAGGTGGCTGTTGAAGGTGTATGCACAGGCGATGTCACTCGTTCGGCTTAGCAGTTGCAGGAGGCAGCGCAGCAACAATGTCTTTCCGGTGCCAACCTCACCCGTCAGCACCACAAATCCTTTGTGCCCCCGCACCCCGTGGTATAGCGCAGCCAGGGCCTCATTGTGCCGGGAAGTTGGAAAAAGGAACGAGGGATCCGGCGTAAGCTCAAATGGACTGCGCTCCAGATTGTAAAACGACTTATACATGCGCGCGGAGGTCAGCCTTTCCAATAGCTGATGGCCGAGCCGGCCAGAATCGCGATGAATGCCAGGATAGCTGTAACCCACCCTAGCCGCAGCCGTTTCTGCTCAGCCCTATCATCGGCCGGGGTTGTCATCACTGGAATCTCTGAGATGATCGCGACCGGTAGCAGCCCTTTCAGATCTGGTTCGTTATAGACTCGATCGTCCATCACTTCCAGGCTGCCAACCACCAGAAGTCCCAAGGCCAATCCGGCAAGCAGTCCAATGCCACCGAACTTCACGCGATCAGGGAAGCTCGGCTTGGTAGGCAGGCTGGGAGGGTCGATAATCCGGAAGCGCTCGCCCTGCTGCAGCAGTTCCATGCTGGTGGCCATCGCGGACTCGTTCTTTTTCTTCAAAAGCTCGTCATAAGTCGCTTTCGATTGGTCATATCCGCGGGTCAAGTCTGCCAGTTGCTGCTCTCGCACAGGCTCTTCATTCAAACGCCCCTGGTAACCTCCGATCTTCGACTTAAGGTCGGCAATCATCTGCTGGTGGTTCTTAATCTCGACCGCGTTGGCCCGCAACTGGCCCTGCAACTGGAGCACTTGCGGTTGGTCCTTCAAGGCCGCCATATTGTCGCCGGAACCTGCCATCGCGGAATCTGTTGTCGTGCTGCCTTTGGATTGCTGGTCAGCGAGAACCTGCTCTCTCATCCTCTCCATGGCTGCAATCTGTTGCTTCAGCTTACGGACCTCGGGAAATTGGTCTTTGTACCGTGCACTGAGATCTGCTGACTGTGCCTTCAGCTTGTCAAGCTCCTGGTCAATGGCCGTCAACCCCATCGCGGAGCCCTCTGGACTTTTTGTGGCTCCATGGAGTGTCCGGTACTCGCGAAGAAGTGTCTCCAGATAAACTTGCTGTTGCTTGGCAGTGTCGAGCGCGCGTTCCTCAGTTTGCAACTGTGATTGCAATCCACCCAGAATTTGCAGATTGCTCTCAAGTTGAGCCGGAAGTTCTCCGACATGTTGCGCCTTGAACTCGCGGACCTTCCCCTCCTGCCCTGCCAGGTTCTGGCGCGCACTTTCCAGTTGCTCTTCCAGAAACCTGGTAGTGCCCTCGGATTGTTGCTGCCGCACTTCAAGATTCTCATTGATGAAGAGATTGGTCAGCTTACTAGTGGCCTGCTGGGCGAGGAGTGCCTCCGGAGCCGTGTAATTAACCTTGAATGCCGTAACCCGCTTGTCCGCGTCCGTTACCAGCTCGACAACGATGTCCTTGCGCATTCGCTCAATCATCTCATCGACGCTTAGATGACGGTGCTCGTTCGAATATAGGTTCAACTCCTCGATAATATGCAGCAGGCGCGTACGACTCAGGATCTGTTGCGTTATATTTTGCAACCGTCCTTGTACGTCGTCGTTGACATTTGGCTTGACGTAATCTCTCGGCATGCTGGGCTGTTCTACCAAAATCAAAGTCGTGGACTTGTAGCGCGCAGGCAGAACCCAGCTTGCCCCCCACACCGCCAGCCATCCCAGAAACAGCGGGACAAGAAAGTACAAATGACGACGGCGAGCGATGCTCAGGTATCGCTCGAAGTCGAAGCCGTTCGCACTCTCTTGGTTGAACATTTGCGGCATGACTATCGCTTCAGAGGCCTTACGAACTGATAGGAGATCGTAACGAACTCGCGGTTAGCATCGGGGATGGCAGAGGTCGATGTTATGCCCGCGAAGCTCTGTTGTATCCGCGTGTAGCCTAGCTGCGCACTCAGGTGCTCTCCAAGCGGACGCGAAAAGGAGATGGTGCCCGACCAGGAGTGCCCGCCAGGGCTGGCCACCGAAAACAAAGCACTCAGGTTCTTAAGGTCAGAATAGCCTGCCGAAAGCTGGGCGTTCCAGGTGCGGCTTACTTGCCATTTGCCGGATAGCGTCGCGTTGTTCGAATGATATGCCCCTGCCAACCCACCTCCGCCGGTGACCGCCCTGGAGTAACTGGCTGCAAGGCTGGTTCGCTGACCCTGCCATCCCAGGCTTGCCATGAACATCGGGGACCACGACTCGGATGCCGGCAACAATGGTTGTGTGGTATTGGAGTGCTGAGGACCGCCAGACAGGGACAAGGTCAAGGTAGGCTTAATAGCAACAGTGAAAAAGCCGAATATCGTCTGTAGCTGCGTCTCTGTGCCAACATTCGTCCCAACCCGGTACGCCGATATGGTCTGGTATTGATAGGACCCGCCAACATAATATCGGTTGTGGAGATGCTGGGAGTAGAAGACCGATCCACCGGTGGAATTTGAATCGAAGAGCCCTCGAGCCTCAGCGGGATCAGGGTAATAGAGATTAGTAAAGGTGCCGGTCGCCCCGACCATGCCTTCAGCACTGAATTGATACTTAAGCTCGGCGTTGGCAGCGTTATACAACTGGTCGGCCACTGGAGTTATCACGGAAATGCCCGGGGCTGGCAGCGAGCCCGAAACTAGAGTGGCCGCCGCCGGATTGGATTGATTGAGTGGGTTGTTTGTCTTTTGAAAGGAATCCCGCAAGCTGACGGTCGTTCTCGGGGTCAATCGATATTGGAAGTCCGTGACGAAGTTCTGGTTCCCCTGGTTCAAGGCGCTGACACGTTGGTAGAAGGTGAAACCCGGGCTGTAGTTAAGGCGCCACTGCAAGCGAGTTGTGGCCGTGTCAAACGCAATGGTCGGCCAAATTGAGTAGCTTGCGCTAGGTATGGGGGTTGTTGTGCCCTGAACATTGTTGGAGTATGCCGCGCTGAAGGCTAGACTCGCGCGCAAAGTGTTTGCTTGGGTTTCTGACACGAAATCCGTTGAATATGCTGCGCCGCTCACCGGGGGCGGCGTTTGTAAGGGCGCCGTATCCGGCGGATCAGTATTGGCCTCTGTCCCGTTCAGGTCCCTCTGTGGCCATGCGGCGATGGGCACGAGTAACAAGAGGCCTAAGCAAGCTCGAATAAACATGAGACCTTCAATGGCTGCTGGCTAGGGAACGACAATTGTGTCATGTGGCTGGAGTCTTATGTTCTGCGCCATGTTCTTGCCCCTGATTACGTCCTTGTAATTGAAGGGTATCCGGGAATCACTACCGTCGGGATTCTTGCGCAGGATGTAAATCGATCCACGTTTCGCAAAGTCTTTGCAGCCGCCGGCGAGCGCGATTGCATCCAACACGGTCGCCGAGCTTGTGATGGGGTAGGAACCCGGCTTTGCCACTTGCCCGAGGATGTTGAACTTCTGACTGTTGATCTGTTGAACGATGACCGTGACTTCCGGTTCTTCGAGATAAGGTTGCAGCTTGCTGGCGATTTCCTGCTCCAGCTTCAGCGGAGTCTGACCGGCTGCCTGCACTTCCCCAATCAGGGGCAGTGAGATCCTCCCGTCTGATCGCACCGGAATCGACCGCGACAGGTCCGATTCTTTCCAAACGTTGATGGCTAGAACATCGTCATTTCCAATCACAAAGCTGTCATCGTGAGGCTTGCTGGCCGAGATCTTTACCGGTTGGGTTACCGAGGCCATGGCTGCGGGGCCAGGAGGTTGGCCGGCATTGTCGCTAGGACCGGTTGCTTGCGCCCAAAGGCGAACGACGAAGAACAAGCCAATGACTCCGATGCCCAGTGCCTCATGCCACTTTACCCGTGTAATGCTCATGACCAAACTCCTTGCTGGCAGCGATTCCCCCTAGCCGATGCTGCCATTGCCACGGAATCCGTTCCCATTTGTCTTGTGGCCATTGCCTGGAAACAACGAGGAATCGGAAGCTTTCATCTGGTATTGCTCGATCTTGTAAAGCAACGTCCGATAGCTGACTTTGAGCAGGCGAGCCGCCGCCTTACGATTCCAGCCTGTCCGTTCGAGGGCTGCAGCGATTGCGTTCCTCTCCGCTTCGAGCTTCACGCTCCGAACAACGGATTTGAGGGAATTGCTGCCAGAAGCGGCGGCGTCTGGCTGGTTCGCCAGCAATGCTGGTGGGCCCACAGCATGTGCCGCCGCTAAGCTGTCGTCACCTCCATCTTCCTGTTCCCACGCGCTCCTCCCTAAGTCCAGTTCTTTGGCTCCCATGAGGTAGCGCTTCGCAAAGCTTTCCAGCTCTCGCACGTTTCCCGGCCACGAATGCGATTGGCAGGCTTTCACAACGGGAGGTGCAAGGCTGCGCGGCGAAAGGCCGTAGTGCCTGGCAAGCCTATGCATGAAGTGTCGCAGCAGGACCGGGATTTCATCCCTGCGCTGGCGTAAAGGCGGGACATGAATGGTGTAGGCGCTCAGCACGCAGTAAAGGTCTTCGCGCAATTTGTGCTCTAGGATTGCAGGTTCGAGGTTGGTAGTGCTGGTGGCTAAAACACGAGCGTCAAACCATGACCGCTTTCCATTTCCCGGCCGACCGTTTCGCTCGCGCTGCAACACCTGCACGAGGCGGGATTGCAGCATCATGGGCATCTCGGTGATTTCATCTAGAAGAATTGTGCCCTTGTCGCAAGATTCAAACTTGCCAGGCCTGGGTCGCGGCAGCCCGGCTTGCTGGTCGTAGCCGAACAATTCCGCCTCCAGCAAGTCTCCAGGGAGCGCCGCGCAATTGACCTTCGCGAATCCGAAGCCGGACCGGACTGACAACTTGTGAATCAGGCGCGCCGTAGTTTCCTTGCCGCTGCCACTCTCACCCAGTATCAGCACGGGAGCATTGGTCACCGCCAGCAGTTCTATTTGCTCCCGGAGTTTTCGCATCACGGGGCTGGCTCCGACGAAGAAGGTGTCTCCTCCAATCGACTCAATGTCATCGCTAGTAATGTCGTTCTCGGCGCCGCCGCCCACATCGAACAGGTGATGCCTGATCACGCGCTCCGAGTGTTGCTCTTCCAGTGGTCTCAGCAAGCAGTCTCGCGCCCCGAGGCGAAGCCCTTCTTGTTTCCGGACCGTATCGTCAGGATCACAAATCAGGATGACCGGCAGCTCAGGACGGACGCGCCGCAGCCAGCGGAGGATATGCAACCCATCTGCGTCGCCGCGCGGTAGATCCAGGAGGACCAGGTCTGGGCTTACTCCCGACTGGACGCGTTCCATCGCTCCCCAACCGCTGGCAGCGCTTTCCAGTTGCCAGGAATTGGATTCCCCCATCGCCCACAGGGGCCGAAGAACAGAGGATTCCCGGCTTACTACCAACAGCCGTGCGGTTTCGATCGCTTTTTCTGCCACCGTCTTAGTGGTTCCTGGAGGGACAGCCGTGGAAGTAGGGAGTGAGCGTTTAGACCGGCTCGACCGCGTATCCTTCAATCCGCACTGAGAGCGAGCGCTGGATTGCGTCAATCGAAACCACCAGCGTCCTCTCGCCACTGCGAGCTACGAGAATCCCCTCGACGCCATCGAGGGCACCGCTACGAATACGCACCCGTTGGCCAATCTTCAGAAATGGATGAGAACAGAACGGCAGTTCCTCTTCTACCAGCTTACGAACGGCATCAATTTGAGTCTCTGGAATGGGAGTACCGAAGCCGGGTCCTACGAAACTCAGTACGCCGTCCACCTGCAGGACTCGCAGGCGGTCTCGGCTCATCGGCGCCAGCTTGGCGAACACGTAACAACTGAACAGGGGCAGCTCAATCAGTTTCCGCCGGTCGCTCCAGTTCCTCACCTCGCGCACCAGCGGCAGGAAGCTCACCACTCCCTTGTCGCGAAGCCGTTGTGCAATCACCTTCTCATGCCTGGCGCGCGTCTGTACGGCGAACCATTCCTCGCAGCCGGCATCTACAACCGGTGTTACCGGAAAGCTCCAGGACTGGTAGCCTGCACTCATGGCTCCGCCCTCTCAGTCACGCTATGGCTCGATCTTTGGAGATCGCACATTCGTTAACCGTGAAGTTGCTTAGCTGATCGCAGCGTAGGACGAGATGCAGATTGCTGCAAGAGGTACAAGGTCTCTGCGACATCCGGCCTAGCATTAGTAGAGAGGAATGCCTGAATAGGTGAGAACCTATTCCAGGAGACGTTCTTCTCTATCGCGTCCTGGATATCGGCACGCTTTCCGGACGTCCTGGAGCCAACACCCCACCAGAGTCTGATACCTCGGCCCGACGGTCTAATCATCGGCACAATGCTTGTGAGCCTGTATCGAACGTTTTTTCGCGCCTGTGGGCCGCTTTCCTTGCAGCATCTCAGGTGCTGCCGGTGCCCCGTCGGGCTGCAGACTCTATGGCACTATCTACCACGTACGTGCGCGCGCATCGTCGGCACCATGGTCGAAAAGGGATAGATTCCCAATTTTGGAATTGACAGCAATAATTTACATCTATGCAATCAATTTTCTCTTGTTGTCTTGAAGGAAATCGTTGTATCTTTGCTACGTAAGTTCTGAAGTTCGTGCTCGAACGTTCCCGATCCCCCGAGTGAACCTCAAGAGCGCTGATTCTCCCGTGTATTTCGAGCTGTTCGTTTCTGCCAGCTGCCCGTAGTTCGTTCTTGAAATACTGTCCTGGCCGACAGGGAGGTAGTCTTGCAAGATATGATGCGCCACTCAGCAACGTCTGACTTGATACGTGTACTCGTCAGCGACGACACGCGGGTCCACACCGAGCTGCTCGCGGATGCTCTGAAACGCGACGGCAGCCTGCAAGTGACCACGTCTGCGTCGGGTTCCGAAGGTTTGATAGGCCGTTCGGATCTGCACACCGTCGATGTTCTCCTCATTAGTTCCACTCTTGATGGTCAGCCGGGCCGAGGATTCGAAGTCCTTCGCGGCCTGCATTCCTCGCATGGCCACCTGCCCGCTGTCATGCTGTTGGATTGCTCGAAACGTGAAACCATTCTGCAAGCCTTTCGGGCCGGCGCGCGTGGAATCTTCAGCAAACAGGAATCCATTGATAGCTTGACCAAGTGCGTGCGCCGCGTGCACGAAGGGCAAATCTGGGCGAACAGTCAGCAGATCGCCGCTCTGGTGCAGGCCATGGCTTCCTCGCACGAGGTTCGCGCTGTCAACGCACACGGCGTGAACCTGCTTTCCAAGCGAGAGATGGAGATTGTTAGCGGCGTGGCCCAGGGCCTGACCAATCGTGAGATCGCCGAGCGCTTGGGACTGAGCCCGCACACCATCAAGAATTGCCTGTTTCGGGTGTTTGACAAATTGGGCGTCTCCAGCCGCGTCGAATTGTTGTTCATGACACTTAGCCAGAACAACTATGCACAGTCGGTATTCCAACACTTCTTTGAGAGTCAGCTCGACCATACTTTTCTCGACGATGCCGCGTTGCTGGCATGTCAGCAGGCCGCGGAAGACGGCGTGCCGATGGCGCAGCTCGCGCTGGCTCAGCACTACTCGGCCCACGGAACAACTCCTGCGGATGCCAGCCAGGCTTACGCCTGGTACTCGATTGCCAGTGAGCAGATGGCCAATGTGCTCAACGATGCCGCCAAGGGAATGAGCTTGGATCAGCTCCTTCAAGCCGAGCAAATTGCCAGCAGCTGGCTGAATCGGCGGCAGAAAGAACTCAACTCCGACGGCATGAATTCGGCCCCACGGCCTGTCTCCGAGAAAACCGATCTTCACCTAGCCCCGGGAATCGAAACGAAGCGTTAAGAAGCCTTTGTCCAATTCGCTGTGATAACGGTTGGTAGTTGGGACAAGAATACTGCCTCGCAAAAGCAAAACGGCGCGAAATCGCGCCGTTCGTGCGAGAATCCCGGCGAGGGACTCAGGCAGTTCCGAGGTCGCTCTGCCGCCGTGAGTAAGTCAGGGCCCCAACGCAGGAAAGACCGGCGAGAAGCAGGTACAATGCGGCCGACCCACCTTCAGGCATCATCCCAAAGAATTCCTGTGATTTGCATGACCCGGCTAAATTACACCAGCCGCTTCCCGTGGACTGCGGGATATAGACAACCAGATGGTTGAAGGCGCCCGACGTATAGTAGGAATTGCCGTTAGCCAGGGCAGTCCCAATTAAACCGCCGTTTCCGCCCATGCATTTCGAGCCATTCCAGGCGCCAGCCCCAAAGATCGTGTTGCAACCGGCTTGATCCACTCCGTGGCTGTTCATGACGGAAAGGGCATCGCTTGGATCAAAAAGGGACCAAATCGCCCAATTCAGGTACTCCTGAGTTATGCCCGATGATGAGAAAACCTGGAGAACCAAATAGGCGGCGGCCTCATAAAAGGTGGCGCCTTGAACACCCCAAGTACTGTTCCACACACCGTTGCCTTGGGCGATCAAGGTTCCAAACGACTCGTTGTGGTA
>Ga0335082_10010026_pt1 | contig 10283 bp, 8 predicted proteins | sample Lox_Sample_41_FD_206718 | JGI IMG/M metagenome (GOLD analysis project Ga0335082, IMG submission 206718) | Soil microbial communities from Loxahatchee National Wildlife Refuge, Florida, United States - Lox_Sample_4.1 | ecosystem: Environmental > Terrestrial > Soil > Wetlands | place: USA: Florida...
CTACAAAAACGCCTTCTCCGGTGCGAAAAAGTCTCACGCGCGTCCTCCAGAGTGTTTGCCTCCCTATCCTACATCGCAGTGCTCAGGCGACCTGAACCTTGCGGCGGCTCGCGCGGTACCTCGGTGACGCCTCACGCGATCCACGCGTCCAGCATCCCGCCCCTGATCGCCTCTGCCAGCGCGTTGATGTCCGGCGCAAGCACGCGATCTTCTTTCAGGCTCGCCACCACGCTGCGCACCGCCTCATGCGCGCGCTCGATCTCTGCGCTTGACTTCAGCGGGCGCCGGAACTCGAGCGCCTGCGCTGCGCACATCAGCTCAATGGCCAGAATCCTCTCCGCGTGCTCCACAATTCCGCGCAGCTTGATCGCGCCTGTCATTCCCATCGAAACGTGATCTTCCTTGCCTCCATCCGTCGGTATGCTTCCCGTCGAGGAGGGATGCGCCAGCACCTGGCACTCGTTGATCAGAGCCGCCGCTACAATCTGCGCGATCATGAATCCCGACGACAGCCCGGGATTCGGCGAAAGAAACGCAGGCAGCCCCTCGTTGATGTCCGGATTCAACAGCCGGTCGATGCGCCGCTCCATGATGCCGCCCAGATCGGTCACCGCAGCGGCCGCGTAATCGAACGCATACGCCAGCGGAGCACCATGAAAGTTGCCGCCCGAGATCACGGCGTCGCCTTCGCCGCCGTCGCCAGGAAAGATCAGGGGATTGTCGGTCGCAGAGCCAGCCTCGATCTCCAGTATCCCCGCCACGTGATCCAGAACTCCCCTTACCGCCCCATGAACCTGCGGCATGCAGCGCAGACAATAGGCGTCCTGCACTCTCGTGTCGTGCTCGCGATGCGACTCGCGAATCTCCGATCCTTCCAGCAAGCGCATCAGGTGCGCGGCTGCGGCAACCTGCCCCGCATGCGGTCTTGCACGATGAATGCGCTCGTCAAATGCCGCCGGCGTCCCCTTTAGAGCTTCAAGCGCCATCGCACCCGACAGATCGCTCAGCCGCACTACGCGTTGGGCGCGCACCGTGGCGAGCGCGCCCACTGCGGTCATCGCCTGCGTTCCGTTCAGTAGCGCCAGCCCTTCTTTCGCAGTCAGCGCGATAGGCGTCAGGTCCGCTCGTCGTAACGCTTCAGCCCCGGACATCCGCTCTCCGCGATAGATGGCCTCTCCTTCACCAATCACGACCAGCGCCAGGTGCGCCAGCGGAGCCAGATCGCCGCTCGCTCCCACCGACCCCTTCTCCGGAATCACCGGATGAACTTCCGCATTCAGCAGCGCAATCAGCAGCTCCAGCAGTTCCGGCCTTACGCCGCTGTAGCCCTTCGCGAGCACATTCGCCCGCAGCAGCACCATCGCGCGCGACTCTGCCTCCGACAGCGGCGCGCCCACTCCGCCTGCATGGCTCCGCACCAGGTTTGCCTGCAACTCCGCAAGCCTCTCTGCTGGAATGCGAACATCTGACAGCTTCCCGAATCCTGTGTTGACGCCGTACACGGTCTCGCCCTCGGCGAGAATTCTCTCTATCGACGATCTGCTCAAAGCCGCACGTGCACGCGCCGCCGCATCCAGAGCCACACGGCATTCCCCACGCGACACCGCCTCGATCTCCCCGAGGGTCAGTGGTTGTCCGCTTAAAATCACAGTCTGCATAAGCCCGATCCTGTTCTTTGTCCGCCATGCCAGACGGAAACTCCACGATCACACTGTAGAATTCTCGTCTGAGGATTCAAGCACCCATGATACTTTCCCGCAGAGACTTCTCGCGTATCGGGGCACTCTCGCTCGCTGCCACAGTGCTTCCCAACCTTCCCGCACAAACCCCCGGGAAGAAAACGGGTTATGCCGTTATCGGCCTTGGACGCATCGCGGGCCACTTCATGCCCGGCGTGGGCAATACAACCAACTCGCAGATCACTGCCCTCGTCAGCGGCCATCGCGACAAGGCGGAGCGCATCGCCGCCGAATACCAGATTCCGAAGACCTCGATCTACAGCTACGACAACTTCGACGAGATCGCGCACAATCCCGCGGTTGATGCCGTCTATGTCGCCCTGCCAAACTCCATGCACGCCGAGTACACCATTCGTGCGGCAAAGGCGGGAAAGCACGTGCTCTGCGAGAAGCCGATGGCGACCAGCGTCGCCGATTCCGAAGCGATGATCGCGGCCTGCAAGGCAGCCAACGTGAAGCTGATGATCGCCTACCGCTGCCACTACGAGCCCACGAACCTCCGCGCGGTTCAGCTCATTCGCCAGGGCGCTCTCGGCCAGGTGCAGGCCATCGAAAGCGCCTTCGGCTTTAACATCGCGCGCGGCGAATGGCGTCTCGACAAAAAGCTCGCCGGCGGTGGACCGGTCTACGACGTCGGCATCTACTCGTTGAATGCCTGCCGCTACCTGACGGGCGAAGAGCCTCGGCACATCTCGGCCTACTCATCGGTCATCGACCGCGACGGCCGCTTCGACCAGGTCGAGGAAAACGTCGCATGGACCATGCGTTTCCCTTCGGGGATCGTCGCAAGTTGCACTACAACATACGGGGCAAACATGGCGGGCTACTTCCGCGTCTACGGCGCGAAGGGCTGGCTGCAGGTTGACCAGGCGTTTGTCTACGAGGGACTCCATCTGCGCGCGGACTTCGACGGCAAGCAACTCGACGAGCCAAATCCGGCCCGCGACCCGTCGCACTTCCAGGCTGAGGCCGAGCACTTTTCCAACTGCATTCAAAACGGGCTTGAACCCAAGTCGCCCGGCGAAGAGGGCCTGCGCGACATGCGGTACATCGCCGAAATCTACCGCTCCGCCGGAATCACCACCTGAACCACGATCCAGTTCCCCACTTCTCGCAGAGATGTGGGACTCGATCACGGAACTATTCCGCGGTATCTTCAGACGGCGTGGCTGGTGCCGCCTCGGGCTCGTGCGGCGCTTCCTCCAGCCCCAAAATCTTCCGGTTCTTCTCGGCATCCGTCCCTGCTCCCGCGAAGTCATCAAACGCCCGCTCCGTCACCCGGATGATCCGTTCCTTGATAAAATTCGCGCCTTCCGCCGCGCCTGCCTTGGGATGCTTGATACAGCACTCCCACTCCAGCACGGCCCAGCCGGGATAGTCGTACTGCGCCATCTTGCTGAAGATCGAGCGGAAGTCGATCTGCCCATCTCCCAGCGAGCGGAAGCGACCCGGCCTGTCGATCCAGTTCTGGTAGCCGCCATACACACCCGACCGTCCGTTCGGACGAAACTCGGCGTCCTTCACATGAAACGCGCGAATGCGGTCGTGGTAGATGTCGAGGAACTGCAGGTAGTCGAGCTGCTGCAGCACCATGTGGCTCGGATCGTAGAGAATGTTCGCCCGCGGATGGTCCTTCGCTACCTTGAGGAATCGCTCGAAGGTCACGCCGTCGTGCAAATCCTCGCCAGGATGAAGTTCGAAGCACACGTCAACGCCTGCTTCATCGAACTTGTTCAGGATCGGTGTCCACCTTCGTCCCAGTTCCTCAAATGCCTGCTCGATCAGACCCGCGGGGCGCTGCGGCCAGGGATAGAAATACGGCCACGCCAGCGCGCCTGAAAATGTCGCATGAGCGTTGACTCCCAGCTTGCTGCTCGCCTTTGCCGCCCACTCCAGCTGCTGCGCCGCCCAGGCCTGCTGCTCCTTGCGGTTCCCCGCCAGCTCGGCGGGAGCGAAACCGTCGAGCAGTGCATCAAACGCCGGATTCGTGGCGACAAGCTGCCCCTGCAAGTGCGTGGAGAGCTCTGTCAGGGCCAGCCCTGATCTCTCCAGCACACCGATCACCTCTTCGCAATAGACCGTGCTCTCCGCGGCGAGCTGCAGGTCAAAGAGGCGTCGGTCCCACGTCGGGATCTGCACTCCCACGAACCCCAACTGCGCCGCCCACAGCGCCATTCCTTCCAGAGAATTGAAGGGAGCAACATCGTCGGCAAACTGCGCAAGAAAGATGCCCGGCCCCTTGATCGTCTTCATGTCGTAGCTCCCATTTGTATGCTTTAGAAATCAACCCAGGCTTCGCGGCGGCTGCTCTCCATCGCGCGATCGATGAATCGCATGCCCCTCACGCCCGCCCTGATTCCCGGCAGTGTCGCAGGCAACGGGTTCGGCTTGCTCTCCCGCCAGGCGACAAGCCCATCGGCGAACTCGCGGTACAGCACGGCGAACGCCTCAAGATACCCTTCCGGATGCCCTCCCGGCAGCCGCGTTACAGCGCGTGCGCTTGCCGTCAAATAGCCTCCGGACGCATGCCGGATCTCTTCCGGCCGGTCGAGCCACCGCACCCGCAAGCGATTTGGATCTTCCTGCCGCCATTCGAGCGAACCCTTCTCGCCGTACACGCGCAGTCGAAGTCCGTTGCCCTCGCCCGCCGCAATCTGCGAAGCGATCAACGTCCCCGTGGCTCCATTGTTCAGTCGCAGCATTGCCGTGCAGTCGTCATCCACCCGCCTCCCGGTCACCACCGACAGCAATGCTGCGTTCAGACCCGTCACTTCCAGTCCTGTCACGTACTCCAACAAGTGGAACGCATGCACGCCTATATCGCCAATGCATCCACCCGGGCCGCTCAGCGCCGGGTCGGAGCGCCACGCTGCCTGTTTCTGCCCGGTGGTTTCGATCGGATTCGTCAGCCATCCCTGCAGGTACTCAACCGCAATCTTGCGGATCTTGCCCAGTTCTCCTCGCGCGCAAAGCTCCCGCGCGTCTCTCACCAGCGCGTAGCCGGCATAGGTGTGAGTGAGCCCATACGGAAGCCCCGCCTTCTTGACCGCCTGCTCCAGTTGCACAGCCTCCGGATACGTTGCAGTAGCCGGTTTGTCGCTCATCACCGGGAAGCCCGCTTCGAGCGCCGCGGCAGCCACGGGAAGATGAAGATGGTTTGGGGTTACGATCGCCACAAAGTCGATGGGATCTTCCCGCTTCACTTCCTTCTCGAGCATCTCCTGGTAGTTCGAGTACGCTCTCTCCGGATCGATGCGGTACGACTCCCCTGCCGCCCGCGACCGCTCAGGCGACTGCGAAAACGCGCCCGCAACAAGCTCGACCTTGCCATCGAGTTCGGCGGCAATACGATGAACGGGTCCGATAAAGGCCCCGGGGCCGCCACCGACCATCCCCATGCGCAATTTGCGACAGCCGTCCATGCACGTTCCTCTCGCTTGATTCGCATTCCCTGCAGAAGTCTGTCCCGGCGCCGCCGGTTACGTCAACATCACCAAACTAACCCAACTTCGCCCCCTCGCTCTCCGATTGCCTCACCAGACGAACGGTATGATCCTATAGCGGACGCTTTCCTTGTAGTCGCTGTATCCGGCAAGGCGCTCCGTGAGAAATCTCTCTTCATCCAGAAGACGCCAGATGATCGCTGCAAGCAGCGGCACATTCACCAGCTCTCCCCGCCATGAGCCGAGAGTGAGCGGGATCCCAATCAGCATGATCAAGGCACCCGCGTACAACGGATGCCTCACCAGCGCATATGGCCCCGTCGAAATCACACTTTGATTCTCCATCACCTCGATAGTCCCCGACGCGTAGCGGTTCGCTTTGAATACCGCAAATGTGATTGCAAATCCGGATAGCATCATCATCACGCCGACGAAAGAGCCGGACATCGGAATCGAGGACCACCCGAAACGATGATCCAGGGATGAAACAACAAAATCCGTCAGAAACACGACCGAAGCAATGCCCTGAACAATCTTCTGCCCCGTTTCTTTCTCCGCTTTGGGTCCAGCCCTCATTCTGTGTTCGAGCAATGCCGGATCATGTTTCGCCACATAAACCGAGATTGCACAGGCTGGGATGAAAAATGCCGCCAGACATATCCATCCCTGCCAGTAGCGCAGCGTCCACGCTGGAACGAAGATCGCCGCAACCAGCAGGAAGAACGTTTGAAGGATTCTGATCAGGGCCTTGCGATCCAGATCCTTCATCGCCCCTCAGTTCCCGGGAATTGCCCTCTTGAGTCCCGGCGCAAGCGTGCGCAGCAGGATCAAGGCAATCAGGTACGCCGATCCGGAGAAAATGAACAACGGCGCATAGCTGTGCGTCAGTTGTAGAATGTGCCCTGCGACGAGCGCAAAGATCGCCCCGCCTAATGCCCCGCCGACCTGCCCGAAGCTGGTCACGGTCCCCACGTATTCAGCAGGAAACATATCCGAAGCGGTGGTGAAGATATTGGCTGACCAGCCCTGGTGCGCAGCGGTCGCCAGGCTCAACAACGCGACAGCCGTCCAGATCGAATGCAACCCGCCTGCCAGCATGATCGGCACCACGAGACACGCGCACGTCAGCATCGCGGCCAGGCGCGCAGGCTTGAGTGCCATCCCCAGCTTCAGAAATCCCTTTGGCAGCCATCCTCCCGTCACGCTTCCCACCGTCGACATGACGTAAACCACAATCAGCGGAAGCCCGATGTGCCGCAGGTCCAGTGAAAACCGCGAACTGAAGTAGTCTGGAAGCCAGAACAAATAGAACCACCACACCGGATCTGTAAGAAACTTGCCCAGGGCAAAGCCCCAGGTCTGGCGGTACCCCAGAAGCTTCCACAGCGACATCGGCGGTCCCGATGGCGGTGCAACCACGACGCCCCTGCTCCAGTCCATTACCTCCTGAGGCTTGCGGTACTTGATCGACCACCACACAATCCACGCCATGCTGAACAGGCCGGTGATCAGAAACGCATATCGCCAGCCAAAATGCAGCGCCACCCACGGAACAACAGCCGGCGCGAGGATCGCGCCCATGCTCGCGCCCGAATTGAAGATGCCTGTGGCCAGTGCCCGCTCCTTCGGCGGAAACCACTCAGCCGTCGCCTTGATTGCCGCCGGAAAGTTGCCGCTCTCGCCCAGTCCCAGGAAGAACCGCGCTATGCCAAAGCCCTGTACGCTGTTGACCAGCGCGTGCCCCATCGCAGACAGGCTCCACAATCCCGTCACGATTGGATAGCCCTTCCGGCAACCGACCCGGTCGATGAAGCGGCCCGAAAAGATCACTCCAAGCGCATAGGCGATCTGGAAGCACCAGACGATGTTCCCGTACTGGATATCGTTCATCCCGATGGAGCGCTCCACTGTCGGCCACCCGTGGAACAGCGGCTGTAACTCCAGCGTGGTCTTCGCAAGCACCGGCTTCAGAATCGACAGAACCTGGCGATCCACATAGTTGATCGACGTCGCGACAAACAGCATCGCGCATACGGTCCAGCGCCCCGCCAGCGCGGCAGGTTCTGCCAGCGGCTCGATGTTCTCTGTAGTTTCAAGCGATTTCGTTTGCTCACTCATATCTCACCAATCGGTCAGGGTCCCATCCAGTTTGCGGTTGATGGGCAGGTAGGCACGCTGGTACGGATACTTCGCAGCCAGTTTCTCGTCCAGGTCGACGCCCAATCCCGGCGCGTCTCCCGCGTACATCATCCCGCCCTTGAACACGTAGTTATGCGGGAACACTGCATCGGTTTCTTCCGTATGCGGCATGCGCTCCTGAATGCCGAAGTTGTGAATGGCAGTGTCAAAGTGCAGCGCAGCGGCCATCGTCACCGGCGACAGATCCGTCGCTCCATGAAATCCTGTGCGCACGTTGTAAAGCGCGGCAAAGTCCGCGGTCTTCTTCAGGTGTGTGAACCCACCCCCGTGCGCAAGGGTCATGCGCAGGTAGTCGATCCACTGGTTCCGGATCAGTTCATGCGCATCCCACACCGTGTTGAACACTTCGCCCACGGCAATCGGAGTCACGGTGTGCTCGCGGATGATCTTGAAGTTTTCCTGTAACTCTGCCGGTGTAGGATCTTCCATCCAAAAGAGATGAAATGGTTCAAGTTCTTTCCCCAACCTTCCGGCCTCAATCGGCGTGAGTCGGTGGTGGCAGTCGTGCAGAAGATGGAGTTCCTCGCCAAACTCCTCACGCACCCGCTCAAACAGGCGCGGCACATGCCGCAGATAAAGCTCCGTGGACCAGGCGTATTCCGTGGGCAGACCGCGCTCCGCGGGCTCGTATCGGCCCGGCCCCTTCGATACTCCATACGTAGCTGACAGCCCTGGGATTCCGCTCTGCACGCGAATCGCCTTATAGCCCAGCTCCTTGTGCCGGGCTACATCCTCGACCGCATGATCGATGTCTTTGCCGTTTGCGTGCGCATAGACCAGCGCACCCTCGCGGCTTTTCCCGCCGAGAAGGTTGTAGATCGGCGTATTCAGCGCTTTTCCCTTGATATCCCAGAGCGCGACATCGACTGCGGCAATCGCTGCCATGGTTACGGGACCGCGTCTCCAGTAGGCTCCCCGGTAGAGGTACTGCCAGATATCTTCCGTCTGGAATGGATCGCGTCCGAGGATGCACGGGATCACATGATCGCTCAGGTGGCTCGCGACAGACAGTTCGCGCCCGTTCAGAGTCCCGTCGCCGAGCCCGTAGATGCCCTCATCCGTCTCGATCTTGAGCGTGACGAAGTTCCGTCCCGGCGATGTGATGTTCACGTATGCGTTCGTAATCTTCATTTCCGGCTCGCTCACACCGCTCGATCGTTTAAATCCCAGTTCCCTTCTCAGGCGCCCCTTTACTGGTTGACTCCGCTCGCCAGGAACCCGCCGTCTACCGCCACAATCTCTCCGGTGATATAAGACGCGGCCCCCGAAGCCAGAAAGACTGCCGCCCCGGCCAGCTCGTTTGCCCTGCCAAACCGGCCCATCGGAATCCGCATATGCAGTTCGTCGCCGCGTGGGGTGCCGGTAACGATCTTGGCGTTCAACTCCGTTGGAAACATACCCGGCGCGATGGCATTGACCTTTACTCCCGTCTTGGCCAGCTCCACCGCGAGCACCTTGGTCAGAGATCCAATGGCAGCCTTTGACGCGCAGTAAGCCCCGACCTGGAAGAACGCAACATACGTGGTCAAAGAGGCGATATTGATGATGCGACCATACCCGGCCTTCACCATCGTCTTCCCGAAGATCTGGCAGGAGCGAAGTGTCCCGGTGAGATTCGTCTCCATCACCCGCGACCAGTCCGCTTCGCTCACCTCGAGCGTCGGGCCCTTCTGGGTAACGCCGGCCGCGTTCACGAGAATATCGACCTTTCCGTAGGCCTTCATCACGTCATCGTGCAACTTCTGCAGCGATGCCCGGTCGAGCACGTCGCTCGTCAGGCGCAACGTACGGCGCCCAAGGCCCTCGATCTCTGCTGCAACCTTGTTTACCTGTTCTTTGCGGCGCGAAGTCGCCACCACGTCGGCCCCGGCCTCTGCAAGCCCCAGTGAGATTGCATGGCCCAGACCCGTAGTCCCGCCTGTCACCACCGCAATTCTGCCCCTCAAGTCGAACAGACCCTGACTCATTCTCGGTTATCTGCCTCCATAGATCGCGCGCCGGGCCACACTGAACTCACTTCCGCAGGAATGCCGCACAATTCGGCGCCACCCTGCGTCACATTCACCCGCCCCAAGCAATCTATCACGCACAACCGTCAAATTTCGGCGCGGATAAATCGCATTTCCCTCTCAGCGAGATGCGTCACATCCCCACGTTCACGAATGCGTTAGAGTGTCAATGAACGACCTTGCGACCCTCATGGAACCGATCTCTATTCCTGAAAGCAACCGCCGTTGGGACAGCCTCAGCCTTGGCGAAGTCATGTTGAGGCTCGATCCCGGGAACGTCCGTATTCAAACCGCCCGCCACTTCGCAGTATGGGAGGGAGGCGGCGAATACAACGTGGCTCGCGGCCTTCGCCGGTGCTTCGGGCTTCGCACAGCCATCGCCACCGCCCTCGCCGACAACGCCGTTGGACGCCTCGTGGAGGACTTCATCCTGCAGGGAGGCGTCGACACCTCTCTCCTCAAGTGGATTCCCTTCGACGGCGTGGGACGCACCGTTCGCAACGGTCTCAACTTTACCGAGCGCGGCTTTGGCGTGCGCGCCGCCGCGGGTTGCAGCGACCGTGGTCATACCGCCATCAGCCAGGTCAAGCCCGGCGACTTCAACTGGGGCGAGATCTTCGGCTCGAAAAGCGGCGCGCGCTGGTTTCATACCGGCGGCATCTTCGCCGCGCTTTCCGCCTCCACCGCTGATGTCGCAGCAGAAGCGATGGACGCAGCCCGCAGTCGCGGAACGCCCGTCTCCTACGACCTCAATTATCGCGACTCCCTGTGGAAGTCGATTGGCGGTAAGGCGAAGGCCCAGGAAGTCAATCGTGCTCTTGTCCGCAAAGTCGATCTCCTGCTGGGCAATGAAGAGGACTTCTCAGCCATGCTCGGCGTCGAGATCAAAGGCG
>Ga0335082_10010027_pt1 | contig 10283 bp, 9 predicted proteins | sample Lox_Sample_41_FD_206718 | JGI IMG/M metagenome (GOLD analysis project Ga0335082, IMG submission 206718) | Soil microbial communities from Loxahatchee National Wildlife Refuge, Florida, United States - Lox_Sample_4.1 | ecosystem: Environmental > Terrestrial > Soil > Wetlands | place: USA: Florida...
TGCCCCGCGGCAAGCAGGACTCGGCCTGGCAGGACGGCAGGACGCTGCTGGTCGCGCGCGAATGGGCACCCGGCGAGCTCACGAGCTCCGGCTACCCGTTCGTCGTGAAGCGCATCAGGCGCGGGCAATCGCTCGCGGCTGCGGTGGAGGTGTTCCGCGGCACCAAAAACGATGTCGGGGTCGGTCCGGCGACGCTCAACGACGGCGCCGGGCATCGCGCCGTCGTCATCCGGCGGTCCATCACGTTCTTCGAAGCCAGCTACTTCCTCGTCGGGCCCGCGGGACCGGCGAAGCTGGGCCTGCCGTCGAAGGTACGCATCGAGGCGCTCGTCGACGGCAAGCTCGTTGTGAGCCTCCGCGAGGACTGGACGTCCAAGGAGGGCACGACCTACGCGCAGGGATCTCTCGTAGCGATCGATCTCGCGGCAGCGACCGCGGCACCGGATCACCTGCGACCGGTGTTGATCTATGCGCCGGGACCGCGCGAAGCCGTGACGCAGGTGGCCGCGACCCGCGGGCACTTGCTGGTCGTCGTGCTCGACAACGTCAAAGGACGCGCCTACGCGTATGCGCCTGACGCGCGCGGGCAGTGGTCACGCCGGCAGCTTGCGCTGCCCGACAACGCCTCCGTCCACATTGTCGATGCTGATCTGCACAGCGATCGCGCCTTCGTGAGCGTGACCGGCTTTCTGACCCCCTCGAGCCTGTGGCTCGCCGACGTCGGCAGCGGCGCGCTCGCAATCGTCAAGACGTTGCCGGCGCGATTCGACGCATCGCATCAGGTGGTCGAGCAGCTCGAGGCCACGTCCACTGACGGGACGAGAGTTCCGTATTTCGTCGTCCACCCGGCGAACATGAAGCTCGATGGCAGCACGCCGACGATCCTCACCGCATACGGCGGCTTTCTCGTCTCCGAAACGCCGTCTTACGCCCCTGCAACCGGCAAGTTGTGGCTGGAGCGGGGCGGCGCCTTTGCGCTCGCGAACATCCGCGGGGGAGGCGAGTTCGGCCCGGCGTGGCACGAGGCCGGACTCAAGACGCATCGCCAACGGGTTTTCGACGACTTCACCGCGGTGGCGAAGGACCTCATCGCGCGCGGAATGACGAGCCCGGCCCGCCTCGGCATCATGGGAGGCTCCAACGGCGGACTGTTGATGGGAGTGGAGTTCGTCCAGCATCCCGAGCTTTGGGGCGCAGTCGACATGCAGGTGCCGCTCCTCGACATGCTGGGCTACGAACATATCGCTGCCGGGAGCTCCTGGGTTGGCGAGTACGGAAGCGTCTCGAATCCCGACGAGCGGGCGTTCCTCGCGTCAATATCTCCTTACAACAACGTAAAGGCCGGCGTTCACTATCCCGAGGCGCTGATCTGGACGACGACGAAGGACGATCGAGTCGGGCCCCAGCACGCGCGCAAGTTCGCCGCCAAACTCGCGGCGATGGGAGTGCCCTACCTCTTCTACGAGGTCATCGAGGGCGGACACGGCTCCGGGGCGACGCTCGCCGAAAAGGCTGCGATGACGGCGCGCGAATTCACCTACTTCGCACGCAAGCTGTCCCTGCAGTGAGACTCCCCGTGTTGCGACCACCATTCATTTGCCGGTGACGGCCAGCGCGTCGATCGCGGCGCTGGCGTCGGCTCGCGGGCTCTGCTTCAGATAGCTCCACATCGCGTAGCGCGAGGCGGGATGCTGCGCGAGGTCGGAGCGCAGCAGCGCGATGTACTCCGGGACGGCATCCCAGTCGTTCCATGCCGCAAGGTCCTGCGCGACAAAGCCGGCGAAAGGCTTCTGCACGTCGATGAATCTGCGGTAGGACTCGATCACGCGCTCGCGCGGAATCGTCGCGTTGGCCCCGCCTTGAACGCTCAGCGCAAGCAACGCCGCCTGCAGCTCTTGCAGGGTCCGATCGCGATCGCCGATGTATCGGGCGTCGATCCACGCCATCCGCGACGGACCACGCAATTCCAGGTCGGCTGCGAGCAGCGGACCGAGGTTCGTCGCGTCCTTGGTTTTCCACGCGGCGTCGAGACGCTGCTCGATCGCCGCCGCATCGGTGGCGTCCCCGGCGATGCCCAGGAGCAGCGTGTACATCCGTTGCCGCCCTGCGAGCTTCGGGTCGTCGACCCACTGCCGGATCGCCTGCAGATCGAGGCGGCCCCTTAGTGATCGCAGTGCCGAGTAGGGCGCGCTGGCGAGCTCACCGTAGGCAATCTCGGCCACCATCGGTTCGGCGTTCTCGAGGTAGGGCAGCATGAAGGCGACGTGCGCCTGCCATTCGCCTTCCGTCATTTCGGTCGTGCGCTTGGCCGCGGCGAGCTCGCGCAGCCAGCCCGCGTCCGCCGCGCCGACCGGACCCAGATTGGCCCACGACTGCCAGGTGTTGGCTCGCATCAGAAGCAGCGGCTTCCCTTTCGCAGCGGCGCCTGAGTCCAGATGACCCACTGATCCTGAGTCGATTGCGCCTCCGGTGGGATTTTCGCCGCGGATCACTTCGACAACCCTGAACCGCGTGCCGCCGTCGTCGGGCGCCGCCAGCACGGCGTGCTGACGGTAGACAAGTTCCTGCGCGTCCAGACACAGCGGGCATGCACCTGCCGCCTTGATCGTCAAGAGCAGCAAGGGTCCAGTCAACCAGCGCTTCACCAGACGCTCCTCCATGCGCGGGTTCCAAGGGCGCCTGCGCACGCGGCAGCGCGACTACACCCGTTTTCGGGCGGCCGCAGCCGGCACCGTAGAACAGCAGTCAGATCGTACATCTGATGCTCAGCGTGTCAAGTCGACGAACCGAACGGGGAAGAGTCGAATCGCGTTCGACGCGGGGGCGACGATACACGTTGAGCGCGGATCACGTTAGAACCGGACAGACAGTCCGGCATAGAACGTAAGCCGCTGCGCATACTGAGGCGCACCGACGCCGACGCCGGACCCATCGCGCAGCAGGTAGATGCGATCGAACAGGTTGATGACCGCAAGGCGTCCCTCCACGGTCCCGAGCGGCGTCGCCGCCCATTCGTGAGTCAGCCCCAGATTGACTTGGGTATAGCTCGGCAGCTTACCCGAATTGGGCGGCGCACCGTCGGGTGTGTTGCGCAGCCCGCTGCCGTAGATCAGGTCCACGGAAGCACGCGTGGCACCGAAACGCCGCGTCACACCTGCGGTCAGCGTATAGCGCTGGTCGTGATCGAGATAGATGTAGTGGTCGGCGATGTACGCGAGCTCGTCGACGCCGAAGAGGGATTGCCCGGAAACGATGTTCTTGCCCTTGGCTTTGGCTGCGGCGAAGTTCGCGTAGGCGTTCCACGGACCCGAGTTGTAGGTGCACGACAGCTCGATGCCTTCGGCGTAGCCGTTCGCATAGTTGAATGGGGTCAGAATCAGCGCCTGGCCGAACTGGCCTTCGTCGAGCAGGTTGGTGATGTCTTTGTAGTAACCGTCCACTCCGACGGTCAGACCCGGTGCAAACGTGTGCGTGAACCCGACGTCGTAATAGTTCGTGCGCTCGGCCTTGACCGGATCGGAAAACGGAACTTCCGGCGCGTTGGTCGTGTTGGTGTAGAGATTGGCCGACGTCTGCGACACGAGCTCCTGGGGCGGCGGCGTGAAATAGCGCGCGTACGCCGCATGCAGCGAGGTATCCCCGGTGATCTTCCACAACGCATTCACCCGGGGACTCCACTGGTGCTCGTTCGTGAAGGCCGCGACGTGATCGAAGCGCACGCCGTAGTTGAGCGTGAACGACGGCGCGAGCCGCCACTCGTCCTGTACATAGAAGCTCGTTAGGTTGCCGGTCTTGCTCGAGTCATCGACGATGTACTCGGGGACGTTGCTGGTGGGGACGCCCATGTCGTCGGTGGGAAACACGCCGACGGTGTTGTCGCTGCGGGTGAACTGCCGCGTGTACGCGGCGCCAAAGCGCGGCGTGTGCTCCGCGTTGTAGCGATAGGAGGCATCGAACTGAAACCCGCCCGCGGAATTGGAGCGTAACGTGTCGGAGGACACGCCGAGGTAGATCAGATCCCCGCCGTTGGGGTCTGGCGTGTAATGGACCTTCGAATACTGGTAGAACAGCGCGGCCTGGTAATCGAAGCGCTCGCCGGTCCGCTGGAGTGCGACGATCGCATATTGATTCTGCTCGCGCTGGTTTTGGTCGAGTTGGGCGGAGGGCAGCGCGTTGAATCCGGTATCGACGTCGCAAACACCGGCGAGCGAAAACGCGCAGTCCTGCCCCGGGTTGTTCGGTATCTGGAACTTCCCGTTGTAGCTGCCGAGCATCAGCGCGACGCGCGTCTGCTCGTCCGGAGTGTACGCAAAGTATCCGAACCCCTTGCCCTGCTGGGTGCGGTCGTGGATTGCGTCGCGGGCGGGCGTCGGGTTCTCGATGCCCAGCGAGTCGCTGAGATAGGTGCCGGTGACGTAATAGCTGAAGCCGTCCTTCGCCCCCGAAAACTCGACACTGGGCTGGATCGTGTCGTAGCCGCCGCCAAACACGCCGACCTTGCCTCCGGACTGGAAGGCTCCATCCTTCGTCTCGACTTCGACGATGCCGGCCGTGCGCAGACCATACTGCGCGGGCAATGCTCCCGTAAGGAAGTCGATCTTGTTGGCGAAACGCGTGTCGACCGACTGTCCAAATCCCGTGATGCCCTCGGGCAACTGGATACCGTTGATCCGGAATTGGACGTTGGCATGCTCGTCGCGAACGTGCAGCGAACCGGACGCCTTCGAGTCCTGCGCAACGCCGGGAAGATGCAACAGGACGTCATTGAACGGGGTGTCGGCGCCTGCCGGCAGGTTGTCGATGTATTGTTCGTCGATGCTATAGATCGTCGTGCCGACTTTGGGTGAAAGCGCGATCCGCGCTTCCTTCAGACGGGTTGCAGTGATGTTCACCGTGCCCAGCGGTTGAGTCATCACCGCAACGAGGTCGACACTGACCGCATCGCGTTGCGCCACATGCACCGACTTGCGGACTTCGGAGAATCCCGTTCCGGTCGCGGCAATTTCGTAGTTGCCGGCCGCGACCTCGTCGAACGTTGCGCGGCCTGCGGAATCGGTCGTTGCAGCCGCGACGGGGGTTCCATTCTGCGTTGTGAGGGTGATGACGATCCCGGGGAGTGCGGTACCGGACGTGTTGCGAAGGTTGCTCGTGATGGTGGCGGCGAGCGCGGTGGAGAGCGCCGACGACAGGGCGAGACCGAGAGCGATCGGTCGCAGGAATGAGCGATGTTGCATGCTGCCCTCCAGGAGGCGAATGACGTGGGCCAAGCGGCAAAACCCGGCAGCGCTTCGGTAACGACCGCGCGCAAAGGTGCGAGACGCCGCGCTGCGAGCAGGTGCCCGCAGGGCCAGGTGCGAGGCAAACGGAGCGGAGCCGCTAAGGGCTAGAAGAGGAGCGGCGGAGCGCGGCTCAGGTAGAACGACGGCGCGTGAGCCGTCGGGGACGAAACGTGGAACGAGAGCGCTGCCGTGCGGGCGACATCGATCGACGGCGTTGCGCTTGTCTCTGGCGCGGCAGTGGCGCCGCCCGCGAACAGCGCGCAGATCGCGCACGGACCGTCGTCGTGCGGCAGCAGCAGCGCCCGCTCATGCGGTGCCTGCAGCCACTCGCCGAAATGCGCGAGCGCGTGCCACTGCGCCTCCTGCTGCATGCCGAGCAGCAGGAAAGCCAGAGGCATTGCCAGGATGCGGCGCGGCATTATCGAGGTCGGGCACGCGCGGGATCGCCGGCGCGGGCAGCGAGTATAAGTCGGTCGGAGCCATAATGATAGTGACTTCTCATTATCATGCTCCTACAATGGCAGGATGAAACGGACCCCTCCAGCCCCACGCGAGCGCGTGACGCGCCAGCGCGACGCGATCGAGGGCGCCATCGCGGCCGCTGAGCGCCCGATGTCGCCGGGCGACGTGCTGGCCCGGGCTCGAAAGACCGTGAACTCGCTCGGGCTTGCGACTGTCTACCGCAATCTCAAGCTTCTGGTCGCCGAAGGTGTCGTGCGGGTCATCAACCTGCCCGGCGACAGCCCGCGCTACGAGATGGCCCGCACGCCCCACCACCACCATTTCCAGTGCACGACCTGCCAGCGCGTGTACGACGTCCCCGGCTGTCCGGGGGATCTGCGCCACCTGGCCCCGCGCGGATTCAGGGTCGAGCATCACGACGTCACGCTCTACGGGCGCTGCCCGGACTGCGGCAAGCGGGACCGTCGCGCCGCGCGATGATCCGTCTCGAGCACCTGCGGTTCGGCTACAGCGGCGGGGACGATGTGCTGCGGCTGGATGAATTCGCCCTGGACCCGGAGAGCAACGTCCTGGTCGTGGGACCCTCGGGGTGCGGGAAAACGACGCTCCTGCACCTGATCGCCGGGCTGTTGCTGCCCACGAGCGGCTCGGTCGTCGTCGACGGGCAGGATCTGTCGGCGCTCTCCCCGCCCGCGCGGGACCGCTTCCGCGGACGCCGTATCGGCATTGTCCTGCAGCAATTCCATTTGCTGCCGACGCTGACCGCGATGCAGAACCTGCTGGTCGCGCAAAGCATCGCCGGGCTCGCGGTGGACCGCGCGGCTGCCCACGTCATGCTGACGGCGCTCGGCGTCGACGACCGCGTCGATGCCTATCCTCATCAGCTGTCGGTCGGGCAGCAACAGCGCGTGGCGATCGCCCGGGCGCTGGTGAATCGGCCCAGGCTCCTGCTCGCCGACGAGCCGACTTCGAACCTCGACGACGAGGCCTGCGCCTCGGTGGCCGATCTCCTGCTCACCGCCACGCGGCAGCACGCGGTGTCGCTCGTCATCGCGACGCACGATACCCGGCTCAAGACGAAGATTCCGCGACAGCTGGCGCTGCCGCGCCGCCCCGTGGCGGTCGCCGCATGAATCTTTTTCAGCTCGCCTGGAGTTATCTTCGCGCGCGGCCGCTCGGGACGCTCCTCAACGTCCTGCTGCTCGCGCTCGGCGTCGGCACGATCGGCTTCGTGCTGATCGTGAACGGACAGATCGGCGAGAGCCTTAACCGCGACGCCCAGGGGATCGATCTCGTGGTCGGCGCCAAGGGAAGTCCGATCCAGCTGATGCTCGCCGGCATCTTTCACCTCGACGTGCCGACCGGCAACATCCCGCTCAAGTCGGCGCAGGAGCTCGCGAAGAACCCGCTGATCCGGCGTGTGGTTCCGCTCTCCATCGCCGACAGCTTCCGCGGCTTCTGGATCGTCGGCACGACACCGGAATACATCGACCTGTATCACGGCACGCTGGCGTCGGGGCGCGTCTGGAACGACAGGATGCAAGCGGTGTTCGGGGCGACCGTCGCGGCCCATACGAAGCTCGGCGTCGGCGACCGTTTCGTCGGCTCCCACGGATTGGCCGAAGGCGGCCCGGTGCACGGCGATTCGGTGTACACCGTCGTCGGCGTTCTCAAGCCGACCGGTACGGTTCTCGACCGCCTCGTCCTCGTCAATACCGAAAGCGTGTGGTTCGTGCACGAGGGCAACATCACCGATCCCGAGGAGAAGGAAGTCATCGAGGCGGAGCGCCAGGTCACCGTGCTGCTGGTGCAGTACGCGACACCGCTGGCCGCCGTCACGCTGCCGCGCAAGATCAACGCCGAGACCAACATGCAGGCGGCGTCTCCAGCGTATGAAACGGCGCGGCTCTTCAAGATGATCGGAGTCGGTGCCGACGTCATCCGCGCCTTCGGCGGCGTCGTGCTGGCCACCGCCGCGCTGTCACTGTTCATCGCGCTCTATCACGCGCTGAACGAGCGCGCCTACGATATCGCCGTTCTGCGAACTCTCGGGGCGCGCCCTGCGAGCATCGCGCTGATGCTGCTGCTCGAAGCGCTGATACTGGCGGTGCTGGGCGGCGTGCTGGGCTTGTTGCTGGCCCACGGCCTGGCGGCCGTTCTCGCATGGTGGATGGTGCGACAGGAGAGCATTCCCATCAATGCCTGGGCATTCTCGGGCGAAGAACTCTGGCTGCTCGTGCCGTCGCTTTTCACGGCTCTGCTTGCGGCGTTGCTGCCCAGTTGGCGCGCGGCGCAGGCGAATATCTCGGCGACGCTCGCGCGCCGAGCCTGATGTCGAACTCCAGGAGACTCGCGATGAAAGCACTGCTCGTTGCGTTGGTGATGTTCTTTGCCGTCCCAATTTCGGCGCTCGCGGCGGATGCCGCGGCGGCCAAGGCCCCCGCCAAACCCGCAGCTTCCAAGGTCGATCCGGCGCTCGAGGCCGCGCACACCAAGGAGGATGTCAGGCGCCACCGGATCATTGCCGCCGCCCACGAGGCAGCGGCGAAGTGTCAGGAATCCGGCACGGACGAAGAGATCTGCGACGCCGAATTGCAAAAGGCGTGCAAGGGCATCGCCTACGGCAAGTACTGCGGCATGAAGCACCCGGATTAGCTTGATGCCGCTCAAGCGTAACGCCCCCGCAGAAGGGGAGGCGCCCATGCGTAAACTCATCGGCAGTGCGCTGGTCGCGCTCGCCGTCGGCATTTCCGCGGCAAACGCTGCCCCGATCAAGGTCGTCGCGGCCGAGAACGTATACGGCGATATCGCGGCCCAGATTGGCGGTGCCAACGTCGCGGTCACGAGCATCCTGACAAATCCAACCCAGGATCCGCACGAGTTCGAAGCGAGTGCGGCAACGGCGCGGGCAATTGCCGATGCGGGGCTCGTCATCTACAACGGCGCCGACTACGACCCGTGGGTGGTGAGGCTCCTGTCCGCGTCGCGGTCGCCGCCGCGCGCGACAATCGAGGTTGCGGGACTCGTCGGCAAGAAAGCCGGCGCCAATCCGCATATCTGGTACGAAGTCGCGGCGGTGTCCGCGCTGGCGACGAACCTCGGCGCGAAGCTGGCGAAACTCGATCCGGCGCACAAGTCGGACTATGCCGACCGTCTTGCGGCGTTCGATGCGTCGATGGCGTCGCTTCGCGAAACGATCGCCGCGATGCGCAAGAAATACGCGGGGACGCCCGTTACGGCCACCGAGCCGCTGTTCGACTACATGGCGGACAGCCTCGGCCTCACGATGCGCAACGGTCGCTTTCAGCTCGCGGTGATGAACGGCACCGAGCCCAGCCCTGCGGCGATCGCCGCGTTCGAAAAGGATCTGCGAACGCATGCGGTAAAGGTCCTTCTCTACAACACCCAGACCAGCCAGGCGCTAGCCGAGCGCATGCGGACCATCGCAATCGAGGTCGGGGTTCCGGTCGTCGCGATTAGCGAGACCGAACCCGAAGGAAAGTCCTACCAGGCGTGGATGCTCTCTCAGCTCGATGCGCTCGAGCGCGCGCTTGGCGGAAGATGAGCGTCTGTGGTCCACACGGATGAGCGGATATGCAATCGAGCTCGATCGCGTCACGCTCGCGCGCGGTCAGCGCGTCGTGCTCTCCGATGTCACTGCGGCGATAAAGACGGGGGAATTCATCGGCGTGTTCGGTCCCAACGGCGCCGGCAAGACGACGCTCCTCCACGCAATCCTGGGCCTCGTGCGGCCCACGGCAGGCGAGCTGCGCGTTCTCGACGCGACGCCCATGCGCGGCAATCGCGACGCCGGCTACCTCCCCCAGAACCGCGCTCCGGTCGCCGACCTCCGGCTGCGCGGCCGCGATTTCGTGGCGAGCGCGCTGCGAGGCGAGCAGTGGGGGCTTCCTTTCGCGGGGGTTCGCGGCGGCGACGAGGTCGACCGCGTCATCGCGACCGTGGAAGCGCAGAGCCTTGCCGAGCGGCCGCTGTGCGAGCTTTCGGGAGGCGAGCTGCAACGGCTGCTCCTCGCGCAGGCGCTGTTGGGCAAGCCGAAGCTGCTGCTCCTCGATGAACCGCTGATCAGCCTCGACCTGCGGTTCCAGGAAAGCGTCGTCACGCTGGTGCGACAAGTCCAGCAACGCGAACGCATTACGGTGCTGTTCACCGCGCACGAGTTGAATCCGCTGCTGGGTGCGATGGATCGCGTCCTCTACCTCGGCCATGGCAGCGCTGCGATCGGCTCGGTGGATGAGGTCGTCACGAGCGACGTGCTCTCGCGGCTCTACGGCACTCAAATCGACGTGTTGCGCATGGATGGCCGAATCGTCGTCGTTTCAGGCTACGGCGCGGTTGAAGCTGAAGCGCACCGGCACGATGCTTGAATACGAATTCATGCGCAACGCCTTCATGGCGGGCGGCGTCGTCGCGATCGTCGCCGGCGCGGTCGGATACTTCCTGGTGCTGCGCAATCTGACCTTCGCAGGTCATGCGCTGTCGCACGTCGGCTTCGCCGGCGCGGCGGGCGCCATGCTCGTCGGC
>Ga0335082_10010028_pt1 | contig 10283 bp, 9 predicted proteins | sample Lox_Sample_41_FD_206718 | JGI IMG/M metagenome (GOLD analysis project Ga0335082, IMG submission 206718) | Soil microbial communities from Loxahatchee National Wildlife Refuge, Florida, United States - Lox_Sample_4.1 | ecosystem: Environmental > Terrestrial > Soil > Wetlands | place: USA: Florida...
AGAATGCCCTTGAAGCCGTCGAAGAAGGCCGGGTTGGGATAATCCACCGACGCCAGCGCAACCAGACCCAGCAGCATGTAGCCAACGTGGGCGATCGAGGAATAAGCCAGCAGGCGCTTGAGATTGTTCTGGGTGAGCGCCGCCAGGTTAGCGCCGGTCATGGTAGCGATCGAAACGAAAATCACCACGGGGACGTAGACCGTCCGCAAAGGATAGAGTCCCCAGATCAGGATACGCAGCAGCATCGCCCAGGCCGCGGCTTTCACCGCTACAGACATAAAGCCGGTCACGCTGGTCGGAGCCCCTTCGTAGGCGTCCGGCGCCCATTGGTGGAACGGGATGGCAGCGATCTTAAAAAACAGACCTGTGGCCGTGGTCAGCAGAGCAATCACCAGGATGGGTGTCGCATGCCCCTGGTTACGAGCCAGTTGCCGGTCGACCCCTTGGGCAATGCCCGCCAGGTTCGTGCTCCCCGTCAGGCCGTAAAACAAAGACAGCCCGTAGGCAAAGATTCCCGAAGAAAATGCGCCAAGCAGCAGGTACTTCAACGAGGCTTCATTCGAACGCTTGTCGGTGCGCAGGAACCCCACCAACACATAGGTGGAGATCGCCATCAGCTCCAGGCCGATGAAGATGAGGACGATGTCATAGCCGGACGCCATGCAGATCATGCCCACCACGGAAAACAGTATCAACGCGTAAAACTCGCCATGGTGTTCTTTCTCGATGTCCAGATAACGCACCGAGATCAGGATGGCAAGAGCGGCTCCAGCCAGAAACAAGTAAGTGAAGTAGATGGCGAAGTGGTCCATCAGCATGGAGTGCATGAATCCCCACTCTACCCGCTGGCCACTCTTGAGCAGTTCAGCCTGGGCCCACTGGATCTTCGCCACTCCAGCAGCGGCGAACAGAATACCGACGAAGGCAATCACTGGGTTCAGCCATTTCGACTCGGGGGCCAACCAGAGGTCGAATAGCAAAACGCTGAGGGCAAACATGGTCAGCAGAAGGACAGGCAACGAGAGCAGATAATCCGTGCCCGTGAAGTATTGCGCTCCCGGCACTATTTGCTCTCCTGGGCGTGATCGCCAAGCTGCGGAACTACTACCAACACAGTGTCATTCGAACCCTGCGACTTCGCCCGGGACGCCGCAGCTTGCGCCGGCGCCGCGATTCCTGGGTAGTCCGGCCGCACGGTTAGAACGATCTCATTGACCGGCTGCTGCAAAATCTCGAAGAACGGCTTGGGATAAAGGCCGATCCAGAAGGCCGCGACGATGAGCGGAGCAAACGTCAGCACCTCGCGCGGCGTGAGATCGTGCAGCTTCTCATTCTTGGGATTGGTCACCGTGCCGAAGAACACCCGTTGATAGAGCCACAGCAAATAGGCCGCAGCCAAAATGACGCCCGGCACCGCCCACGCCGCCCAGCGCCAGTTTTCCATAAACGTGCCCTGCAGGATGGTGAACTCGCCCACGAACCCGTTCAGCAGCGGCAGTCCCATCGATGACAGGAACATAATCATGGTAATGGTCGCGTAGAGCGGCATGACATTCGAGATCCCCCCGTACTCGGCGATCTCGCGGGTGTGTCGCCGTTCGTACAAGATGCCGACAATCAAGAAGAGCGCGCCGGTGGAGATGCCGTGGTTGATCTGTTGCAAGACCGATCCGCTCAAACCAGCGGGATTCAAGGCGAAGATTCCCAGCGTGCAGAAGCCCAGGTGGCTGACAGAGGAGTACGCCACCAACTTTTTCATGTCCTTCTGCATGAGTGAGACCAGCGCGCCGTAAATGATACCGATCACCGACAACGCAATCATCCAGCCCCGCACCTTGGGATGCATGGCAACGTCGGGGAAGAACGGCAGAGCGAAGCGTACGAAGCCGTAGGTTCCCATCTTCAGCAGGACGCCTGCCAGGATGACCGAACCGGCCGTTGGCGCTTCCACGTGGGCGTCGGGCAGCCAGGTGTGGAAGGGAAACATCGGGACCTTGATGGCAAACGCCAGGAAGAACGCCAGGAACAGCAGGATGGCGAAGGTCGAGCCGTATGCCGGGTCATGGAAGATGTGCGGCGCGCTCTGGTACAAAGCCTGCACACTGAAAGTGTAGGTGCCGGTCAGCTTGTGGTTGTAGAAGTACAGGAACAGGACGGACAGCAACATCAACACTGAACCTAGCAAGGTGTACAGGAAAAACTTAATGGCGGCATAAAGCTTGCGCGGGCCGCCCCAGATGCCGATCAGCAGATACATCGGCACCAGCATCGCCTCCCAGAAAACGAAGAACAGAAAGAAGTCGAGCGCCATGAAGACGCCCAGCATGCCGGTCTGCAGCACCAAAAACCAGATGTAGTACTCCTTGACGCGGTTCTCGATGGCAGTCCACGAGGAGAGGATCGAAATCCAGCCGAGCAGCGTCGTCAGCATGATCAGCAGGAAAGAAATGCCGTCGATGCCGAGCACGTAACCCGCGCCGATGGAGGGAATCCAGTTGTTGGGTGCGCCCTCCATGAACTTGAATCCCGGCTGGTAGCGCTGCGCCCAGAACCACGGCACCAGCGGGAGCGAGACCAGCAATCCGGCCAAGGCGAACAGGTTGCCAATCCAGCGGATGGCGTTCTTGTTGTCCTTGGGGACAAACAGGAGCAGGATAGCGCCCGCCAGCGGCGTGAACAGAATGATCGAGAGGATATGACTTTGCATGTTTTAATCCATGACGCGTGTAGCGCGGACACTCACGTCCGCGTCCGTCTATCGCCAGGCGTAATAGGCGACGAACCCAGCCAAACCTACCACCATTACCAGCGCGTACCACTGCACCAAGCCCCACTGGAGCATGCGGGTGGGATACGACAGCACGCGGGACACAACGGCTGGTCCATTCACCAGCAGACCGTCAATGATCCACTCGTCCCACCACTTTGAAATGTTTGCGAAAACCCGGGTCATCCATCCGGCTCCATTCACGGTGCCGTCGATCACGCGTGAGTCGAACCAGGAGGATGCGTCGCCCAGGCCCATGGCTCCCAGCCGCACATCTCCGACTTTTCGGCGGCCGGTGAAGGCGTAATCGTAGGCCTCATCCACGTAATACTTGTTGAAGAGCGCGTCGTAGACCGGCGGAGCTGCGTTCGCGATCGGCTCCGTGTATCCTTTCTCCGCCCTCCGGTACGCGCGGCTGGCCATTCCCCATCCCACAGCCGCAGCTGCCACGGACAGGAACATCAGGCCATACTCGATTCCGCGGTGCTCCTCACCCACCGGTGCGGGGGTCTGGGCCGCGGATGCTTCTTCCCCGCGGGCGAACACCGGCTCAAGAAACTTCTCGAAGTGATTCGATCCCCCCAGACTGCCGGGCCATCCCAGCCATCCCGCCGTCACCGAGAAGAACGCCAGGATGATCAGTGGCACGGTCATCGACTTCGGCGATTCGTGGATATGGTGCTCCACCTCGTGGTCCACCCGCGACGGGCTCCAGAAGGTGAGATACACCAGCCGGAACATGTAGAAGGCGGTCATCAGCGCCGTTGCAAAACCGATCACCCACAGGATAGGGTTGAACAGCCAGGCTTGCCACAGAATCTCGTCCTTCGAGAAGAAGCCCGCCAGGGGCGGGATTCCAGCGATCGCCAGGGTCGCTACCAGCATGGTGCGGAAGGTTGTAGGAATCTTGTCAGCCAGGGCGCCCATGTTGCGCATATCCTGCTCGCCGCTCATGGCGTGAATGACCGAGCCGGCCCCGAGGAACAACAGCGCCTTAAAGAAAGCATGAGTAAAGACGTGGAACACACCTGCGGCGAACGCTCCAACTCCGAGAGCCAGGAACATGTAGCCCAACTGGGAAACGGTCGAGTACGCCAGAACTCGCTTGATGTCGTTCTGCACCAGGCCGATGGACGCGGCAAAGATTGCCGTCAGCGCGCCCACGATGGCCACTGTTTTCATGGAAGCCGGCGCCAGCACGAACAGGGCATTCGACCGCGCCACCATGTAGACACCCGCAGTCACCATGGTGGCAGCGTGGATCAGCGCGGAAACTGGCGTTGGGCCTTCCATCGCGTCGGGCAGCCAGACATAAAGCGGAAGCTGAGCGGACTTGCCGCATGCTCCGACGAACAACAGCAACGTGGCGGCGGTGACGATCGGATCGCCGATGGCAAAGTGCCCGCTGCGCGCCAGATGGTTGATATCAGTGAAGCGCAGCGCCCCGAAGTACCATGCGATCGTGAACATGCCCAGCAGGAACCCGGCGTCGCCGATACGATTGACGATGAATGCCTTGTTGGCCGCGTCGCTGGCCGACTTGCGGTGAAAGTAGAATCCGATCAGCAGGTACGAGCACAGACCCACGCCCTCCCATCCGACAAACATCAGGGCGTAGTTGTTCCCCAAGATCAGCGTCAGCATGGAGAACATGAACAGGTTCAGGTATCCGAAGAAGCGGTAGTAGCCGCCTTCGTGCCCCATGTAGCCGATCGAGTAGATGTGGATCAGCATGCCCACGCCGGTCACGAACAGCAGCCAGATGGCAGAGAGCGGGTCCAGCAAGAAACCAGCATCAGCCTGGAACGGAACCGGTACTCCGTTGTGCGTGACGTAGTTGAGCTGATTGGTCCCAGTGCCGAGCCAGGTGTAGAGAATCGTCTGATAGGGTTCGCCGGGGTGATCGTGCGTGTAGCCGTTGTACTGCCAGACCGCCAGACACGCCCACAGGAACGCCACGACAACGGCGCCCACACAAACCGCGCTGACCGCCGATTTCTGCAATTTGCGGCCAAAGAAAAACATCGTTGCCGCGCCGAATGCCGGCAGCAGCGGGATAATCCAGATGTGAGAGAGAAAGAACATTTTCTAGCTTTCAGCACTCAGCAATCGGCATTCAGCCCTCTAGCATTCGGGAAACCAACACGAAACCCGTTCACTGAATGCTGAGTGCTGATGGCTGACAGCTTGTCTACCATTTCAACAAATCCACCTCATCCACATTCACGGTCTCTTTATTGCGGAAGAAAGCGATCAGAATGCCCAGGCCCACGGCCGCTTCGGCGGCCGCGTCCGTGACTACGAAAATCGAGAACACCTGCCCGTGCAGCCCCCAAAGCCTGGAGAACGCCACCAGGTTGAGGTTCACCGCGTTCAGGATCAACTCAATCGACATCAGCACAATGACCACGTTCCGCCGCGTGAGTACGCCGATCAAGCCCAGCACGAACAGTGCCGCCGCAACGACGAGATAGTGCAATGTGGTTATAGGTGCCATTTCAGCTTCTAGCTTCTGGCTGCTAGCTTCTAGCTAGGAGCTAGCAGCTAGGAGCTAAATCCTCTTCTTTGCCATCACCACTGCGCCGATGATCGCCACCAGCAGCAATAGAGAAGCTATCTCAAATGCAAACATGTACTGCCCGTAAAGCAATTGTCCGATCTGCTGGGTATTGCTGCTCTCCGCCGGCAGAGCCATGCGCTCGGGGAACAGGCCTTGCCCTTTCATGTATACAGCCACGAACAGCCCGCCCAACGCACCGGCCGCCAGCAAGCCCACGAGCCACTGTTTGTTGAACTGTTTTTCTTTCTGCGACCGCTCCAGGTTTACCAGCATGATCACGAACAGGAACAGAACCATGATGCCGCCAGCGTAGAGAATGATCTGAACGCCGGCGACGAACGGGGCGTACAGCATCAAATACAAACCCGCTTGCGCCAACAGGCCGAAGATCAATGCCAGGGCTGAGTGGACCGCGTTCTTCCGCGTGATCACCAGCACGCCGCTCAGCAGGGTCAGCCCTGACAACAGATAAAAGAAGAAGGTTGTGGCTACGGGCGTCATCTCAGAAGATCACCCCCACGACCGCCGTGAGAATCAGCACGCCAATGGCGACCGGCAGCAGCACTTTCCATCCCACTTTCATCAGTTGATCGAAGCGGTAGCGCGGAAAGGTCGCCCGGTACCAGATGTACAGGTACATGAAGACTGCAACCTTGGCCACGAACCAGAAGATGTCCTGGATGCGATCGCGTACGGGGGGTACGAACAAAATCAGCCCGATCAGACCCAGCACCGCACCGAATCCCGCCAGGCCGATCGTCTGGATCCGGAAGTACGAGTGCTTCGGCATGCGAATCACCCCGATGAAGGCAATCAGCGCCAGCCCCAGGAAAGAAAAGCCAGGAACCAAAGAGAACACGAGATCCCAGGTTTCTCCCGCGAGCCAATTGGGAAACGGCCGCATCCATCCGCCCAGCCAAAGGGTCACGGCAATCGACGACACCGCAATCATGGCCGCATACTCGCCCAGCATGAACAGAGACCAGCGCAGGCCGCTGTATTCGGTGTGGAAGCCGGCAGTCAATTCGGATTCGGCCTCGGGCAGATCGAAGGGCGCACGGTTCGTTTCCGCGACCATGGCAATGGCAAAGATCACGAAGGCAATAAGCCCCAGCGGGAAAAACTTAAACAGAAACCACGTCTGTTGCTCCGCCTGGGCCTGAACAATGCCGATCATGCTCAGCGTACCGGTGCCGCTCTTGTTCAGGCTGGTCATCAGAATGGCTGAAACCACGGCCATACCCATGGCGACCTCATAGGAGATCATCTGCGCGCTCGAGCGCAGCGAGCCGATCAGCGGATAGTGCGAGTTCGAGGCCCATCCCGCCATGACCACACCTAACACGCTCAGCGACGACACACCAAGCATAAAGAGGATGCCGATGTTCACATCGGTGATAGCGTGTGTGGGTCCAAAGGGAATCACGATGTAGACGGTAAACGAAGCGCAGAGAATGATTAGCGGCGCAATCCAGAAAACAAACTTATCGGCCTCAGCCGGAATAATGTCTTCTTTGGTAAACAGCTTGATGGCATCGGCAATCGGCTGCAGCAACCCGTGTGGACCGACCCGCATGGGACCCAAACGAATCTGGAAGTGGGCCAGTGCCTTGCGCTCCAGCCAGTTCATCGCCATGACCGCAACCGAGACACCGCCAAAGACGATCAGGATGTACACCGTCACCCAGAAAACGTTGCCCGCCTGGCCGGGGGTAGTGTTCATGCCGAGGTAGGAGGTGATGTAGTCGAGCATCAGCGATCCACCTCGCCCAGCACGATGTCCAGCGTCCCGATGACGGCGATCACGTCGGCCACAAGCTGGCCACGCACCATGATGTCCAAAGCCTGCAGGTTGACGAACGACGGTGGCCGCACCCGCACGCGATAAGGTTGCGTCGAGCCGTCGCTCACGATGAAATATCCCAGCTCGCCTTTGGGCGCCTCAATCGAATGGTAGATCTCGCCGACCGGCGGCTTCATGACCTTGGGAACTTTGGCCATGATTGGTCCTTCGGGAATGCGTTCTACCGCCTGGCCAATGATGCGCACCGCCTGCCGCATCTCCTGCATCCGCACCATATACCGGTCGAACGTGTCGCCGTTCTCGCCCGTGGGTATCTCGAAGTCGAACTCGGAATAATTGGCATAGGGCAACGCCTTGCGAATGTCCCACCTTACGCCGCTGGCGCGTAACACCGGGCCGGTCACCCCGAGGGCCTTGCAGTCGTCCGCCGAAATCTTGCCCACGCCAACTGTCCGCTCCACCCAGATGCGGTTGGTGGTCAGCAGCTCTTCGTACTCGTCGATCTTGGGCGGGAAGAAGTCGAGGAACTTCTTCACGTCATCCTCGAAGCCGTCGTAGGTCTCGTACTGGCAGCCTCCGATGCGGAAGGCATGCGTGGTCAGCCGCGCCCCGCAGTACTTCTCGAAGATCTTGAGGATCTCTTCCCGGTCGCGGAACGTGTAGAAAAGCGGCGTCATGGCCCCAATATCGAGAGCGTGAGTCCCCAGCCAGAGCTGGTGGCTGGCGATGCGGTTCAGTTCCGTCAGGATTACGCGGATATAGTTGGCGCGCGCCGGGGCTTCGATATTGAGCAGCTTCTCCACTGCCTGGCAGTATCCCAGCCCGTTCGACACCGCGGCCACGTAGTCCATCCGGTCTACGTACGGATTGAACATGGTGTAAGTGCGGTGCTCGGCGATTTTCTCCACGCCACGATGGAGATAGCCAATGACGCACTCGGTGCCGAGCACCTTCTCGCCATCCAGCTTGAGGATCACGCGCAGCACGCCATGAGTGGCGGGGTGCTGCGGGCCCATATTGATAATGAGTTCGTTGGAATCGAGGAAGGTTTTATCGGGTTCGCCGAGTTCCAGGTGCGAGAGGTAGGTGGTGGGATCGGTCATAGTTATTCGCCGCTCTCGATCCCCAGGTTGATCTGCACCCATTCCTGGTCCTGCTGAATGATGCCGTAATCTTTGCGCAAGGGATAGCCCCGCCAGCCGTCGGGCAGGAGAATGCGTTTCAAATCGGGATGGCCGTCGAAACGGACGCCGAACATGTCGAAGACCTCGCGCTCCAGCCAGTTGGCGGTGGCCCATACGTCCACGGAAGTTGGAAAAGACTCGCCATCCGCGATCATCGTCTTCACTCGTACCCGCTCGTTCCGGGCGAATGAGTAAAGAATCCATACTAGATCGAACTGCTTCTCCCGTTGCGGATAGTGCACTGCGGTCAAATCCACGCAGTAATCGAACTGTTCCTCATCTCGCAGAATCTGCAAAACTTCGCGAGTAATGGAGGGGTCCAGCACAAGGTAATTCTGTCCCAGGTAGGCTTTGGCCTCCTGGATTCCAGACCCGTACTGGCGCTGCAGCCTGGTCACCATCGGTGACTCCCAGGGAGTTGGAGCCGGTCCCGCGGGCTTGGCAGGAGCGGCATGCGGCTTTTCCGCCGGCGCGGCAGGAGCCCCGGCAACTGCCTTCCCTCCTGGCACTTTGGGCTCACCGCTGGGCGGCGAGGCGGGCGACTTTGGATCCTCAGGCATACCTAGGACGGTACAAACCTCCGGCTTTGCAGACGGTTTGGAGGAACGTTAAGTGATAACAGCTTGGCGAAACCGTGTCAACGAGAAGCATCACGTCACGAAGGGCATCGTTGACATTGGATCCCTAGGCTCTCCTAATGAGGGATTGGAATCCCTCGATCAAATCACGGATGCGCTGCGCGTCCGCCTTGCGATGGCCGTGGCTGGTGATGGGGTCGGCGCCTCCGGTGGACTCAAGCAGAATGCTCGACCAGAGGATTCCGGTCGAGATGTGCACCGAGGCAACCTGGGACATGCTGATGCTCTCTTCGTTGCTGCCAAACAGGCGGGGCTTGATCCGGCTCACGCGTCGGGGGTTTATCAAGATACGCGTCGGAAAGAACAGATTCCCCTTCGTCCAGCGGCTGGCGACGAATTCTTCGTCACGAGTTGGGTCGACCATGAGTTTCTGAACCCGGATCGGAACGTGCGCGGCTGAATGCTGAGTGCTAGGTGCTGGCTTCTACACCCACTCCAGCGCGCCCTTTTTCCAGATCCATATGTAGCCCACGATCAGGATTCCCAGGAAGATCAGCATCTCCACCAGGCCGAAGACGCCCAGAGCCTTGAACTTCACCGCCCAGGGAAACAGGAAAATAGTTTCTACGTCGAAGACCACAAAAAGAATAGCGACGATGTAATAACGCACGGTGTAGCGGCCACGCGAGTTGTCGAAAGGATCGATGCCGCACTCATAGGGCATGAGCTTGGTGCGGTTGGGATTTTCCGGGCGCACCAGCTTGGCCAGCACCAGGGTCAGTGGAATCAGCGTCGCGACGACGGCTACGAAGATGAAGAGCGGAATGTAGTTTTGCGGCATGCTGCCTCAGCGATCCTGCAACGCGCCATCTTATCGCTGTTAGACAGCATCTTCAAGGTTTCAGTTCACTGAATCGTGCCCTAACAACCACAAAGGACACGAAGGATCACAGAGGATCTGACCCTCTACGCCTTTGTGCACCTTTGTGTCCTTTGTGGTTGAGGATTTCTTCAGTTCGTCGTCTCCCAGCGCACCGCACTATACTTGGCCGGATCAAACAGAGCCGGATCCAGCGTCACGTTGGCCTGAATGTCGGAGTACTCCTCGCTGAAGACCATCTTGTCATCAACGTGGACTTCCACTCGCGCGGCAACCCAGCCGCCGGCCAGCGGACGATAGTCGGTGAAGCGGATGTCCTGCATCTTCTTTGGGTCCGCTTGGGTCGGTTCGAATATCCGAACGAACAGCAGGCTGTCCTTCTCAATCCAGAATTGCTTGGACTGCAGGTCGCCCCTATCGGCACCGACGACGAAAACTGGCTTCCCTTCCCACGTGTCCATGTGAACCTTGCTGAGGTCGAAGCCTTCGTTCTTCGCAACCTGTGCGGTG
>Ga0335082_10010031_pt1 | contig 10282 bp, 11 predicted proteins | sample Lox_Sample_41_FD_206718 | JGI IMG/M metagenome (GOLD analysis project Ga0335082, IMG submission 206718) | Soil microbial communities from Loxahatchee National Wildlife Refuge, Florida, United States - Lox_Sample_4.1 | ecosystem: Environmental > Terrestrial > Soil > Wetlands | place: USA...
ACGCAGACCGCCTACGTGCGCGACTTCCTCGCGTTCCTGGGCATCACCGACGTGGAGTTCGTGTACGCCGAAGGCCTTGCGGTCAGCGAGGAATCGCGGGCCCGCTCGCTCGCCGGCGCGCGGCGCGCGCTCGATTCGCTGGTGCAACCCGAGGCCCTCGCGGCCTAGAATGGGACATACGACCATGACGACCCGTACCCTGAAGCAAGTGATTCCCTCGATCGCCGCCTCGGACGGCGCCGGGGTGAAGCTGCGCCGGTCGCTCGGCGCGAGCCAGCTCGCGCGGCACGACCCGTTCCTGATGCTCGACGAGTTCTACTCGGACGACCCGAACGACTACCTCGCGGGCTTCCCGTCGCACCCGCACCGCGGGTTCGAGACCGTGACCTACATGCTCGACGGCCACATGCAGCACAAGGACTCCGGCGGCAACACCGGCGACCTCGGGCCCGGCGACGTGCAGTGGATGACCGCGGCGCGCGGCCTCGTGCACTCGGAGATGCCGCAGCAGACCGAGGGCCGCATGCGCGGCTTCCAGCTGTGGCTGAACCTGCCGGCGGCGGAGAAGATGAAGGACCCCGCGTACCGCGACATCGCGGCGCGCGAGATCCCGGTGGTGAAGCTCGCGGGCGGCGAGGTGTCGGTGATCGCCGGCAAGCTGCAGGGCTCGCGCGGCGCGATCTCGGGCGGCTCGACCGATCCGTACTACTGGGACGTACGGCTGGCGCCGAACGCGGTGCTCGAGGCCGCGCTCCCCGAAGCGCACAACGCCTTCGTGTACGCCTACGAGGGCGAGGCGCGCCTGGGCGAGGACCGGCAGGTGCTGCCGCACCGGGCGGCGGGGCTGCTCTCGACCGGCGCGGGGTTGCGCATCGAGGCGGGCGCGAAGGGCGCGCGCGTGCTCGTGCTCGCGGGCAAGCCGATCGGCGAGCCGGTGGTGCAGTACGGTCCCTTCGTGATGAACTCGCGCGAGGAGATCGAGCAGGCGATCGCCGACTACCAGGCAGGGGACTTCACTCGCGCGAAAGTCCGGCGCCTGCAGGCGGCGTAACCGCGTACGGTGGGCCTGCGGCCCACCCTACTGGCACATCGCCTTCATCTGGGCCACCGCGGCGCTCAGCCGGGCGACGCACTGCTCGTGCTGCGCGCCGGCGTTGGCGCAGGCCTGCTCCGGATCCATGGCGCCGGCGCGCTCGCGCAGGCGCTTGCAGGTCTCGCTGTCCTTGTCGAAGCTCATCGCGTTCTGCCCCTCGCGGCAGGCGCCGAGGTAGGTGTAGCGCGCCTTCATCGCCGACTCGCCGCCGCGGCCCTTGTGCTCGACCTGCATCAGCACCGCCTTGTCGCTCTCGCGCGTGAGGTGGACCTCGCTGGTGCTGTCGGGGCAGGTGGCATGGATGACGGCCTCGTCGGCGGTGTCCTTGTCCAGCGCGTACTTGCAGTCGCTGCGCCCGCGCGGCCGGCCGTTCTCCTCCCGCGGCTTGAGCAGGTTCTCCGTGCACAGCGTGATCGCGCCCATGCGGCCGGCGGGCGAGGAGCGCCCGTCGCGCTCGGCCTCGAGGATCTCCATGCGCCACTGGCCCTTCTGGTGCCCCGCCAGCCCCTGGTAGAGCTTGGGTACCGGCGGCTCGTCGGCGCGCGCAGGCGCCAGGGGGGCGGCGAGCAGGATCGCGAGGGCGGCGGGAATGAACGTGCGCATGGCCTGTTCTCCGAATCGATGCACTGGCGTAGATTCTAGTTCCGAACTTCCACGGAGGGAGGCGAAATGAAGCCCGAACTGACGCTGCTGGCCTGGTGTGTGGTGCTCGCGATCGTGCAGATGCTGATCGCGGTGCAGGGCTCGATGATGCAGGTGGGATTGAAGACGCTGGTCGGGAACCGCGAGGGCTTTCCCGAAATCAAGGGCTGGGCCGGCCGCGCCCTGCGCGCGCATCGCAACATGATCGAGAACCTGGTGCTGTTCGCCGCCGTGGTGCTGGCGGTGGTGGCCGAGGGCAAGGCCGACGGCACCACGCTCGCGGGCGCGCAGGTGTTCTTCTGGGGCCGCGTCGCCTACGCTGCGATCTACCTCGCCGGCATCCCGTGGCTGCGCACGGCGGCGTGGACGGTCTCGGTGATCGGGCTGCTGATGGTGCTTTCGCGCCTGTTCTAGCCGCTAGAGGATGGCGTAGCGCGCCGCGTCGAAGCGGCGCGTGCGCCACCAGTAGCCGAGCGTCGAGCCCGGCCACAGCGTGTCGTTGCGCCCGTCGGGCGTGAGGTACCAGCTGCGGCAGCCCGAGAGCCACACGGTGCGGCGCATGCGGGCCTGCACCTCCGCGTACGAGGCAGCCTGCGCTTCGGGCCGCAACTCGAGCGTGCGCGCGCGCGCCGCCTTCATCCGCGCGAGGGCCTGCACGACGTAGCGTACCTGCGCCTCGATCATGAACACGATCGAGTTGTGGCCGAGGCCGGTGTTGGGCCCGACGAGGAAGAACAGGTTCGGAAAGCCCGCGGTGCTGATGCCGAGGTGCGTCGCCGCGCCGGCGCGCCAGGTCTCGCCGAGCTCGCGGCCGTCGCGGCCGAAGATCCGCATCGGCGACAGGAACTCGGTCGCGGAGAAGCCGGTGCCGAAGACCAGGACGTCGGCCTCGCGCGAGGCGCCCCCGGCGCCGACCACGCGCTTACCCTCCACGCGCGCCGCGGCCTCGGCGACGAGCTCGACGTTCGGTCGCTGCAGCGCCGGGTACCAGTCGTTGGACACCAGGATCCGCTTGCAGCCCGGCGCGTAGTCCGGCACGAGCTTCGCGCGAAGCGCCGGGTCTCGCACCTGGCGCGCGATCTGCCGCTCGCCGAACGCGCGGAACTGCTTCTGGATGAACGCGCCGCCGAGAAAGCCTGACACCAGCAGCTCCTGGCGCAGGTAGATCCGCCAGCGCAGCAGGCGCCGCAGGAGCGGAAAGCGCCGGAACGCGCGCTGCGCGCGCGGGCTGAACGCGCGATCCACGCGCGGCATCACCCACGGCGGCGTGCGCTGCCAGACGGTCACGCTCGCCGCGCGCGGGGCGATCTCGGGCACGAACTGGATCGCGCTCGCGCCGGTGCCGACGACCGCGACGCGCTTGCCCGCGAAGTCGACGTCGTGGCGCCACTTCGCGGAGTGGAAGGCCGGGCCCGGAAATCCCTCCAGCCCGGGCAGCCGCGGCACATTCGGCTGGTTGAGGAAGCCGACCGCGCAGATCACGGCGTCGAAGCGCTCCTCGCGCCCGTCGGCGAGCCGCAGCCGCCAGCCGTCCTCCCAGCGCGCCTCGACCACGTCGGCGCCGAAGCGGATGCGATCGCGCAGGCCATGCTCGTCGGCAAGGCGCCGCAGGTACGCCCAGATCTCGGGTTGCGACGAGTACATCCGCGTCCACGCCGGATTCGGAGCGAACGAGAACGAGTAGAGCGGCGCGGGAATGTCGCAGGCGCAGCCCGGGTACGTGTTGTCGCGCCAGGTGCCGCCGAGGTCGCCGGCGCGCTCGAGGATCGTCCAGTCGTCGAAGCCCGCCTCGCTCAGCTTGATCGCCGCGCCGAGGCCGCCGAAACCCGCGCCGACGATGGCGATGCGGAATTCGCGCGCGGAGCGGCTCACGCGCGCAGTTTGCCATGGCCGAACGGCCCTCTACGGCGCTCGCGCTTCCTTCTCGTGCCGCGTCTGGCACTCGGCGCAGCGGCGCGCGCTGGGGTTGACCTCGAGCCGCGCGGGCGCGATCGGCTCGCCGCACTCGATGCACTCGCCGTAGGTGCCGTTGGCCACGTGCTCGCGCGCCGCCGCGATTTCGGCGAGCTCGCGCAGCGAGATCTCGATCAGGTCCTGCTCGACCTCGGCGCGCGCGCGCCCGAACGCCTTGTCGGCGACGTCGCCGGCGGGGTCGGGCGGGCGCGCCTCGCTGTCGAGCGCGTCGCGGTGCCCGGCGATCTTCTCGCGCAGGCTGCGCTCCTTGCGCTCGAGCGCGTCGAGCAGCTTGCGGCTCGCGGCGGACATCCCCTTGTGACAGGGCGGAGCCGCGCGAGTTTCCGAGGGAAAACAGCCGCTTGGGGCGGTCCTAGGACTTGCCGACGGCGCCGAAGTCGATGTTCACCGAGTCGAGCTTCACCGAGGCCTTGTTCTTGGCCTCGCGCTCGGCGATCGCGTGGGGATTGAACTCGTAGTTCGCCGAGATGAAGGCCTCGGCGAGCTTGAAGCACAGCTGCGCAACGGCCTTGGGCTGCGGCTTCTCGCCGGCAGCGCCGTAGATGCGGCCGCACATCTGCACGTAGAGCTTCTCCGCCAGCGCCTCGATCGGGTCGACGGCGGCGGCGGCGGCGGGCTTGGCGGGGGCGCTCATGGCAATCCTCGGTGAGGCGGCGTGGCGACATCCTACCGCGCCGGCGCTTTGCGCGGCAGCGGCGCCGGGGGTAGATTTCGCGGGCAAGGCGCGCATCCGGGAGCGCGCGCCGAGTAGTCGCGCGGCGTCAACCGCGCCCCGCCCGGGGCGTTGTTGCGCAGATGACGCTGCACCTCGTCCTGCGGGCCGAGCCGGCCCCGGCGCAAACGTGCCTCGACCGGCTGCTGGCGGGCGCGCGGGCGGATTGCCCGGTCCATGCCTACGTGATGATGGGTACGCACGTCCACGTGCTGGCCAGCCCGCGCCACGCATCCGATCTGCAAGCGCTGTGCGATGCGCTGCGCACGCGCGAGTGCGACGCCTCGCTCGTGTACGCGCGGCGCTACCTGCTCGCCTGCATGCGCTACATCGAGCTCAACCCGGTTCGCGCGGGCATCGTGCGCGAGCCGGGGCGCTACGCCTGGTCGAGCTTTCGCGCCAACGCGCTCGGCGCGCCCGACCCGCGGGTCACGCCGCACCCGGCGTACTACGCGCTCGGGCGAACGCCCGAGGCGCGGCGCGAGGCCTACCGCGCGGGCTTTGGCGGGACGGTCAGGATCCCTGGATCACGACCAGCTTGTTGACGACGGACTTCACGCCGTCGAGCCCGGCGACGAACCTGGCGAGCTTGCGACGCTCGGCCGCCGAGCCCGCGGTGCCGTACAGCGTCACCACGCCGTGCCCGACCGCGACGTCCACGCCCTGCGCGTCGACTTCGCGGGTGTCGCGCAGCGCCTGCTTCACGCGCTGGGCGAGGAGCTCGTCCGGCGAGGGCTGCGGCGCGGCGACCGGCGCCGGCGGCGCCGCGGGCGCGGGCGCGGGCGCCGCGGCCATCGGCTTGGACGGCGCGAGCGGCACGGGCTGGGGCTTGGGCGGCTCGGAGGAATCGCACGCGGCGAGGGCCGCCGCGGCGCACAAGGCGAGCGGAACGAATCGGTTCATGCGCAATCTCCCTGGGTCATCGCACGTTCGACTGCCGGGGTCACCGGCAGTTCTCGCGCCACGATATCATCGGCGCCCCGCCATCCCCAGGACACCTTCATCATGCAGATTTCCATGTTTCAGGCGAGCGCGCCGCGCTTCGCGCACATGCTGGGCAACCTCTCGGCGATCCTCGGCAAGGCCGAGGCGCACTGCGAGGCGAAGAAGATCGATCCGCTGGTGCTGACCGCGAGCCGGCTCTACCCGAACATGCTGCCCTTCACGCGCCAGGTCGCGATCGCCTGCGATACCGCCAAGGGCGCCATCGCGCGCCTGTCGGGGGTCGACAACCCGAAGCACGAGGACGTGGAGAGGACCTTTGCCGAGCTGCGCGCGCGCATCGCGAAGACGCGCGACTTCATCGCCTCGGTGAAGCCCGCGCAGATCGACGGCAGCGAGGACAAGTCCGTCGTGCTCAAGCTCGGCGGGCGCGAGGTGACCTTCACCGGCCTGGACTACCTCACGCTCTACGCGCTGCCCAACTTCTATTTCCACGTCACGACCGCGTACGCCATCCTGCGCCACAACGGCGTCGAGCTCGGCAAGAGCGACTACCTGGGCGGCTAGCGGCGAAGCGCGCGCCACACGGCCTCGGGCGTGGCGGGCATCTCGGGCGCGCGCGCGCCGCGCGCAGCGAGCGCGTCGTCGATCGCGTTCATCACCGCGGCGAGCGCGCCCACGGTGCCCGCCTCGCCCGCGCCCTTCACCCCGAGCGGGTTGAGCGCGGTCGGCACCGGGTGGCTCGCGACCTCCAAGCCGCACAGGTCCGCCGCGCGCGGCATCGCGTAATCCATGAAGCTCGCCGAGACGAGCTGCGCGCTTTCGGGGTCGTACGCCATGCGCTCCATCAGCGCCTGGCCGATGCCCTGCACGACGCCGCCGTGCACCTGGCCCTTCAGCGTGAGCGGGTTGATCACGGTGCCGACGTCGTCGACGACCGAGTACGCGGCGAGCTCGACCTGCCCGGTCTCGGGATCCACCTCGACCTCGCAGACGTGGCAGCTGTTGGGGAAGGTCTCCTGCGCCGGGACGAAGGCCGCCTGCTCGTCGAGCGTCTCCGCGCGCGCGGCGTCGACGAGCGAAACCGAGCGGTCGGTGCCCGCGATCGTGTAGCGCCCTTCGGCGAAGACCAGGTCCGCCGCGGCGGCCTCGAGCAGCCGCGCCGCGACCGCGCGGCCGCGCTCGATGATGCGGTCGGCGGCCATGGACAGGGCGCTGCCCGCGAGCGCCGCCGAGCGCGAGCCGAAGGTGCCCAGGCCCTGCGCGACGCGGTCGGTGTCGCCCTCGACGACCTCGAATGCCTGCGGCGGCAGGCCGAGCTTCTCGGCGGCGACCTGGCGAAACGTCGTCTCGTGCCCCTGGCCCTGGCTCTTGGTGCCGAGGTAGAGCGCGGGCCGGCCTTCGGCGTCGAAGGCGACGCGCACGGTCTCGCCGCCCGGCGGCGCGGCGGCGCGCTCGATGGCGTTGGCGAGGCCGATGCCGCGCAGCCGCCCCCGGCGCGCGGCCGCCGCGCGCCGCGCCGCGAAGCCGCGCCAGTCGCCCAGCGCGAGCGCCTGGTCCATCACCCGCTCGAACTCGCCGCAGTCGTAGCGGAACGTGAGCGCCGTCCTGTACGGCATCGCCGAAGGCGGCACGAGGTTGCGGCGGCGCAGCTCCACGCGGTCGATGCCCAGCTCGCGCGCGGCCTCGTCGACCAGGCGCTCGAGCACGTAGATCGCCTCGGGCCGGCCCGAGCCGCGGTACGGCGCCGTCGGGCTGGTGTGCGTGAACACGCCCGTCACGTGCACGTGCGCGGCCTCGAACGCGTACATGCCGACGAGCGAGCCGAGGTTGGCGAAGGTCGGCAGCAGCGGCCGGTCGGTGGAAACGTAGGCGCCGAGGTTGTTGACGTTGCGCACGCGCAGCGCGAGGAAGCGCCCGTCGGCGTCGAGCGCGAGCTCGGCCTCGGACTCGAGGTCGCGGCCGTGCTCGTCGGCGAGCGCGGCCTCGGTGCGGTCGCAGGTCCATTTCACCGGCCGCCGGAGCTTCTTCGCCAGCCACAGCACGAGCCGGTGCTCGAGGTAGGCCCAGCCCTTGCCGCCGAACGCGCCGCCGACGTCCTCGGCCACGACGCGGATCCGCGCCGGCGGCAGCTTGAAGATCTCCGCGGCGAGCAGGTCGCGCACGCGATGCGGGTACTGCACGTCGATGCGCAGGGCATAGCGCCCGCTCGCGGCGTCGTATTCGCCGATCGCGCCGCGCGGCTCCAGGTACTGCGAGTGCACGCGCTGGACCGTGGTGCGCCGGCGCACGACGCGCGCGGCGCGCGCGAACGCGGCCGTCGTGGCGGCCGCGTCGCCCGATTCGAACACGTTGCAGACGTTGTCGGGGTTGTCGGCCCAGACGGCGGGCGCGCCCGGGCGCAGCGCGTCGAGCGAGCGCGCCACTGCGGGCAGCGCCTCGTACTCGACCTCGACGAGCTCGGCCGCGTCCTTCGCCTGCGCCGCGGTCTCGGCGACGACCGCCGCGACCGGGTCGCCGACGTGGCGCACGAATTCCTTCGCCAGGCCCGGGTGCGCGCGCCAGAACATGGGCGCGCCGTCCGGGCGCTTGCGCTGCAGGGCGACGCGCGTGGTGCCGAGGCCGTCGGCCTCGAGCTCGGCGACGGTGAAGACGCCCGCGACGCCGGGCGCGGCGCGCGCCGCGGAAAGGCCCACGCCGGCGATGCGCGCATGCGCGTGCGGCGAGCGCACGAGCGCCAGGTGCAGGGCGCCCGGCGGCGCGACGTCGGCGACGAAGCGCCCTCTCCCGGTCAGCAGGCGCGCGTCCTCGAAGCGCTCGAGGGGCTGGCCGACCCCGTACTCACCCATCGGGCGCGAAGGCGATGCGGTCCTGCGCCTCGAGCATGCGCGCGGAGGGGGGCGGCGTGAGGCCCCAGAGGTCGGTAACGCCCGGCGGATAGGCCCATGCCCCGGGCGCGCGGGGGCGGTAGGCGTCGTCGACCTGCTGGACTTCCGCGGTGTACTCGATGACGAATCCCTCGGGGCCGACGAAATAGGCGAAGACGTTGTTGCCGGGGCCGTGCCGCCCGATGCCCCACTCGACCGGGTGCCCGCGCCGGCGCAGCCGGCCGGCGCCGCGCATCACGGCGTCGAGATCGTCCATCTCGAAGGCGATGTGGTGCAGCGTGGCGCGCTCGCCCGGATGGAAGGCGACGCTGTGGTGGTCGGCGTTGCAGCGCAGGAACGTGAGCCGCGAGCGGTCGCTGACGACGAACCCCAGCGCCTCGCACCAGAAGCGCGCGGCCTCCTCCTGGCGCGGCGTGTTGAGCACGACATGCGTGATCTTGCGCGGCCGGTCCGCGGGATCGGGCAGCGGGGGCTGCGCGGCGTCGTCGGCGACCACGCGCAGCGCGCGGCCCTCCGGATCGCGCACCGCGAAGGCATAGCCGCCGCCGGGCTCCGCGAGCGCCGCCGGCGGGCGCGCGTCGGCGCCCGCGCCGCGCGCGCGCTCGTACAGGGCTTCGACCGTCGCGCGGTCGGCCGCCGCGAGGTCCAGCGAGAGCAGGGCCGGGCGCGCCCGGGGATGCAGCCCGAGCAGGTGGTGCGCCGGTCCCGAGCCGCGCAGCCAGGCCGCGCCGCCCTGCGCGGCGGCCGGCGCCAGCCGCCACACGTCGGCATAGAAGCGCGCCGCGGCGGCGACGTCGGCCACGCCGAGCTCGACGCTGCGCACGCCTGCGGGATGCGGGGGACGCACGCCTCAGTCCGCCCGGTGGTTGCGGATGAACTCGGGCGACTCGAGCGCGCCGCCGTACTGGCGGCCCTGCAGGATGTCGCACCCCATCGTCTTCAGCTTCTCCGCGCTCGCCTCGTCCTCGACGCCGGCGACCAGCACCTCGAGCTTGAGCCGATGCGCGAGCTCGGTGAGCGCGCGCACGAGCGCGAGGTGCGGCTGCGACTCGACGATGTCGCCGACGTGCGCGAGGTCGATGCGCCATTCATGGAACGGCAGCGTCGCGAGCCAGGCGAGCGAGGCGTAGCCGGCGCCGGCGTCGTCCAGGCTCAGGCGCACGCCAAGGTCGCGCAGGCGCTTCAGCGTCTCGACCGACTCCAGGCTGTGCGCGAAGACCGCGGTCTCGCTGATCTCGAGCGTGAGCCGGCTGGGGCGCAGGTTCCAGGTCTTCAGCGCGCTCGAGATGAAGTCCGGCAGGTCGGGCTGGCGCAGGCTCTTGGCCGATAGCGTCACGCCCACGCGCAGGTCGAGGCCCGCGCTGTCGCGGAACTGCCGGCAGTTCCGCAGCGCGCCGTTCACCAGCCACAGCGTGACTTCGTTCACCAGGCCCGCCGACTCGGCGGCCGCGATCGCCTTGCCGACGGGGACCGGCCCGAGGTTGGCGTCGCGCCAGCGCAGCTGGCTCTCGGCGCCGACGATCAGACCGGTGCGCACGTCGAACTGCGCCTGGAACACGATGTCGAGCGCGTCCTGCGCGATCGCGGCGCGCAGGCGGTTCTCGTAGATGAGCAGCTCCGCGTCGAGGCCCTCCAGCTCGCCCTGGTACACCGCGAACCGCTGCGGCCGCTCGCGCGCCGCGCGGCAGGCGGTCTTCGCGCGCTGCAGCAGCTCGACCGCGGTCGCGGCGTGCTCGGGCAGCAGGGCGATGCCGACCGCGGGCCGCGCGTACAGCTCCTCGGTGTCCACCCACAGCGGCTGGTCGAGCGCCCGCAGCACCTTCTCGGCCGCGAGCACCGCGACGCCCTCGCCGCCCAGGCCGGGCAGCACGCAGGCGAACTCGTCGCGCCCCGGGTCGCCGATCACGTCCTGCGCGCGCAGCACCTCGCTCGCGAGGCGCGAGCGCAGGCGATCGCGCACGGCATCGCCGACTTCGTAGCCCCACACGCCGTCGATGCGCGACACGATGCCGCTGTCGACGAACAGCAGCG
>Ga0335082_10010032_pt1 | contig 10281 bp, 9 predicted proteins | sample Lox_Sample_41_FD_206718 | JGI IMG/M metagenome (GOLD analysis project Ga0335082, IMG submission 206718) | Soil microbial communities from Loxahatchee National Wildlife Refuge, Florida, United States - Lox_Sample_4.1 | ecosystem: Environmental > Terrestrial > Soil > Wetlands | place: USA: Florida...
TGATTGCCATCTCCATACGGCGGAAACTGCTCTCACCGAATTGCCGGTAGGCGATCTCGATGCGATCGAGACTCGCGGGCTGCACAAGATCTGCCTGGATGATAAGAGGTTGGCCGGCAGTTGCGGTGCCAACCCGGACGGAGGATATACGGTCGCTGATTTGTGCTGTTGCGATCGAAGCAAGCAGGAAGAAAACTACGCCTGTCTGCCGCACGCAGCGAGCGACCATGAAAGTGTCAGGGGATCTGCTCTTCACGGTTCAGGGCTCGTGTATGGGGTGTCCTGTCAAAATGTTCCTAAGATACTAAAAGTTCCACTTACGTGCACCTGTCTATCGATTATACTTGAGCTTCAGCTCCTTCGATTGTCCTTGAGGGTCTTTGAACTGGAGATCCAGTTCGTTGAGCGAGTTGTTCGATGCGATGATGCTGGCATCGGCCAGTTCCTGGTCTGTTGCCTTTCTCGAAGAAACCGATCCATCCTGGTTTGAGAACCCGATGAATCCTCCCGGCACGTTCACCGACTGATTCGTGGCGTTGTTCTTCAGGTTCACGAGCCCTTCCGTGACTATGAGTGTATCATTTCCCCTTCCGCCCGACCATTTTCCCTTGGTCCCGCGTATCGATGCAACGGATGTGGGAGAAGTAAGCTGGAAGAGCTCGTTCTCGTGCTGCTTTTGGACGTCGAATCCCACCGCTCCGCCATTCAACTGAATCGTTTTGATCGCGGATCCGCGTGAGCCCTCACCGCTGATCGTGAGGACAGACTGCTCGCGTACGCGCAAGATGCTGTTGTCCAGAAATTTCACGACCGCGAGCGAACGTTGACCCGTCTTCAGCTGATCGCCGGACACGAGGTTCTCACCTTTGGACGCTTTTACCCACTCGGTAGAAAGAGATTTTCTTGTGACGTCCTGCACGGTCTTAAAGATCATCGCAACCGAAACTACGTCACTTCCATATCCAAGGGAAAGGATTCCGAATATGCTCGCAGAGAAGCACGCGAGCACCAGAAGCGTTTTGATCATGATATTGCGAAACATAATCATTCTCCTTCTTGCGCCGGTAATTATTCCACAACCAGTTCGGTATCGCTGGTCCCGGATCTCAGTTCGTTCAACAGATTGAGGAGCTGTTCCCGTGTGAGCGATTGCCCGTTCAGCTCGATCGTTCCATTAAGATGAAAATTTCCCTCGCGAAGCTGCCGGATTGTTGAGGCATACCTGCTCCCGAGAATCTGTTCGAGCATATCCAGGATCGCATCGTCAGATGTCAGACCGGGATTGCTGGCCACGGTGAACGACCAGATCGGACTTGAGACATTTGATGATGCCTCAACAATCTGCCAGACGTAGGTTTTACCGTTTTCCAGCGGACGGCCGCCCGTATAAAAGAACGAATTCTGCCCGTTCAACCCCGTCTGCATCATCGGCGGCTGATGAGCGATGGCATCCTCGCGTGATTGATTATTCCCCAGCTCTGCAACTGTGAGCGTGAGGTGCCCGCCTTCCTGGTAAAACTCGAACATCGGGAACTGGTTCGTCGTTTCACCGTCACGCGGAGCGCGGAGCTGAATCTGCGACGGATTTGTTACCGTAAACACGATCGGCGTCGGGACGATGGCCTGACAACCGGCCCCGTCGAGCTCAAGACCGAACGTGTATAATCCTGAGGGGAATTTTCCCGTCCCAAGAGCTACGTCTTCCACCTTATCCTTCACATCCGACGGGAGAGTGAAGCTGGAATCACGGACATCTGTTGCACCACTCCCAATCTGCAGATTGGTGATGGTCATTCCGCCGGGAGGTATTCTAAATTGTTTTGAGACAAAATCGAGTGCCGGATCCGACAGCGAAGAACCATCGGCAAGTCTGATATGCACCCGGATATGGAGAGTTGCGTACGCGTTGAGTGCGGAAGTATTGCCGATATTCAGCGTATAGAGAAGTGCCCGGCTCTGAAAATGATCAAAATCGATTTGAGCAATGGAAAGCTCGTTAACCGGGGCGTACGATACGGTCATCGAAAGAGGACATTGCGCAATCGACGGCGAGGCGGACAAGAGAGCATAGAACGCGCACCCGACGAACACTCCCAGAGAGCGCAAAATGAATGAACTCAAATTTCTTCCAGGCATAAATCACCTCGAAATTAGGCACCAGTTTTCATCATTCCACACCGGAATGATGAAAGATAATTTACGAAAAAAGATGAGAGTTAACAGAAGTGTGTGGCACTTATCACGCCAGATGATTAAAATCTGGAAATATCGTTATAAATGATGAATGCCATAAACGCAAGGAGCAGTATGAACCCCGCCTGCTGGATTGCAAGTTTTACTTTATGTGGGATCTCCCTGCGCAGGATTTTCTCTATTATAAGCATCAGGAGGTGCCCTCCGTCAAGCGCGGGAATTGGAAGAATATTCAGTATTGCGAGGCTCATACTCAGCTGAGCCATAAACCAAATAAAAACGAGGAAACCGGATTCGGCACTTTGTGTCGCCATCTGGGCGATCGCTATTGGTCCGCCAAATGATTCCTTGACCGTTGCCTTTCCTGCAAAGATCTTGCCGATTGTCAGTGCAAAAAGCCCGACCGACTGCCGGATATCCTGAAGCGCCTCCGGGAATGCTTCGAGAAGGGTGTAATTGATTTGCCGCGAAGGACCGACATAGAGCCCTCCTACATGCATGCCGATGTACCCGTCCTTCGTTACCGTGGCCGACCCCGTCAGAATGGCCGTATCTCGTTTCCACGAGAGAGCGATTTCTTTTCCCGCATTCCGGTTGATCGCCGCAACGATGGAGGGCCAGCTCACCGCCTTTCCATTCATCGTGAGAATCGTATCGCCGCCCTTTAAGCCGAGCTGTTCTGCCGGCATCTTCGGTATGACATCTTCGACAATTGCTTTCGTGTACGCAACACCGATCTCCGATTGCGGTGCGGTAGATCCGCGACGGTCATGTGCGGCCACGGAAATCCCAACAGTGCTACCCCCGCGGTCGACCTTTAGCGAAAGGTCGTTGCCCAGATTGTCGATGTAGATGACGTTTTGAACCTCTTCCCAGTGTTGAACTGGCGTGTTGTTAATCGAGAGAATCTTATCTCCTGCGCGCAAGCCGGCATGCTCCAGCGCACTCCCTTCGGCGACGTACCCCACCTCTGTGGTTTCTTCAATATATGTTCCCCGTTCATAATGGATCCACCAGAAGATGATGATGGCGAGGAGAATGTTCATGATTACACCGGCAGAGATCACGAAGATGCGTGATGAAAGCGGCTTTGATCGGAACTCCCACTCCTGAGGCTCGTGATCAATAAATTCCGTGTCCATGCTTTCATCCACCATCCCCGCGATTTTCACGTAACCACCGAGCGGCACCCAGGAGACACAGTAATCGGTATCTCCCACTTTCTTGCCGAACGCGCGGGGAGGAAATCCGATGGAAAAGCGGTCAACGCGCATACCGGTGAGTTTTGCAGCGAGAAAATGCCCGAGCTCGTGTATAAAGACGAGGACGCCGAGAACGATTCCCGTGTACAGCAGCATGTTTAAAATCTGCATGGAGCTTCCTCTCTCATGCGCTCACTTTCTGCGGCGAGGTTTTCGGTTTCGCGAGCTGGCGGGTGGTTCGTCTCGTCTCGGAATCGGCGGAAATGATCTCATCCAGCGTCGGTGAAGATCCGGACGAGCTCTGGAGAAGAGCATGACGGATGAGTGTGGGAATTGTATCGAACGGGATTTCCCTCGTTAGAAACATTTCGACGGCGACTTCATTGGCCGCATTCAGAACTGCCGGAGCAGTTCCACCAGATCGCAGCGCATCGTACGCAAGTTGCAGGCATTCGAATTTTCGGAGATCCGGTTTGAAGAATGTCATTTCATGCAATGCCGAAAAATCTACGCGCGGGAAATCCGACGGTACTCTCTCCGGCCATGTGAGGGCATATTGAATGGGAAGTTTCATGTCGGGTATGCCAAGCTGCGCCTTAATCGATCCATCGACGAATTCCACCATCGAGTGAATGATCGATTGCGGATGCACGAGCACATCGATCTTCTCCGCAGGGAGAGAGAACAGCCAGTGTGCTTCGATCACTTCAAATCCCTTGTTCATCATCGTCGCGGAATCGATCGTGATTTTGTTTCCCATCTTCCAGTTCGGGTGGTGGAGAGCGTCTTCGACCGTGACGGAATGGAAATGGTTCTTTTCCAGATGAAGAAAAGGGCCCCCCGATGCGGTCAAAATGAGCCGGGCGATATCACCGGGGTCCTCTCCGGCAAGACACTGGAGGATCGCACTGTGTTCGCTGTCGATGGGGATCAGGCGGGCTCCGTGTTTCTTTACCATCTGCGTGATAAGATTCCCCGCCACGACGAGTGCTTCCTTGTTTGCCAGGGCAATCGTTTTTCCCCGCTTGATTGCTTCGATGGTTGGTACGAGCCCTGCGAACCCAACGAGCGAGCTGATAACGATGTCCACATCGTCCTGCGACACTATCTCGACGAGCCCTTCTTTTCCCGAGAAGATCTTCAGGGGACCGGATGAAAACCGTCTGAACTCTTCTGCAGCCGCTTTGTCGAGAATTGCAACGGCGCGTGGAGCAAAATCCCGCACCTGACGGTGAAGTTCATCGATATTCTTGTTCGTCGTCAGATACGCAGCGCGATAACGATCGGGGAAGTTTCGGATGACTTCGAGACTGTTCTTTCCGATCGATCCGGTTGACCCAAGGATGCAGATATTCTTCATAATTCCATAAAAAACAATATGCCCCAGGATGCATGGGGCATTTGTCATATCACGAAGGTATCAATAATTCAGGAGGAAAACAACTCAATCGGAGGGAGTTCGGTGATATGTCGTCCCGTAATGATGGGGATAAAACGGCAGCGGAGAGTTCAGTCGGGCTTGAGAACTACTTCTCCCTGTTCCAGAGCCAGCAACTTCTTCTTTCTCCACAATCCGCCGCCATACCCGCCGAGTTCTCCGTTCTTGTTGATGACTCTGTGGCAGGGAATCACAATCGCAATGCGGTTTGCCCCGTTAGCCCGGCCTACTGCCCGGACGGATTTTGGAGAACCGATCTTCCGTGCGATTCCTTCATAGGATTCTGTGCGGCCGAAACCAATTTTCCGGAGTGCATTCCAGACTTTTTGCTCGAACTCTGTTCCCGGAGAGACCATTGGCACAGAGAAAGTTTTTCTTTTCCCTTCGAAATATTCGTTCAACTCAGACCGGAGCCGGTGGAGGTGCTCATTCTCACCCGGGACGATTGCCCGCCGGAAGCACCGGCGCAGGCGGTAAAACTGGTGATCGATCATGCGCCGGTCGGTGAATTCGAGCAAGCAGATTCCTTCCGACGTTGCGGCCGCAATGAGAGGACCGAGAGGGCTTTCTATCCATGCCGCAAGTATACAATCGGATGATCTGCTCCGTCCCGGAGGAATGCCAAAGGTCTTCACAAAGGCATCCCGAAAACCGCTGTGAGAATTGTAGCCATACCCGAGGGCCACGTCGTCGAGATCTGCACCGAGGCGGATTTGTTCGAGAGACTTCCCAAGCCGTCGACCGCGGCAGTACGCCTGAAATGTCATGCCGTATTCCTTCTGAAAGAAACGGCGGGCACGCGCAGGATCAATGCCATCAGCACGCAAATCTGCATCCGACAGACGCGCCGAAGGATTCTTGTCGACGGCCTCGAGTACTTTTTGTGCCCATGCAGGCGGCGATCCGTTCGTTTGGAGCGGTCTGCACCGCTTGCACGGACGATACCCGGCAAAGATCGCCTCGCGTGCGCTGGGGTAATATTCAACATTCCCGGGAAATGGTTTACGTGCCGTGCACGAAGGACGGCAAAAGATCCCGGTTGTCCGGACGGCGAGAAAGAAGATGCCATCATAGGAACTATCGCGCTCTTTATATGCTGTTTCCATTTCTTCGAGTGTCGGAAGCTGATTCATGTTTCTTCTCCTGGTGAAAATGACTATTACATCATACAGAATTCGGAATTCATCTTCCACCGAAAACTGGACATGGATTTTTCCCATTATTTTTGGACGGAAGTCACTTGGAGTGAAGAGAACGGTTCAGATTGAATTTCTTCCGGAGTCTTGGAATACGCCGAAGAGATTCACGGGGCTGAGGACATTATCGGATATGCGCATTGGAAAATGCGCCCGTTTTCACTATCTTTGGAGTCGTTATGTAGGAATTCTCATCCACTCTATAGCAGAATCCATTTGAACCTGGCGCTCATTAACATCAATCAACTTGTCACGGTATCGGCTGAGGGTAAGCGCGTGAAAGTTGGGGCCGATATGAACAAACTCGGCGTTGTGGAGAATGGTGCGGTTCTCGTCGAGAACGGGACAATCAAATGGGTGGGCCGGATGGAAGAACTCTCGATCGGTTCGCTCAAGGATGCGGAGATTCTCGACTGCCTCGACAAGGTGGTGATGCCGGGCTTTGTGGATCCGCATACGCATCTGGTGTTTGCCGGGGGCCGCGAAGAAGAGTTTGCCATGCGGAACGCGGGCGCGACATACGGACAGATTGCTGCAAATGGCGGGGGAATTCTGAGCACCATGCGCGACGTCCGGTCCGCGTCGAAAAAGGAGCTCAAGAAAATTGCCCGCCGGCATCTGAACGGAATGCTCAGGCAGGGGACATTGACAGTCGAGATCAAGAGCGGGTACGGTCTTGATGTCGAAGCGGAGATGAAGATGCTCGAAGCCATTGCCGAGCTGAGCGAGGAGGAAGTCATCGATATCGTCGGCACATTCCTTGGCGCTCATACGATCCCGCCCGAATTTCGGGAACGAAAAAAAGAGTATGTTCATCAGATTACCGAACGGATGATTCCGTACGTCGGCACAAAGAAGCTTGCCGAATACTGCGACGTATTCTGCGACGACGGATTCTTTGATCTGGAAGATGCGAGGGAAATACTCCTTCAGGGGCAGAGGTTCGGGATGGCTTCCAAAATTCACGCGGAAGAGTTGTCGGCAAACGGGGGAGCGGAGCTTGCCGCCGACATCGGCGCGGTTTCTGCAGACCATCTTGAGCATATTTCCGATGCAGGTATCCGGGCGCTGGCAAAGAGCGGCGTTGTGGCAACCGTGTTGCCGGGAGTTTCGTTTATCCTCCAGCATGGTTATGCCCCGGCCCGAAAATTGATCGATGCCGGAGTTCCGCTCGCCATCTCAACCGATTGCAATCCGGGCTCATGCCTTTCGTACAGCATGCCGTTGATGATGACCATTGCCTGTACGCAGATGCATTTGACCTGCGAGGAAGCGATCACCGCAGCGACGCTGAATGCGGCTGCCGCAATACGCCGCTCGCAGGAGATCGGGAGTATCGAGCAGGGGAAAAAAGCCGATATGATTCTCCTGGAAATTCCCAACTATAAATACCTGCCGTACCATTTCGGTGAAAATCATGTTGTGAAAGTCGTGAAGAACGGTGTAGTGCTGGAATTATGATCAATTCTTTTGTATGCCAATGAAGAAACTCGTCGAGTGTGTGCCGAATTTCAGTGAGGGCCGGGACCGCGATGTCGTCGATGCCATCGCCCAGAGTATCCGGAAGATTCCCGGCGTGAAACTCCTCAGTGTTGAACCGGATAAGGATTATCACCGCTCCGTGGTGACGTTTGTCGGAGAGCCGGAGCCCGTGAGAGATGCCGCGTTTGCCGCAACCGCTGTCGCGACGCAGCGCATCGACATGACGACCCACAAAGGTGAACACCCGCGTTTGGGAGCTACGGACGTGGTTCCGTTCATTCCGGTTTCCGGAGTGACGATGAACGACTGCGTGCGGCTTGCCAACGAATTCGGCAGGAAAGTGTCCGAAGAGCTCCACGTTCCCGTCTATTTGTATGAGGAAGCTGCCCGTAACCCGGAGAGAAAAAATCTCTCGGTGATCCGGAAGGGAGAATATGAGGGATTACCCGAGAAGCTCAGGGACCCCGCCTGGAAACCTGATTACGGGGAGGCGGTGTTCAATCCTCGCTCGGGAGCTCTGGTGACGGGAGCGAGGTTCTTTCTTATCGCATACAATGTGAATCTCGCGTCCAATAATAAGGATTTCGCGCATGAAATCGCGTTGCGCATTCGCGAGAGCGGGAGAACGATAAAGGACGCGGGAGGAAGGAGTACGAAGATTCCCGGAACGCTGAAGTCCGTGAAGGCAATGGGCGTTCTGCTCGAACGATTCAACATCGCTCAGGTTTCAATCAATCTGACCAACTACACAATAACACCTCCGCATGTAGCGTACGAGGAAGTGCGCAAGGAAGCGGAAAAACTGGGAACACGTGCGACTGGAAGCGAAATTGTCGGACTGATACCGAAAGAGGCGATGCTCATGGCCGGAAAATTCTATGCTCCATCTCCTTCCGGGCAGGAATCCGACGAGGTGCTTATTCGCCGGGCTATCGAATTTCTTGGTCTGAGCCATCTTGAACTGTTCAAACCGGAAGAAAAGATTATCGAAAACCTTATCTGAATCGCGGTCGGATGAATCAGACGAACAACTCCCTTCCATTTCCAATATATTTTCCGAATGCCCTATGAAACTTACCGAGCTCACTGTCGCAAAATTTCTTGACGAACTTGCCTCGCAATCTCCCGCACCGGGGGGCGGTAGCGTCGCTGCGCTTTCCGCAGCCCTTGGAAGCGCTCTCACGTCCATGGTGTGCAATCTCACTGTGGGAAAGAAGAAATATGCCGATGTAGAAAGTGAACTGAAGGCCGTCCTCATCCGATCCGATGAGTTGCGCTGGAAGTTCACAAAGCTCGTCGACGATGATACGTATGCCTTCAATAAAGTGATGGAGGCGTATGGCCTGCCGAAGGAAACGGAGAGCCAGAAGGCGCTCCGGTCTGCGGCGATTCAGGGGGCCACGAAGGAAGCCGCGCTGGTACCGCTCAGTGTCATGAAGCACGTTGTGGATGCCTTCGCCCTGGCCGGTATTGTTGCGCGTAAGGGGAATGCAAATTCTGTCAGCGATGCGGGTGTGAGTGCATTGACTCTTCTGGCGGCCGCAGAAAGTGCCGCACTCAATGTGAAGATCAATCTCCAGGCAATTACAGATTCGGATTTTGTGGGCTGGAGATCGGAGGAGGTGAATTCACTCCTGAAGACGAGCAGGACAGCGGCTCAGGACATCCTTACGATGGTTACAAACAAGATCGAAGGGAACTCCTGAGGATTACTCTGGCCGAAGGAGGGCGAAGGCGGTGGCAACGACTGCCGCAGTTTCCGTTCGCAGCCGCCGATTCCCGAGAAAAAGTATCTGAAATCCCGCTGCCCGACAGCGCTCCACTTCTTCAAGAGTAAACCCGCCCTCAGGTCCGATGAGGATCAAGATTCGTTGTGACTGATGTGGTGCGGGAAGTGAATCTTTGGATCCCCGAACCTGTTCCTCATGCGCAATAATCTTCAGGTCGAAGAGATCCCGTTCGGTGAGTACTTCATCGAGCGTCATCAGGTCGCGGACGACGGGGAGGAACGAACGGCCCGATTGTTTCATTGCCGCGAGGGCGAGTTTTTGCCATCGGTCGACCTTCGCATGTGATGGAATTGTCCGTTCGGTGGTGAGCGGAATGATCTCCTTCACACCCAGCTCTGCGACCTTCTCCACGAGAAAATCAAATTTCGAGGGGTTCTTCAATACCCCCACCGCGAGCGTGAGGTCCACAGCGGGTTCGTGGTATCCTGCATATCGCTTGACGATTCTCCCGTGAGCGGCCTTCTGGTTGATGCGTTCAATCACCACATCGAAGGCATTCCCAAGTCCGTCGACGACGCAAATCGCATCTCCTTCCTGTTTTCGCATCACATGTGTAAGATGTGCGAATTCAACGCCTTCGATTGAAAGCGTGTCCTGATGAATGTATTCTGGCGGGGAATAAAAATAATCCATACGGTTCTGTCAGAAGGTTGCTCCTGCATCAAAGATGAATTCACCGCGCCGCGCTTCGTTCCAGGCGTATTCTGTGCGGAGAACCCAGCTATAGGGGAGGAGGAAATGCAATCCCACACCATACCCCCTGACGAAGTTGCCGACGGATGGCTGCGTGCCGCGAAACCACACCGTCCCCGCATCTCCGAATGCCGCAGCAACAACGCCGAACTTCCATAAGCCGAACTCTCTCGGAAGCCAGTCAACGGTAATATATCTGGTCGGCAAAAGGGTCCAGTGGAGTTCCGAGGAGATCCCAAAAATGCTCTCGCCTTCGAACACTTCATCGAAGTGCCCGCGGATTCTGT
>Ga0335082_10010033_pt1 | contig 10280 bp, 11 predicted proteins | sample Lox_Sample_41_FD_206718 | JGI IMG/M metagenome (GOLD analysis project Ga0335082, IMG submission 206718) | Soil microbial communities from Loxahatchee National Wildlife Refuge, Florida, United States - Lox_Sample_4.1 | ecosystem: Environmental > Terrestrial > Soil > Wetlands | place: USA...
GCCAAGCTTGAGATATCTATCTATCCAACTGACCTGGTGCCTGTGTAAATCGAGCAGACCGCGATCTGATCATGCGCATTACCTTTGCCATCCGGCGCTTCGATCCCGAGCGGGACCACGCCCCGCACCGGAAAGATTTCCGGCTGGACGTCTCCTGGTACGGCACGACGGTTCTCGACGTGCTGATCCGGATCAGGCAGGAGATCGATTCGACACTGGCATTCCGCCACTCCTGCCGCAGCGCGATTTGCGGCTCCTGCGCGATGATCATCAACGGCCGCCACACGCTGGCCTGCAAAACGCTCGTCGGACCCGAGATCGAGCGTTACGGCCCTACAATCACCATCGACCCGATGCGGAATCTCCCCCCGCTCAAGGATCTGGCCGTCGGCATGGCGCCCTTCTGGGACAAGGTGCGCGCCGTCACCCCTTGGTTGGAGCGCGACGGCGGCGGCGAGGCGGCGGCTGAAGCTGCCCTGAACAAGGAAACCCGCGCGCACTTGCATAATGTCGACGCCTGCATCATGTGCGGCGCCTGCGTCTCCTCCTGCAGCAGCCTGGCCGTTTCACCCGGTTTTCTGGGGCCGGCGGCGCTGGCGAAAGCCTATCGTTTCCTGGCCGATCCGAGAGACCGTGGACGGACGAGACGGCTGGCGCTGCTGAATCAGCCCGACGGCGTCTGGGACTGCACCCGGTGTAATTTTTGCGTGGAAGTGTGCCCCAAGGACGTCCAACCCATGGAGGCGATCATCCGTCTGCGTCGCGCGGCCATCACCGAAGGCCTGAGCGGCACGATCGGCGCGAGCCACATCACGAGTTTCGTCGATGTGGTCCGGCAGGAGGGGCGGCTCAATGAGGGGCGGCTGCCGTTGAAGATGCTCTGGCGCCATCCGGCCGCGCTGCTCGCGCAGCTTCCTCTGGCGGTGAAGATGTTCGTGCGGGGCAAGGTTCCCCTGCCGTGGCATCCGCCGCTGCCCTCGATTCGATCGATCCGGGGGCTGTTCGGCCAGTGGGGGAAGCCCTCGTCATGGACGAACTGATGGAGAGCAATTGATGCGCTACGCCTTTTATCCCGGTTGCGTCGCCCAGGGCGCCTGTCCGGAACTCTACCAATCGACGATGGTGATCGCCCGCCATTTCGGCATCGAGCTGGTGGAGCTGCGTGACGCCTCCTGCTGCGGGGCTGGGGTGCTCAAGGAGGCTTCGCCCGAGCTGGCCCTGTCATTGAACGCGCGGACGTTCGGCATGGCGCAGCGTCTGGGGCTGCCGCTGCTGACGATCTGCGGCACGTGCCAGGGCGTCATGTGCTCGGCCAAACGGGAGCTGGATGAGGCGCCGGCCCTGCGCGAGACGATTAACGCTTCGATCGAGCGGGCGGAGGAGCGGTATCAGGGCGGGCTCACCGTCACGCACCTGCTCTGGGCCATGATCGAGGACGTCGGGATCGACCGGCTCAAGGCGAGCGTCGTCCGTCCCCTGACCAACCTGCAAGTCGCCCCCTTTTACGGCTGCTATATTCTGCGGCCGTCCGGCGACCTGGGTCATGATGACCCCTTTCATCCCGATTCGCTTGAAACGGTCATTGCCGCGTTGGGCGCCACGCCGATCGACTACGAAGGTCGGATCAAATGCTGCGGCTTTCCGATCCTGCTGGAGAAGGCGGAGATCGCGGCCCGGATGGGCGGGGAGAATCTGGTGGATGCCAAGACGAATGGAGCCGACTGCCTCGTCACGCCATGCCCCCTGTGCCACATGAGCCTGGATATTTATCAGACGAGGGCTGAGCGGGCGATGGGACGGTCGATCGGCCTGCCGATTCTCCATTTTCCCCAACTGGTCGGACTCGCCCTCGGCTATTCGCCGAACGAATTGGGGATGACCCGGCATATGGTTCCGGTCAAACACGTCCTTCAGAAAATCGGCTTCGGTGAATAACGGTCACTCCCCATTCCCCTCTTCCTCAGCCGACGGGAGAGGGGGCGATAATCGGATACACGGGACAACACACCGCACATGACCGACCTGGCTGCATACGCCCTTGACGTCGTCACCGGGCTGGGGGCGGTCTACGCCGACGTCCGGCTGATCGTGTCGCGCGAACAGGCGGTCGTCACCCGCAACGGCGACGTCGCCACGCTGGTCGACGCCGAATCGGCCGGCATCGGCATTCGCGTGATCGTCAACGACACGAACGGCAGGTCCGCCGGAGGCGGAGCATGGGGGTTCTCGGCCACTTCGGAGCTGACACGGCCGGCCGTCGAAGCCGCCGCGCGGGAAGCGGTCGCCGTCGCAATGGCGAGCACGCTGGCGCAACGCACGACGCTCGCGCTGGCGCCCCAGGAGCCGATTGTCGCCGACTGGTCGTCGCCCGTCCAACGCGATCCCTTCAAGGTGGGATTGGACGAAAAAATCGCGCTGCTCTTGCGCGCGGACACGGCCATGCGCCGCGTCAACGGCGTCAGCCTCGCGCGCGGCTACCTCACCTTCACTCACGTGGACAAAACGTTTCTCAGCAGCGCCGGCGCCCGCATCCGGCAGCGGCTGATCTACAGCGGCGCGGGGTGCGACGCGACGTCGTTCATGGAGGGGGAGATTCAGAAACGCTCCTACCCCAATTCGTTCGGCGGCCAGCATCAGCTCAAGGGCTACGAGTTGATCGACGAGCTTGACCTGCCCGCGCACGCGGAGCGCGTCGGCGAAGAGTCGGTCGCGCTGCACCGCGCGGCCCAGTGTCCGTCGAAGACGACGACGCTGATTCTGGACAGCTCGCAGCTCGGTCTGCAGATCCACGAATCGATCGGCCACGCGATCGAGCTGGACCGGATGCTGGGCTATGAAGCCAACTACGCCGGCACGAGCTTTCTTGCCCCCGCGATGCTCAACCGGTTCGAGTACGGCTCGCCGGTCGTTAACGTGGTGGCCGACGCCACCCTCGCCCACGGGCCCGGTCTGGGGACGTTCAGATACGATGACGAGGGCGTGCCCGCCCAATCGGTGCCGATCATCACGGCCGGACGCCTCACCGGCCTGCTCACTTCGCGCGAGACGGCGCCGTCCATCGGCCTTGGCGCGAGCGGTGGGGCGATGCGGGCCGACGGCTGGAACCGGATTCCGCTCATCCGGATGACCAATGTCAGCTTGTTGCCCGATCCGCGTGGCCCCTCGACGCTCGACGAGCTGATTGCCGGCACGGACGACGGCGTCTATCTCGAGACCAACCGGAGCTGGTCGATCGACGACAGACGGCTCCATTTTCAGTTCGGCACCGAGATCGGCTGGGAGATCAAGAAGGGACGGCGCGCCCGTATGCTGAAGAATCCCAGCTACGGCGGCGTGACCCCGCCTTTCTGGCGGAGCTGCGACGCCATTTGCGGGCCGGCTGCCTGGACGCTCTGGGGCACGCCCAATTGCGGGAAGGGTCAGCCTCCGCAGACGATCGGCACGGGCCACGGCGCATCGCCGGCCCGGTTCCGCAACGTTGAGGTGGGGGTCGCATATGAGGTCGCGGATCACGCCTAGCACCCTGCCGCGGTGGCTCGAACTGGCGCTGAAGGCCTCCGCCGACGGCGGGGCCGACGGCACGCTGGTGGCGCTGGCAGAGCACCACTCGGCGCTGACCCGCTTCGCCAACAACACCATCCACCAGAACGTGTCTGAAACCAACTCTCTGATAATGGCTCGCGTCGATCTCGGAGCGCGCCGGGGCTTGGCCACCACGTCGCAACTGACCGAGGACGCCGTACACGCCGTCATCGGCCGCGCCATTGAGCTGGCCAAGCGGGCACCGGCGCTGGCCGATCGGCCGCCGCTGCCGGGGCCCCAACGCTATCGGATGATCGATCGATGGGACGTTGCCACGGCCCAGGCATCGCCGGCCGAACGGGGGGAGGCGGTCGCCAACACGATCCAGCGGGTGGAACGGGCCGGATTCACGGCCGCCGGCTATCTGACCACCGCATCGTCACACACGGCCCTCGTCAATTCCAACGGCCTGTCCGCATCGATGCCATCGACCTTTGCGGAGTTTGCCATCACCGTCATGGCGCCCGGCAGCTCCGGCTGGGCCAAGGCGAAGGCGCCGTCGCTGGCAGAGCTCCGGATTGACGAACTGACCGAACAGGCCATCCGCACCGCCGAACGGGGGCGGGAGCCTCGCGAGCTGCCGGCGGGATCGTACCCCGTCATCCTCGCGCCCGCCGCCGTCGCCGATCTGCTCAGCTTTCTGGCCGGCGACTTCGGCGGTCTGGCCGTGCTGGAACAGGAAAGCTGCCTGACGGGCCAGCTCGGCCGGCGGCTGTTCGGGTCAAACATCACGCTGTACGATGACGTCGGTCATCCGCTCCAGATGGGCGATCCGTTCGACGGCGAGGGCGTCGCCCGTCAGACACTTCCGTTGATCGAATCGGGCGTCGTCCGGTCGTTCGTCTACGGCCTGACCAGCGCGAAGAAGGCGGGAGTCCCTCCCACCGGCCATGGCAGTGCGGTCGAGCCGGACGACTATCCACAAAACCTGGTCCTGCAGGGCGGGGCCTCCTCGATCGAGGAGATGATCGCCTCGACCGAACGGGGGATTTTCATCACCCGCTGCTGGTATATTCGCGAAGTCGATCCAACACAGAAGATCGTCACCGGCATGACCCGTGACGGAACATTTTGGATCGAAGAGGGCGCGATCGCACACGGAGTGAAAAATCTCCGGTTCAACCAGGGGCTGATCGCCATGTTGAACGATGTGGAGGCCATGGGGCCAGCCGTCCGCGCTGCCGGCGAGGAGCATGAATCGTGCATCGTGGTTCCGGCGATGAAAATCCGGAACTTCCGCTTCACCGGCACCACGCCGGATTGATCAGATCCCTCCCCGGCTTCCCGCTTCTTGTCTTATGCCGTTCACTCCTCGACTTATTCCTCCACCCTCCCCGCCTTGCCCCATCCCATTCGCTCCTGCTAAGATGATCATCCCATGCCCGACAACATCGAACAGCTCATCATCCTCGGCTCCGGCCCGGCCGGATTGACGGCGGCGATCTACGCCGCGCGGGCCAATCTGTCGCCGTTGCTGATTGACGGCTCCCAAGCCGGCGGACAGTTGATGATCACGACTGACGTCGAAAACTACCCCGGCTTCCCCAAAGGCATTCTCGGACCCGAGTTGATGCAGGAGTTCCGAGCGCAAGCCGAACGGTTCGGCACGCGGTTTGTCGCCGGCGACGTCACAAAGGTCGAACTCCGGCAGCCGCCCTTCCGCTTGTTGGTCAACGATGAGACCTGGTATACCTGCCGGACGCTGATCATCTGCACCGGCGCCTCGGCCAAGCTGCTCGGCCTGGAGTCGGAATCGAAACTGATGGGCCACGGCGTCTCGGCCTGCGCCACCTGCGACGGCTTCTTCTTCAAAGGGAAGGAGATCATGGTGGTGGGCGGCGGCGACACGGCGGTGGAGGAGGCGACTTTTCTGACCAAGTTCGCCTCCAAGGTCACGATCATCCACCGCCGGGATCAATTGCGCGCGTCGAAAATCATGCAGGAACGCGCGAAGCACAACCCCAAGATCGGTTTTCTCTGGGATTCCGTCGTGACCGACGTGCTGGGCGCGGAGGGGGGATGCGTGACCGGCGTACGGGTGAAGAACGTCAAAACCGGCGAGGTGCGCGATCTGCCCTGCGGGGGACTCTTCATTGCCATCGGCCACGAGCCCAACACAAAGCTCTTCTCAGGTCAGCTTGAAATGGACGAACATGGGTATTTGAGTACCCTTCCTGGGAGCACGGCGACCAAAATCCCCGGCGTCTTTGCCGCGGGCGACGTCCAGGACCACGTCTACCGGCAGGCGGTCACGGCTGCCGGCAGCGGCTGCATGGCGGCGATTGATGCCGAACGGTATCTGGAAGTGAACAAGCCGTAAGGGACCGGCGCAAAGAACGGGATGGCCCCAAATTTCTGGACGGGACCATATACATGTTGCCGGCGTTGAGGAACCCCGCCCTCACTGGCAGGGACAGCGCTCGCCGTCCAGGTTCACGAGACGGTCCATGCCTGCAACGTCAGCAGGGTGATGTTGCTGAAGCCGTGAACGAGCATGGGAGCAAGCAGCGCATCCGTTCGGGCCTGCAGCCAGCCGAAGACCAGTCCGGGGAAAAAGACGGCCAGTCTCCGGACGTCGCCCGTCACCAGCAGATGGCCTACGGCAAAGAACAGGTTGGCGAGCGGCAGACCCGGGCCCCACGCCGCGCGACCACACCGGTGTGACCGCCCGAAGGCGTCATCGAACCGTTGCTGGAGGTACCCGCGAAAGAAGAGCTCCTCGGGAAATCCGACGTAGAGGAGTTGAAAGAGGACCATCCCCCCCCAGCGATCCGGCAGCAATGGTGTGATCGGAACCCCGCGCCACCAGCCATAATAGAGGAGATAGATCAGACTGAACAGCGGCAACATGATCAAGCTCACGAGCAGGAGTGTTCGCGCCGTGACGCGCGGCTCGCCGAACCATTGGGCCCAACTGAAGAGATCCCGCGACGGTGAGGAGACCAGCCGGCTGGCCAGCACCGTTGCGACGACCCAGGTGAGCGGCACCACCCACGCCGCGTGATCGGGAGCCGCAATGACGCCCCTGCGCCAGCACCAGACCGCTGCGGTGGCCGCCGAGTAAACGACGACTCCCTCCACCGCGCTCCGCCACCGTGCCACGGGCTCACATCACCACGATGGTTCGAGGCTTGTCAAGGATGACGCCCCTTGAGCCGACTCTCCACAATGCAGTAACATGCATTATGTTCAGACCCCTCTTCTTCTCGCTCACAACGCTTGTGGTGGTTGTCATGGGGGCGGGAACATCGGCCCTGTCCGACGCCAGGGCTCAAACGGCGGACAGCGGGGCCAGCGTAGGGACGGGACTCGTCTATCACGCTGACGAGCAGACCCTGTCCGCGCATCTGAACAATCAGCCGCTCAACCAGGTGATCGAAGAGTTGTCCAAACAAACCCGCATCCATTTTCGCCCCCCCGAGTCGGACAACACATTTGACAACCGGCCCGTGACCGTCTCTTTTGACCGGATGCCGATCGATCGGGCGATCAAACAACTCTTGGGTCCGAGCAACACGGCCATGATCTATGGAACGGTCCGGCCCGGCGGTCATGAGGCGCAGCCCGCCTTGGTGGAAGTGCGCGTGCTGGATCTTGGCGTCATTCCCGTGGCGGCGACCAACGACAGGCAGCAGGCTCCGTCGCCCCTCTTCCGTCTGACCCCGGAGCAATTTCAGGCCCGGCGGGAGGAGATGCAGAAACGACTGGAGGCAATGCCGCCGGTTCGCAATTACGATCGACGGGGCGGGCAACCCAACAACGCGTCCACACCCAGGAACACCCCGTAATTTTCACACAATGCCCGTCGATCACGCATCGCGGGGCATCGTCCGACCATCAGAAAGGGTCCGGCGCTCTTGCAATGGAAACGATAGAGCGGACACGGCGGCGGGTCGCGATAAAAACCGGCTATTTCTTGACCACTCCGGTTTGTCGATCAGGCAGGCGCCGGTTGGCCAGAATGACGGGGTCGAGCACTTCTCCGCAGGAAAGGCAGCGCCAGCCCCTAAAGTGATACTGGCCAGCCTGGTCGCAAAAATCGGAAAAACGTTCGGGACTCATCAAGCCGCCGCACCGTGGACATTGGGTCGGCGTCTCCCGCCTGCGTAGAAGAGGGGTCTGCGCCTGAGCGCGTCGACGTTTCAAGCCAGCCGCTACTATAGGACAACAATATCTTGTTGTCAAGAGTTTTTGACACCCTAGGTATAGATCTCATAGTGGATCTGCTCCCGCCGAAAGCCCATGCCTTTGAGCGCAGTGCGCGCCCCTTCAATCATCGGGAGCAGGCCGCAGACATAGACCTGCTTGCCGGCCGGGTCCTGAATGCAATTGACCGCTTGCTCCTGCACGTAGCCTGTTGCGCCAGACCATGCCTTTGGGCGGCTGACGGTTGGAATGAAATGAAACAACGGGTAGCGCTCGGCCATCATTCGGAATTCATGCTCGTACAGGATTTCGTCTTCATAACGCACGCCGAAGATGAGCCAGACGTGACGCGCGTCCGACGCATGGTCAGGGTCGGCATGAAATTGGTACGGCGCCCATGAACGTTGCCCTGGATCGATCGGGAACAACCCGTGCAGCATGCTCCGGAACGGGGCCACGCCGGTGCCGGTGGCCAGAAACACCAGATCGGAATCGATCGGTTCCTTCAGATGAAATTTCCCGATCGGCCCCCGGATTTCAAACGATTCCCCTCCCGTGAGACAATCGCAATAATTCGACACGTACCCGCCCTCCACCCGCTTGATGCAGAGCTCGATCGCCCGCTCATGATCGGGTGGTGAGGCGATCGAATACGGCTTGGCAACCGTCCCGTCCCCCTTGGGCACGTAGAGTTGCACATACTGACCCGGCTTGAATCGGATTCGAGCGTCATCCGGCAAGGCGAAGGTGTAGCTCTTGACGGTCGGCGTCATCGGAACGATTCGTTCGAGGGTGACGCGATAATGCTGGAAGGGATCAGGGCGTGCGGCGGCGGGCCCGGCCATGCTGGTAGAGTATCACAACTGGAGGGGGCACGGTCGCGGGGCGGCGGGGAATGTCAATCAGACGGGGTGTCCCACGTCGCCTCGCTGACGTTGCACAAAATCACTCAAGCGATAGAGTGATTCCAGCTGCAGGCCCGACGCTTCTTCGACCGACTTGCCCCCGCCCTCTTCACGGTCGACGATCGCCAGCACGGCCGTCACCGCGTGGCCGGCCTCCTTGACGCGCTGGATCGCCAGGCAGATCGACCGGCCCGAGGTGACGACATCCTCCACGACGGCGACACGCGAACCTGGTTCAAGACAGCCTTCGATCCAGTGCTGCGTGCCGTGGCCCTTGGGCTCCTTGCGAACGATAAAGGCCCTGATCGGTTCATTCTGCAAACTGCTCGTCAGCGCCACGGCAAGGGCGATCGGATCGGCGCCCAGAGTCAGGCCGCCGACGGCCGAGATCCCGCGCCCTTTCAACCGCTCAAAGCAGAGCCGGCCGACGAGGACCGCCCCGCGCGGATCAAGCGTGGTTCGCTTGCCGTCCAGATAATAGGGGCTGGTCTTGCCGGAGGAGAGTTGAAAGGGCCGGTCCGGCCGGTGGACGAACGATCGCTGTTTCAGAAGAGCGAGCAGTTCGTCGGATTCAGACATGGGGGATTGGAGCGCGGAAAAGCAAGAACCTGTTTGACAGATGATTCAGTTCCCCCCCCACGAGCGACCCGGCCGTCTCAAATAAAGAGGGTGATATCCGCCTCGCCGGCGTATTCCAAAAAGGTGGCGGCCCCCACGGGATCGGGAAGCCCGTCGATCAGATCACTCCGTTTGATGTCGAACATCTCCATCGCCATCTGGCAGGGCCAGAGTTTGACGCCGCTCTCCAGCGCCGCCTCCATCAATTCGGGGATGGTGGCAATCTTCTTCTGTTTAATCGTCCGCTTCATCATCATTGTCGCCATCGCGGTCATGCCCGGTAGCATGCTGATGATGTTCGGCATGTTCACCGGCATGGCCGGATTGCCGAGCGGCACGACCTGCAACCTGTCCTGATTGCCCTTTTTGAGGATGTTCAGGCCGAAGAAGGAAAAATAGACGCCGACCTCCATGTCCAGCGCCGCGGCGGTGGTCGACAGAATGAGAGCCGCGTAGGCGGCGTCGATCGTGCCGCGGGAGACGACGGCGATCGCCAGCCGCTTGGGTTTGACCGGCCGCTTGGCCAGTTGGGCCAGTTTTTCCTCCACCAGCTCGTTGACCCGGGCCTCGATCAATTCGTTCAGCTCTTTGTCAAGAATCGCCATGGCGCACCTCTCATCAATTATAGGGGCTCGCGTCGCCAGCATATCATGTGGGGGCCCGTGCGGGTTCGAAACCCGTCCTCCGATGCCCCCACACCCCTGAGCCTCCCCCTCTCGCTCGCGTTGCTCGCTGGGTAGATGCCCCCATGGGCATCTATTTGACGACGATTTTCCGGATGTAAAAGGTAAAAACCCCGCTCGCTTCCTTCGCGTCCAACAACTCGTGACCGGTCCGGCGGGAGAACGCTTCCATGTCCGGTTTCGAGCCGGGATCGGTCGCCGTCATCTCCAGCACCTGCCCGGCTGCCATGCCATCGAGCGCTTTCTTGGTTTTCAAGATCGGGAGGGGGCAGTTCAACCCCTTGCAATCGAGCCGCTGATCAATCTGAAATTGCACGCTCATGCTCCAGCTCCTTTCGCGCGTTGG
>Ga0335082_10010034_pt1 | contig 10279 bp, 9 predicted proteins | sample Lox_Sample_41_FD_206718 | JGI IMG/M metagenome (GOLD analysis project Ga0335082, IMG submission 206718) | Soil microbial communities from Loxahatchee National Wildlife Refuge, Florida, United States - Lox_Sample_4.1 | ecosystem: Environmental > Terrestrial > Soil > Wetlands | place: USA: Florida...
GAACGGCTCGTCCACCGGCCGAAGAGAGGCTTCGACGGTCTCGATCAGGTCGACGTCCAGGCAGTAGCGCCAGAGGGCCGCGTAGGCCGCGTCGTTGGCGGCGACCAGCTCGAGCATCCGCAGGACGTTGTGGCTCGTCCCCGGCTCCCAGCGATGGACGACGCGGTAGACGGCGTAGCCGTCCACCTCCGCCGCCTCGTGGACGACGAACAGGAGCTGACCGCCCTCATCTCGGTGGGTCTCGAGGTGGGCGAAGGTGGAGGTCCACCAAGCGGGGGAGCGGGTCATCATGCCGGGCTGAACCCGGCGCAGCGCGTCGTACGGTCCGCGCATCGCGTCGAGCGCCTTCTCCTTCTCCATCAGCCGGATGGTGCCCGGCCTGGTCGCTCCCGGAATGAAGGCCGACCGTGAACGCGCGATCGAGAGCTCGGCGGCCGGAACCGCCGGCGCGTACCCGAACCGGCCGTAGATCGTGCCCTCGGAGGCCCAGAGCCCCGCGAGGACTTCGCCCCGGTGGCGGAGGTCGTCCATCTGGCGCCGAATCAGGGCCGTGAGGATCCCGCGCCTGCGATGCGTGGGAAGCACGCCGACCGCCGTGATGCCGGCCATGGAGAGCTCGCCTCCCGGCACCGACACAGTGAGTGAGGCGGCACCTACGCCGCCGACGATCAGGTCTCCCTCGACCGCGGCCAGCGCCCGGTCGACCTCGAAGACGCCGAGTTCGGCGGCCATCTCGTCCTCGTTCAGCTGCGCGCTGAAGGCGGACTCCACGGCCCCGATGAAGGCCCCCGCTTCCTCTGGCGCGACGCCGCGGATCTCCACGTTCATGGTGTTCCCGGCTTTCCGACCGGCGCCCCAGCGCTACCGGGCAGTGACGCCACGGAGTAAGATTTCTCTGACATGTCGCAAGCCCCGGAGCGAGAGTTCACCTGGGAGGGTCCCTCGGGCCCGTTCACCGTCGTCCTGGACGAGGGCGTCTTCCGCCCGACGACGATCAGCCGCGAGATCGCCGAGGGCCTGGTCATCAACCCGGGCGAAACCGTCATCGACGTCGGGTGCGGGAGCGGCATCCTCTCCTTTGTGGCCGCGCGCCTCGGTGCCTCCCGAGTCTACGGGACCGACATGAACCCCGCAGCCGTGGCCTGCTCGCAGGGCAACGCCGAGCGGCTCGGTCTGTCGGACCGCACCGACTTCCGGCTCGGATCGCTGTTCGAGCCGCTGAGAGGGATCAGGGCGGACGTCGTCATCGGCGACGTCTCCGGGATCCCGGACGAGCTCGCGGACATGTCGGACTGGTTCCCCGGCGGGTTCGCGGGTGGACCGACGGGCGCGGAGCTCCCGGTCGCGATGCTCGAGACGGCGAGGGAGCACTTGCAGCCCGGTGGGCGCCTGTACCTGCCGACCGGAACCCTCCAGGACGAGGGAGCGGTCCTTCGGGCTGCACGGCGGATCTTCGGCGAGGCACGGATATACAAGCTGCGCGAACGGCTCCTGCCGCTCCCGGGCAAGCTCTCCCAAGCGGTCGCCGTTCGCAAGTTGATGGACTCCGGGATGGTGAACCTCATCCGCAAGGGCAGCCGCCTGCTCTGGGAGCTGCGCGTCTGGGAGTGCACGACCCCCCCGGCCGCCTGAGCTTCGCGCCGGCCGCCGCAACCCGAACTCCACGCCTCCTCCACACGACCGCGAGCGGAGGGGCGCTGCTCGCCTCGTAGACTCCGCCCGAGTTGAGAGGCGCGCATCGCACTCGCCTCGCCGGGCGGGGTTGGGTTCTCGCTCTCGCCTCGGCGACGATCCTCCTGCAGTCCTGCACGGGTTCGCCGTCTCCGTCTCCGTCGATCTCATCTCCGAACGACTCGCCGGCAGCGCCAACCAGCGTGCTGCGGATCCACCGTGCCGCGTACCCGCTGCCCGCCCCGGTTCAGCGAGAGGTCGCGGTCGCCGCCGGAGGGAGCATCTATCTGGCGGGTGGGCTCGACGCGACGAACGCGTCGGCCGACGGCGTCTTCCGGCTCGATCCGTCGAACGGAAACCTCGCGGCCCTGGGGTCGCTGCCACATGCGGTCCACGACGCGGCGGGGGCGGTGATCGGAAACCGGCTGTTCGTCTTCGGCGGGGGCGCGAGCTCGGTCGGCGACCTCGTGCAGACGTTCGGGCTGAAGACGTACCGGGCGAGCATCGCCGGCCACCTGCCGCATCCGCTCGTAGACCTTGCGGCGGTGTCGACCGAGGGCACCGTCTACCTCGTCGGAGGGTACGACGGAACCACGCCGCAAAGGACCGTGTACGCCACCACCGACGGACGCACCTATCGCCGCGTCGCCGACCTTCCCGTCGGGGTGCGGTACCCTGCGGTGACGGTCGCGGGTGGCAAGATCGTCGTCGCCGGCGGCGTGTCGTCGAAGGGACCCGTCGACACGATCTGGTCGGTCGATCCCGCGTCGGGCGCGGTCGCGAAGATCGGCACGCTTCCCTCACGGCTCTCCCAGGCCGCCGCGTTCACGCTCGGCGACGTCGCCTATGTCGCGGGGGGTCTCGCGGTTCCGGGCGGCCCGAGCGCCCGGGTCGTCGCGATCGACGCCGCACGCACGAAGGTGAGCCCGGCGGGAAGCCTCCCGCTGCCGTTCGCCGACGCTGCGGAGGCCACGATCGCCGACCGTGTGTGGATGCTGGGCGGATGGGACGGCCAGACGCTGTCCCAGGTGTCGGTCGCATCCATGGTGGTCGTGCATCCAACGCCAACGCCGTCGCCCACGGCGTCGGCGCAGGCGTCGGACGCGTCGGCGCGCCCGTTCGCCGGCCTGATGGTGATCGCCGACCGGGGGAACAACCGGTTGCTCGTCGTGAACGCGCAGAGGCAGATCGTGTGGCGATATCCGTCGCCGTCCCTTCCACCGCCGCCGTCCCGCTTCTACTTCCCGGACGACGCGTTCTGGGTGCACGGCGGTCACGCGATCCTGATCAACGAGGAGGAGAACGACGTCATCGCCGAGATCGCGTACCCCAGCGGCAAGTGGCTGTGGTCGTACGGCACCGCCGGTGTCGCTGGGGGAAGCCGCGGGCTCCTGCACCAGCCCGACGACGTGTACCCCTATCCCGGCGGCGGGCTCGTCGTGGCCGACGCGCTCAACTGCCGCCTCCTGTTCTTCGGTCCACGCGGAAAACCGTCGCGCCAGATCGGGCAGACCGGCAACTGCACGCCGGGCCTTCCCGCCACGGTCGGATACCCGAACGGCGACACGCCGATGCCGAACGGCGACCTGCTGGTGAGCGAGTTGACCGGGGGGCGGATCGACCGCGTCACCCGGACCGGCAGGGTCAAGTGGTCGCTTCGGGTCCGGGGCGTGCCGGTTCCCTCCGACCCGCAGCGGCTGTCCGACGGTTCGTACCTCGTGGTGGACTACGAGACGCCCGGCCGCGTCGTGCAGTTCACCAGCGGCGGCAGAGTCGTGTGGTCGTACGGTCCGTCGTCGGGACGGGGGATGCTCCAGCATCCGAGCCTGGGGGCTCCGCTGCCCAACGGCCTGGTCGCGGTGTGCGACGATTACGGCCATCGGGTGGTGCTGATCGATCCGAAGACCGACCGCATCGTGTGGCAGTACGGTCGCCAGAACCGGCCGGGTCGGCGAGGCGGCTTGATCCGCTACCCCGACGGTCTCGACCTGCTGCTCCCGGGGGGCGTGATCCCGCTGCACGTGGACTTCCCAAGTGACGCGATCGCTCAGGGCCGGCCGTAAGCGCCCCTGGGCGGCGCCTGCCCCACCCCCGCCAGAGGTCCGGGGCGGACGCCAGACCCTGGCCGAAGAGGTCCTGATCGTCCTCGTGCTCTCGCTGCTCGCGAGCGCCGTGTACTCGATCATCGACCTCGCCACGGCGCCGGTCAGCGGCGTGAGCGTCGCCGTGTATCCGGTCGCCCCGTTCGCCACACAGCTGGCTCAGATCGTGTTCGCGCTGGCGCCCGTCTACCTGATCCTGCATTTCGCGCGGCGCACGGCCGAGCCGGTTGAGGACTTCGGCCTCGGGCTCTCGCATTTCGGGAGCGACGTGGCGTTCGGGCTCGTGCTCGCCGTCGTCGTGGCGACCGTCGGGCTCGGCTTCTACTTCGGCGCGGTCGCGCTCGGGATCAATCGGTTCGTCAATCCCGCGCCGCCGCTGCACCACTGGTGGACCGTTCCCGTCCTGATCCTCGGGGCCATCGAGGCGGGGCTGCTCGAGGAGATCGTCGTCGTGGGGTATCTGGTGACGCGGCTGCAGCAACTTGCCGTCGCCGGCGCCGTGGCCGTGTGTGCGAGCGCGCTCCTGCGCGCGTCCTACCACCTGTACCAGGGGTGGGGCGGCTTCGCGGGCAACCTCGCGCTCGGGCTGTTCTTCGGCGCGATCTTCCTGCGTTGGCGCCGGACGTGGCCGCTCGTCGTCGCCCACGCGATCATCGACACGCTCGCCGGCCTCGGTTACATCCTGTTCCACACGCACCTGCCGGGAGGCTGATCCCCGGCTCCTGGACGACGAACGGGGGGCCATGATGGCCCCCCGTTCGACCTTGGTGGAGCGCTGCGAGACGCCTACGACTTCGGCGCCTTGATGACCGTGACGCAGTACGTGCTCTTCGGTCCGAACGGCCCGCCGCACCCGTACCACGTCTGGTACTGAGCGGCCTGCCCGAAGTCCTTCTTCGTCCCCGGATAGTCCACGCCGAAAGTGAAGGCGCGCCCGTCCCAGGCGTACCAGGGGTACGTGCAATAGGGAGCGCCATACAGCGGGCAGTGCCCGTAGGTGCGGATCTCGTCGGCGCCGCCGTAGTCGCTGACGGTCGCCCACGTGTTCGCCTTCGAGCCGTCGGCGAACGTCACTCCCCGAATCCGGATCGGCATCGTGCCCGCCCAGTGCGCCGCGTCGTAGGAATTGCAGATGACGTTGCCGGGCAGGCAGAACTTGGCCGGCGGCGTGCCCCAGAGGTCGCCGTGTCCGATCTCCCACACGAACGAGTCCGGTGTGTCGCGCACGACACCCCATCCGAGCGAGTTCCCGATCTTCTGGACGCCGAAATAGGGGTTGAGCGGTCCGGCTGTCGGGCTGTTAAGCACGATCGTGCCGGAATGGCCGGTCGTCAGGTCGGTGACGGTGATGTGCCACCCGTCCTTCGCCTTCGTCACGAAGTAGTGGATGTTGAGCAGGTCTCCGCTGTGCATGACGAGCGGGTCGCCGCTTTTGCCGTCGGCCAGCATGGCGTTGAAGGCTGCGTTCTCCAGGTACCCGTTCTTCTTCTGGAAGAGCTGCCAGACGGGCGAACACGCCGTCCACGTGTCGGGAGCATGCGTGACGGTGAACCCACCATTGGGCCCGCACCGGGAAACCAGCGTGTCCGGGTAGAACTGCAGCTCCTGAAAGGCCTGGCCGAACAGCACCTTCGGCGTTGCGTCGGTCGTCGTGCCGCCGGTCCAGAAACCGAACCCGAGGGACGACTCGGGGTACATCCCGTCACCGGGCAGCTGGATCGTCCACGTGAGGTCCTTCGCCGATCCGGGGAGGCTCGACACCGGGTCCAGCTCGGGCTCGTCGTGGCCGGTGCATCCTGGCGTGTAGCGGACTTCGAAGTCCTCCGAATAGTGGAACGCGTGACCGATGCAACCGGTCATCGTTGACGCCGGATGCGCGGCGGCTCCTGCCGGGTTCGCCGTCAGCGCCATGACTCCGGCGGCGGACCCTCCCGCGAGCGCCAGGGCGCAGACAAGTCGTGCGAAACGGTTCTTCACCCGTCCTCCTCCCCGCCCCGTTCGCGCACGGAGCCTCAGGCCGAACCCCCAGCAACCAGCCACTCTATGAAGGGACGAGAGAAAGCGCCATCGGTCCTTCGGCGGAGTCGCGAAAGCCGCCCGAATGGATCCCCGCACCGGACGGATACGGGAAGAACCCGCACAATGGTGCGCATGAGCGTCGCGCAAGGTGGAGATGTCCGGCTGACGAAGTTCAGCCACGGCGCCGGGTGCGCCTGCAAGCTCGCACCCGGCGACCTCACCACCGTGATGGGCATGGTGGCACCGACCGACATGCCGCCCGAGGTGGTCGTGTCAGCCGAAACCGGCGACGACGCGGCCGTCTACCGGCTGCCGTCCGGCGAGCATCTGGTGCAGACCGTCGACTTCTTCACGCCGATCCTCGACGACCCGTACGAGTGGGGGAGGGTCGCCGCGGCCAACGCGCTCAGCGACGTCTACGCGATGGGCGGGCGCCCCCTCACGGCGCTGAACCTCGTCGCGTGGCCGGTCGAGGACCTCCCGCTGGACCTGCTGGCGCGGGTGCTCGAAGGGGGAGCGGCGATCGCGCGGGAGGCCGGGGTGGCGATCGTGGGGGGCCATTCCATCCGCGATCCCGAGCCGAAGTACGGCATGGCCGTCACAGGGCTGGTCGCGCCCGAGCGTCTCGTGCGCAACGACGGGATGCGGCCAGGCGACCGGCTGGTGTTGACGAAGCCCCTCGGCCTCGGCCTGATCTCCACCGCCATCAAGGCCGGCTCGGCCACCGACGAGCAGACGCGTCTCGCGGTCCAGACGATGACGACGCTGAATGCCGCGGCCTCGGAGGCGATGAGCGAGATCGGCGTGTCGGCCGCCACCGACGTGACCGGGTTCGGGCTCCTCGGCCACCTGCACATCGCGCTGCGGGCCTCCGGCGTGGCGGCGGAGGTCGACGCCGCAGCCGTTCCGTTCCTTGCGGGCGCCCTGGACCTGGCCCGGGGCGGGATGGCGCCCTCGGGGACACGCCGAAACCTGGAGTTCGTGACGCCCTACATGGACTGGGACGTCGCGAACGAAGAATGGGAGCGGCTGGCCCTGGCCGACGCCCAGACGTCCGGAGGGCTGCTGATCTCGGTGCCCGAGGACCGCGCCGCGGCCCTCCAAGCGGCCCTCACGGCCCGCGGAATAGCCGGGCCGGTCATGGGGGTTGTGACCGGCGGCGAGGCGGGCCGCATCCGAGTCCGGGGGCGGCCGGCGGCCTGAACGGGCAGGTGGGGTATTGCCTGCCGGTGCTAAATTCAATTGCAACAATGCAAATTGCACCTGCGAGGGTTCAGCGACCCCGCGGGGGCCCCGGCGAGAGGCTCGTGAGAGCGAAAGCGGAGATGATCGAGATCCCGGCCGAGATCAAGGATCAGATGGTCGCCCACGCGCAGGCAGCGTTCCCAAACGAGGCCTGCGGCCTCCTTGCGGGCGCGGGGTCGGCGGGCGGAGCGCCCGGGGAGCCGGTTCGGGCCGAGCGGTTCGTTCCCATGACCAACGCCGACGCGAGCCCCGTCTCCTACCGCCTGGACCCCGGCGAGCAGTTCCGCGTCTTCAACGAGCTGGACGACGCCGGGCTCGAGCTCGTGGGGATCTACCACTCGCACACACACTCCGAGGCGTACCCGTCCGAGACCGACCGGCGCCTCGCGTTCTACCCCGACGCACACTATCTCCTGCTGTCGCTGGAGGACCGGGGGAACCCGGTGCTGCGGGGATTCACCATTCTCGACGGCGAGGTCGAAGAACAGGATGTGAAGGTCACGTGAGCACGCCCGACTTCTCCGAGGAACAGGTCCTCCGGTACTCCCGGCACATCATCCTGCCGGGCATCGGGGGCGAGGGACAGCGCAAGCTGCTCGACGCCAAGGTGCTCTGCGTCGGCGCCGGCGGGCTCGGATCGCCGATCGCGATGTACCTGGCGGCCGCGGGGGTCGGGACGCTCGGCATCGTCGACTTCGACCGTGTGGACCTGACCAATCTGCAGCGCCAGCTGCTGCACGACACCGACGACGTCGGCCGCCCGAAGGTGGAGTCGGCGGTCGACCGCCTGCACGGCATGAACCCCGGGATCGACGTGGTGCCCCACGACACGATGCTCACGTCGGACAACGCGTTCGACATCATCGGGCAGTACGACATCGTGATCGACGGGTCGGACAACTTCCCCGTGCGGTACCTGGTGAACGACGCGACGCAGATGCTCGGCAAGCCGCTGGTGTACGGCTCGATCTATCAGTTCGAGGGCCAGGCGTCGGTGTTCATGCCGGGCAAGGACACGCCGTGCTACCGGTGCCTGTTCCCGCAGCCGCCGCCACCCGGCGCCGTGCCCTCGTGCGCCGAGGCCGGTGTGTTCGGCGTGCTGCCGGGGATCATCGGGTCGATCCAGGCGGTGGAGGCGATCAAGCTGATCATCGGCAAGGGCGACCCGCTGATCGGACGCCTGCTGCTGTTCGACGCGCTCGACATGGAGTTCACCACGGTGAAGCTGCGCTGGGACCCCGACTGCCCGGTCTGCGGCAAGGAGCCGACGGTCACCGCGCTGATCGACTACGAGCTTTTCTGCGGGCTGCCGTCCCGTGACGACGCGGCCGCGGCGGGGGCGTAGGCCATGGCAGTGAAGGTGAAGATCCCGACGATGATGCGGGCCCGCTCGGGCGGCGAGCCCATCGTCGAGGGCGAGGGAACGACGGTGCGCGAGGTGCTGAAGGACCTCGAGAGTCGGTACCCGGGCCTGACGAGCGGGATCGTCACCGACGAGGGGACGCTGCACCGGTTCGTGAACCTCTACGTCAACGAGGAAGACGTGCGCTACCTCGGCTCGCTGGAGACGGCGGTCGGCGAAGGCGACACCATCTCGGTCCTGCCGGCCGTGGCCGGCGGCTCCTCTGTCTGAGTTCGACGGAGGGGTCGAGTCTTCGTGACGCACGAGTCGCCTTCGAATCCCCTCGGCCAGTCGGTCGATGGCCCCAGAAGCCCAATGGGGCATTGGACCGTATCCTGTGGGGCCGACAGACCTCACCCGGCCTCAGGCGGTCGCCGATACCCTTACGGGTAGCTGACAAAAGGAGCTTGCTATGGGCAGTAGCTATGTCGAGCTGTTGATGGCCGACCTCGTGGAGAAGAACCCCGGCGAGGTCGAGTTCCACCAAGCGGTACGCGAGGTGGCCGAGTCGGTGGACCTGATCCTGCATCGACACCCGGAGTTCCGGGATGCCCGGATCCTCGAACGGATGGTCGAGCCTGAGCGCGTGATCATGTTCCGCGTTCCCTGGACCGACGACCACGGCGACATCCGAATCAACCGCGGCTACCGCGTCGAGATGAACAGCGCCATCGGCCCCTACAAGGGCGGCCTGCGCTTCCACCCGACCGTCTACCTCGGCCTCCTCAAGTTCCTCGCCTTCGAGCAGGTCTTCAAGAACGCTCTCACGACCCTCCCGATGGGCGGCGGCAAGGGCGGCTCCAACTTCGACCCGCACGGCAAGAGCGACGCCGAGGTCATGCGCTTCTGCCAGTCGTTCATGATCGAGCTGTCGCGTCACATCGGCCCCAACACGGACGTGCCTGCCGGCGACATCGGCGTGGGCGGCCGTGAGATCGGCTACCTATTCGGCCAGTACAAGCGCATCAAGAACGAGTTCACGGGGGTCCTCACCGGCAAGGGCCTGGAGTGGGGCGGCTCGCTGATCCGGCCCGAGGCGACCGGCTACGGCGTCGTCTACTTCGCACACGAGATGCTCGGGACGCGCGACGACAGCCTCGAGGGCAAGACGTGCCTCGTCTCCGGCTCGGGCAACGTGGCCCAGTACACCGTCGAGAAGCTGAACGACATGGGCGCCAAGGCCGTGACGCTCTCCGACTCCGACGGCTACGTCCACGACCCCGCCGGCATCGACCTCGAGAAGCTGAGCTGGGTCATGGACCTGAAGAACGTCCGGCGCGGCCGCATCAAGGAGTACGCCGACGAGTTCCCCGGCTCCACGTATCACCCGCGCAACGGGATCGACTTCAACCCGCTGTGGACCATCCCCGCAGACTGCGCGTTCCCGTCCGCGACGCAGAACGAGATCAACGAGAACGACGCCCGCAACCTGCTGAAGGGCGGCGTCTTCGTGGTGAGCGAGGGCTCGAACATGCCGACCACGCCGGAGGGCGTGAAGGTCTTCCAGGAGGCCGGCATCCTGTACGGCCCCGGCAAGGCCGCGAACGCCGGCGGCGTCGCCGTGTCGGGCCTCGAGATGTCGCAGGACGCGCTGCGCATCAGCTGGCAGCGCGAGGAGGTCGACGCGCGGCTGAAGGACATCATGAAGGCCATCCACAAGCAGTGCCGCGAGACGGCCGAGGAGTACGAGACCCCCGGCAACTACGTGAACGGGGCGAACATCGCGGGGTTCCGCAAGGTGGCCGAGGCGATGCTCGACCAGGGCGTCGTCTGACCCGAACCCGCAGGTAAGTCGAAGGCCCTCCTTCCCGGGCCGACCGGGACAAGGGAGCGCCTTCGC
>Ga0335082_10010036_pt1 | contig 10278 bp, 11 predicted proteins | sample Lox_Sample_41_FD_206718 | JGI IMG/M metagenome (GOLD analysis project Ga0335082, IMG submission 206718) | Soil microbial communities from Loxahatchee National Wildlife Refuge, Florida, United States - Lox_Sample_4.1 | ecosystem: Environmental > Terrestrial > Soil > Wetlands | place: USA...
TTTCACGCAACTTAGCTTGTGGTTTACTTCCGTGCTTTGCTCTTGCTTTCTTGTGGCCTGACAAAACGGCCAAACTTATTCTATTTTATCCACCGTAGTCAACCCTGGTAACCGAAGGTTATCCACAGCTATCTCTTGACGTTGAGATTCCGCTCGAGTTTCTCGATGGTCGTCTGCATATTAGGGTCTTCTTTGATTTTTTTTTCGATGGTCTTCGAGGCATGAATGACCGTCGAGTGATCACGTCCACCAAACATCGAACCGATCGCAGGGTAAGACGTGGCCGTATGTTTTCGACACAAATACATAGCCACTTGTCTTGGTAAAGCGATATTTTGGGTCCTTCGTTTGGCTTTAAGGTCTCCAAGTTTGATTTCGAAGTAGTCACAGATTGTTTTCTGAATGCCCTCCACGGTCACCTCTTTACGCGCGCTTTTAAGCGTATTGTGTAAGACTTCCTTGGTCAACTCCATGGTTATCGTTGATTTAGTCAGAGAAGCGAACGCACCAAGCCGCGTGAGAGAACCTTCAAGCTCTCGAACATTTGAATCGATGTTGGAAGCGATGAATATTGCTACATCATGGGGCAATTGGAAACGTTCGGTTTCTGCCTTTTTCTGTAAGATGGCGACCCTGGTTTCCATGTCTGGTGGCTGGATGTCAGCTATGAGGCCCCATTCGAAACGGTTTCTCAGGCGATCCTCCAAGCCCGGGATTTCTTTTGGAAATTTATCAGAGGTGATGACAATCTGTTTATGTGATTCATAAAGAGAGTTGAATGTATGAAAGAATTCTTCTTGCGTGCGTTCTTTGCCGGCTATGAACTGAACGTCATCAAGGATGAGAACATCAATATTTCTAAATTTTGTCTTGAATTCATCCATTTTGTCCCTTCTGAGGGAAGCGATAAGTTCATTCATGAAGGACTCAGAACTTAGATAGACGACTTTTAACGCAGGACGTTTAGTGACAGCCCTATGTCCCATGGCGTTGACTAAGTGCGTTTTGCCAAGCCCTACACCGCCATAGATAAACAAGGGGTTGTAATGATCCCCCGGTTGGTTAGCGACCGCCATGGATGCTGCGTGAGCAAACTGATTGCTTGCGCCGACAACAAAATTTTCAAACGTATATTTCGGAATGAGATTATTCAAGCGCGGCGGTTTTTCCTTTTCCCGCTCTTCTTTCCTTTCGCTCTTTTCTATGGGACCTTTCGTCGGTAACTCTGGAGCGACGTGAAGCAAGACCTTTACTTCGTGTTGAGTAATAGTGCCAACCACTTGCTCAATTAGTTTTACGAAGTGCTCGGTGAGCCACTCTTGAAAAAATTTATTCGGAACCTCTAGATGAATTTCATTTTTGCTACGTGAATGGAAATGAATCGGCTTGATCCAGGTCTCAAAATTCTGCTTACCAATTCGTTCTCTAATTTGTTCTACGGCTTCTTGCCATAAGTCATCCATGGTCTGCACCAATTAACTCATTGTAATTGCGAAAGAAACAACCAAGAAGTTACAAACAACATTATCCACAGCTGTGGATAACACAAAAAACACCTAAATGTTCGGTGCTTATGAAGAATTAGGAAGAAAAATATCAACAGCTTGACCCGTTACCGAAGCGATTCGACGCTGATTACTTTTCTTTCCGTCATGCGTTAGGAAAATTCTTGTCGATCCATTATGATTATCCCAGTCAACAGTCGCGCAGGAAAAAATTTCCTCACTACGATGCGGAAGTGGTTGTCATAATCCTTTTCAAAATTCTTTGCAAGAAAAAAAATTAAAAAAAAATTTTCTTCGCCGTTTCAATCATCTTGACACGTTCCATACCCGATGTTACGAGAACTCACTCATGTCAGCAGATCATTCCACGCGACTTTATGAACGCGCAATCAAGAAAATTCCGGGAGGGGTTAACAGTCCGGTCAGAGCTTGGAAGGCTGTCGGCGGTATTCCAAGGTTTGTTGCGCGTGGAGCGGGAGCTTACGTCTTTGATGCCGATAAAAAAAAATATTTGGACTTTGTCGCTTCGTGGGGACCGTTGATTCTAGGACACGCGCATCCAAAGGTGCTCGCCGCATTGAAAAAAACGGCGGCGGCTGGAACTACCTTTGGCGCCCCTACAGAGTGTGAGGTGAAACTAGCAGAACTTGTATGTCGCCTCATGCCCTCGGTCGAGCAATTGCGCCTTGTTAGTTCGGGCACCGAAGCGGCGATGAGCGCGATCCGTCTCGCCCGCGCGTTTACGCAACGGACAAAGATTGTCAAATTCGAGGGCTGTTATCACGGTCATTCAGACGGTCTGTTAGTCAAAGCAGGGTCGGGGCTCGCCACGCTGGGATTGCCTGATAGTCCGGGGATACCAGCGGGATTTGCGCGGGAGACGCTGATAGCAAGATTCAACGACGTAGCTACGGTACAAGAACTGTTCGCTCACCATAGAGGGGAGATAGCGGCGCTCATCGTTGAACCCGTGTGTGGAAACATGGGCGTCATACCGCCAAAACCTGGATTTTTGGCTTCCCTGAGAAAGATCACCCGCCGCTATGGAGCACTCCTGATCTTCGATGAGGTTATCACTGGTTTTCGCGTCGGCTTAGGTGGCGCGCAGGCGCTGTACAAGGTGAAGCCGGATCTAACCTGCTTAGGTAAAATCTTGGGGGGCGGGTTACCGCTAGCGGCTTTCGGTGGTAGTCGGAAGATCATGAGCTTACTTGCTCCGGATGGACCCGTTTACCAAGCCGGGACGCTTTCAGGAAACCCCGTGGCCGTGACAGCTGGGCTAACGACCTTGAAGTTATTAGCTCGCCCGGATACGTACAGGCTGTTGGAAATGAGGGGAAAACGCCTGGAAGACGGGTTCACGAACGTACTTGAGAAGCACCGACTCAAGGCTGTGATCAATCGCGTCGGCTCCATGATGACAATTTTCTTTGGCCTTGATCGGGTTATCAACGCTACCGAAGCGGGTAAGTGCAACCGCCAACAATTTGCGCGGTTTTTTCATGGTATGCTGCGCCGCGGTGTATACTTACCACCGGCGCCGTTCGAAGCTGCATTTGTTTCCCTCGCACACAAAAAAACTGATCTGGATAAGGCCATCGCTGCCTTTGATGATTGGGCAGCAGGAGAAGTCAAGAGTTGAACTGTTAGCCAGCGCGTGATACACGTGCACGAAAATGACGCGAGGGGAGCAGGCAATCTGACAGGAATCGCTGGATGATGAATCTCCCCGTCGGCAAGATAGCGAAATATCTCGCTATCGGTCTCGAAATTCCCAGCACAATCCTAGGCGCTGTTTTATTAGGTTATCTGGCAGACTCGCAATTTGGCACAGGCCCCTGGTTTACCGTTGGCTTTTCGGTCCTTGGATTTGTTGGCGCGGTCTTTCGGCTGATCAAATATACGGAATATTTCTCAAGCCATGGAAAAAACTGAAGCACTAGGAGCAACGGTTTTACGCATTGAGATTGTTCATGTGCTGTTGGTAGCAGCATTATGGGTCACACTGTTCCCCGCAAACGTCGTGGAACCGGAGTCCCTGCTTATGGGGGCTCTGTTTATGGGAGTCAATTTCTTGCTTCTAACCTTCGGCATCCGCTGGGTCTTGGCTCCTTTTTCCGATAAAGGAAGAATTAAAACGGGAGTTGCTTTATTGGTCTTGAAGATGGCTCTTTTCCTGGGTCTGGGATCGTTGTTATTGTTTCGGGTCAGACTGGACCCGTTATCATTTGCTTTAGGTTTTACGTGTTTATTGATCGCGATTACTTTCGAAAGAATCTGGGCGTCCGTCGCCGGTGAGTGATAAATGGAACATCCTTTTACATGGCATTTGTTCTTGCAGTCTTTCTTCCATCCGGTGGCCCTGTTGCCAGAGCCGACTTTCATGGCCTTGTTCGTGGTTCTGGTGATCTTGGCCTTGGCCGGTGGTTTTCGCCGTGCTGTTCTGAACGCTGTCGATCCGACCGTGCCGGAGGAACGATTGGGCTCGCGAAATATCATGGAGATGGCGGTCGAGCTAGTAGTGAATCTTAGCGACAGCATCATCGGTAAAAACGGGCGAAAGTATGTCCCCTTTTTCGGCAGCTTATTTATTTTTATCTTGACTTCTAATCTTTTGGGTCTCGTGCCGGGGTTTACTCCGCCCACTAGTTCATTTTCCAGCAATCTGGCGCTCGGCCTGGTGGTGTTCGTCGCTTACAACTACTGGGGTGTGCGCGCAAACGGGGTCCACTATTTAAAACAGTTTCTGGGACCGGTGATTTTCCTGGCACCGTTGTTTATTTTGATCGAGCTGGCATCGCACATTTTTCGGCCCATTTCGCTCTCTATACGTTTGTTCGGCAATATGTTTGGCGACCATATGGTCTTGGAAATCTTTACGGGGCTCACAAAACTTGTGATTCCAGTGCTGTTCTATATTTTGGGAACCTTGGTGTCAGTCATTCAAGCGGCGGTTTTCACCATATTGAGTATTATTTATGTTGCCATGGCCATTAGCCATGAGCACTAAGCGGACGACTTGAAGTGGCGAGGATGAGGAGAGAGGGGAGGCAAGGCCGTAGTCTGCTGGAAAGGAGGTAAGAGATGCGAAGAATACTATCACTAGCAACTGCAGCGGTAGTGCTCCTGATGTCGTCCGGTTTCGCGATGGCGGCCGAGGCCGCTGGCGGAGCGGATTCGTCTGCCAAGGCGATGATCGCGCTCGCCGCAGGATTCGCGATTGGGATCGGCGCGCTCGGCGCTGCCCTGGGTCAGGGGCGCATGGCGGCAGCGGCCATGGAAAGCATCGGGCGTAATCCCAATGCCGCCGATAAGATTCAGTTGCCGATGATTCTCGGTCTGGCGTTCATTGAAGCTCTGGCGCTTTACGCGTTTGTTATCGCGTTCTTTCTGCAAGGCAAGCTTTAACTGCGCGGTTGGCAAAGTGTGGAGTAAAAAAGGTGAGGATAGCTGTCCTCACCTTTTTTAGTTGGTTGGTAACTCTACAGCGTGCAGGTGGACTTGGGTATAGCGGAGAAGCTCATCGAGCGTGTGTAACTTGTACGGCTTTAGATAGAAAATGTCCTTAATACCCGTATTGACCAGAACCTTCAGGCAGTGAATGCAGGGCGTGTGAGTAATGTAGATGGCGGCATCCTTAATACTTGCTCCGTTCTTCGCCGCCTGGGCGATGGCATTCATCTCGGCGTGAATGGTCCGAAAGCAGTTTTGCTCGGTTTCTCCATTCGGCGTCTTGGATTCGTAGATAAGGCATCCGACGTCGATGCAATGAGGCATGCCCGCCGGCGCGCCGTTGTAACCGGTCGCAAGGATATTTTTGTCGCGAACGATAACCGCGCCTACCTTGGCCCGGGTGCAGGTAGAGCGCTCCGCTACCTGTTGTGTGATGGTCATAAAGTATTGGTCCCAACTTGGCCGATCGCTCATGAGAGACCTCCGTTCGGTTTTGTCGCGATCCTATTAAACAATGCGAATTTGAACCCTGTCGCCGATTTTCGCTCCCGTGCGTCGTTGCGCGCTGCCTTTATAGAGCGCAAGTTCCAAAAGGCCCCAGCCATTGATAACAGCAACCAATTTGTCACTCGCAGCAGAAGCGTAGTTCGAGGCGAGGCCACTTACAGTTAAGTTACCGAGAGAGATAGTCAGGCTATGGCCGGCGAGTACCTGCAAATCAAGCTCCGCAATGTTCGTAAACAGGTTTCCAAAGCTGTCGATGTAGAGTATTTCACCATCGATCTTCCCCTGCGATCGAACCGCTTCGGGGCAATTTAGCCGAACAAAATCCCCCACGGCTTCGCCGAAGGAAGCCGGTGCGATACCTAGAGAAAGATGAGCGGCCACCGGCGCGAAGATGTCCCGGCCATGAAAAGTCGCGCTGGTTGGCTGCAAGTGATACCGCGGATGTGATAGCCGAATGATTTGAGTTGGCTCTTTGCCATCCAAGGCAAGGCTTAGAACGCCGTTATCAGGCCCCACGAAATAATTTCCCGAAGATTCGATTAGCAGTGGACGGCGATCGCTACCGACGCCGGGATCGACAACAACAACGTGGATCGTTCCGCGGGGAAAATAGGATACCGAGTGCCGCAAGATTAGCGCGGCAGCCATGATGTCTTGCGGCGGAACGCCGTGGCTGATGTCGACCACTTGAGCCGCGGGATTGATCCCGGCGATGACCCCCTTTATGATGCCGACGAAGGGATCTACAGAACCGAAGTCAGTGGTAAGCGTGATAAGCATAGACTTTGCGCCGAGGCGAGAATGAATCTAACTAAAAAGACGCCTAGGGTAAACCCCCAATGTCGTGGATCTTTCTTCTCTGTAAGCTTCATCTCTTTTAAGGTGCCAGTGGAATGGCTATAAGTACAGATGTGACTGTGGGGAAGCTTTTGGCAGGGAGAGTCCGCTGATTCGCGTCCTTCGTCCACTACGCCACAAGAATTACGCCCTTTTTGGCACTAGCGACTTTATCGCCTCCATTGGACAGTTCGTCCGCGAGATTGCGCTCTATTGGCTTGCCTATGAGATAACCGGCTCCGCCATGGCGCTGGGCATTCTGGGGCTTTGCGAGGCGACTCCGCGGCTTGCGCTGAGCATCGTGGGCGGCGTGGTTGTCGATCGCTATGACCGGCTGCGCCTGCTGACCATCATTCAGTTTCTGTGTGCCGTGCCGGTGTTCGCCATGGTCTTTCTCTATTTTGCCGGCCTGTTGCAGTTCTGGCACATGGTCGTCCTCGAGACCCTGCTCTCTATCATCCGCAGCATGAATCCTACCGCAGGCCAGTCGCTGCTGCACGACCTCGTTCCTGAGGATGAGCTGATGAGCGCGGTGGCTTTGTATTCATTAGGTTTCAATTTCGCTCGCATCGTTGGTCCGTCCATCGGCGGTGTCCTGATGCTCTGGATCGGCGTTGGCGGCTGTCTGACTTTCTACGGTGTAGCGCTGCTGCTCTCGGGATTTGAGCTGCTCCCGATCCGGCTGGCAAATCATCAAGCGCCGAGTTCCGGCACGAATGTAATGCAGGAGGTGAAGGAGGGGCTGAGCTTCATTAGAGGCGCGCCGCTCGTTTTGGCGAGCACACTCGCAGCCTATGCAATAAGTACGTTCGTTGGCACCTATCAGCGCTTCTTACCCGTGTTTGCCAAGGACGTCTTAAAGGTTGGTCCCGAGGGGTTGGGACTGCTGATGGCGGCATCCGGCGTGGGAGCGGTTTTTTCTCTGCTCTTTCTGGATGCCGCTGGGAGGCGATGGCGTCGGGAGACGCTCCTCTGGTTCGGCGCCAAAGCCACGCCGCTCCTCCTCATTCTCTTCTGCGTCTCACGCAACCTTTGGTTATCAATAGTCCTGCTGGCCTTTTTCGGTGCGGCGCAGATACTCTTTCGCACGGTCAGCCGCCTGATTATCCAAGTCGAAGCGCCGCGTGAGTTGCTGGGCCGTGTCATAAGCGTCTTCCTCATGGACCAGGGCCTGCGATCAGTGGGTTCAATGGTCATGGGGACCTTTGCTACGGTATTCGGCGCCCCCTTGGGGCTCTCCTTGTGCTCAGTTGTATCGATCGCGTTAACCACTGCGACCTTTTACCGATTCTTAGGGAAGCCGACAAAACCGGCGAATTAGCGGGAGCGAATGGCCAGCGGTGACATCAAAGCACATGCCATTAGAAATCTTCCCTCAAAGCTCTTCCAGCACCGCCGCGAAAAGCAGCGGGACCATGATTTCCATATGACCTGTGAGATGATAACCCTTTCCGCTTTGCATTGTGGGGCGACTCACAACGTTAGTGAGCGGACGATAATGGGCGAGGAAATCGAGGTTCACCGTCGTGAGATTTTGTACCGCATGGCCTAGGTTACGAGCGAGGCTCACGGCTTTGAGAAAGACCTCGGGGAGCACCACGGCGGAACCAAAGTTGAGATAAACTCCATCGCCCAGTGTTGCGACTACGGAAGTAAGTTTATGGAAGTCTTTCAAGCTGCCATCGCCGAGCGCCTTACCGTTCGCCTTCGGATGCATGTGGATGATGTCTGTACCGATGGCAACGTGAGCGGTCACCGGAACACCCAGACGCGCGCCGGTGGCTAGAATGCTCAAGCGGCGATGCGGCAAGCGCGCTTTTAGGATCGCTTGGCCAACGGCCGCGCCGAGCCCCAGTTCTTTTTCGGACCCATCGACGATTGCCTGATTCAGAAACGCCCCAGTCTCCTCGGCCATGCCGAAGCTTCCGTCTTTCAGACTGGCTGTCACGTCTTCGGAAGTTTCGCCCATGTATGCCAGCTCGAAATCATGAATCACGCCGGCGCCATTCAGCGCGACGGCATGGATGATGCCTCTTTCCATGAAGTCGATAATTAGCGGACTCAGCCCGACTTTAATCGGATGAGCCCCCATACCCAAGATAACCGTTTTGCCCCCCCGACGGGCTTGTGCGATCTTGCGGGCAATGGCTTTCAGATTCTGTGCCGCGAGAATGTCCGGCAGGCCCTGAAGGAGTGACCGAACGCTGGCGCCCTTGCGTGCTTTTTTTCCCAGAAGTGTGGATTGAACCTTGCTAAATCTTTTCTTTACCGGATAGGTTCTGACTTTGGAGAAATCCAAAGGCCTGAATCTTTTCTTTGGCATGGGGGGCAGCGCTGATTACTGCGACGGAAAGAGCCTTGCGTCCACCAGCTCGCAGATCACATGGTCCACCAGGATATGCGTCTCTTGTATGCGTGCCGTGTTCCGCGTCTCGGAGACTCGCAGGAGATAATCGACTCTTCCCAACATCTTGCCGCCCTCCCCCCCGGTTAAGCCGATGGTCGTGATTTTGAGTTGCTTGCACGCGTCGATGGCGGCGAGGACGTTGGCGGCGTTACCGCTGGTGGAAATCGCGAGCGCTACATCGCCCTCTTTTCCTAGCGCTTTCACCTGTTTGGCGAAGATCTCAGAGTAATTGTAATCGTTAGCGATGCTAGTGATGGTCGAAGTATCCGTGGTGAGGGCGATGGCCGGCAGCGGCGGCCTTTCGATGCGAAAGCGGTTAACGAATTCTGCCGCCATATGCTGTGCGTCCGCAGCGCTGCCACCATTGCCGAAAAGGAGCAACTTGTTGCCTCTTCGGAAGGCATCGACAAGGGAGTTGATGGCCATGATGAGGGTGTCGAGATTGTCTTGCAGAAAGGCCTGTTTCACTCGGATGCTTTCATCGAAGGCTTTGATGATCGCTTCTTTCATAGACTTTTCTGGTAATGCTTCGACATCTGACTTTCGATGCCGCGCCGCGCCAAGGCCTCTACAAACCATTGGCGCACGACAGGGTCTTCGTCTTGGTACTCGATTTGTGAGCCGCCCTTCTTGCGATCGACGGTGCCCTGGTACCTTTTGCCGACGCCCTGATGTTTCTTGCTGCCAAAGGCGCGCAGCGCGAGGTAACGTGCCGGTTTGTCGCCAGCGTTGAAATGCTGGTGCCACCAATTTTCCGGCGGGACGACCATGCTGCCTTCATGCCAGTCGAACTTTTTGATTGGCGCTCCGTCCGGCCATACCAGGGAATAGCCTTCGCCGCTTAAGATAATGACGTGAGCGCCGGCGCCGTGGCGGTGAGCTTTCTTGTAGGTTCCGACGGGAAACTCCGAGATGTGGCATGCGGTACTGTTTTCTGACAGCTCGAATTTGATGTTGCTGCCGCCCGCCCCGCGTTCCTGATAATCGAGTAGCTTGAACGTCCGTGCATCAGGCACGAAGTTGGTTTCCCAGACATTGCCAGCAAACTTAAACCCTTGGTAATCGCCGGCATAAAGCGTTCCTTGGCCGCTGAAATAACCGTCACGAGCGTCAAAGCGATCCGTGAACGCGAAATTGTTATTAAAGATGAAGTCGAGGTTGTGCAGGAGGTTGATCATGGTTGGCGCGGTGGTGACCGCCAGATAGCGCGCCGGCTGGCTGCCGCCGCCGTTAAAGAGTTGATGCCAGGTGTTAAGCGGAGGGGAGAACAGCGAACCCGCCTGCCATTCGAACGTCTGCTTCTCATCGTTGTGGTTCCAGACCGTTGTGGCTCCCTGCCCGCTGATGACGTAGATCGTTTCTTCGAAGAGCTGGCGCTGGGGTTTGAGGCTCTTGCCGGGAGCAATTTCGCAGATGTAGCAATTATTGACCTGACCGGCCCCTTCCATCTGGAGAAATGCGCCGTGGCCGCCTTTGCGCTCCCACCACTCCAACTTAATGGCGCGAATATCCTCCACGAAAAAGGTCTTGATGACGGGAATGCCCTCGCCTTCCACCCATTTGTCGTAG
>Ga0335082_10010037_pt1 | contig 10278 bp, 10 predicted proteins | sample Lox_Sample_41_FD_206718 | JGI IMG/M metagenome (GOLD analysis project Ga0335082, IMG submission 206718) | Soil microbial communities from Loxahatchee National Wildlife Refuge, Florida, United States - Lox_Sample_4.1 | ecosystem: Environmental > Terrestrial > Soil > Wetlands | place: USA...
AAGGAGGATGGCGAGCACGTCGATGAGCCCGAAGAAGAGGTACGGCAGCACTTTGCCCGTGAGCAGGATCGACGGGCGGATCGGCGTCACGAGGATCTGCTCGAGCGTGCCCGTCTCGCGCTCGCGCGCGAGGCCCATCGCGGTCACGACCGTCGTGACGGCGAGGAGGAGCGTCGCGAGGATGCCCGGGACCATGTAGATCGGCGTCTTCAGCTCGGGGTTGTAGAGCACGCGCGGCGCGACGGGCGCGGCGACCACGCTCCCGGCGCGCAGGCTCTGGACGAGCTCGGTCGCGTCCGCGGCGGCGACCTGCGAGCGCGCCGCGTCGGTCGCGTCGACGAGGATCTGCACCTGGGGGACCTCTCCGCGAGCGAGGCGCTTTTCGTAGTCGCGCGGAACGACGACGGCGACCGCGGCCGCGCCCGACTCGAGCTCGGCCTGCGCGTCGTTCGGATCGAGCACGGCGTCGCGCGCGTCGAACGTGTCGCCCGCGAAGACTGCTCGCACGAGCCTCCGGCTCGCCTCGGTGCGATCCTGATCGCACACCACGGTCGGGATGTGGTCGACGTCGAGGTTCACCGCGTAGCCGAGCAAGACGAGCTGCATGATCGGCGCGAGCACGAGGATGAAGACGAGGCGCTTGTCGCGGAGCGTCTGGAGGAGCTCTTTTCGCGTGACGTTCGCGAGACCGCGGAGGACGTCGAGCGGCGTCACGAGAGCCTCCGCTGGAACTTGACCACGCCGACGGCGAGCACGAACACGGAGAACGCCGCGAGCGCGAGGAGGTCGGGCGCGAGCACGCCGATGCCGTTGCCTTTGAGGAACACGCCGCGGAGCGCCGTGATGTAGTAGCGACCCGGCAGCACCGACGCGATCACGCGCAACACCCACGGCATGTTCGAGATGGGGAACATGAAGCCCGAGAGCAGCGTGGTCGGGAGCATCGTCACGAGGAGCGCGACTTGGACGGAGACGAGCTGGCTCTTCGTGATCACGCTCACGGTGAGCCCGATGCCGAGCATGGCGCACAAGAAGAGCGCCGACGCGCCGAAGAGGAGCAAGAGCGAGCCGCGGATCGGCACGTCGAAGAGCCACGAGCCGAGCGTGACGATGAGCAGCGTCTGGAGCATGCCGAGCGCGGCGTACGGGATGAGCTTGCCGAGGATGATCTCGGACCGCCGGACGGGCGTCGCGAAGAGCTGCTCCATGCTCCCTCGCTCCCACTCGCGCGCGATGGTGAGACCGGTGAGGAGCGACGAGACCATCGCGAGGATCACGGCGATGACGCCGGGGACGAAGTTGTACGCCGAGCGCATCGCGGGGTTGAAGCGCGCGAGGAGCGGCGGCGGCGCGGGTCCCACCGTCTGGAGCGCACCGACCGCGTCGCCGAGCGCGATCGACGCGACGATGCCGTCGCTCCCGTCGACGAGGAGCTGCGCGGGCTGGGGCTCGCGGCGCGCGAGATCGCGCTGATAGTGCTCGGGCACGACGACGACCGCCATCACGTCCCCGCGGCGAAGGAGCGGCTCGGTCTCTGCGGCCGAGTCGGCGCGCGCGGCGACCACGAAGCTCTCGCCGGCGACGAGCTTCTCGACGAGCAGGCGCGAGGCGCGCGTGTGGTCGTGGTCGACGACGGCGATCGGGATGTGATCGACGTCCATCGAGATGCCGTAGCCGAAGAGGAGCAGCATGATGACCGGCAACCCGAGCGCGAGGTACACGACGCGCGCGTCGCGGATCATGTGGAGCACCTCTTTGTGCGCGATCGCGCGGACGCGCCGGAGCGAGGCGTTCACGGGGTCCTCCCGACGACGCGGAGAAACACGTCCTCGAGCGTGACGTCGGTCTCGGCGACGGACGCGGCGAGCCCGCGACGCGCGAGCGCTTCGCGTAGCGTGGCCGCGTCGGCGCTGGTGTCGGCTGGACGCACGTGCAGCGACGCGCCGAACGGCTCGACGGTCGCGCCCGGGAGCGCGGCGGCCACCTCGGCGGCGCGCGCGCCGTGCACCTCGAACATGCGGCCGGGCGCGAGCTCACGCTTCAGCCCGGACGGCGTGTCGAGCGCGGCGAGGCGGCCGTCGACCATCAGGCCGACGCGGTCGCAGTACTCGGCTTCGTCCATGTAGTGCGTCGTGACGAAGATGGTCGAGCCCGCCCGCGCGAGACGCCGAATGAGTCGCCAGAACGTGCGGCGCGCCTCCGGGTCGACGCCGGCCGTCGGCTCGTCGAGGAAGACGACGCGCGGCTCGTGGAGGATCGCGCACGCGAGCGCCAGGCGCTGCCTCACACCGCCGGCGAGCGACCCGGTGAGCTCCGCGCCGAGGGCGCCGAGGTCGAGCTCGGCTGCGACCGCCTCGCGTCGCGCGCGGAGCCTCGCGCCGAAGATGCCGTACGCGCCGCCGAAGAACGCGAGGTTCTCGTCGACCGTGAGATCGAGGTAGAGCGAGAAGCGCTGCGACATGTACCCGATCGCGCGGCGCACGTCGGCGGGCCGGTGCACGACGTCGACTCCCGCGACCTCGGCCGCGCCCGCGGTCGCGGCGAGGAGGCCGCAGAGCATGCGGATGGTCGTCGACTTCCCCGCGCCGTTCGCGCCGAGGTAGCCGAAGATCTCGCCCGCGCCGACCTCGAACGACACGTCGTTCACCGCGACGAAGTCCCCGAAGCGCCGCTCGAGACCGCGCACGCGGATCGCGGCGCTCACGGCGCGCTCCGGGCGTCGCGCATGCGCGCGAGAAAGACGTCCTCGAAGGACGCCATGGCCGGCTCGGTCCGCGCGCCGGCGCGCTCGAGCCGCGCGACGTCGTCGCGCTCGCGGCCGTCGCGCACGACGATGCGGAGGCGCGCGCCCGCGGGCGTGTACGCGAGCACGTCCTCGTCGCCCGCGAGGAGATCTTCGAGCGCGTCGCGGTCGCCGCGCACGGCGAGGACGGGATGCCGGAACGCCGCGAGGAGCTCGCTCGGCGCGCCCTCCACGAGGAGCACGCCGCGGTCGAGCATGCCCGCGCGGTGACAGCGCGCGGCCTCGTCCATGTACGGCGTCGCGATCACGATCGCCATCCCTTCGGCGAGAAACTCGTGGAGGAGATCCCAGAGCTCGCGACGGCTCACCGGGTCGACGCCCGTCGTCGGCTCGTCGAGGAGGAGCACCTTCGGCTCGTGGAGGAGCGCGCACGCGAGCGCGAGCTTCTTGTACATGCCGCCCGAGAGTGCCTGCGCGCGTCGGTCGCGAAAGGCGGCGAGCCGCGTCAGGGCGAGCAGCCGGTCGCGGCGCGCGCGAAACGCATCGCGCGAGAGCCCGTACATCTCGCGGAAGAACGCGAGGTTCTCGGCGACGGAGAGATCGCCGTACAAGCTGTATTGCTGCGGCATGTACCCGAGCGCGCCGTCGAGGCGCACCTCGCCCGCCTCGGGCTCGAGCAGGTCCGCGATCATGCGGAGGGTCGTCGTCTTTCCCGCGCCGTCGGGTCCGATGAGGCCGTAGATCTCGCCGGCCTCGACGCGTAGCGTGACGTCGCGCACCGCGACGCGCTCGCCGAAGCGCCTGCGGAGGTGCGTCGCCTCGATCGCGCTCATCGCATGCCGACCGCGCGCGGCTTCGCGGCGCCGGCGCGCGCCTCCCCGATCGTGACCTCGACCGGCATCCCCTCGCGGAGCGCGAAGTCGGCGTTCGGGATGCGCACCTCGACGGCGTAGACGAGCCGCTCGCGATCCGAGCGCGTCTGCACGTTGCGCGGCGTGAACTCGGCGCGCGGCGAGACGTAGAAGATGGTCCCGTCGAACGTGCGATTCGGGTACGCGTCGGCGACGACCTTCACCGCGCGACCGGGCGCGGCCGCCGCGAGCTCGTCGTTCGGCAAGTAGAAGCGCGTGCGCGCCTCGCGGACGTCGGTGATCGTGAGGACGGGCGTGCCGGGCAGCACGGCCTCGCCCGGCTCGTGGATGCGCGTCGCGACCATCCCTCCGCGCGGCGCGAGGAGCGTGCACTCGCGCACCGACTCCTCGGCCTGCGTGACGGCGCCGCGCGCGGCGTCGACCTGGTGCTCGGCCGCGACCGACTGCGCCTCGGTGAGCGCGCTCGTGCTCCGCACGGCGCCCGCCTGCGCGCGGGAGGCCCCCGTCGCCGCGCGCTGCGCCGCGATCTGCGCGACGAGCGCGTCGTCGCGCGACTTCGCGTCGTCGAGGTTCGACTGCGGGAGCGCGCCGCTCGCGACGAGCTTGCGCGCGCGGTCGAGATCGAGGCGCGCGAGGTGCTCCTGCGCTTCGAGCACGTCGATCTGCGCGTGGGCGGCGAGCGCGCTCTCCGCGGCGGCGGACGCGCTCTCCTTCGCGCTCGCGACGCCCGCGTGCGACGCCTCGTACGCGGCGAGGGCCGACGCGAGCGCCGCGCGCGCTTGCTCGAGCGCGGCTTGCTGCGTGGTGCAGTCGAGCTCGACCAACACCTGCCCCGCCTCGACGCCGTCGCCCTCGCGCACGAGGACGCTCGTGATGCGCGTCGCGAGGCGGCTCGTGACGTCCACGTCGACGCCTTCGATGACGCCCGTCCCGCCCGGCGGCCCTTTGCCCTCCGCCCGCAAACGGACGAGCCGCACCGCCAGCGCGACGACCAGCACGGCCGCGAGGGCCGCGAGAAAGACGAGCGCCTTCTTCACGGAGTCCATCGCAGCAAGACCGATGCCCGGCGACTGGCCGCCCCGCAGCGCGCGCGCGCCGGCAAACGCAGCGCGCGCACGCAAGAGCTGCGATCACTTCGCGAGGCGCAGGTCGAACTCGACGCCGCTCGTCAGGACGTCGCAGCGCCCGAAGCGGCTCTGCGCGACCATGTCCTCGAGCGCCTCGTGCGTGTACGCGTTCTTGAGGAGGAAGAAGCGGAACGTGAGCTTCGTCCAGAGCGAGCTCACGGCCGAGAGGTGCATGTCGTCGACGACCATGTCGACCTCTTCACGCGTCGACTCGTGGCGCAGATCGAAGATCGACGCCTTGCCGCCGGGCCGGAGCACGCGGTGGATCTCGTCCAGCGCGCCGACCGGGTCCGAGAAATTCTTGAAGGCCGCGCGACAGACGACGAAGTCGAACGACTCGTCCGCGTACGGCAGCTCCGACGCGTTGCCGTGGCGAAACGCGATGTCGAGCCCCGCGGCGCGCGCGTTTTCGCTGGCGATGCGAACGAACGAATGGCTGATGTCGATCCCGCTGACGCGATAGCCCTGCTTGGCGAGCTCGATGGCGAGGTAGCCCGGGCCGGGCGCGATCTCGAGAACCTCGCCGCCGGGGACGGCGCGGCTCGCGACGGAGTCGGCGCACGCGCGATAAGCGCGCGCCTCCCCCTTGGTGATCTTCGCGTACCAGGACGCGACGAAGCCCTCCATCGAGGGGCCCTTGTACGGTTTGGCGGGTTTTGGCTGGGTCGAAGTGTTCATGGTACGACTAGACATAATATGTCTAATCGTACTGTCAAGGCCACCCCCGTGTATGCTCGCGCGCCATGACCGAGCCGCCGCGCCCGCGGTCGCCGCTTTGGATGGTGGTGCTCGCGCTCGCCTGCGAAGAGCCGATGCACCCCTACCGGATGCAGACGCTCATCCGCCAGCGCGGCAAGGACAAGGTCGCCAACGTCGCGCAGCGCAACAGCGTGTACCAGACCATCGACGCGCTCGAGCGCGCGGGCCTCATCGAGGTGCGCGAGACGTCGCGCGAAGAGAACCGGCCCGAGCGCACGGTCTACGGCGCGACCGAAGCGGGCCGGCGCGCGCTCCGCGCGTGGGTGCGCGCGGGGCTCTCCACGCCGGCGCGCGAGTTCCCCGAATTCCCCGCGGTGCTCGCGACGCTCTACGGCGTCGACGATCCGCGCGAGCTCCGCGCGCTCCTCGAGGCGCGCATCGCCGCGCTCGAGCCGCGACTCGCCGAGCACGAGGCGCCCTTCCCCATCCCGCGCCTCTTCTTGCTCGAAGAGGAGTACATGGCGGCGATGACGCGCGCCGAGATCGCGTGGCTGCGCGCCATCGTCGCCGATCTGCGCACGGGCAAGCTGAAGTTCCCCACCGCGGCCGAGATCCGCCGCATCGCCGCCGAGCTCGGCCCACCGAGGCGCGCGAAGAGAGGGCGACGCAGATGATCCACATCGCGCTCCTTCGCGCCGTCAACGTGGGCGGTCGCAGCTTGAAGATGGCCGCGCTCACCGCGATGTTCGACGAGCTCGGGTTCGCGGGCGCGCGCACGCTCCTCCAGAGCGGCAACGTCGTGTTCGACGCGGGCGCGAAGAAAGGCGCCTCGCTCGAGTCGCTGCTCGAAACGGAAACGGAGAAGCGCCTCGGGCTCCGCGCCGACTACGTCGTTCGCACGCCGAAGGAGTGGAGCGCGGCGATCGCGAAGAACCCGTTCCCGCGCGAGGCGAAGAGCGACCCCGCGCACCTCGTCTTGATGCCGCTCAAGTCGGCGCCGAGCGCGGCGCAGATGTCGGCGCTCGAGGCGGCGATCCGCGGGCGCGAGCGCGCGAAAGCCGTCGGGCGAGAGCTCTACCTCGTGTACCCCGACGGCATCGGACCGTCGAAGCTCACCATCGCGGTCATCGAGAAGGCGCTCGCGACACGCGGCACGGCGCGAAACTGGAACACGGTGCTCAAGCTGCGCGACCTGGTGGTGTGAGGTCAGCGTCGCCGTCCGAGACGTCCGATGGCGCGCAGGCCGAAGGCGAGTGCGACGACGGCGACGACGAAGAGCACCGCCCGCAACGCGTAACGTATCGCTTCGGCTTCTGGGGTGAGCTCCTCTGGTGTATCGACGACCGTTTCGTCGGCATCGGGCACGCTGGGTGGTGGGTCGAGCCTCACGGTCGCGAGCGCGCGCTTCGCGATGGCTTCGACGTCGGCCGCGTGCGCTTCGTCGGTCATCGTCGTGAGCGTGTACGCGCCGGCGCCGGCGATGAAGTACGAAACCGAGCGACCCGACCCTCCGTCTACGACGACCGAGAGCGGCGCCGTGAGAATCTGCACGCCGTTCGAGCGCCAGAGCATCGGCGCGAGCGCGCGCGCGTCGAGCGACTTGGCGCTGTCGCGGAGGTCCGCCATCACGAGCGGGACGTCCTTTTCGGCGAGCTCTCCGGCGCCCGGGCGTCGCGTCACGATGACGAGGTACGCGAACGATCCGCGGTCCACGCGCGCGGCCCAGAGCACCATGTCCGGCTGGTGCGCGAGCGCGTCGGTGACCGCTTGCACGTCCGTGGTGGCACAGCCGGCGTCTCGCGGATGGTCGCGTGGAAAGAGGACGCACGGCACGTCGGGTCGAACGTCCACCTCCATCGAGAAACCGGTCTCGTCGTCGCGCACGACGTCCGCCGCTGCGCTGCGGGCCAGCGCGCAAGCGGCGAGCAAGATCCAGAGATGGCGGCGCGCCACGCGCCCAGCCTACCGCCGCCGCAACCGGCGCACACGAGGGCCGGTTAGCGACACGTCAGGATGGCCAGGCGCGGCCCAGGGTGCTTCGGCACTTCGTCGGCCACGCCGTGGCCGAACCATGGCTCGTTCACGTTCCACGTGACGGCGATCGCCGACGGGCCGACGGCGATGCGCGCTTCGGTCTGCCCGCCGCGCTCGTCGCCGGTGCGGAGCTCGATGGGCGGCGCGGTCTCGCGACCGGAGCCGTCGAAGCGCACGAGCGACGGACCGACGCCGTCCCAGTACGTCGCGACCCAGCCGCGCGCGACGGCCGCGACGCGTGGAAAGCGCGCGACCTTCCCGTCGCGCGTGGGCGGGAGGTCCACCGGCGGCGATGGCGCGCCGCGTGGATCGAGCGGCACGACCGTGAGCTGCGTCATGCTCGGACCGTCGCCGACGACCATGAAGCCACGGGGACCTGCCGCGACGCTCGCGTCGACGAACGCGGGCGCGTGGAGATCGTGCTCCGCCGTGGCGCCGCCGGGCGTGACGACGCCCACGCGAAACGGCGCTTCCCGAAGAACGACCACGTCGGCCTCGGGCCCGCTCGCGAGGACCTGTTCGAGCGGCATCGGATAGCTGCGCGAGGCGCGGAAGCGCGCGAGCACGCGACCGTCGCGGATCAGCACGCGCTCGTCCACGTTCAGATACGTCGTGAGCAGACCGCGCGGGCCCATCGTCGCGTCGTCCGGCCACGCGCCCTCGGGCATCGGCAGGCGCCACTTGCGCGGACCGAGCTCGCGGAGCGCGGGAGCGTCACCGTCCGCGACGATGGCGAGCGGAGCTCGCGCCGCGACGAGCACGGGCGGCGTCGTGCGCGCAGCGCCCAGCGCGACGGGATCGCCCAAACGGCCCGCGTCGAACGTCTGCGCCATGGCGGCGTATCGCGCGCCGTCGACGACCGCGTACGCGACGACGAAACCGTCTCCCAGCGCGGCCGGCGCGCTCGGCGCACCGGCGCCCGCGTCGCCGAGCTCGTACGTCTCCGCTCGGAGCGGGCAGTGGAGCCAGTCCGGCTCGACGCGAACGGCGGGCGGTGGCTTCGGCGTGGCGCGAGGCGCGGCGAGCGTCACGCGAACGCCCGGCTCGCGCGTGCACGCGACGACCAACGAGAGCAGGACCGCGGCGCGCACTAACCCCGCTTCGACACGACGGCCGCGAGCACGAGCCCGATGGGACCGAGGAACGCGCAGAGCGCGAACCAGAAGCACCCGCCGCGACCCTTCGACGTCGCGATCCACGCGCCGAGGACGCCGCAGACCAGCCAGATGGGAATGCCGAGCCACTCGTGATGATGCACGCGCGCAATGTAGGCACGCGGCGCGTGCGCGCAAGGCTCAGATGAGCGCTTCGCCTTGCTCCCAGAACGTCAGCGCGCCGTCGAGCGATTTCACGAACTGCACGCCTCCGTCGTGCGACATCACGATGGCGAGACAGCCGGGCTCGTAGGCGCAGAGGCGGTACGCGGAGCGGTGGCGGGTACCGACGCCGTCGATGCGAACCTCGTCGAAGGAGGTGCCGGCGAGATCGTGCGCGCGGCGGATGGTCGTCACGTCCGGCAGCGGACCGACGATCTCGGCGCCGAAGCCGAGCACCTCGAGCCGATCGGTGAGGAGCACGGCGCCGTCCACGTCGGCGAGGCCCGCGAGCAGATGCGACATCTCGGCGATGGCCTCGTCGAGGAGCGCGATCGATTTCCGCGCGGTGCGCCGGTAGTGCTCCCACCCGACGCGCTCGGCGCGCGGCGCGTCGTTGCCCGCGAGCGCGAGCTCTCGCATCACGTCGAGGAGGAGCGTCTGGTAGCGCCGGCGCGAGGGATCGTCGACGAACGGGTACTTCACGTGGATCGCTTCGCGGAGGAGGCGCGGCGCGTGCTCGCTCGGCACGTAGAGGAACGTGCCGCCGTGATGCCCGTCGCGCACCGTCGCGAGCGCGCGCTTCACGAGCTGCTGCGACACGATGCGGACGCCGTCGGGGTCGAGCGTCGCGCCCTCGCCGTTCATGCGCGCCTTGTGCATCGCGGCGACCTCGCTCCGCCACGCGGCGAACTGCACGCGGAGCCACGGGGCGTCGAACACGTTGAGCGAGCTCGCCTCGATGCGGCCCGTGCGGAGCTCGCCGAGCTTCACGTCGCCCACCATGACGATCACGTGGCCCGCGTCGACGACGCGCACGACGATCGCGTCGCTCGGCACCGGCGAGGCGAGCGCGCGTCCGCCGCGCGCGGACTCGAGCCACCGCGGGCCCGACTGCACGATGCCCCAAATGCGAAAGGCGTCGCCCCGCAGCGCGACACCGATGAGCGCGCGGTGGTACTTCGCGGCGGCCGCGAGCCGGCGGAGCTCGCCTTCGTCGTACGCGCGCGTCTCGCCGAAGCGCAGGCGGTGGAGGCCGCTCGGTGGTCCGTCGCCGTCCGGAATGAGCTCGGGCTCGCCGACGTAGAGCCGAAACCGCACGGGCCGATCTTCTTCGTGGAGGAGCGACGCCTGGTACGCGACCGAAAGGAGCGCCTCGAGCCGCTCGCGATCGGGGAGCGCGCCGCCGCGCGTCTCGCACGGCCCCGGATCGGAGAGTCGCTCGAGCTCGCGCCAGCGCTCCCACGCGGTGGCCGCGAGCTCTTTCGGATACGCGTGCCCGCCCACGCGCCGAGCGTATCACGTCATCGTGCGATCTCGCCGAGGCGTCCGGCTTGGTAATCGACGATCGCCTGGCGGATCTCCGCCTCGGTGTTCATGACGAACGGTCCGTAGCGCGCGACCGGCTCGCGCAGCGGGACGCCCGAGAGCACGAGCAGCTCGGCGTGCACGTCGGCCGCGAGCGCGATCTCGTCGCCGTCGCCCAGGAT
>Ga0335082_10010038_pt1 | contig 10277 bp, 4 predicted proteins | sample Lox_Sample_41_FD_206718 | JGI IMG/M metagenome (GOLD analysis project Ga0335082, IMG submission 206718) | Soil microbial communities from Loxahatchee National Wildlife Refuge, Florida, United States - Lox_Sample_4.1 | ecosystem: Environmental > Terrestrial > Soil > Wetlands | place: USA: Florida...
TTCAACTGCGCGCGGATGGCCTTATTCTCGTCATTGTCGGGCGGTTTGAATGCGCCGTTCGCGAGGATGAGATTGCAGTTGTTTCCGAGCGTGGTCAGGCCGTCGAGCAGTTCGGGATCGTTCAATTCGTAGAGCGCGGCGTAGATCTTGCCCTTGTTCTTTTTCACCTCAGCGAGCAGCGACAGAATCTGCGGGCGCAGCAGGCCGCTGAGCGCATTGCGAAGCGGATCGTCAGGCTTTGCGACCAGGTTCTTGATCTTCGCGTTCTTGGACTCGGCGGCGAGTGCGCGCGAGACCCACTGAGCAGCCACGATGCCCTTGTTGAAGTACGCCGCGACATGCGGTGTCGCCTGGCCGGTGACCGTCATCTCCGGCGTCAACTCACTCGCGAGGTTTGTCGCGAGCGCGAGACCGTTTGCCTTGCCGGTCACCGGAACCACCGAATACTGGACCTTGTCGCCGGGCTGGACGAAATAGTCCCACCACATGTAGCGCTGCACGGGAAATTTCCACGGGTTCTCCGGATCGAGCTTGTCGTCGTCGGAGAATCCGACGCTCCCGTGCAAGTAGTCTTCCTTGCCGTTCTTCAGACGCCGGATCGCAAACCCGCGGCAGCCGGGAATTGGTTTCAAGTCCGAGGGCAGCCACACGATACACGTGTGGTCCCCGTTATCGATCACTTTGACATCGATGCCCATGATCCGTCCTCCGCCAACACCGGGACGAATCGTAGCACGAAAGCAGGCCTCGACGCCGCCTCCGGAGCCGCGGCTTATTCGTCGTACCAGCGGAAGTTCGTTACCGCGCCATTCAGCCGCCAGTGTTCCGGCGTTGTGGTCGCCATCCAGTCCAGGGGCTCACCGGACGGCAGAGGTCGCGACGCCTGTGCAAAGGCCGATTTTAGAGCTTCGCGCTCCATGGAACCGGTGGATTCCGGATCCGCCGAGACGAACAACGCCGTGCCGCTGCGCGCCACCAGGTCGAGCCACTGCTTCGTCAGCTTCCAGGGGACGTCTTTGGTCACCGGCACGCAGTCGGCATCGGCGTCGAAGAACGTGTTGTGCTGGGGCATTCGAAACGCGAGCGTGTTGACTCCCATCTTGCGGGTGCGGCTCCACTCCCGTCCGCTCGTGTCGTCACCGATGCGCTGCACCTCGAACAGGCCGGCACCAAGATGGCCGATGGTATTGCAGCCCAGCAGCAGCGAATCCTTTGCCCCGCGGCGCAGCGCGCGGTAGAGTTCACTGATGATCTCCGCGGTGGTGCGGCTGCCGTCGTGGAAACGCCAGCCCGGGCTCGTCAATTCGGGCCCCATTTGGAAGCCCCACCGGCCAGTGAGGTCGTAGGTTGAGAAATCATGTTTGATCAGCTCGTATCCCCAGCCGTGGAGCGTCCCCAGACTCTTCTCCACATACTCCAGAGCCTCCGGCACGGTCGGGTCGAGAACGAACATAGGATCCTTGAGCGAGCCTCCAAACACCGCCGGAGGCAGGTGCCAGGACGTAGGCAGCGACCTATCGACACTCAACAGTGGCCGCACCCAAATGCCGGGCCGGACGCCGAGCCCCTTCATCCGCGACGCGAGATCCTTCATGTCGGGAAATGACGTAGCGAGTTGCTCGACGGGTCCGGCGCCTTCTGGCCCTGCGGCCCAGCCCATGTCGATAACCATGAACGGCCGGTTGCCGCCCGGCGGCGCTAACTCGGCCAGCAGTTCGCAGTCCCGCACGATGCCATCGGCGGAACAATTGATGCCGTAGGTGTAATACCAGTTGTTGCTGCCATAGACGGGGGCGGCCGGCAAACGCGGGTGCTCGCACATCCGTTTGCAGATGGCGCGGCCGCTTCCCTCAGAACTAACCACCGTAGCCGCGTCGAGCCGGCGGTCACCCAACACCACGTCCGAGCCTCCATTGTGGACATCAAGCCAGAGGGAAGCTCCACCGGCATCCACCTGCCAGTAGCAGATGGCTGAGGCGCCGGTTTTCACGCCGTAGCCCCGGGTCGAATGTCCGTCGGAGGCGAGGAAGTACCACGGCATGAGACGCTCTCCAACCAGGCCGCGCCACTCGAGGTCACCGTACGAACGCTCCCAATGATCGCCGAGGTAGCGCCAGTTCTCCGGCACGGAGGCGTTCCACCGCAAATGGACGCGGCCGATCGGCGTCGCGGGCGCCGTGAGCGAAATACCGAGTTCCGGTCCGTGGGTGCTTTGTTTCAGTTCGGTGGACACTTCGATTCCGGCTGCCGTCCAACGGCTGGCGGCACGCTCAAGACGCAGGGATGCAAGGTTGGAAAACACGGTTACACGGTCGGGCTCGCGCAGCAAATCAGGGAAAGACTGGCCAGAAGTGACAAGCCTGGTCTGAGCCGCGGCCGGCACCGCGGCAGCGAGCAGAAAGGAGCGGCGTTTCATGTGCTTTCATTGTGACCCATGCCGCCCGCGCCCAAGTTTAGAATCAGTTTGTGCTGCGGAAGCATTTCAAGTCTTGTAGGAGGACCTTTGGCCACACCTTCGGGTGAGGTAGTGAGACCCGCACGGCGCGGGACGGAACGCCTCTGCTCCGAATTGCAAACGGCGTGGGAGGTGATTGCTGACCTGACGTCGAAGCTGGCCGAATCGTCTTCGAACTTGCGCGGGTCGGGCCGGATCACCGGCACCCTCGGCGAGGTTCTCGAGCAGTACGAGTCGGATGGGCGAATCCTGCTGGTGGAACCGGTAGAAGCTTTCCTGCGGCTCCGGCCCGTGCGCCGGAGCCTGGAGGCGATGCAGGAGTTTGACCAGGAAGCCGGCGCGAGCGTAGTGAAGTCGCGAGCCAAGCTCGACACCCGGTTTCAGACTTTGCTTGCGAAGGCCGCCCTCGACCTTTGCGAAGCCTGGCGCATCCGCCGCGGCGGCGGGCATGAGGACGAGTGGAAGAACTGGGAAGAACGCCGGACCAAGCGGGCGGCGCAGGCCGCAGTCCTCCTGGAACAGTACGGGAAATGGGCTCGCGGCGCAGGCAGCAGCGCGGGCAAGGACGTCCAGGATCCCACGCGGCAGCGGCGTGTCGAAACATGGTGGCGTCAACAGCGCGGCGTCAATGCGCTCCTCGAAATGGAGGTCGCGCTTTACGAACTCGGGCTGAAGTGGTTCGACCTCACAACCGGGTTGGTTACCGGCATTCGCGAAGAACGCAAGGATGTCTTCGCCATCGCGCACCGAATGGTCGATTGGATCGAAACGGGCGCTGTCGCCGGAACCTCGGCGCCCGTGGAGGCCATGCAGTTGGCCACACCCGACGAGCGCCTCCGGGGACTCGCCCACCATATCCAGGAAGAAGCCGAGAAGCGGCTGGCCGAACAGAGTGAGCTCGTGCGGCCGGGACGCTGGACTACCTGGAGGACGGTGAAGCCGCGAGCGGCGTTCCTCGCCGCCTTCGAGACGTACTGCCGCAGGCTGATGCAGGAAATTGTCGCGCAGTATTGGGAAGGCACGGCCGCCGTCGGACGGGAAGCCAGCCGCGCCAAGGAAATTGTCGACTACTGGCGCGAAGCATCCCGGGCGCACAAAGGACAGGAAGATTCCCTATTCGCCGACGCGCGACATAACGCGGCCGTCATGCTCGGCGACCAGTTGCAGACGCCCGCCAGCGAGGAGGAATTGGAGCCGAAGCTGGTGGAGGCTTTCTGGGCATGGAGCGAGGAAGGCTCCGCCGCACTGGAAGCGGCCCAATTCGGTTGGATCGCTTTGCTGAGACGGCCCCGAGGCCGCCGGCTGATTCAGGCCTCTGTACGCAGGGGAAGGCGAACCGCGAAGTCCAGCCTCGGACTCGCCAGCCGGTGGCTCGCAGACCGGTGGGACCGAACGCTCGAGACCTTGGGCGGGAAGCTCCCGCCACGGCCGACGGAGGCTCCCGTCGTCCGTCGCGCGACGCTGCGTGACACACTGGCGTTGCCGGCTTCCAAAAGCGAACTGCCCACCATCTACAGCTCGCTGTTCAGGCTGGCGCCTATAGAAGATCGCCGCTTCCTGGTGGGCCGCGATCAGGAACTTGACGGGCTCGAGCAGGCCCTGCGAGATTGGGACGCCGGGAGATTCGCCGCCTGCCTGGTTATCGGCGGCCGCGGCAGCGGCAAGACGAGCCTGCTCAATTGCGCTGCGGCCGGAGCATTCGCGGGACGGGAGGTAATTCGCGGTCTCTTCCGGGAGCGGACGCTGACCCGCGAATCCCTCGAAGGCTTTCTGAGGCGTCTGATCGGCGCTCCCGACGACGTGGACCTGGAGACCGCCTTCGCCTCCGAACGGCGAATCCTGATGATCGAGGAAGCCGAGCGCACGTATCTGCGCAAGGTCGGAGGCTTCAAAGGCGTGGCGCACCTGATCCGCTGGATCCATCGCACGGCCCCGACGACATTGTGGGTCATCGCAATGAATGACAAAGCGTTTCGGGTGGCGGACGCCGCCGTCCAGTTCGGCCGCGTGTTCTCGCACCGGATCAACGCCATGAACGTTTCGCGGACACATCTGGAAAACGCCATTTATGAGCGGCACCGCCTGTCGGGATTGCGGCTGGAATTCGCGCCGCCGCCCGAAGTGGACCCCCGCATCAGCCGGGTCAAACAATGGCTAGCGCTTGAGGACTCGCCGCAGAAGCTCTACTTCGATTCCTTGTTCCAGCAATCGGGCGGCGTGTTCCGATCTGCCTTCGAGTTGTGGATGAGTTCCATCGAGCGGGTAGAGGGAGAGACGTTGAAGATTCGCCAGCCTCTCGAGCCGGCATTTGCGCAGTTCCGGTCCGAGTTGGCGCAGGAAGACCATTTCACCCTGCTCGCCATTCAGGAGCACGGGTCGTTGACGCAGTACGAGATCGCCGAGGTGTTGCAGGAGGCCGAGGAAGTGAGCCGGAGCCGTCTCGACCGGTTGGTCGCGCTGGGCCTGGTGGAGAAGGATCCCGAACACTCCGGACTGCGGGTTCGGCCCGAGGCGACCCGGTTCACCAATGACATGCTGCGGCGTGTGAATCTGTTCTAGCGAGGACGCCATGGATAGAGAAAAGCTACTGTCCCAACTCAGCACCGGGAAGGTCTTTTTCGTGGCCTTGCTGATTGCCGCCACCTGGCTGTTGCTAAAGTGGCTGCGCGGCTTCTTCGGTGGACTCGAGGCTCGCAATCCGAGGCTGCGTTTCCTGGCCCGCCAGGTGGAGCCTCCGGTGCGCATCCTGGTTTGGTTTGGAGCGCTGCTGCTGGCCACCGATGTACTGGCTCCCTCCAAAGATGCGTTCCTCGCTGCACTCGGTTCGGCCGCCCTGGCTATCGGCCTCGGCGTACAGGACCTGATCAAGAACCTGATCGGCGGCCTGGTCATCGTGGCAGACCGTCCGTATCAGACGGGTGACCTGGTTCGCATGGGCGACGCCACCGGAGAGGTGGTACAGATCGGCCTACGCAGCACCAAAATCATGACGCAGCGCGGCGTCCTCGTGACGGTCCCGAATTCCGAAGTCATGAACCGGTTCACCTACAACGCGAATGCCGGAGTTCCGCATTCGATGGTATCTGCCGATGTAGCCGTTCCGGTAGGCGCGGATCCCGAGACCCTGATGCGCATTGGCCGCGAGGTGGCCATCGCCTGCCCGTACACGCACCTGGGACATAAGATCGAGGTGGAACTCGAGGACCGGGGACCCATCGCGCACCACATGCGCGTCACCATCAAGGCATACGTTTACGATCATCGCCACGATACGGCGATGCAGACAGATCTCTTGCGGCGGGCTAAGCGTGAGTTTCTGGCAATCGGCATTGTGAAGGCTTGGGAAGGTCAGAAGAACCAGTGACGAAAGTTGCCAGGATGCCTACTCCAGTGTCCGCCACCTCAACCAGAAGCCCTTTGGGATGAGCGAAGAGCCTGGAACAAGGTGGAGGATGACGTTCGGAGGCCCGCTGCTTCTGATCCTGACGATCGAATCCGCAGGCACGGCACGGCCGTCGGAACTGCGCACACCGCCGCCGAACCGATCCAAGGCGACGTGAACCGGCGTGATTGCCCCGCCAAAGGTCATGGACGTGAACTCAAAGACAAGGATCATGAAATTGGGGGGCGCAAGTCCCGCCGCAAACCCCTCGGACTGCCACCTCAGCGAGCCCGCGCTTCCGGGAGGACTATGATGCTCCGAAAAGTGCTTGATCCGTCCGTTCAGCACGGCTCCTTTGGGAATCACTACCGCACCGGCGTGCCTGATATCCCCGGTCACCACGGCTTGCAGGGCATCGCCCACCGACGACGTTCCGGCTGTGATCGGCGCGTTCAAGCGGGTGTCGATCATGAGTCCCGGCGGTAGCACCAGGGGCTGGGGAACCGTGCCGCGATCCGCGGCCGGATTGGCATCGCGCAGCAGTTTACTCTCGGCCGTGAACTGCCTGCAGGACGAGAAATGGGTGGCGTTCAGGCTCTCCTCGCCGTTGCTGAGTTTCAATCGCAGCTCGGTAGCCGACGGGAGCAGGAAGTCCGAGGCTCCGATGCGCGTCCGTGTGTAATCGATCGCCATGCTGGACGCCGCAGTCTTCAGCGGCTTCGGGATGCCGTCGGCGTAAGCCTCCAAGCGAATCAGGTCGAGCGTCTCCGCATCCACCACGAAGGAGCCATGGAACCCAACCGCCGCCTCCGCGCCCTGGCCGCGGATCTGGTACGCTCTTGCCTCCGTGGGAACCGTGTAGTCATACCTGATGACACGCCGCCCGTCCACGATCTCCTCCCCGCGAAGCTTGTGTCTGGTCAGGTCTGAGAAGAAAACGAAATCGCTGGCGCCGGCAAAATCCCCGCTCCCGACCAGTCCGATCCTGACCATTTCGTTCAGCTCCTTGTCTTCGAAATGGCTCGTCCCCGGCCACGCGAAGCGCTCTCTGCCGCCTACCACGGCAACTTCGAGCCGGAGGCGGTCGCTCGACTCGCACCCCGAACAGCCGTCGTGCAGCTTCTTGCGTTCGATCATTTCGACGCAGGTGTAGTTGGGCCGGCGCCGGATGCTTTCTGATGCGCGCTCGCGAAGACGGACGAGCAATGGATCGGGAACCGAGGTCGAAGGAGGTTCTGGCTCGGCTTTGGCCTCGCCTTCGTTCTCCGGCGGCATCGGGACCCCTCGCTCCTCTTTACGGATCAAGCTCTGCGCCGGAGGAACCGCCACCAGATCGAAATCCATCGATTGCGCGGCGGCGGCTGTCTTTCCGTCAGCGAGTCGGTCCGTGGCGGTCAGCGTGAGCAGATACTGGCCGGGTTCCGTCAGCACACCCGCTTCGAGCCGCCCCGGCGAGATGCTGGCAGCCGGAGACATCGGGGGACTGGACCATACTTCGTTGCCATCTCGAGAGACTCGTGCCTGGACGGCCACGTCCATGCGGCCGGATTCGTTGTGACGGGCGTTGAACAGCTCGTATTCGTAGTCGATTGCTCGGCCTGCTTGGAATCGGCGAACGGAGGGTCCGAGCCGAGGGTCAGCGTCCGCGCCCGCTTCATACATCAGGATGCCGCTCAAAGCAAGCCGGCCGTTAGCCAGATCGGGTACCTCGATGAACTGTCGCGCCGAACCGGTGTGTCCGCTCGCCGCATCGCGCACCGCGGCTCGCCATTGATAGACCCCGGGCTTGATGCTGTGGGCCAGGTTGAAGTCGATGCCGACGTCAAGTGCGTGCCGGTAGTCGGCCTCCGGCAGATCAATGTCGAACCGCCGGGTGACTTTGCCCGCCGGAGTCCCGTCTTCGCTCAGTGTCGCGAGTGCCAGGTCGATGGCGGCCGTCCGGTGTCCCGCCGGGTTCTCCGCAAACTGGAGGTCGCGAGCCTCGACATGAACCAGAGACTGTACGACCGGTCCGTCCCGCTCGCGGAACAGCGGCGTCACGCGCACGCCGACGCCGCCTGAATCGAACGGCGACAACAAGGCCTCCGTGAGTTGCTCGTCCGGAGTCTTCGGAGCGGCTGGCGGACGGTCGGGCACTCCCGCGAAGCTCGACCGCGCTCGCACGGTCAGGCCCGGCCTCAGCACTCGCACGGATAGAGTATGCAAGGAAGCGTGACTCGGATCCGCGCTTACGGTCCCGGCCTGGGGAGTATAGGCGAGAAGATAATATCCCGCCTGGTCGGTCATCACCTGCTCGAGCGCCCGGCTCAAGTCGGTGGGGTTCATCGCCAGGCCGCCGGTCTGTCCCGATATCGCATCCGTGCCGGCGTGACTTTCGAGCCGGTTGCTCAAGGAAAGCTCCCTGCCCTGCTGCAAAGCATCGGGACGCCGCACCTGCTCGGATTGATCCGTCACATCGAGCCCCAGGTACCCGCCAGGTCCGGCTGACGGATCGATGGCGTAGAGGACCACGCCCGCCTGGTTCGCCAGCATGATTAGCCGGTTCATGGCCTTTCTGACACCCGCGCGTTCCGTGACCTGGGCATTGCCGGCGACTTCGAGAATCCGCGAACTATCGGACCCGCTCGGGCTTGGGCGTGTCCTGCTGCTCTGAACGGGAGGCAGATTTTCGGAAGGGGCCGCGAGTACCTGGCTTGGGCGGTTGACTGGTACGCCCTCGGAGAACAACACGAGGGACTTGCGGCCCGGCAGACGGCTCATGCCCTGCACGATGTTTGCCGCGGAGCCGAACGTGAGGATGCCGAGTGCCTCTTCGCGGGCTCGGTTCGACTCTTCTTTGGCCCGCCACGCTTGCATCTCGAAGGAACCTACGCCGATCGGCTTTGGCTCGAAATCGATGGCGGTGCGATTCGCGGCACTTGGCCGCAGCCCCTGAATGGCTGCGTTCAGCACTCGTTTGTCATTGCTGAACTGGTGTGAGACCAGCCCGCTTCCCCGCCCGGTTTGCAGGATGGCCACCAGGTCTCCAGGCTGCATTTGCCGGTCGACGAAGTCGTTCAGGGCCTTGCGGACCGCTCGTTGGTCGCGGGGAGTGATCCCCAGGTCATCGACGACCAACGCAATGACGCGCCGCGTGTCCTCGGGCCGCAGCGGGATAGCCGGCATCGGCGCCACGGGTCGCGCCGCGGCCGGACTTGCAGGCGCCGAACCGGTCTCGACGTAGGAAAAGTAGGCGATCTTCTGCGGCTTGCCGTCCTGTAGAACCTGAATGTCTTCGGGCCGCAGATCGGTCACATGGCGCCCCATGGCGTCAGTGACAATCGCGTCAACCTGGATCAAGTCCACGGTGACGCGAAACACGGGGCTCGGTTCCTGGGCGACTGCCCAGCAAACCGCCAACATCCATCCCGCAAGCCGCTTCGTCATGCCTCAAGCGCTTCCGACCACCGAGCTTATCGCTTATGGTTGGGCCGGTGGCGTTTCGGGTTTGGACTGCCGGGTGACCAATCCGGTCTTGGCCTCCGCCAGGGTCACATGGCTCGACTCCAGCGTCGTTCCCAGCGTCTGGTCCAAAGCAACGCGCGCGGTGCTGTACGACACGAGCGCCGTCATCTCAGTGGACTGCGCCTGCACCAGGTCGCGCTGCTGCCGGACGACGTCGTAGGGTGTCGAGGCGCCCAGACTGAACTTCGCCTGTTCGGCCTGCAGCAACTGTTCCTGCAGGACGCGATTCTTGACCGCGGCTTCATAACGAGCCCTCGCCTGCTGCAGCGCAACGACATAGTTCATCACGTCCACTTCCACCTGGCTCAGTTGCCTGCGATAACTGAGCTGGCTTTGGCGCAACTGCAACTGGTCGATCCCGTAGTCGGCCTGCGCCTGGCGGTTGCGGATCGTTTCGGCATAGAAACCACCGATCCGGTTGGTGGGGAAGTCGCGCCGGAACATCTGGCCGAGCGAGGTGCCCAGTCCCCCCACAAAATATGCGTCCGGCGCCTGAATGACACCGGGAGCCGCAACCACCTCCCTGCCGGTCCCGGCCAGACCCGCCTGGCTGGTACCGGCGAGTACTTGCGAGGTCGGCAGAATGCCGTTCTTCGTGCCCAGGGCATTCACCTCGCTTTCGCGGATCCCGAGTTCGGTCATCGCGAGGTCTGTGCGGTTGGCCAACGCCAACTTCACCATTTGATCGAGCGGAGGAAGCTCATCCTTCTCCGGCATGAGAATCGTGTCCACCGGCACGATCCGGACGCCCTTGAGCAATGGGTCCGCGGTTCCATCACGGCTGATCAGGTTCTTGAGCGAAATCTCCCGCTGCTTCAGAGTAGCTTCGGCATCGACCACCGCCTGGCGGCTGGTCACGTCCTGGGAACCGGCGGTAATGAGGTCGGTGGGCGCCACCGAGCCGATGTCCACCTGCTGCTTCACGTTGTCCAGGAA
>Ga0335082_10010039_pt1 | contig 10277 bp, 9 predicted proteins | sample Lox_Sample_41_FD_206718 | JGI IMG/M metagenome (GOLD analysis project Ga0335082, IMG submission 206718) | Soil microbial communities from Loxahatchee National Wildlife Refuge, Florida, United States - Lox_Sample_4.1 | ecosystem: Environmental > Terrestrial > Soil > Wetlands | place: USA: Florida...
AACCAAACTGCCAATTATCAAACAACTCTTTCGATACAAGTGAGTAACCAGAATCTGGTCCCTGGTGCATCCGGTGCTTACGCAACGGAGCCGTTTTGGAGCGACACTTTTGTGCTACTAGTACACCCGCAGGTCGGCTTTTGGAAACTCGGGGGCGTTCCAGTCATTTCGCTACTTGCAGCCGTGGGCACACCCGCGGCCCCTGATTTCTTCGAGCCTACCGTGAAGGATTTAGATGACTGCGCTAAGCAGGCAGCTCCTTACGTGACAGGTATCCCCATACCGGGCACGTCAGACGTCTTGACTAAGGACGATTGTAACCAGCTACTCCGATTGGACACGTTTTACGGAGTTGGGCAGAATCCTCCGGGACTTGCTAGAAATGCGCGTTTCGTGCGGACGGGTGGCACGGACTATGGGGTTGATCCGGCCACCAGTGATGACCTGAACCCTACAATGACGCAAGTGATCAGTTATTCGAATAGCACTACTGTTGCAAATATAGGGTCCTACACCGCGTCAGTTACGGATATTCTCGGTTCAACAGGTACGGCGACTTTCGGCTTGGGTCTTTTTGGGATCTCTGGCAGTGATAAGCTGGAGGACACCGAGACCACAACCAATTCCACCGACTGGACGGTAACACTCCAATCGTCCTTTACAGCGACTGCTCAGAGTTCGACAACCATTAGCGGAAATTTAGATGATCACCACGGGCTCAGAGGTGACGGGAGCTTTCTACCTGTTCGACCGCACGTAGAGGTATTTCAAGATACCCTTTTCGGGAGCTTCCTATTCGTTGATCCGGCAGCGCCTATGAATCCAGATCTCGCATTCGGCCCAAACGTTACCCGCTAAAATATGCTAACACGTGGCGGACCAATGTGCCTCTTAGCCAGATGACACTAGGCAGCGTCGGCGGGTGAAGGTGAGCCGCTCAGATCAATGGAATGATCTTCATTTAAAAGTAAATCCTGAGCCCAAACCGTTCAAAGTAAGTCGCCCGGCCCCGTCAGTTGGATTTGTTTCCTTGACAACAACTAATTAAAGCTTGCATCGGAAAGTAGCGGTGCCGAACGCATCATCGGATTGCCTTGCTTGGAGATGGAGCCCAGCCGCTGGCGTCCACCCGACGAGTGCTCACGTGGATTCAGCCCCAAGCAACTCACCACTTGTTTACTCCGCCCAAAGCGTTCCACCGGACCCAACGTCAGTACGAAGGCCAGTGATGTCACCGGACCTACGCCCGGATGCGTCATCAGCAGCACCGCCGACGAGTTCTGCTCCGCTTGCTCGGCCACGGCTTGGTCAAACTCCTCCAGCGATGTCTCCATCTGATCGAGCATGCGCAGCAACTCTTGTCGTCGCCGGCTTGCCCACGGATCCAACGCCAGACCTTCTAACTCGACCCGGCCCTTCTTGGTGAACAACTTCTTCTTCCGGCACACGCCCTCGCCCATGGCCAGTGCGTGCAGTTGATTCGCGACCGCCGTGCGCATCCACACCAGCTTCTGCCGATGCCACACCAGTTGCCGCAGATCGCGCTCCGCCATCGTCGGCCGCCACAGCCGCGGAAACCGCCCGCTCAGCAGCAACTCCAACAAGTGCGCCGCGTCGCGCGCGTCCGTTTTCTGCTTCCGAACCATCGAAGCCCGGATCTCGGCCGCGTCCCCGACCCACGCTCGAACCAGCGCGTGTGCCCGATGGCTTCGATCCCCACTCGCACCGGCCCTTCCAGACCGGCGTAGAACCCTCGTGCTTCGCCACTCTCATGCTCCAGACGACATTCCACCACTTCGCCTGTCTCTTGATCCAGCATGGCTACCTGCTGGTAGCGCGCATGCAAATCACACCCTACAATCTTCATGTGCTCGGCTCCTTTCCTCCGAGCCTTGGTTTCTTTGAGCGTTACCAAGTTTACTCGGCGGCTTGGAGCCGACACGGTTATCGAATCCGGCCTTGTCACCTAGCCGGATATCCCATCCTTTCATCCGCATCCTCCCACGCCCAAAGTTAAGGGAGGTACGCTTCAGCGTCTGTGGGGTAGCTTGGGCTCGGACTCGACTGGTCGCCGGATCAAGTGCTCAGGCCGGTTGTCGGTGATGACCTTGCGCGCGACGGCTGCCAAGCGGAGCCGCTCAGGCTTGAAGGACGGGATGCCGACGCTGGGGAAGAGGTCGCCCTGCGGCCAGTCCTCTGGTCGAAGATTGGTCAGCGGAGGGTAGAGATCCGGAGTTCCCTTGCCGCTGTTGCAGAACACCGCGAACCCCCAGCCGTCAGTGCGATACAGGATTCGGCTACTGACCCCAGGCATGGCCCCGCCGTGCTGAAAGCCGCGAATCCCGGACGGCTCGGTCCATGAGTCCCAGCCATTTGTGTAGGTGGGCAGCTCGACGCCCGTCGCAGTATTGTAGATCGCCGGCACCGTCCACATGGTTGCGACGGTCGCTGGCCGCAATAGGGGGTTGTTCTCGCCGAGTGCGAACGCTGCTAGGACCTTGGCGTAGTCAACCGCGGCCAAACACCACCCGCCGAACGAGTCGAACCATCCATAGTCCTCACCGCCGTACCCGATCGGCACAAGCGATCTCGGCCCTGGGCTGGGCCCGTTGGCAGCGCTTTGCGCGATCCGCAAAAAATCGTCATGGTGACGGACCGTCCCCGGCCGCTGCGCCGAGGAGGAGATCAGGGTTCTGTGCGGCCGAGTAAGTCCCAGACGTTGGAACACGTGCTCGGTAACCGCATCGACATATGCGACGCCGCGCTTCCGCTCGACGACAAGGCCAAGGAGGAGATAGCCGAGGTTGCTGTACTCCTGCTCCGCGCCAGGCGCGAACTGGAGCGGCTGACCTGCCATGTAGCCCGCCACCTCCGGTCGCGTAACAGGTAGAAATCCGAGGCTGTATGCGGCCGCGACGGCGTCAGGGGTCGGGAGGTCGCTCACTTTCGAGCGGTCCCAGCCGCCAGTGTGGGTGAGCAGGTTGAGCAGCGTCACGTTCGCAAGCCGCGGGTCAGCAACGGATCCGGGAGCGGGCGCCAACGCGAGGATGGCCTGCATCGAATCGCCGAGGCTGATTTGCCCGGCTTCGAGCAGCTGATGGATAGCGATAGAGGTGATCGGCTTCGAACAGCTGGCGATCCGGAACATCGAAGTTGGCTCGACGGGCGCATAGTCGGGTTCGGCCCACGTGTAGCCACGGCTGTACACGAGGCGGCCGCCGCTGGTCACCGCAACCGCGGTGCCGCGGGTTCCGTTCGTGCGCATGAAGTTCTCAACTACGTCGTCGACCGGCTGCATGGCGGCAACCGCAGGGCCGGTGATCGTGAATTGCCGCGGCAGCGGCTGGTCGCGTTCGGCGAAGAGCGCCGCGAAGCGCGTACCGGCGCCCAGGCCACCGCCCTGGACGTAGACGGGGAAGAGGCCGGCAGCCACCCAGCGGTTGAACTCTGACTGGTATTGCGCGCTTGTCATTCCATGACGCGCAACCCAGGGGCCGATGCTGTCTTCGCGAAACACCGACAGATACGTCACATCGGGTGAGACGGTCACGAACGCCGGCCGCGCCCACTGCAGGACCTGGGCGTCGAAGCGCGCCTGGTACGCCGCGTGGTCCTCACCCCACCATCCCGCGATATCCCAGCGAACCTGGTTGACGTTCGGGTCGAGGACGACGGCGAAGCGGCGGTTGTTGGCATCGCCATAACTCGCGATCCAGCGGGGGATCCAGTCGTTCTGTCGAGCCTGATCGATCCAGTGCTCCAAGGTCGAGCTGTCGCCGACATTGCCACTCTGCAGGCCATGCCGGGTCAGCGAGACTCCATGGCTCGATGCCTCCATTATGGAGGCGAACACCGGGTTGGACGCAGGCCCGGCCGCTGTCACAATTGACGGGCTGAAACCCCGCGCCGCCCAAGTGTCGAAGAATGTCTGGAACTGCGCTGGCGTGGCGCCGTGGATCCCGGCGAACGCCGGGCCCTGGCGGCGCACCCAGATGGCAGCGTATCGGGGGTTGCCGGAATCGCCGTAGACACTCAGCGATATCGGGCGGTACCCCTGCGGGACCAGCGTGTCCCACTGATTCTGATAGTCCGCGTGTGTGCGGTCATGTGTCGCGACAAAGTCAACGGACATGCCCACCTCCCTTGACGCTTTTCCCTTTGGTCAAACAGCGAGCGCGAAGTGTGCCTCCGCCGGACGTGTGGCCCACCACTCTGCGACGTAACTATAACTAACTATAACTATGGGTTGTAACTGTCCGCGAAATAGTAATTTGGGTCGGAGCCGGCCAGAGCCTGGCTGTGTTCAGTATAGCTCGGGAACTTGTAACTGTTCGCGAATAAAAGAGTCTTGGTCCTCAACCTCTCTGGCGAAGGAAAGCGGTGCCGGGCACTGCTCAGGATACCTTTGTCCTTGACACCGCCTTTGCTCTTATCGAGGGGCACCCGTATTCACGGGAGGGTCAAGATTTCACGGATCAGACGGAGAGACCCGGGTCACCCGTCCCTCCCTGTAACTCATTCTCAATCCGAGAAGTATTCCGGGGGACAAACAATCCACACGCAGGGAATCTGCCGGCCATTGACGCTAACTTGCAGAGCAGACTAGGGTGCCGCTCACAGGACGCCTTTTCACAAGGCGGGGCGGGTTCGGGTGCAAACGCAGGCTCACTGCAGTTGGCCTTTCCCTGTGCCCTGAGACAAAAGGAGCAATATGAAAACAAATGCCAGACGGTGTCTCGTAGTGTGGATCCTGGTGTTGGCCGTTTTGGCTCTGGCCGAAACCGCGCTGTCCCATGATGGTCAAGGCGGAGGCCATCACAGGAACGGACCAGCAAAAACGCTCTATGTCTGGGCAGGCGACGAAGCTCGTGTGGCCCCGGACTTTCTTGCCGTCGTGAATTTCGATGAAGATTCCGGGGATTACGGAAAAGTCATTACCACCGTTCCCGTTCCGCCTCCGGGCAATGTGGGCAACGAACCACACCACTGCCACCTGTCGGCGGACAAGAAGATCCTCGGGTGCGGTGGGCTGCTCAGCTTGCTAAGTGGCCAAAACAGCATTTTCTTTTTCGACGTCTCGGACGCGCGTTCCCCGAAATTTCTCTTCTCGGCCAACAGCGCCCTCTCCAGCATCACCGACGATTTCCTGCCGTTGGCGGAGGGAGGTTTTCTGGTGACCCAGATGGGATCACACACGGGTGGAACTCCGGGCCGTGTCGCCGAGTTCGATGCCAGCCTGCACATGGTTGGGGAGTGGCCGACTCACGCTCCGCATCACGGCTTCAACCCGCACGGCATCTCCGCACGCCCGGAGATGAACCTGATGGTGACCTCCGACTTCCTGATGCCGGCGAGTACGCTGAATGTCTTCCTGGGCGATCCGGAATTGCGAGGTGCAGTCCGAGTGTGGGATTTTAAGGACCGTAAGGTCGTCCGCACGATTCAGATCCCGGGAGCCTTGGGAACCATGGATGTGAAGCTGATTCCCGGGGATCGGAGGGGGCGTGCGTTTACCGCGGGGATGTTTGACGGGTTGGTCTACCTGGTCAACCCGTGGAAGGGAACGGCGCAGACGGTCTTCGACTGTGAGGACATTGTGCCGCACATCGAAGTTCCCGTTCCCGGGGGCATGGTCCAGCTTCTCGCCATGCCGAAAAGCGGGGACCGGCTGATTTTTGCATCATTTCAAGCCGGCCAGGTCGGCATGCTCGACGTCACCAACCCGGAACATCCTTTCCAGACGGGGATTGTGAGTCTGGGTGTCGATGCCGGGCCGCACGCGATCGCCCTCACCGACGACGACAAACGTCTGGTGGTCACGGATTACTTCCTCAATGAAGACGACTTCGGCAAGATTCACTTTGAAGGGGACCACCGTGTGCACGTGATCAAAGTCTTCCAAAATCATCTGGACTTGGATCCGCGTTTTGATCTGGACTTCAATACCGAATTCCCGACCGGACCGGCTCGTCCTCATGGGGTGGCGATGAAGTAATGAGTTGAGGGCGGACAGGGCTGCCAGCTGCGCACGCGGGTCGGGTTTCCAGAGATCGTTCGCATCGGGAGCAGCCCCGGGGGGACCAGATCAAGGGAGCGGTACAGGAACCGACGGCGCTGAGGCTTTTGCGTCTAAGCCTAAGGGACGACGCTTTGCCAACAGCCAATTGGCTGCGGCGACCCCTGCGGTGACGCACATCATAAGAAGCTGGCTGCGCTTGAGTCCAGTCATCAGCCCTACGGCGATCGCGATCCCGATCATGCTCAGCACCGGTCCGAATGGAATTCGGAAGGCGTCCACATGCGGACGAATTTTTCGTAACCGGATAAGGGAGGCGCAGACCGCCGCATACAAGACCATCATCGAACCAGCGGTGACGGCTACGAGCCATAGAAAAGTACCGCTCGCCGCCAGCACCCATGCCGTAAGCGCATACAACAGAATCGCGGCTGCGGGTGTGTGAAACCGAGGATGAAGCCTGGCGAACAGAGCCGGGAACTCTCCCTGTGCCGCCAGTGAATAGGCTAGTCGGGGGCCATACAGCATGGCAGCTGAAATCCAACCATAGATCGAAACCAGAGCAGCGATTGCAACGAACACCGCTCCGCTGCGTCCGAGCAAAACTGTCGCTGTCGCGGCGAGGGGCGCATCGGTGGTTCCAGTACCAATCGTCGCGACGACGACGAACTGCAAAAGCATGTAAATCACGGCACACGCCAGCAGCCCCATTCCCAGACCAAATGGGATGGTGCGGCGTGGCTCTCGGACTTCTCCCGTTGGAAGAACTGAATCCTCCCATCCGCCAAAGGCCCACAGGAGGAACACCAGCGCACGCACCCAATTCGACAGCCCCGGAGAGGTGATTTCGGAACCATGTATGAGTTGCGGCTGCCGTGCGAAGTGCGTGACTCCGACCAGAACCAGCAATGCGAGCGGCAACAACTTGGCGAGCGTCATCAGGCTACTCAGGTTGGCGCCACTGCGGACTCCGCGAAAATTCGCTGCAGTGGGAACGGCAATCAGAACTGCCATCAGCAGAGCACGATTCCAATGGTTGAGCGTACCGGGAAAGAATGGCGCGAGGTAATCGACAAAGAGATCGGCGAGAGCGGCAACTGTACCGATGACGTTCAGCAAGTCGAACCAGGCAATCTGCATCCCGGCAAAGCGGCCAAAGGCAGTGCGAACGTAAAGGTAAGCTCCGCCGGGTTCGGAAAACTGGGACGCGACCTCAGAGAAGCATGCCACGATTAACGCCATGCCTAGTGCCGCGAAAATCATGGCGAACGGGCTGGCTCGTCCGAGCAGGCGGGTAAGCTCACCGGGCAGACCGAATATCCCGCCACCGATGATGCAATTGATGACCAGGGCGGTCATCGTCCAGCGCCCCATGGAACGAACAAAGGTCATCGTTCACCCCGCAAATTGGGGCAAAGTTTATCATGCCTTCGAAATCCCCTGGTTTAGGGTTGTTGAGCGCTATCGCGGTTGTGGACCGGCCTTCTCATCGTATCTGTTCTAAGTAATGGGGTAAGGAGAATGCGCGGGCTGCTCATGCACCGAACTGACGCAGGTGATGGTCCACGTGAAGGTAGGCAAGGCGCATCCATTCGCGATCTGACATCCGGCCAAAGTACGGGTGGGGTTGCCAGTGGAAGTCCCTGGGCTGTCGGGTGAAACGGTCGATGAGGTTCTGCAATTCACGCAGATCGCTGTCAAAAGCGATGGGCTGCGTGCCCTCCGCCTCCTGATCCAACTCCGGGGCGGTTTTGAAATCCTTGGGCCATGGGATGGGAGCCCAGAGCGCCGCCCACTTCAGCAGGATGCGGGGATAAGGAACCGGGAGAGGCCGCGCAGGTTTCAGGCTCATGTACAGCCTGAATCCGTCGGACAGGTGACACAGCATCTGGTGCGAGGACATTCTTCCCCAGCGACGCGGACTGGCAGGACCCAGTGCCCGGAAGCGGTGGATGAGTTCGTCTCTGTCGGTGGGGTTGGAGAGAGTCTTCATGGCACTCTGCCTCGCGGCTCGGGGTTGTTGGAAGATTGTATCCCTGGGGCGATGGAACGGGGCAGATTCGTCTTACGCAGGGCGTTGGGTTAGGCCAGTGATAGGCTGTGGGGCGGACTGGGATCGAGCATGCTCATCGAAATCGGAGAGGTGGAGGCGATCTACCGGTATCCCGTGAAGTCCATGGGCGGCGAACGGCTTGAGGTTGCTGAGTTGGGTTGGCACGGCATCGAGGGCGACCGGCGCCTGGCATTCCGGCGAATGGATGATCGCAGTGGAATGCCGTGGCTGACGGCAAGCAAGCTTGCTGAGCTGGTCCTGTTCACTCCGCGACGCCGTGAAGACGGGGCTGCGGGAGATCTGCCGACTCATGTTCGCACGCCGGATGGTGAAGAGATGCCAGTCTTCGGGGAGGATCTGGCCGGGGAGGTGGCACGACGGTACGGGGCTCGGGTGGAGATGATGCAGTTGAGGCATGGCATCTTCGATGAAGCCAGCGTCTCGGTGATCGCCATGGATACGGTGCGCGAGATCTCGCGACTCGCAGGGGTGAAGCCGGACGTGCGACGATTTCGTCCGAATATTGTGGTTCGGCCGCTGCGACCGGTTCCCTTTCAGGAGGATGAGTGGGTGGGCGGCGTGCTCTCGTTCGGCGAGCGGGACGATGCGGCGGCGATCAGCGTCACGATGCGCGACGTGCGGTGCTCGATGCTGAACATTGATCCTGACTCGGCGGGGCTGGCGCTAGAAATGATGAAGGCGGTGGTTCGGGCGCACCAGAACACCGCGGGAATCTATGGCGCGGTCGCTCGTGTCGGGCAGGTGGCGGTTGGACAGAAGTTATTTCTGCGAGGGGCGGAAAGGGAAACCCACCTCAGAACTTTATGACGATGCCGGCGGAGACTCTGCCCTGCCTGTCCTGGTTTTGGTCGACGAATTTAGTCAAAAGCCAATCTGCCTGCACGATGCGAATTCCGATCCCTTTGCGAAGCCCGAGGTCGATACCGCCGCCCACGAGCATGGCAAAAGCGTTGTCGCTTACGCCGCTGGTTTTGGCAGTAGCTCCGCCGAACAAGGCGTGCACAAAGGGCTGAACTACTGGCAGACGGGCGGTGAGCACAGGACCAACGGTATAGGTGTAAACCGACGAATTCGCCAGTCGCGAATTGTAGACACCACCGAAATCACCCGTGATCCCCAGAACATGTTTGAAGTTTCCAGTCAGCGAAGCGTTCCACCCCGCGGCATTGTAGCTGGGCTGGAGATGTTCGAACTGGGCTCCTCCGAAGATCTCGACCCTTTGCGCAAGTGCTGCTGTGCCTATCACACCGACGAGCAGGAGGGTGGGTAACACTTGCTTCCTCATGAATCCTTCCTTCTGGCCGCCAGCCTCAAGGGATTTTGAGTGCCTACGGCACGATCCAGACCTGAAGCTATGCTGATCGCCGCAAAGCAAAACCTGTCAGAAGTTACAGTGAAACAGCAAAAAGGATTCCAGATGAAGGGCATCACAGCACGGTGAAGTCTAACCCTCAGGCACGGGCGGGCAGCCTGGGAATTCCCGGAGGTAGGTGTTGCCGATGTATTGGAGGTCCTTGATGCCGATTTCGCTGGTGTAGAAGCCGTCGCTGGTAAGGCGGCGGAGAAAGGCGAAGAACTCTACGCCCTGGCTGAGAGATGGATCCGCGAGCGTGCTTTTGCGGTAGGCAATGAGATCGAGGACTTCTTTCTTCTGGACGGGTGAGCAGGCCAGCCAGGTGGAGGCGAAGCGGTCGGCGCAGAAGCTGTCGAGCCACATCATGCCGCCGCCCAAGGTCAGTTGATAGTCCTTGTTTTCGCTGGTGAGGAGATCGATGAATTCGGGCGCGCCGGCTTCGACGGCGCCTCCGGAGTGGTCGTCGGCGGGGATGATGGCGTCGCAGAGCGCGGTGAGGGTTTGGTACTGATGGGCGGAGAAGAATTTGGTGCGGTAGGGCGCGTGAGATTTCTCCTGTTGGATGAGGCGATGGGCGTGTTGGGCGGCCGCGAGAGGGACGGCCTGGAGGACAGAGCCTGCGGCGGTGCCGATGGCGATGGTTTTGAGGATGTCGCGGCGGGTGATGGGGTTGGTCATGTTGTCTCCTGGACCGTGTTGTGGTCGGTCGTCTCTCCGGGACTGGGGCGTCGTGATAGCGGCTGCATGGATTGTGAGACCATCTCTTCTTTCGCCCCTTCGGGGCTGGATCCTCACTCGCTCTAACCCACGGCTTGCGCCGTGGGCTGTGGTCT
>Ga0335082_10010041_pt1 | contig 10277 bp, 10 predicted proteins | sample Lox_Sample_41_FD_206718 | JGI IMG/M metagenome (GOLD analysis project Ga0335082, IMG submission 206718) | Soil microbial communities from Loxahatchee National Wildlife Refuge, Florida, United States - Lox_Sample_4.1 | ecosystem: Environmental > Terrestrial > Soil > Wetlands | place: USA...
CGATACGTTCCAAAGCGATCGAAGTGATAGCCAGGGCCCCGCATCCGAAGGCTCCTCTACTTTCGAATAGCTAAGCAAGTAATTGGCCACGCAATCTGCTGCAGCAGCATCAATTTGCCGGCAACAGATGTTGCAGCGGCGGGCAAATTGGTCAGCCGCGCTTCGCAGCACTGGGAAGCGGGACATTCCAATCTATCGACGTTCGGCTGTGAAGGGGCCGCTACCGGCCGGAGCCGCCGTGCGCACCGCTGCTCTGCGATCCGCCGCCGTGCGGTCCGCCGCTGTGCGGTCCGCCGCTGTGCGGTCCGCCGCCCTGCGGACCCCCGCTCGGCTGCTGCCCGCCAGCGGGGACGCCAGGCGCGGCGGGTGGCGCGTGCGCGGGTGGTGCCGGGGCCGAGAACTGGCGGGGTTGCGCCTCAGAGCGCCGCGGATACACCCGATTCGCCGGCTCGCCGGGAAGTTCAGGCCGCGGAGCACGCGGTGCCTGTGGTGCTTCCGGGCGCGGCACCTCGACACGCTGAGGTGGCGCTACGGACCCCGGCCCCTCAACCCGAGGAGCGGAGGCTCCCGCGCCTGGCATCTCGATGCGCTGTGGCACGGCGCGCGGCGCCTCAACCGGGGGAGCCGGCGCCCCGGTGCTGGGAGCGACGGCGCGTGGCGGTGCCGCTCCGCGCCTCGGCGCTTCGGCGCCTGCCCCTGGCCCCAGCTGATAGTAGGGCGGCGGCGCTGCGCTCCGCCCTCCAGGTCGCGCAGCTGCAGGAGCTTGCGGCTCAGGATGCCACGTCCCTTCGAAGCGCCGCGGCATCGGCGGGGGCTGGCGCTCCACGGAGCTAGTCTGTCCGAACGGCGGTCGCGAGAGCAGCGTGGCATGCGGACGCTGTGGCGCCGCCACCAGCCGCGGCGCGGGTGCCACCACTGCATGTTCTGTCCGCACACCCTCGGCGCGCAAGGACGCGATGCTATCATGCGGCGCGCGCGTCGCGACAACGGAGGTCTGGAGAAGCCTGTCCGGAGGCCGGCCTGCGTGACCCACCGCCGGGACGAGACTGGCAGCGTCCGGTTTGACCGGTAGGGCACCGTGCAGTGGCTCGAAGTGTTGCGGGTCAACGTTCGTCAGCCGTGCGTGCACGCCTTGCCCGACGTGCACACCTTGCCCGAAGCGATTCCGATCCACAGCAACGAAAGCGTGCGGCACATGCGCATTCTGGTAAACGTTGAGCTTATTGACGTTGATGATCGTCGTACGATTGACGACCACGTTGTTCACGACGTGCGGCCCGCCCCACCCCCCCCACCACGGGTGACCGATGAACCCCGGTCGGCCCCACCACGGCACCAGCGGTTCACCCCAACCGAGCGCACACCAACCGATCGGGGGCGTACCGAAACCGAAGCTCACCCCGAATCCGCCACCACCGAAGAAGGCGACCAAACCGGGCGCGTACACCGGCCGCCCGACCACCGGTCCAGGTGCCCACGCCCAGAAACGGTTCAGGTATACCCAACGTCCATAGTGATAGGGCGCCCATCCCCAGGGCGCGGTGTCGACCCAAGTCCAACTGTAGTACGGATCCCACATCCAACTGCCGCTAGTGTACGGCGCCCACCCGGCCCCCACCCCATCCGGCACCCACACGGAACCGTAGTCCTGCACGACGCGCCAGTTGCCGTAGTGATCGAGGTTATCGATTCCATATACGCCGGGAGAGACGTAGCGCGCACTCACCGAGTCGATCAGCTCATCCGTGCGGTCGTAGTTCCACCGATCCCAGGCGTCGACTTCCGCTGCCGCGTAGGTCTCTACGTGCGGCGTATCTGACCCTTCGACCACGACCTGTTCGCTCGGCGCAATCGCAACCGGGGCGCCACCGGCGGGGATCATCGTCGCCCGGCCACCGCGGCGCGTGATGAACGTTGTCGTGGTATCGCTCACGTCGAGGCGATAGTACCCGCTGGTTTCGATCGTGAACGCCGCGTTGGGTGTATCCAGCTCCACCGTGTGGCCCGCTGTCACTGCGCGCAGATCGAGCGACGCATGTCCGGAGGTGACTTTCAGTTGCAGGAAATCAGGTTCTTCATTCTCGAGGCCCAGTTGCGTTTCCTCGCCCGCGCGCACGAACGCCCGTGGACCGACCTGCAATTCGAGGTTGGCTGCCGACCCCGTATACAACGCGTCGCCCGGCGCCAACGGCGTGTTGATACGCGCCGGCACCCAGTCGTCAGCACCCGGCCGCCAAAACGACACGTCACCATCAAGAAAGCTCAATCGCGGCGGCGTCTGACCGGCAGGCTGCGGTTCATCGGCGGCTGGGGCGGGCTCGTCAGCAAGGGCAGGCGTTACGCCGACCCCGCTCAGCACAAGCCAGACAACAACGAGGCAGATCGGTTTCATCGGTCTCCAGTCATGCTGCCTTCTATCTCATAGCTGAAACGCGACAAGGTAGTTACTCATCAGCGCCGATGCGCCGGCACCCATACCCTTGACCGGTACCCCCAGGGGCCATATCGCCACCCCCACTGGCCCGTCACGCAACCGGGCGGCACCGAGGTCGCGAAGCCAACCGGCGGACCGTACACGACATAGGGAGGATACGGATAGTACGGTGGCGGCGGAGGCGGGTACGCGTAGGCATACGGATACACGGGGAGACCGAAGCCCAAGAAGACGCGCACGTGCGCGTTTGCAGGCGCGGAAACCATGCCTAGCAGTATGACCGCCAGGCCCAGCGTGCTCACGCAACGCCAGCCTGTCTTCCACCGGCTCGTTCGCGGCCGTGCCCGCCCTCGCGCTTCCTTGCAGAACGTCATGACATCCTCCTACCTGTTTCCTGAGGCAGGAACGCACGAAGCGCCCCGCGGTTGCGGTCACCGAGTTGTGGCGATTCTACGCGGGCTTCTGAGCTCTGGGAGGTGTTGCGGGTCCATGGCGGCCGTGAGCAGTTCGAGGAATCTTCTTCGATCGGCCTGGTCGCCCTTTCAGGATCCGGATGACAGCCGTGGCAGGACATCGTCGGTAAAGCGGTGAAACGTTTCCTCGCTCAGCGGTGCCAGCAGCAGCGAGCGCAGCGGCAGACTCGCTTCGAGCTGCAGCAGTTCGTCGGCAACCGCGTCGGCCGTACCGTGAATGATGACGCCGTTCATGTAGCGCTCGACCGGGTCGCCGTCGCCGAACGGGACGAAAGCGCCCTTCCCGGCCGCCGCCATGGTCTCTGCGTTCACATAGGAATCTGTCAACCAACGCGCGCCGCGCCGCGCGACGGCTTCCGCCTTCGCCGCCGTGTCGCCGATCGCCACCAGTCGAGCCGTCGGCACCTCACGGGTAGCGGGATCGTATCCAGCCGCGCGCAGCCCCTCATGGTACAGCGCGAGCTTCCGGCCGATCTCCCGATGTGTGGAGTGGGGGTCCATCAGGATCGCAAAGCCATCGCGCGCCGCACGCTGAATAGAGTCCTCCGACGAGGCGGCGAGCCACACGGGCGGGTGCGGCTGCTGCAGGGGCTTGGGAAGCACTTCGACGTTCTCGAAGGCGTGAAAGTGGCCTGCGAACGTGAGGCGCGCGTCGCGCCACGCAGCCAGGACAATATCAACCGCCTCACGGAAGCGAGCCGCGCTCTCCTCCGGTGGCACACCGAACACGGCGAACTCCTGCCGATGGAAGCCGCGGCCCGCACCCCAGTTCACTCGCCCGCCCGACAGGATATCGAGCAGCGCCACTTCCTCCGCCAGCCGCAGGGGATGGTAGAATGCAGCCAGGGACACCGCGGTCCCGATGCGCAGGCGCCGCGTACGCGCCGCGACCAGCGTCGCCATCATATGGATAGATGGACACACGCTGAACGACTGGAAGTGATGCTCGGCGAGCCATACGGCCTCATAGCCGGAGCGGTCCATGATCTCGATGCGATCGAGAGCCCGCGCGTAGACGTTCTGTATGGGCACGCGGCGATCGCGCCACGCGAAGAACTGCAAGATACCGACTTTCATGGAGAGTTCCCTTCTCCGTGCTCGTGCTCAGCGAAGCGGTGCTCGTAATCGTTCAGTTGCAGCGCTTCCGATTACGAGCGCACGAGCACGATACGCCACAGTAATTCTGAACGGAAACACTTAGCTCGCTGTACGTCGCCCAGCGCGGACACAGGCGGCAGCTGCGTAGAGCAGGATGACGAGCCACGCGACGGCACCACCCGCCGAGAGCGCGGCGCGGGCCGGTGCATGGACGAGACCTGCAACCACCATCAGCCCGCCCGCGAGGCACGCCGCGCCCGCGAGGCGAGCGACGATTTTCCCGCGCGCGAACATCGCTAGCCCGGCGCAAATGCTGGTGACGGCGAGGGCGAGGTATTTCCCTCGGCTGCCGATCGCCAGCAGGGTGAGCGCCACGGCACTGCCCGGCAGCGCGGTGGTGATGTGCAGCTGCGTCGACGTTTCGAGCCCGTCGAAGACAAACGCGGCGGCGACGGCGGCGAGGCCGACGCGCGCGACGACGCCCGCGCCCGCCCGCACCAGTGCGAGGAAGAAGCACGCCAGGAACGCGCTGTAGGTAGCGATGAAGCCGACGAGGTCGACCGTGTTCGCCCGGTCCATGGCAGCAATCATCGTCGCCCGGCACGGGTCGCCGGCCGGCCCGAAGACGGCCTCGATGTCCGCCGGGGTCAGCGCCAGCTGGTAGACGAGCAACGCGGAAACGCCCGCGGGCAGCGGGCCGCTGCAGGTGCGAGTGGGAATGACACCGCTGAACCAGACGGCGAAGGCAATGACGCCCGCGCCGCAGAGCAGACATAGGATCCAGAAGAGCCGCGATCGCTCACCGGTCATGGCGGTGTCTCCTGCCCCGCCAGCGTAGTGCGCAGCCGCACATATCGCGACGGCCTCACTTCACCTCCCAGAAGATGCCGGCCGCGCCGAGAAAACGATCGTCATGCCCGAACATGGGGAACGCCATGCCTTCGATCTGGCGCCTCACGCCATCGAGTGCGCGGATCCATGCCCGCGCATGAACCGGGCGGCGATGTTGGACGGCAACAAACAGCGGCTGCTCGTCGAGGGGCACGGTCGATCCATCTTCTTTGGTCGGTTGAAACAGGGCCGACCATTCGCCGCGCCGGATCTCCCCCGTCTCCTCGAAGCGCTGGCCAAGGATGGGCTCGGCGGCTTCGTTGAAGAAGACCAGCGCGCCGTTGGAGTCGACGATGATGAGCGGCAGGCTGAGGTGGATCAGAGACTGTGCCAGGCGGCCGAGGAAACGGGGCCGACGCGGATCAGTGGACGGCATCAACTCGATTGCGGTGCGCAGGAAACTCGCAGCCTCGTCATAAGCGTAGGCTGCTTCGGCACGCTCCACCGCCGCCAGGGCGTGGGCAACGCCGCGCTCGGCACCCGGCAACTCCGCGCTACGCTGATACTGATAAGCGACTTCGGCGGCGTGCTCGGCAATCCCACCCTGGACCGAGCCTGTCGCGCTGCCGTACAGGTGCTCCATCGCCTCGGCGATTTGCCGGTGCAGACGCACCTGCCGCGACGGGCTCAGCTCGGTGTACAGCGTGTGCCGGACAAGGGCATGCGTGAAATCATACGTGTCGGCCGCCTCCCCCGGGCGTAGCAGTTGTGTGGCCAGCGCCTGGTCCACTGCGTCGAGGGCCGCCGCTTCGTCCAACGCCGCAACCGTAGCAGCCACGTCAAGGCGGAAGCCACCGTTGAACCCTGACGCGGCTGTGAGCAACTGGTTCGCGTTGGCGGACAAGCGCGACAGCCGCCGAGTGATGACTTGGCGTACCCCTTCGGGAATGCCCAAGTCGGCAATCGAGCTGGCCCGACTCTGCCACTGCCCATCGGCACGGTAGAGCTTTCCCTCCTCGACGAGATGCATCAGCACCTCGCGCAGAAAGAATGGGTTACCATCCGTCTCGGCGCTGATCGCCTGCACGAGTGCCGGATTGACGTGCTGGTCCGCGAGCGTCTCCAACAACGTGCCGACGGCGGTGGTGTCGAGCCCCTTGAGCACAATGCAGTCGTACTCGACCTCGCGGCGCAGCGCGCCGAGCGCGTCGCTCAGCGGGTGTTGCCGGTCCACCTCTACGTGCCGGTAGGTACCCAGCACTAGGATGCGATGCCGGGGCGCGACACGGGCGACGTGACGGAGCATCGTGATCGTGCCCTTGTCCGCCCAGTGTAGATCGTCGAGCACAAGCAGGAGGGGTCGTTGCGCCGCGAGTGCAGTCAAGAACTGCGACACGGCATCAAGCAAGTGAAAGCGTTCCTCATCCGGCGGCAGCGCCGCTGGTTCCCCGATGTCAGCCAGGCGCTCGCGCAACGCTGGCACGAGGCGGGCAATCCGTGCCGCACCAAGGCCGAGATGCTGGTGCAATTCCGCAGGGTCGGCAGTGCGGCTGTAGTCTGCGATCGCCTCCGTAAACGGACCATACGGAGGTGCCCATTCGCCGTCGTAGCACCGTCCCCAGAGCACGAGTGTACCCGTCTGTGCGGCGAGGTCGGCGAACTCCTCTGCCGTTCGTGTCTTGCCGATGCCTGGCTCACCGACCAGCATCACCAGCGCGCCGCGGCCGGCACGCACCGCCTGCAGCTTTTGGTTCAGCTTGGCAATCTCCGCCGTGCGACCAACAAACGGGGCATGCGCCAGCATTGCTGTCGGGTCCGCCTCGTAGACGACCTCACAGGCCGGCAGCGGCGTCGCGATACCCTTTAGTTCCAACGCACCACAGTCACGAAATGCGAAGGCCTGACGGCCCGAAAGCAGATGCCCAACCACTGCACTACACAAGATCTGCCCACCATGCGCGCGCTCGCACAGGCGTTTGGCGACGACGACCGGCGTGCCGAAGTAATCGCTCTCGTCCTGCAAGGCCTCGCCGACGTTGAGCCCAACGCGAATCGCCAAGCGTTCGCCTGCTACTGGTCGCTGCGCGGCTAGCTGCATAGCGATGGCGCAGCGCACGGCATCCGCCGCCGATGGAAAGGCAACCATCAAGCCGTCGCCGAGCCATTTCACCTCGTGCCCGCCGTTGGCGGCCACGGCCTCCTTCAGCAGCTTATGATGCCCCGCGAAGATGCGCTGCGCGCGCTCATCGCCGGCGCGTTGCAGCAGCGCTGTGGAGTCGACGAGATCCGTGAAGAGCAGCGTCAGTGTCCCAGTGGCCATGCTGTCGAACTCAGTGCACCGGATCTTCCCGCCGGAGCCGCCCCCGTGTCAACCGGCCGGCGGGAATGGGCTGGCACGCGGTGGGGCTGATCGCACGACGTCGCGCGTGGCCTCCGAGAGCACGTCCGAGAGCCCCGTACTGTCTGAATTCAGACACTCACTTGGAGCCATCGCCGCCAACCCGGACGTAAAAACCGGCGGTGATCAGGCCTGCGGCGGCGCCACGATGGCGCATTGTCGAGCCCCTCTTGCATATGGCATCATGCGCCATATGCCGAAGGCGACGCGAATTCTCCACGAGAAGGTTCATACGGCCGAAGGCATCGTCGTCGAGTTCACGGTCTGGCAAGTGACGAGGTCGGCGCAGTACCCCGAAGGCTTCAAGTACTCCTTCTTCGCCGTCAGGAACGGCGTCGTCCTGGTCGGCTATGACAATCACCCGCCGAAGGGCCATCACCGGCACTTCGGCGGGATCGAGGAAACGTATGAGTTCGCCGGGCTCGACAAGCTCCGCGCGGACTTTAGCAGCGATCTCGCGAAGGCCCGTGCGGAGATCGCACAAGGAGATTGACCCCATGGCCCTGAAAACCATCCGCGTGAGGATCAAATCGGTCGACGACGCCCTCGACGACGCCATCGGCGTGATGCGAGCGATCCAGGCCAAGAAAAAAATGCGGAAGCAGAAAGGGGAGTACTTCGAGAGCCTCGAGGCCGTTCGCGCAGCGCTCACCGAAACACGACTCGCTCTCTTGCGCTTGATCCGCAAGCGAAAGCCCAAGTCCGTGGCCGAGCTGGCACGCATCGCAAAGCGCGACTTCAAGGCCGTCTACAGGGACGTGGAGGCGCTTCGAGATCTCGGCCTGATCCAGGTCGCAGACCGGAGGCGGGGGGCATCGAGTCCACTGCGCAGCACCACGACCGAGATCGTCCTGCGCATCGCGGTCTGACCCAGAGTTCGCCCGTCGGCGCGACCGGCACCTGCGGATTGCCTGGCTCGATCTCGAAGCGTAGTCGTATGGTGACGCAAGGAGGGGAAGATGCCAACTACCGATACCGGCGATCTGCCGAATGTCGCTGAGGTCCTGGGCCCGTTGCTGCAGCGCACTCCCTCAGAGCAGCAGCCGCTGCTGATTGCCATTGCCGAGCGCCGGGCGGCAGAACGCTATCGACGCTGGGCGCAGGAGGTCGCCACGGAGCCGCGCATGTCCCACCTTCGCGCCTGCGCGGACCGCGAAGAGGAGATCGCCGGCCGTGTGGAAGCTCTCTATCCCGACGCCGAGGCGATCCAGCACGCCATCCTGGCGAAGAATCCCGACCTCGAAGAGATCAATCGCACGCTCTTCGCCGGTCGCTCACTGGCGCAACAGTTCACGATTCAAGCCCAAGGGGAGCGCCTCGGCGCAGCCACTTGGAGAGCGTTCGCTCAGCAGGAGCAAAGCGCAGCCCGCGGCGCGGTTTTCTTGGCATGCGCCGAGCTCGAGGAACAAAGCGCCATCGTTCTCGAAGATATCCTCGCTGCCACCGGGAACTGAATTGCTCTTAAGGAGGCGGGCATCCTCCGGGACGCAGCGTGACCCGCTATGGCTCGTGTATCCGGCGCGCACCCGAAGTAGCTCTGCCGGCCTCGTAACGCTGCCGCGCCGCCTCGAGGAGTTCGATCACCTCTTCGTCGGTGGTCTGGGTGAAGTTCGCATAGAATTGTCCGACTGCATGGAAGAACTCGGGTGTGCTCAGGCAGACGATGGTGTCGGCCTCGGACTGCAGCGCCGCAATGGTCTCCGGCGGCGCCACGGGTACCGCCAGCACGAGGCGACGCGGGCCGGCGCGGCGTACACCGCGCAGCGCGGCGCGCACCGATCCGCCGGTGGCAATGCCGTCGTCGACGACAATCACCGTGTGGCCCTTGATGGACGCGGGAGGCTGCCCGCCGCGGTAGCGTTCCTGCCGCCGGCGGATCTCTTGTAGCTCCGCCGCGACCTCACGCTGCAGATAGGCGTCGGAAACATGCAAGAGGCTCATCACGTCCTCGTTGAGCACGCTCTGCGGATGGTCACCGTCCACGACCGCGCCGATGCCTAGTTCCGGCTGTCCGGGCGCGCCGAGCTTGCGCACAACAATGACGTCGAGCGGTGCATCGAGCTCCGCCGCGACCTCGTACGCCACCGGGACACCGCCGCGCGGCAGCGCCAGCACCAGCGGCTGCTCGCTTTTGTATCCGAGCAGCCGCGCCGCCAGCCTCTTCCCTGCTTCTGTCCGGTTCTTGAACATCAAGCGCACATTATCCTCGCCGCGTCAGCCGCGCCGAGGTGGTGGCTAAACCACTCAATGGCAAGGTGCGTCACCTGCTCGAGCGTGCCGGGTTCTTCGAACAAGTGCGAGGCCCCGGGGATGATGCGTAGGGCCTTCTCGCAGCGCAGCTGCGCGTACGCCTCCTCGTTGAACTGAATCACCGGTCCATCATCCCCACCCACGATGAGCAACGTGGGCGCGGTCACTCTCGCCAACACCGCAGCAGCCATGTCCGGGCGGCCGCCACGCGAGACGACAGCGCGCACACCGGGATCAGCCGCCGCGGCAATGAGAGCGGCGGCCGCGCCGGTGCTGGCGCCGAAGTAGCCGAGACGCAAGTCCCGTGTGCTGGGCTGCTGGCGGACCCAGACCGTGGCGTCGTGTAGACGGCGCGCCAGGAACTTCACGTCGAACACGTTTGCACGGTTCGCCGCCTCGTCTTGCGTCAGCAAATCGAACAACAATGTCGCGATGCCCGCCTCACGCATTGCGCGGGCCACATAGGCGTTGCGGGGACTGAGTCGACTACTGCCGCTGCCGTGCGCAAAGAGAACAATGCTCTCGGCGCGGGGTGGTACACCCACCGTTCCGTCCAACTCGATCTGCACGCTGCTCATCGCGACCATTTCAGCCTCGTCGAGCTTGCAGCGGAGTGGCCTCCCTCAGGGGGCGCCGCGTTCGCGTCGCTGCGCGCAGCTCACGCACGTGGTAGCCGTCGGCATGGCCTCGAGACGCGCGGGGGGAATTGGATTTCCGCACGCCGCGCAACGGCCATAGTCGCCGGCCGCAATGCGGCCCAACGCCGCATCGATGGCTTCGATCTCCCCCCTGC
>Ga0335082_10010043_pt1 | contig 10277 bp, 6 predicted proteins | sample Lox_Sample_41_FD_206718 | JGI IMG/M metagenome (GOLD analysis project Ga0335082, IMG submission 206718) | Soil microbial communities from Loxahatchee National Wildlife Refuge, Florida, United States - Lox_Sample_4.1 | ecosystem: Environmental > Terrestrial > Soil > Wetlands | place: USA: Florida...
TATGTCGTCGCGCGCACTGCTCCCGCGCGCTTCATTGCCGCATCGAATACCGCGTCGGGCTGCGGCGCATCCGGCTCGACGCTGCCCCGCTCACCCGACCGGCCCGCGCGCAACACGACGACCGGCTTGGTGCGCGCCGCCGCCCGCAATGCCGAGACGAACCCGCGTGCATCGCGCACGGTCTCGACGTAGAGCAGGATGCCGTCGGTTCCGGGATCGCGCAGCAGCGCATCGAGCAACTCGCCGAAGCCGACGTCGTACGCGCCGCCAAGCGCGACCACCGTGGAAAAGCCGATGCCGAGCGGCGTGGCGAAGTTGAGCATCGCCGTGCAGACCGCGCCGGACTGCGCGATCAGCGCAAGCCGTCCCGGGCGGGCGATCGCGGCGCCCATCGTTGCATTGAGCCCGACGTCGGTACGGATCACGCCGAAGGCATGCGGGCCCAGGAGCCGGATGCGCCGTTTTCTCGCCGTCGCGATCAGGTCGCGTTCCCAGCGTCGCGCGTCGCCTTCATCGACGGGGGGCGCCGAAAACAGAACGGCCGCCTTGACGCCCGCGCGCGCGCCGTCGTCGAGAACTCCTGGCACGGCAGCGCACGGCACGGCGATCAGCGCGAGGTCGACCGGCTTTCCGATGGAATGCAACGACGCGTGGCAGCGCTTGCCCAGCACGCGGCGATGGTGCGGATTGACGAAATGGAGGTCGCCCTTGAAGTCGCCGTCCAGCAGATTTTCGAACACAACGCGGCCCGTGGAGCCGGGCCTGCCGGTCGCGCCCACCAATGCGACGGAGGCCGGCATCAGCAGCGGATGCAGGTAGTGGTGCAGGCTGATCATGGAATTGCGCAGCGCCGAGGATACGGCATGCGGGCGGGGGCGGGGGGCATCCTTTCGGTTGCGTTTCCCCCTTCCGCTTCAGCGCTCGCGGGCACGCGCGCATCCAGCGTGCCGCCTTCCGACGCTGTTGCCGGTGGTGATTGTAGCAGCCCGGCGCAGCGACGGCCTTTCCCGTGCGCGCTTCGCACGATGGAGCACGAGGAACGAGCGGCGGGTCGGCTATACTCGTTTGCATCCGTGCTCGGCAGTCGACGCACGACTGCCAACATCGGCGCATATCAAACGCAAGATCGCGGGCCCGTAGCTCAGACGGTTAGAGCAGAGGACTCATAATCCTTTGGTCGCTGGTTCGAATCCAGCCGGGCCCACCCAGTTTTTCAAAGGATTGGTGCGACGTTGCTGCGTCTACTGTTCCTCTGAGGTAGCCGGATCGTAACCGCTGAGCAGATGGGTGATGGTCTGCACGTTGCCGCACTTGCCCGGATCCGTCGTTGGCGGCGTTAGTAGACGGTGGTGATGGTCTGGTTGTCGGGATCGATCGCCGTGAGCACGTGGCCGTAGCTGTCGCAGGCGTGCTGACATACGCGCGGCGTGGCGGTGAGCATCGCGGCGAAGTCCTACTGCCTCGTCGCATCGCCGGTTGGGCTCCGCCGCCGCCGCCGGCAGCCTCCAGATCGCGTGCCACTGCGTCGACACCTTGCGCACTTCGTCGCGGCAGACGAGATACCTTCGGCCCGCGCCGTCTCCAGGTTCCGCCTCAGGTCGCAGACGTAGCACACCTTCTTGCTGTTGAAGTCGGTGTTGGACGTTACACTCGGATTCGCGTCAAGCGTCGAGGCACTCCTCGTGCGACCGCAGCGATCACAGGTCCGAGATACGGGCTGCGCATCCCCGCAACCGGGTGACTACACCGTGTTACAGCTTGTAACTTCCCCAACGACGCCCCCGATTGGGTGATAATTTTCAGTTGCCTGCGGCCGCGGCCGCGGCCGCAGGCCCAGGTGAGCGGGATTACCCTGCGATCGCCGACAGAGCCGGTCGCGCCGCTTGACCTCTATACCTGAGAAGGACCCCGACAAGGCGCGCAAGCAAAGCCCTGTCGGGTGGTCGGAGCGATGTCGACACAAAGGAAGTTGTTCTCGGGCATTTTCGTCCTGGCGGTGTTGGCCACGTTGGCGTTCGTTCTCTTTCAGGCCAACCGCGGGTCGCGCGCCGATCCGCAGAAGAGCGTTGCTGCGGTGCCGGTGACGACCGCGCCGGTAATGCTCAAGACGGTGCCGGTACGGCTGTACGCCATCGGCAACGTGGAGCCGTATACGACCGTCTCGCTCAAGGCCCGCGTGGACGGTCAGATCGTGTCGGTCCACTTCAAAGAGGGTGACGAAGTCCGCCAGGGGGCGATCTTGTTCGAGATCGACCCACGGCCGTTCGCGGCGAGCCTGCGGCAGGCGCAGGCGAATCTCGCCAAGGACAAGGCCCTCCTCGATCGGGCCAACGAGCAGGAGATGCGCTACAAGGATCTGCTCGCGAAGAAGTTCATCTCGCCCGACGCCTACGAGCAGGTGCGCACGAATGCAGAGACCGCCGCGGCGACGGTCGGCGCTGACCAGGCTGCCATTGAAAGCGTGAAGCTGTCGCTTGAGTACTGCACGATCCGAGCGCCCGTCACCGGTTACGCCGGCCGCATCCAGATCCAGCAGGGCAACCTGGTGAAGGCCAACGATACCAACCCGCTCGTCACGATCAATCAGGTAGTGCCGATCTACGCTTCATTCTCGGTCCCCGAGCAGAGTCTCGCCGACATCCGCAGATACCAGGCGGACGGCGAACTGAAGGTCGAAGCGCACGTCGCCGACACGCGCCACCCGCCGGTCGCGGGCAAGCTGTCGTTCATCGACAACTCGGCAGACACCACCACCGGCACGATCAAGCTCAAGGCCGAGTTTTCGAATACCGATAAGGCGCTTTGGCCGGGTCAGTTCGTCAACGTCGTGCTCACGCTCTACGAACAGAAGGACGCCGTGGTCGCGCCCTCGGCCGCCGTGCAGAACGGCCCCAACGGGCAGTACGTCTTCGTCGTCAACTCCGATCAAACCGTTACGCTGCGCGACATCAAGATCCAGCGTGCCGACGGGGAAGACACGATCATCGCCAGCGGTCTCAAGCCGGGCGAGCAGGTCGTCACCGTCGGCCAGCTTCGCCTCGCGCCGGGCATCCGGGTGAACCCCGCCAAGGCTGCGTCGTGAACATCGCCGCGCTGTTCGTCCGCCGGCCGGTGATGACGATGCTGGTCATGATCGGCATCCTGATCTTCGGCCTGATCGGCTATCGGCTCCTGCCGGTCAACGCGCTGCCCAACGTCGACTTCCCGACGATCCAGGTCACGGCGAGCTTGCCGGGCGCCAGCCCGGACACGATGGCCTCGTCGGTCGCGACCCCGCTCGAGAAGCAGTTCTCGACCATCGCCGGCATCGACTCGATGACCTCGACGTCGACCAGCGGCAACACGTCGATCGCCCTGCAGTTCGCGCTCGACCGCAACATCGACGCCGCGGCGCAGGACGTGCAGTCGGCGATCGCCGCCGCTGCCCGGTCGCTTCCGTCGGGAATGCCTACGCCGCCGATCCTGCGCAAGGTGAACCCCGCGGACTTCTCCATTCTGCTGCTCGCCCTCACCTCGGAGACGCAACCGCTGTCGGTCGTCGACGATTACGGCGAGAACAACCTGGCGCAGCGGATCTCGACGATCAGCGGGGTGGCGCAGGTACAAGTGTTCGGCTCCCAGCAGTACGCGGTGCGCGTGCAGCTCGACCCCAATGCCCTCGCCAGCCGCGGTATTGCGCTCACCGACGTCGAGCAGGCTATCGGAAATGCCAACGTGAACCTGCCTACGGGCACGCTGTACGGCCGCGAGCGCGCCACTTCGGTGATGGCCACGGGCCAGCTCAACAACGCATCGGCGTTTGCGCCGATGATCGTCGCTTACCGCAATGGCGCGCCGGTGCGGCTCGACCAGCTCGGCCGCGTGTTCGACAGCGTGCAGAACGACAAGATCGCAGCCTGGTACAACGGCACGCGCGGCGTGGTCCTCGGCGTTCAGCGGCAGCCGGGCACGAACACGATCGACGTCGTCGACGGGATCAAGAAGGTCCTGCCCACGTTCCAAGCGCAATTGCCGCCATCGATCAGGCTGTCGGTCCTCTATGACCGGTCGCAGTCAATCCGCGAGTCGGTGCGCGACGTGCAGATGTCGCTCCTGCTGGCGCTGGCGCTGGTCGTAGGCGTCATCTTCGTGTTCCTGCGCAGCGTGCGTGCGACGTTGATCCCGAGCCTCGCCCTGCCGATGTCGATCATCGGCACCTTCGCCTTGATGTACGCGTTCGGCTTCAACCTCGACAATCTGTCGCTGATGGCGCTCACGTTGTGCGTCGGCTTCGTCGTTGACGACGCCATCGTGATGCTGGAGAACATCACGCGGCACATGGAAATGGGCAAGCCGCGAATGCAGGCGACGCTCGACGGCTCCAAGGAGATCGGCTTCACCATCGTCTCGATGACGCTGTCGCTGGCCGCGGTGTTCATCCCGGTGCTATTCATGGGCGGCATCCTCGGCCGCCTGCTGCATGAGTTCGCGGTGACGATCATCGTCGCGGTGTTGCTCTCGGGGTTCGTATCGCTCACCCTGACACCGCTGCTTTGCAGCCGGATGCTGGTCATCGAGCGGGACGAGGACCACGGGCGCGTCTACGCGCTCGCCGGGCGAATGTTCGACCGTTTGCTCGCCGGGTACCGGGCGAGCCTCGCTTTCGCGCTCGCCCGGCGTCGGCTCACGATGCTTGCGTTCGCTGCGCTCTTCGTTGCAACCGGGTTCCTGTTCACCTACATGCCCAAGGGCTTTCTTCCGAGCGATGACGTAGGTCAGCTGTTCGTGTTCACGGAAGCGGCGCAGGACATCTCGTTCGACGCGATGTCCAACCTGCAGAGCCAGGTCGGCGAGATCGCGCGCCGCAACCCGCACATCGAGAGCGTCATGTCGTTCGTGGGCGCGGGCGGTTCAGGCGGGTCGCTCAACAGCGGCCGCCTGTTCGTCACGCTGAAGCCGCGCGGCGAACGCCCGTCCGCCGACGTCGTAGTGCAGGAGCTGCGGCCGGCGATCACCAGCGTGCCTGGCATCAAGGCGTTCGTCCAGAACGTGCCCGCGATCCGGCTCGGCCAGCTTACTAAGAGCCTCTATCAGTACACGCTGCAGGCTTCGGATGCGACTGAACTCTACGAGTGGGCACCCAGAGTCGAGGAGAAGCTGCGCGCGCTGCCCGAGCTCGTCGACGTGACAACCGACCTCCAGATCACCCAGCCGCAAATCACTGTCGAGATCGATCGCAACCGCGCCTCGGCGCTGGGCGTGTCCGCGCAGGAAATCGAGAGCGCACTCTATGATGCGTACGGCTCGCGTCAGGTTTCGACGATCTACGCTCCCACCAACCAGTACTGGGTGGTCATGGAGCTCCTCCCGCGCTTCCAGACCGATCCCTCGGCGCTATCGATGCTATACGTGCGCTCGAATACCGGTGCGCTCGTCCCCCTCAATTCCGTGGCGACGCTCAAGCCGACGATCGGCCCGCTGGCGATTACGCATCTCGGGCAACTCCCGTCGGTGACGATCTCCTTCGATCTGAAATCCGGCGTTGCGTTGTCGCAGGCGATCGAGGAGATCCAGGCGACCACCACGGCGATGCGGCTACCGCCGACGATCAACGGCACGTTTCAGGGCAACGCGCAGGCGTTCCGCTCGTCGCTCGCCGGCATGGGCATCCTGCTCGCGCTGGCCATCTTCGTCATCTACCTCGTGCTCGGGATCCTGTACGAAAGCTTCATTCACCCGGTCACGATCCTCTCGGGATTGCCGACCGCCGCCTTCGGCGCATTGCTGACGCTGTGGCTTTTCCACATCGATCTCAACATGTACGCGTTCGTCGGCATGATCATGCTGGTCGGCATCGTCAAGAAAAACGCGATCATGATGATCGACTTCGCTATCGAGGCGCAGCGTAAGGAAAACAAGTTGCCGGAGGAGGCGATCTTTCAGGCGTGCGTGACGCGCTTCCGCCCGATCATGATGACGACGATGGCCGCGTTGATGGGCAGCCTCCCGATCGCGCTCGGGCTCGGGGCCGGTGGCGAGGCGCGTCGCCCGCTTGGTTTGGCGGTGGTCGGCGGTCTCATAGTCTCGCAAGCGCTGACGCTCTACATCACACCAGTGATTTACGTTCACTTCGAGCGGTTCCAGCAGTGGCTCGCCGCCCGACGCCAGGTCGCGCCGGCACCGGCGGCCGGCGACTGACCGCAGCGAGTTCCGGTCGTCGCGAAGCGCCAGCAGGCTCCGGCAGGTCGGACTCGATGAATGGGGGCCCGTATTGGCGCCCCCATCCTTCCTCCTCCTCCACCCAATGGCGCGTTTGCGTTAGCTTAGGCAGGCCAGCAATTCGGATCTTGAACGAAGTTGCGCTGGAATCGGCAGTCTTCGTTACGCGCGGACAGGGTACGAAGTGATCGAGCGCACATCAAGGCCCAGCTAGACTCGTTGACAGTGCTCAGTCACAAATCGTAGCACGGCCTAGGTGAAGAACAGCAGCGTCAACAGCATGAAAACTGGCAGAAGAATGGCCGCGGACCACGCCAGGTAGCCGAGGAAGCTCGGCATCTTCACGCCACGCGCCTCGGCGATTGACTTGATCATGAAGTTGGGCGCGTTGCCAATATAGGTCATCGCCCCCATGAACACCGCGCCGGCGGAAATGGCAGTGAGTGTAGTTGCGAGGGGTCCCATCAGTACCGCTGGATCGCCACCGGCGAGGTTGAAGAACACGAGATAGGTAGGAGCATTGTCGAGAACACTGGACAGTGCACCGGTCAGCCAGAAATAGAGGACATCGTTCGGAGCGCCGGACGCATCCGAAACCAATGCGACGAGGGGCGCCATCACCCCGGCGTTCCCTGCCCGGAGGATCGCAATGGCCGGGATAATGGTGAGGAAGATCGCTGCGAATAGCTTCGCCACTTCGATCATCGGCCCCCATTCGAAATGGTGAGCTCGACGCACGCCCTGTGGGGTGAGACGCCAGGAGCCCCATGCGATAGCCAGCAATGCAAGATCGCGCAGCACGTCCTGCAACTCGAGCGTGGTGCCGTAGATCGTGATTTCGAGGTCGGGTTTCCATAGACCCGAGATCAGCACGGCGCCAAGGATCCCGGCGAGCAGCACGAAGTTCAGCTTGCCTTGCAAGGACAGCGGCGAGTCGGGGGTCGGATCGAGGCGTGCCGGCTCGTCCTCGCCAGCCCGCGCGAAATACCAGCGGTCGATGGCGTAGAAGAGCGTCAACAACACCAGCGCCGCCGTGAGCGTGGGCCAGTACATGGTCTTCGTCGTCCAGAAGAAGTCGACGCCCTTCAGGAACCCGAGGAACAACGGCGGGTCGCCCAGTGGCGTCAGGGCTCCTCCCACGTTCGCCACCAGAAAGATGAAGAAAACGACGACGTGTGCCTGGTGCCGGCGGTTGTCGTTCGCGCGCAGCAGTGGCCGGATCAGCAGCATTGCGGCACCGGTCGTGCCCATCACGCTCGCAAGGACGGTACCGAGCGCCAGCAATCCAGTGTTGAGTGCCGGCGTAGCGTGCAGGTTGCCGCGGACGTGAATGCCGCCGGCGACGGTGAACAACGCCAGCAGCAGGATCATGAACGGCAGATACTCGAGCAAGAGCGTGTGTACGACTTCGTGCAACGCCAGATCGATACCGAATTGCGCGGTGAACGGGATCAGGAAGGCGAGCGCCCAGAAGGCGGAGGCCTTGCCGAAATGGTGGTGCCAGAAATTCGGCGCCGTGAGTGGGACCAGGGCTATCGAGAGCAGGATGCCCAGAAAGGGAACTATCCACACCGGCGACAACGTTGCGCCGGGCAGTGGAGACAAACTATCGGCGGCAGCCGCAACCGGCGCTACGAGCGCAAGTGTGGTTGCGACGACGCCGGTGCGCCACCGCATCGCCATCATCCGCCGGGGCTAGGAAACGACGGTGACGGCTGGAGCCGCTGCGACCCATCGTGGCGCAGCAGCCGGCAGCACTACCCGGTCCACATCGGTCCGGTGCAGCGCCGCTTCGATCTCCGCTCGCGCCTCGCCGACCACGATATGGCCGTGATAAGGAACGTTCGCTGCCTGCAACAACGGCCCAAGTCTCGCGATCCAGCACGTCGCGGCGGCGCGCGCCACTTCTTCTGCGGTGCGAGGCGACACGAAACGACGCATGTTGCTCAGGTTCGGTGGTTCAGCGACCGCCAGCAGCTCGACTTCGATCGCATTTGTGGGAAGCTCCACCAGCAACTGTCTCAACGCATGTTCGGCGCTGTCGGGATCTGTGAACGGAACGAGCACCTTGGTCATCGAGCACCTCCGCATTTGCCAGCGGGGCACACGAAACGTCTATACGGCGGTCCCCGCTCAATGCAGCATAGAGATGAAGCGGATGCCCGAAAATCCGGGGAAACGCGTGCGGCGATCCCGTACGGGATACCCGTACGGCTCTATGAACCGTCGCGCCCGGAGGTGAGGTCCACCCCGAGCGCAATGCGGATCAGATCGGGCAACGGATCGACCTGCAGCTTGTCCATGACACGCGCCTTATGGACCTCGACGGTGCGCGGACTGATGCTGAGCTGGGCGGCAATCTCGCGATTGTGGCGGCCGTGGACCACGAGCTCCAGAACTTCGCGCTCGCGCGGCGTGAGCCGGGCAAGTCTGGCTTGCAATGCCGTCTGCTGGTCGGCGCGATTGCGCGTTTCGCGATCGTGGGCAAGCGCTGCGTCGAGGGTTGTGCGCAGCAGGGCATCGTCGATTGGCTTTTCGAGAAAATCGAAGGCGCCGGCCTTGAGCGCGGCGCGCGCGGTAGCGACATCGCCGTGCGCCGTCAGCATGATGATCGGCACCTTGATCTCGCGTGCTGCAAGTTCAGCCTGTACTTCGAGACCGTCCATGTCCGGTATGCGCAGATCGAGCAGGATGCAGCCGTGCGCGCTCCGATCAATGGCTGACAGGAAGTCTCTGCTGCGCGCAAAGCTGCGGGTTACATAACCACGCAGCCCAAGCAGCAACTCCAGCGAATCACGCACGGCGTCATCGTCATCGAGGATGAAGATGACAGGGCCTTGGGCGGCGCTGCTCATGGCGTCGCGCCCGACGTGGGCAAGGTGAAGCAGAACATGCTTCCTCGGTCGATGACTTGCAGCCACAAGCGACCGCCGCGGGCCTCGACGATTGAGCGGCTGATGGCGAGTCCCAAGCCCATCCCCTCCGGTTTGCTCGTGGCAAACGGCTGGAAAAGCTGAGCCGCAATCTGGTCTGGAATTCCCAGTCCGCTGTCGGCAACGCTGATGCGCACGAAATTCGGGCCGTCGACAGCGGCGGAAAGCACAATTTCGCGCCGTCCTTCGGCGATCGACTTCATAGCATCAATGGCATTCGAGATGAGATTATGCAACACGGTTTCCACCTGAATCCGGTCCACCAGCACCGCCGGAAGCGACGCCGGGCAGTCGAGCCGCCAGGCCACGTGGTGTCGGTCGAACCGTGAATGGGCTGTGTCGAGCGCGTTTTGCAACAGTTCGCGCACACCCACCGCCGCGATACGACCGGATCCGGTGCGAAAGAAGTCACGAAGCTGTCGCACGACGTTGCCGGCGCGGGTTACTTCGACGACGACTTTGTCCATGGTGTCCTTGAGCGCATTGGTCCCCTCTTGCTGCCCGCCAATCATCACCTGGCACGCGCGCACGTAGCTGCCGATCGCGGACAGCGGCTGGTTGAGCTCGTGAGCAAGCGCGGAAGCCATTTCGCTGGCGCCCGCCAGACGCAGGCTACGGTCGAGTTCGAATTGTTTGTCGCGAAGCTGTAGCGCGATCTCTCGACGTTCCGACACCGTAAGACCAAGCAACAGGCCCGTGACTGCAACCGCGAGCAGCAGGAACTGGAATTCGACGACCGCGCCGGCACCGTAATTGCCGAGCCGCACCGCGACGATCAGCCCGATCTGGATGACGACCGTCGCAATGGTTGTGCCTTCGATGCCATTGCGCATTGCAATCCACATCACCGGCAGGAACAGGATGTAGAAGAGCTTGAACTCCTCGACCCAACCCGAGCCGAACACCACCCAGAGCGCCGCGAGCACGAGGCACAGCTGCATCATTGCCTCCAGCAGCGGCACCCTGAGGCGCGGGACACCGGCGCGGGTGAATACGAGCAGTAACGGTGTCGTCACCACGATGCCGATGAGATCGCCAATCCAGTATTGCGCGACAGCTCTGGCAAACGACACGGCCGGCAGGACCGCAGCGAGCGTTAATACGCCAACGAAGCTGACGGCGAGCAGTCCCGTGATGACAGCCGTC
>Ga0335082_10010044_pt1 | contig 10276 bp, 6 predicted proteins | sample Lox_Sample_41_FD_206718 | JGI IMG/M metagenome (GOLD analysis project Ga0335082, IMG submission 206718) | Soil microbial communities from Loxahatchee National Wildlife Refuge, Florida, United States - Lox_Sample_4.1 | ecosystem: Environmental > Terrestrial > Soil > Wetlands | place: USA: Florida...
CAGGATCTTGTGATCGCGGCCGTGGCTGTGGCGGTCGCCTTTCACGGCGTCTCGGTTGCCCTGCGAGAGCGCTCGGCCCTTCTGATCGCCGATCTTGTTGCTGTCGTCGTCGCCGGCTTGGTGGGTGTCCTCCTGGTCGGGCGTCTCGCTGTCGCCCTGTCGCAGTGGTCCTTGTCCCGTGCCGTCAACGCATTCCCGCTCGAGGTTGCTGCCGTACTTGGCGTCGGGGGGCTCGCCGCCACTCTTCGCGGGCGGACCGACATTCGGGCGGCGCACCGGGCCCTGTCCACAACTCTCTGGATCGGCCTCGGTCTCGGCGCCTCGGTGCTCAGCGGCTACACGTCGTGGGTGCTCTCAGCCACGCCGCACGACCTCACGACAGTCGATTCGGCACTCCCGGCGCGTCTGGGGAGCTGGTGCGTCGTTCAAGGCGATGCCCGGGGTGGTGCGCCGGTCTTTCTCTTCGACCCCTTTTCCAATGGTCACCAGCGAATCGGAGACAGCTGGCGTTGGCCGACGCTGTCGCCGGACGGCACGCACGCGCTCTGGTCCGAGTCCTCCAACCTTGGCGGTCCCTTCGAGCTCGTCACATGGAACCTCAGCGATCCGGTCGCCCGACCCGTTCGAACGAAGCTTTTGTTCGCCAGCAGTCCTCAGACCTTCCTTTCGGCGCACGGCGAACGCATCGCAACCATCGACGAGCACCTCCTCTCGGTCTACGACGCGGCGTCCCAGGCCCTGGTGGCTTCGGCTCGACTCGCCACGGATCACGCTTACTACCGAGGCTTCTTCCCCGATGCCGGGCACTTCCGTCTCTACCGCGTCAAAGCGCCCGAGACCGGTGGCATCGAGATCCTGGAGCTCGACACTGCACGGAAGACGCTGGCGGTCGCCGGTGAGATGGCGGGAGCGGAACACCTGGCCTTCACCGCGAGCAGCAACGGCGACCGGATTCTCCTGCGCGAGAAGGGTCGCCTGACTCTCCGGGACGGGTCATCGGGGGCTCTCAAAGCGTCTCTCGCCGAGCGCGGACCGACCACGAGCCCGCAGGGCTTCTTCCTGTCGGACGGACGCATCGCAGTCTCTATCGTCGAAAGCGCCGCCGTTCGCCTCGAAGTCTTTGGACCGAATGGCCGTCCCGAAAAGACGATTCCAATCCCCGCCCGCGACCGCATTTCCCTGGGTGGCGAAGTGTCGCCGGGAAGACTCGTCGTGGCCGCCGGCGGAAATGCCAGGGTTCGGGAGAGCCGCACGATCTTCCTCGCCGATCTCTCGTCCGGAGAGGTTGTGAAGGTCGCTGAGGGACTCTTCCCGGTTTGCACGTTCATGGCCCTCCAGTCGGATCCCAATTCCCTGCCTGCTCCCGGCAGCGAGGCGACGAAGCTTTTCTATGGGCCGGGGCGCTCGCTCATCCATTTCGATCCTCTGACCGGCGAGCGGCGCGTGCTGCTGGGACCCGGTTCGAAGCCCTGAAGCCCTCTGCTATCGTCCCGCGTAATGACCGGGTTCTTCCGGCGGGACGGAGAGCTGACCTGCGACGGGGTGTCGCTTTTGGAGATCGCGCGCGTGGCAGGGACGCCCGTCTACGTGTACAGCCGGCGGCTGATCGAGGAGAACTACCGGCGCTTCGACGCGGCGTTCTCCTCCGTGAAGCATCTGGTCTGCTACGCCACGAAAGCCAATGCGAACCTCTCCATCCTGCGGGCCTTAGCCGGCGCCGGCGCGGGCGCCGACGTCGTGTCGGGCGGAGAGCTCAAGGCTGCGCTCGAAGCGGGCTTCCCGGCCGACCGCATCGTCTTTTCGGGAGTTGGCAAGACCGAAGCCGAGATCGCTGCGGGCGTCGAGGCGAAGATCCTGGCCTTCAACGTCGAGTCCGAGAGGGAGCTTACGAAGATCTCGGCGGCCGCGGAGGCCGCCGGGAAGGCCGCCAGGGTGGCGCTGCGCGTCAACCCGGACATTGACGCGAAGACCCATCCCCACATCTCCACGGGTCTCGCGCACAACAAGTTCGGCATCGACATCGCGCGGGCCGGCGCCGTCTACGAGAAGGCCCGGAGTCTGCCCGGGCTTTCCGTCACCGGAGTCCAGGCCCACATCGGCAGCCAGATCCTCGACGCCTCGGTGCTGGCCGAAACGGCGCGCTCCTTAGCGCGCCTCTCGCGGGATCTCCTCGATCGCGGCTTCGCTCTCAAGACGCTCGACGTGGGCGGCGGCATCGGCATCGCGGCCGCCGGCGAGGCGGCCCTCTCGCCCGAGGAGTACGCCAAGGCCGTTCTTGCCGAGGTGACCGGTCTGCCTCTGACGATCCTGACCGAGCCCGGACGGGCGATCGTGGGGCCGGCCGGCGCCCTCGTGACCCGAGTGCTCGACATCAAGGAAAGCGGTACGAAGACGTTCGTCGTGACGGACGCCGGCATGAACGACTTGATCCGCCCGGCTCTCTACGCGGCCGAGCATCCGATCGAGCCGGTTCTCCCCCGGGCAACGACAGGCATCGCGGATGTGGTCGGGCCGGTGTGCGAATCGAGCGATTTTTTCGCACGTGACAGAAAAATGGATTTGCCTCGGGAAGACGACCTTCTCGCGATTCGAGACGCGGGCGCGTACGGCTTCGCGATGTCCTCGAACTACAACTTCCGGCCGCGCGCGGCGGAGGTACTCGTCGAGGCAAGCGGCTTCCGCCTGGTTCGCCGCCGCGAGAGCTGGGAAGACCTCACGGCGCACGAACGCCCGTGAAGGAACCTCTTTGACTTTTTTCAAAGATATGTAAAATCCGGCCGAAGTGTTCCCAACCCGGCAAATCGAGATCCGGTTTTCAACGATTCAACGTCTCTGACGCGCCAGGCGCGCACCTGGAAGGAGGGGGAATGCGTACTCGTGTCCTGATCGCAGCGCTGTGCTGTTGTGTCCTGCTCGCTCCGGTCGCACTTGCCCAGACCACCGGCGATATGGGGGGGGTCGTCCGCGACAAAGACGGCTCTCCGCTGCCCGGAGCCACCGTCACGATCACAGGTCCCGGGGCGCCGAAAGGCCGGTCGGCCACGACGCTCTCCGACGGCGCCTTCCGCTTCGACGGCTTGACCCCCGGCACCTATCACCTGAAGGCCGAGCTCTCCGGCATGGGCGTGTTCGAGCAGGACGTGGTCATCGCGCTGCAGCGAACCACCGACGTCCGTCCGGTGCTCGCGGCGACCGCGACGGCGGCGGTCACCGTCACGGCGGCCGTACCTCTCGTGGACACCAAGGCCACCACGGTCGCGGCGGTGACGACGACCGAGCAGATCGAGAAGCTCCCTCTGGGGCGCACGTTCACCTCGACCTTCCAGCTGGCCCCGGGGGTCGCGGACTCCGGCGTCGCGATCACGGCGACCAACGTCGGCGTCAACGCCGGGGGCGGGCGCCAGGACAACCAGTACTTCTACGACGGTGTCAACGTCACCAACCCGTTCTTCGCCGACGCGTACCAGGACTTCGCGGGCCTCGACCTCCAGGAGGTCAACATCACGCGCGCCGGCGTCTCGGCGGAGTTCGGCCGCAGCGGCGGCTTCGTCGTCAACGGCGTCACGAAGTCCGGCACCAACACGTTCCACGGCGAGGCCCGGGTCGAGTACCAGCCCAAGGGACTGCAAGCCACGAGCAACGACCCGAACGTCAAATCGGATACGGACCGCTGGCGGCCGGGCGGCAACATCGGGGGGCCGATCGTCCCCGACACGCTCTTCTTCTTCGGCTCGGCCAACTTCCTGCGGCAGAGCCAGAAAGACCGCACCAACAACCTGTATCCGGCGGTCGGCACGATTCCCGACTACGACCTGAACATCGACGAGTATTTCGGCAAGCTGACCGCGACGCCGATGTCGAGCCTCCTGATCGACGGGTCCTTCCGGTACCAGGGCAACAATCAGACCAACCTGGGCATCGGCTCGAACACGGCGCCGACGGCCGCCTACTCGGCCAAGGACTTGAACCGAATCTACGTCGCCTCCGCCTTCTGGACCGTCAACCAGAACATGTCGGTCGAGGCGAAGTTCAACCGCAACGAGCTGAACGACTCGCTGAACCCGAACGTATCCCTGGGACTCATGCCCACGCCCTTCGACATCTCCAATCCCGGCAACATGGGCCTCTTCACGACGGGCACTGGAACGGTCAACGGCGTGACGACGACGTACATCTTCCCGCCGGCCACCTCGACCGGCCAGAACATCGGCGCCGTCAACTACCAGAAGAACAACGACAGCTTCTTCCGAAACGAGTACCGCCTCCAGACCTCGTACCTGGCGAGCTTCCTCGGCTCATCGCACGAGTTCAAGGCGGGCTTCTCCTACAGCGACAACCGGGAAGAGCTCACGCGCCTGGCCAACGGCTGGGGCGCGATCACGGTGACGACGAGCAGCAACTGCGGCCCGGTTGACCAGCGGCCCTGCTACCGCGCGCGCCTGAACCCCGAGCAGCCCACGCAGATCTCCCGCGGCCACACGTGGGGCGTCTTCCTCCAGGACCAGGCCACCTGGAAGAACGTGACGTTGAACGTCGGGGCGTTGATCAACCGCGACACCTACATCCCCAACGACAACGGCCAGTTCACGTTCCTGCAGGGCAGCGCGATCACGACCCCCAACTCCCAGATCAAGCCCTGCAGCGATCCCACGTCCAACCCCCAGGCATGCACGTACACGGGGCTTCTGAGCTTCGACTGGTCCAAGCAGATCCAGCCCCGCGCGGGCGTCGCGGTCGAGATCGACCAGAAGGCGCACGACAAGTTCTACGTGAACTACGGGCGCTACGACAACCTGGACAACCAGTCGATCGCTCGCGCGGCAGCCCCGGTCCGCATCTACCGCGAGGACTTCTACATCAGCCCGACGACGGGCCAGGTCTTGAACACGGTCATCCAGGCCAACCAGACCGGCAAGCTCGTGCTGCCCCACATCGACCCCACGTACACCGACGAGTTCATCGGCGGCTACGAGCGGCCGCTGGGCGACGGATGGTCGGCGTCCGCGTATTTCCAGTACCGCAAGACCAGCGACATCATCGAGGACTTCGCCGCGACGGGAAACAACTTCGTCGACCAGAACCCGGCGAACTTCCGCTACGGCAACCTGTCGCAGGCCCGGCGCTACTACCGGGGCGGCACGGTCGAGGTCAAGCGGACGGCGCGGGACTGGAACCTGGATGTCTCGTACACGCTCTCCAAGCTCTCGGGCAACTGGGATCTCGACTACGCCACGGAGCTCTTCTACGCATCGTCCTACATGGGAGACGGCCCCGGCTTGAACCCGGGGACCGACTCCAACCGCGAGGGCACGCTGATTGGAAACCGCACGCACGTCGCCAAGGTGTTCGCGACGTACAACTTCCCGACCAACACGTCGGTGGGCGGCTTCCTGCGCGTCCAGAGCGGACGGCCATGGGAGGCCCGCGGCTTCGATCCCGTCTACGGCACCGACTACCTGTATCTGGAGCCGGCCGGCACGCACACGACGCCGACCTGGACCAACTTCGACTTCATCGTGTCGCAAAACGTTCCGGTGGGCGGCTTCGGCACGCTGCGGATCGAGGGCAGGGTCTACAACCTGTTCAACTCGCAGCCGGCCCTCGCCGTCTACCAGGACTACTGCTCCGGAACGCCCTGCGGCGCCGCTCAGTTCGCGGCCGGGCCTCCCACCAACCCGCTCTACGGAAAGCCTCTCGTGCTGGCGGCTCCGCGGCGCTTTGCGTTCGCCCTGGACTTCCTCTTCTAGTCCCTCCGCCTCGTGAAAGCCGGGCCGGGGGCCTCTGGCTCCCGGCCCGTCTCGTCTCTGCCCCTCAGGGACGCGCGGCCCGGACCTGCTCGAGCGAGCGGGCGACCTCGGGCTGGTCCGGCTTCACGGCGAGCGAGCGCGTCAGCAGGCGGATGACGGTTTCGCGGTTCTTGAGACAGGTCTCGAAGAGCGCCAGCGTGTTCAGCGTATCGGCGTTCGCTGTCTTCGCCTCGAAGGGGGACAGCGCGGCGACGGCCCCGCGGCAGTCGTTCGCGCGATAGCGGAGCACCGCGAGGTCGCGGGCAATGACCTCGTTGTCGGGATATGTCTTCGCCGCCCGCGTCAGAAGGGACCGGGCCGGCTCGACGTTTCCTTCTTTCTGGTATTCGTGCGACCAGCCGAGCACGGCGGGCGCCGGATCGTTGCCCGCTGCCGCGAGCGAGCGGAAGAGCCAATCCTCTGCCGCGTGCGTGTCGCCGTGGCCGCGCTCCAGGACCGCGAGGTTGTACATCGGAGAGTAGTAGCCGGGAGAGAGGTCGAGCGCCTTCTGGAAAGCGGCTCTGGCGGCAATCGGGTCCCTGGCCGTATCCCGCAGGTACAAACCCAGATTGTTCCAGGCTCCCTCGGTCATACCCGGCCCGTCGCCGCCAGTCGGCGCGAGCGCCGGGGCTTCGGAGCCCGAGAGGTAGCCCAGCGCCTTGAGCTTTTTCGCGAACTCGCCCGCCTCGGCCGGCGATGCGGGCCGCGCCGCGAGCCTTCGCACCGGGAGCGTCGAGAAGTCTTCGGGCGGCGCTGCCGCCGAAAGGTCCGTGAAGGCCTCCGAGACAGGCCTGCCTCGCATCCTGCGGTCCTTCGGCAGGTCGAGCAGGGCGAGCAGCGTCGGGGCGACGTCGAAGAGCGAAGCCTCTCCTCGCGGCCGGCCGCGCCTCACGCGGGCGCCCCACGCCGCCAGGACGCCGACGGGCCTGTGCCAGAACGCCGCCGTCTTCCAGTCGCCGGGCGTAAAGCCGCACGGGCGGTCTGCTCCCCACTTGAAACCGTGATCCGAGCTCACGAGGAGCGTGGCCTGGTCCTCCTCGGCGCGACGCATCCACTGGCCGAGGATGCGGTCCACGACGCCGTAGGTGGCCTCCACGGCGCGTCCGTATCGCGTCACGTCGGCTTCGGAGGCGCAGGGCAGCCTGGGCGGCGTCGCAAGGGCGAAGACATGGCCGATCTCGTCGGTGCCCTCGACGTAAAGCGCGAGAAGAGCCGGCCGCTCGCGGTCGTAGAGATCCCGGGCCACCCGGGCGGACACGCGGGTGGCCTGAAGGATCCGCGAGAGGGCCACGACCGGATTTTCCATGCCGGCTCCCGAAGAGCGTGCCGCGGCGATCTCGGCGCCCGGCAGGTCGAGCATGCGTTGGATGTCGGCGTCCGCGACACGGCCGTCGCGCTCGAGGACCTGGGAGAGGCCCGGTTCGAGCGCCTCCGGATAGGCCGCGCCCGAAAGCGACGCCCGGTCGTACAGGATCGGGCTCACGCGATCCGACACTAAGAAACCCGACACCTCCTCGGCCGGGTGCGTGGCCCAGAAGCCCACGATCCCGACTTTGCGGCCGCGCGCGGACGCGATGTTCCAGACGGCCGGCGCCCGGCGCGAGAAGCCCGAGATCGGCGTCTTGCGGCCGGTCTTCGGATCGACCTCCTGGAAGTCGAGCACGCGGTGGATTTCCGGCGAGACTCCGGTCGCGGCCGTCGTCCAGAGAATCGGGGAGATCAGGGGCACGAAGCTCGCAAGGCGCGCCGTGTAGCCTTCGGCCTCGAGGCGCTTCCAGTTGGGCATCTTGCCCTCGGAGGCCAGGCGATCGACGAGCTCGAAGTCCAGGCCGTCCAGGCCGAGCCAGATCACCGGACGCTTCGCCGGTGTCGCTCCCTGCGGCCGAGACGCGACGTCGGCGTCCTCGACGGCGGTGGCCGAAACGGTCGTCTTCGGCAGGGAGGGGCCCTCCTCCTTCCCGCAGCCCGCGGCAAGGGCCAGCGCCGCCGAGACGAGAGCGAGCCAGCCAGCGCTTGGTCTCATCGCGGCGACGCTAGCACGCCGCGTCGTAGAATCGCCCATCATGAGAAAGCAGCATGCGCTGGCTCTGATTCTCGCTCTCGTCTCGGCCTCGGCATTTGCCGCGGACCCGGCGCCGCCGCTCCTGCGGATGCCCGGCCTTCCCGACAGGCCATTGGATCCGGCCGCGCTCGTCGGAAAAGACCGCAGCGACGTGCGCGTCGAGGAGTCTGCCGGAGACGTCACCCTCTACCGCGGCATGCCGCTACTCGACGTGCTGGAGAAGAACGGCCTCGAGACGAAGGCGATGGCCAGTCAGCGAAAGCTCGCCCCGGGCGTCGTCCTCGTGACCGCCCGGGACGGCTACGCGGTCGCGTTCTCCATCGGAGAGCTCCTGATGCACCGCGGCGATCCGAGGGTCTACCTCGTCGCCGAGACCGCCCAGGGCCCGCTCGCCGAGGGCCAGGGCCCGGTCCGCCTCATCGTGCTCGGGGACCGCGCGCGCTCGTCCTACGCCCTGGCGAAGATCGAGGTGCGCTACCTCGCCGACAACGCGGCCGAGCGCAAGAAGTAGCCGGCGCGTTTGACCCCCCGTCGCCGGAAGGTTAAGATCCGCGGTCCCGCGGTGGGTGTAGCTCAGCTGGTTAGAGCGCCAGACTGTGGATCTGGATGTCGAGGGTTCGAATCCCTCCACTCACCCCAGCATCGTTCTTTGCGCCCGTAGCTCAGTCCGGATAGAGCGTTAGCCTCCGGAGCTAAAGGTCCCGCGTTCGAATCGCGGCGGGCGCACCATATTTTCCCTCTAGTACTTGGCCGTGTAGAGCTTCGCGGCCTTCGAGAGCAGGGCCGCCTGCGCGCCCGGATTGTGGACGGCGCCCTTGACGATGATGTCGATCGACGAAACGTCCTTGCCGTAGTAGGCCTTGTTGTAGTCCTCCGATGGCTTGATCCCGGACCCGGAGACGTCGATGCCGGCGAAGACTCCCTTGGAACGGCTGTAGACAAGGAGATCCGCCTTGACGGTGCCTCCCGTCCCGGCTCCCACTGGCCCCGCCGAAGCGCTCACATCCCCACCCACTTTGAAGGAAGCGGACATCAAGGAATCGAGGCCCTTCTGCGTTTGGACCAGAATCAACAGCTCCGCGACCTCGACACCCGCCTGGAATCCGACGCTCGCCGTCCCGATCGCATAGAACGCCGGTCCATTCCAGCCCTTTTCGCCCGGGACGACGAGGACGCAGCGACCGCCCGAGCCGCCGAACACGAAGCCGGCCTTCGTCACCTTCGAGCATATGAACAGACCCTTTGCATCCTTCGCGTGTCCCCGGAACCACGACATGTCGGGGTCGTTCGCGAAGTTGTCCAGGGTCTTGCCGGCCGCGGCGACCTCTTCCTGGGCCTCGCCGGGCGTCACCGCAACCGCGGGAATCGAGACGAAAGCAAGAGCCAGCCCCAGAGCCGATGACACCGAAAGAAGCCTTTTCATGCGCCTACCTCCTCAAGCCGTCGAAGCCAGGATGACAGCACGCATAGGTCTATCACGGAGGTGGCTCAAGCTTCACGATACAGTCCGGCTGTGTCTCTCCGGCTGTTGACCTATCTCTCCCCGAGCATCCCGGAGGGGCTCTTTGAGCTCGTGGCGCGAGCCGTCGAGCGGGAGACCGGCCTGCCGGCGAGCCTCGACTTCGAGACGTCGGTCTCGGGCCCAACCCGGGCGACGGATCCCTTCGCCTCCGGCCGTGCGGACCTCGCCTTCGTTTGCGGGCCCTCGTATGGCGAGCTCCTGGCGGCCGGCTCGCCGGTGATGCTCCTGCCCGCCGCTCTGGTCTTCGACGATCCGCGGGCGCAGGGCCGCCCGGTCTACTTCGCCGACCTGATTGTCCGGCATGGCCTGGCTGCCAGGGGCTTCGCGAGTCTCCGCGGCACGGCCTTCGCGTACAACGACCGCCTCTCGCTGTCCGGCTGGTACCGGATGCTGGAACGGCTGGCGGCGATCGGACACAGCGGACCTCCCGAAGCCTTCTTCTCCCGGCTCGCTCACTCTGGGTCGCACCTCGAATCGATCGCCGCCGTGGCGTCCGGCAGAGCCGACGGCGCGAGCGTGGATTCGAACGCCCTGCGGCTCGCCGTCAAACGCGATCCCGATCTGGCGGGGCGGCTCACCCTCCTCGAAGCGTGGGGGCCTTCACCGATCCAACCCCTGCTCGCGCGGTCCACCCTCTCCTCCGAGCTCATGGCCCGGGTTCTCCAGGCACTCCTCGGGATGCACGAAGACCCCGTGTTCGGGCCCTGCCTCGCCGACTTCGGTGTCCTGCGTTTCTCCCCGGCCGACGAGACCGTCTACGCCCGACTCTCCGTCCCTACCTGAGCCAGATCCCGGGCGACCGCGGAGCGACGACAGTTACGCTTGCGGCGTCCAGCGCGCGAGCTCTTCGGCGAGCAGGACGTCCACGGCCTCGACGGGCTGGGGCCTGGCGAACCAGTAGCCCTG
>Ga0335082_10010045_pt1 | contig 10276 bp, 5 predicted proteins | sample Lox_Sample_41_FD_206718 | JGI IMG/M metagenome (GOLD analysis project Ga0335082, IMG submission 206718) | Soil microbial communities from Loxahatchee National Wildlife Refuge, Florida, United States - Lox_Sample_4.1 | ecosystem: Environmental > Terrestrial > Soil > Wetlands | place: USA: Florida...
GATCCGCGAAGCAGACCCCACCCTCCTCTTGGATGAAGATCGGTTCTCCGTTCTCGAACCGAAGCCCGGACCACCGTTCGCGTGCCTCGGCCGCCGTGAGCCAGTCGAACCGTTCGCCCGCTTCGGTGAGCGCGTCCGCGTAGACCTGCACGCTCGGTCCGACCTCGAGGTTGCCGGTCTGCACCAGGAGCCGCTCGCCGGCGGCGTCCTCGAGTTCCCCCCAGGCGCGCATCGCCAGCCGGTTGAGCCGCACGTAGTCGGGGTGGAAGTCGGTCAGCCGCACGATGCGGTTCAGGCCGTGCGAGCTGCCGCCCTTGTGCGCGAGCGTCGATCGCTCGAGCACGAGCGTGTGCCGGCCGCGATCCGCCAGCGCCAGAGCGGTCGCGGTGCCGATCACCCCGGCGCCGATAACGATCACGTCGTAGTGCTCGCTCACTCGGTGGGCGCTGAGGGATTCGAACCCCCGGCCTTCTCCTTGTAAGGGAGACGCTCTGACCAGGCTGAGCTAAGCGCCCGCTTCCACCGCGTGACCGCACGCACGACACACGACCTCGCCGAGCTGGACCGACAAGCGCGTCGCGCCGCAGCGAGCGCACCGGTCAAGGCCGTCGGCCCAGTCCGGCCGCTGCTGGCATTCCGGGCAAACGAGCACCTGTCGCCCGCCCATCGCCGCCCGAGCCCACGGCGCCGATCGCTTGTCGGGGTCGTAGGTGGGGCGGCCGCACAGGACGCACCTCGGCCGGTCCCCCGGTCCGGAGGCGCCGTCGAACGGCCTCACGGCCAGCAAGGATACGCCCGGCGCCGCGGCGTAGACTGCACGCCGCTCGACCGGAGCCGCTGGGGAGGAGACCCGATGACGGACGAAGACGCACCGTTCCATGCCCAGGGCGTGTTCACGGGACTAACCCGGGAGGAGGGCGAGGAGATCCTCGCGGCCGGGAGCCCGATCTCGTTCCCGTCGGAGGCCGCGATCTTCCGGTCGGGCGACCACGGCGACGCGATGTACGTGATCACCAAGGGCGCCGCCAAGGTCGAGGTCGGAGGGCGGTTCCACATCCTCCACGCCGGCGACTTCTTCGGCGAGATGGCGCTGCTCGCGCCCGGGCCCCGGATGGCCACGATCGTGGCCGAGGGCGACGTGGAAACCGTGCGGATCCCCGCCGAGGCCTTCGAGCGCTTCGTCCTCGAGCACCCGGCCGTCGCGGTGGCGATGATGAAGCAGCTGGTGATCCGCCTCCGCGAGGTCGAGCAGCGCATCGACGCCTGGATGGCCTGACCCCGGCCACCGAACGGGGGACCCGGGGTCTGGACCATCGGCCGATGGTCCCGCGATGCCCCGAACGCCGATGCTCCCCCTGCGGGCAGAGGGGTGATCCATGCGTCCGATCTCCAGGCATCGACTCGTCGCAGGCGCGTCCATCATGGCGCTGATGGGATCGCTCGCGGTCCTGTCGGCGAACGCCGGCGCACTCACGTCGGCGCGTCCCGGGGACCGAGCCGCGCGGCGGCCGGTCCCGATCGGCAACCGGCGCTCGGTGGTCGACCGCAATGGCGACCGGATCACCGACATCCTCGCGCACCGGCTGACGACCGCGAAGCCCGGGAAGCGGTTCGACGTCGTCGTGACGTTCCAGAGCCGGGCGGAGCTGCGGAACGCCACGACGTCGATGGCCGGCGTGGCCGCCCACGTCCACCGCACGTTCGGGCTGATCCCCGGGTTCGACGCGTCGCTCACGGCCCGGCAGGTGCACGCGCTGTCCCACAGGTCGGGGTTGATCCGCGTCGAGCAGGACTTCACGGTCCACGCGCTCGACGACCCAGCGGACAACGACTTCGGCACGGCGGCCGCACGGAGCGCCTTCTCCACGACCGGGGCCGGCACCGAGGTGTGCATCATCGACACAGGCGTCGACCCGAACCACGAACAATTGGACTCGAAGGGCACGATCCCGTTCATCGACTACACCACCTCGAACCACAACGTGCCCGCCTACGACGACAACGGGCACGGGACCCACGTTGCCTCGATCGCCGTGGGCGACGGCACCGGCGGACCGAACGCCGCCGCGTACAACGGCGTCGCGCCGGGCGCGGCCCTGTCGGTCGCCAAGGTGCTGGACGCGAGTGGCTCCGGTGACGACTCCCTCGCCGTCCTCGGGATCCAGTGGTGCGCGGCCAGGCCGAGCGTGAACGTGATCTCGATGAGCCTTGGATCGGACGTTTCCTCCGACGGGCAGGACGCGATCTCGCTCGCGGTCGACGCCGCGGTCGAGAACCATGGGAAGGTCGTCGTGGCCGCCGCCGGCAACAGCGGCGACGTCTCGGGCTCGATCATGTCGCCCGGCGCGGCCGACGACGCGATCGCGGTCGGCGCGGCGACGGGCTGGTCTGGATCGCAGGGCGGCCCCTACCTGGCGCCGTTCTCGAGCCGCGGCCCGACGGCCGACGGCAGGATCAAGCCGGACGTCGTCGCGCCGGGGATCAACATCACCGCGGCGCAAGCGGGGACCACGAACGGATACATCGCCGAGAGCGGCACGTCGATGGCGACCCCGTTCGTCGCCGGCACGGCCTTGCTCATCATGAGCAAGCAGCCGACCTGGTCTCCCGCGCAGGTGCAGGCCGACATCGAGGGCACCGCGCACGACGTCGGCGCACCGGGCAAGGACAACGAGTGGGGCGCCGGCCTGATCGACGGGTACGCGGCCGTCGCCCAGGCCGCGGGCAGCTCAGGAGCGGCGCCCTTCCCCACCCTGCACCCGAGGATCACCGGCTCGCTCTCGAGCAGCGACGTCTTCGTGACCACGTTCACGCTGTCGCAGGCCGACCTCGGGACGCCGATCGCCGCGACGATCACGACGGACGGGGTCCCGTCGTGCCAGATCGATCTCGGTCCGCCGTTCGGATGCCTCTTCTGGGGCATCGACCCCGACCTCGACGTCGCGCTGTTCAACCCGTCAAACCAGATCGTGACCCAGAGCACGTGCCCGTCCGGGGACAACTGCGTCTCCGGCCGGCAGGAGACGCTGTCCTACATGCCGACGGTCGCCGGCACGTACACGATCGAGGTCCAGCGCTTCTCCGGGAGTGGCGGCTCGTTCTCGATCGACCTGTTCACCGGTCCGGTCGGAGGCCCCGCCTCCTCGCCCTCGCCGACACCAACGGCGTCGCCATCGGCCTCTGCCTCGCCGACCGGTTCGCCGTCGCCGTCGGTCTCCGCGTCGCCATCCACGTCGCCGTCGCCATCGGCCTCGCCGTCGCCATCCACGTCGGCGTCGCCCTCGGTCTCACCGACTCCGACACCGACGCCGACGCCGACGCCATCACCGTCGTCCTCGTCCTCGCCGCCACCGGCTCCGACCGTGCACGTTGGCGACCTCGACGACGTCTCGGTGACGATCTCGACCGGCTGGAGGGCCCAGGTCCGGATCCGCGTCGTGGACCAGGCGGGTCACGCGGTGCAGGGGGCCGTGGTGCGCGGCAAGTGGCCGAACGGAACGACCGCCAGCTGCACCACGAACGCGAGCGGGCTGTGCACCATCAAGAGGAACCTCGCGAAGACGAAGGCCTCGATCGTGTTCACGGTGACGAGCGTCGCCTCCTCGCTGGGGAGCTACCGGCCCGCCGACAACACCGATCCAGACGGCGACAGCAACGGCACGAAGATCACGCTGCACCGGCCGTAGGCGGGCGCTCAGGGGCGCTCGAACACGACGCGCCCCGCGGCTACGGTCACGCTGACGGCCGTGGTTCCGATCTCGTGCAGCGGACCGTCGAACGGGTTCCGGTCGAGCACGACCAGGTCCGCGCGCTTCCCTTCCTCGATCGAGCCCGCCTCGTCGTCGTGGTTCACGTAGGCCGAGCCCCTCGTGAACGCGGCGAGGGCGGTCTGCAGGTCGATCCGCTGCGCCGCGTCCAGTGGCTCGCCGGCCGGATCGCCGACGACCCGCCGGGTCACGGCGACCTCCATCTCCAGGAACGGGTTCGGCGTGCTGACCGGCCAGTCGCTGCCGAAGCACACGACGGCGCCGCTGCGCGCGAGCGATCCGATCGGATACAGGCGCGCAGCGCGCGCGCCTACTCGCGGCTTCGTCATCGTCTCGGTCATCGGATCGGGCTGCGCCCAGAACGGCTGGATGTTCGCGATCACGCCGAGCTTCCGCAGACGCGGGACGTCGGCCGGATCGGGGAGCTGGAGGTGCGCGATGTGGTGCCGGAGGTCGTTGATGCCGTTCGCCCGGCGCGCGCCTTCGATGGCGTCGAGGGCGCCCCGCACCGCCCGGTCGCCGAGCGCGTGCTGGTGCACCTGGAAACCCAGCGCGTCGAGTCGCGTCACCGCGTCGCGGAGCCCTTCCGCGTCGACGAACTGGATGCCGCGGCCGTGATCGCGTCCGAAGTCTCCTTCGTACGGATCGAGCAACGACGCGGTGCAGCTCTCCGGGCAGCCATCGAGCATGATCTTCACCGTCGTCGCGTGGACGTTGCCACCGCTGCCCCACGAGCGCTGCTCGAGCAGGTCCTCGATCTGCTCCGGACCTCGATGCCGATCCCACCACAAAGCCGTCACGACCCTCGCCGTGAGACCGCCCTCGTCGTCCAGCGCCCGATACGCGCGGAGCAGTTCGGGCTCGACCCACGCGTCCTGCCATCCGGTGATGCCGAGCGCGTGGAGCGCGCGCTGGGCGACCGTGATCGACGCCATCCGGTCCGGCAGCGGGTCGTGCGGCACGACGCCGGCCCAGAACGAATAGGCCGCCCCCTCCTGCAGGCACCCGCTTGGGGACCCATCCGGGTCGCGCACGATGTACCCGTCCCACGGGTCGGGCGAGGACGCTGCGATGCCGCCGCGAGCCAGCGCTTCGGTGTTCACCCACGCGGCGTGCGTGTCCGTGTTCATCAGGAACACGGGCCGGTCGGGCACGACGGCGTCGAGATCCTCGCGGCGCGGCCACCCGCCGGCGGCGAAGACGGCGTTGTACCACCCGCCGCCGACGATCCAGGGCAGGTCCGGGTGCTCGCGCGCGAACGTGCGGATGCGCTCGAGGTACGCGTCCCTGGAGTCCAGATCGTCGAGGTTCACGTTGCGGAGGTTCCGGCCGGCGAACGCCGCGTGGATGTGCGCGTCCTGGAACCCCGGCACGATGCACGCGCCCGAGAGCACGGTGGCTGCGCCGCCCACGCGTTCGAGGACCTCGCGCTCGGTACCGACCGCCACGATCCGATCCCCGCGCACCGCGACGGCGCCGGCCCAGCTCCGCGCTGCATCGACCGTGGCGACGTCGCCGACCAGGACGAGATCCGCGCCCTTCGTGGCCACCATGGCCGCGGACGCTACCACCGGTCTCGCTACGACGTGGACGTCACGAAGCGCTCCCCCGCCCGGTAAGACGCGCTCGCGTCGGAGCCGCGCACCTCGACCGCGCCGGCGCCGTCGACCTCCCAGCGCTCGCCGTCACCGAGGATCGCCGTGCGTTCGTCGATCCCCACGAACCACGAGCCCTCGGGCACCCGCGAGGTCATCCACCACCCCGCGCCGGGGATCTTGCGCAGGCGATCCCAGTGGACGCCGAAGGAGACGTTCGGCACGAGCCCGAGGCCGAACAGCCACGAGGTGCCCCGCTGCCCGTCGCGCGACCGGCTCGCGACCATCGCGCCCGCCGAGCAGCCGGCCCAGACCGCGCCGCGGTCCATCGCACGGAGGATCGCGGCCAGCAGCGCCGAGTCCCGCAGCACGTCGGCGAGGAGCTGCGGCTTGCCGCCCGAGAAGTAGATGACCGACGCCCGCTCGGCTCGAGCCGCCAGGTCCTCCCGTGCGGCGTCCCGCGGCGTCTTCACCCGAAGGACCTCCGCCGGCACACCGGAAGCCCGGTAGTGCTCCAGCCCCATCGTCGCCCAACGGTCGAAGACGGCGTCCCCGTCGTTCGCGCTCGCCGTCGGCGCGATCACGACCGACCCGTCGCCGGTCGCCAGCTCGAGCGCGCGACGCTCGACATCCGTCGACCACGCCTCGAACTCGCCGGAACCGAGCAGCAGGAACCTCCGTGGCATCGCGCGAGCGTACCGCTGCTTCGGGGTCAGTCCTCGGCGAGCGGTGTCTCGGGCGGCGCGGCCGAGGGCGCGCCGACGGCCGTCGTCTCCGGGACCGCCGGCACGCGCCCCGACCGGTGGCGTCCCTGACGGACGGTCCCCCCGAACCCGGTCGGCCGCTCGGGCGCCCCCCGGCGGACCCTCCAGATCGCCACGATGATCGCGCCGACGCCGAACACGCCCCCGAGCGTCCACCACACGACGTTGAGCACCGGCACGAGGCCCACGGCCGTGCCGATCCCCCACCCTGCCGCGAGCGCCGCCACCGGGCGTCGCGGCGGCCGCACGAGCGCGCGGCCGATCACCCACATCGCGGCGGCGAGGCCGACGAGCCACAGCGCCCCGGTCGCGAGCAACACGGCGAGCCCCACGGGGAGCCCGAGGATGCTCGCCGAGGCCGCCACGGCGAAGGCCGGCACGATCACCGCCGCGGCGAGCCCCCAGCCGCTCGACGCGAGCGGCCGCTCGCGCCCGGCGCCGGCAACGCGCTCCACGCCGCGCGGCGATAGCAAGAGGAGGAGCAGCCCCATCACGAGGGCGGACACGGAGACGGCCGCGGCCGCGAGCAGAGCGCCGAGGGCCTCGAGCGGCCCGGACAGCGTGAACCGGACCCCGCGGTCGATCCCCCCCTGCACCTGGGCGCCGTCGGCGACGACGACGTCCGACCCGCCGCGGACGCTGCCACGCACCTGCGCACTCGCGAGCAGCCGGATCGTGCCGTGCGCGGCGATCACGTCGCCGCTGACCTGACCGCCGATCGTGACCGGCCCGTCGAGCACGACGACGTCCCCGCGCACGACGCCGGCCACGTTCACGGATCCGCGGAACACCACCACCTCGCCGACGACCTGCCCCTTCGGGACCACGACGTCGCCGCGAAGCACCACCTGATCCTGCGGGGTCTCCACGATCCGAGCCTGGGCTCGCGCCGCCGCCGGCCACAGCACCAACACGAGAACGCAGACGGCGGGGAAGGCGCGCCGGAGCATGCGCCGCATCCTACCGGTGGTCCTCGCGGCCTCCGGGACCCCACCCGCGTCGGCGGCACCGGGTAGCGTGTGTTCGACGTGTCGCTCTCGGTCTTCTCCCCCGCCGCCAGGGCCTGGTTCGAGGCCTCCTTCGAGGCGCCCACCGACGCCCAGTCGAAGGGGTGGGGTTCGATCGCGAGCGGCCGCCATACGCTCGTGCTCGCTCCGACCGGGTCCGGTAAGACGCTCGCGGCGTTCCTGTGGGCGATCGATCGGCTCTCGCACGAACCGCCACCGCCGCGCGAGCGGCGGACGCGCGTGCTCTACATCTCGCCGCTGCGCGCGCTGGCGGTCGACGTCGAGAAGAACCTCCGGGCGCCGCTCACCGGCATCGCTCGCGCCGCCGAGCGCGGCGGGCCGGCGGTGGCGCATCTGCCCACCGTCGGCGTCCGCACCGGCGACACCGATGCCCGCGAACGGCGCCGCCTGCTCCGCGAGCCGCCGGACATCCTGATCACCACCCCCGAATCGCTCTACCTGATGCTCACGTCCTCGGCGCGGGAGACGCTGCGCGGGATCCGGACCGTGATCGTCGACGAGATCCACGCGATGGCCGCGACGAAGCGCGGCGCGCACCTGATGCTGTCGCTCGAGCGCCTCGGCGCGCTCACGGCACAGCCGTTCCAGCGGATCGGGCTTTCGGCGACGCAGCGGCCGCTCGAGGAGATCGCCCGGTTCCTCGGCGGCTTCGAGCCCGACGGCACACCTCGGCCGGTCGACGTCGTCGACGCCGGCGTCCGCAAGCCGCTCGACCTCGAGGTCATCGTGCCCGTCGAGGACATGTCGGAGCTCGGCGCGGCGGCGGATCCGCAGGACGATCCGCGGACCCCCGGCGCCGACCGGCTCTCGATCTGGCCGTCGATCCATCCGGTGCTCCTCGAGCTGATCCACACGCATCGCTCCACGATCGTGTTCGTCAACAATCGGCGTAGCGCCGAACGCCTGTCGTCGCGACTGAACGACCTCGCGGAGGAGGACCTCGTCCGCGCGCACCACGGGTCGATCGCGCGCGACCAACGGATCCTGATCGAGGACGCGCTGAAGGAGGGCCGACTCCGGGCGATCGTCGCCACGTCCTCGCTCGAGCTCGGCATCGACATGGGCGCCGTCGACCTGGTGGTGCAGGTCGAGTCGCCCGACTCGGTCGCGAGCGGCCTGCAGCGGATCGGGCGCGCCGGGCACCAGGTGGGCGCGCCCTCGGTCGGCAAGCTCATCCCGAAGTACCGCGGCGACCTGCTCCAGACCGCCGTCGTCGCCGAGCGGATGCTGGCTGCCGACATCGAGGCCACCCGGTACCCGCGCAACCCGCTCGACGTCCTGGCGCAGCAGCTCGTGGCGATGACCGCCGTCGAGGAGTGGCGCGTCGAGGATCTCTACGCCGCCGTGCGCGCGTGCGCGAACTTCGCCGACCTCTCGCGCGATGTGTTCACGGCGGTGCTCGACCTCCTGGCCGGGCGCTACCCCAGCGACGCGTTCGCGGGACTGCGGCCGCGCGTCGTGTGGGACCGCGCGGCGGACACCGTGCGCGCGCGCGAGGGAGCCGGACGCATCGCGATCACGTCCGGCGGCACGATCCCCGACCGTGGCCTGTTCGGGGTGTTCATGCCCGACGGGACCCGGGTCGGCGAGCTCGACGAGGAGTGCGTCTACGAGTCCCGCCGGGGCGAGGTGATCCTGCTCGGCGCGAGCGCGTGGCGGATCGAGGACATCACGCGCGACCGCGTCGTCGTCAGCCCGGCCCCGGGTGAACAGGGCAAGCTGCCGTTCTGGAAGGCGCCGGGCCCCGGCCGGCCCATCGAGCTCGGCCGTGCGATCGGGCGGTTCACGCGCGAGCTCCGATCGGCGGGGCGCGAGGACGCGATGACCCGCCTGCGCGACGGGATCGGCCTCGACGCGTGGGCCGCCGAGAATCTGGTCAACTACGTTGACGAACAGTCGGAGGCGACCGACGGAGCCGTGCCCGACGATCGCACGATCGTCGTCGAGCGGTTCCGCGACGAGCTCGGCGACTGGCGCGTGTGCATCCTGTCCCCGTTCGGCTCCCGCGTGCACGCGCCGTGGTCGTTGGCGATCGAGGCACGGGTCCAGGAGCGCCTCGGCCCAGGGGCGCAGGTCCTGTGGTCCGACGACGGCATCGTGCTGCGGCTGCCCGAGGCGGTCGAGCGGATCCCGATCGACGATCTCGTGTTCGGCCCGGAGGAGATCGAGGAGACGGTGGTCGCCGCCCTCCCGGGCACCGCGATGTTCGCGACCGTGTTCCGCGAGGTCGCGGCCCGCGCGCTGCTGTTGCCGCGACGTCGCCCGGGCGAGCGGACGCCGCTGTGGCAGCAGCGGCAGCGGAGCGCCGACCTGCTGGTCGAGGCGGCCCGCCATCCGGACTTCCCGATGTTGCTCGAGGCCACGCGCGAATGCCTCCGCGACGTCTTCGACGTGCCCGCCCTGCGCGAGGTGATGGCCGATCTCCGCGCGCGCCGAACCCGGTTGATCGCGGTGGATACCGACCGGGCCTCGCCGTTCGCGCAGTCGCTGCTGTTCCGATGGATCGCCGTGTACATGTACGAGGGCGACGCGCCGCTCGCGGAGCGGCGCGCGGCGGCGCTCTCGCTCGACCGCGACCTGCTCCGCGAGCTCCTCGGCACGGAGGAGCTGCGCGAGTTGCTGGATCCGCGCGCGCTCGACGACGTCGAACTTGGGCTGCAGCGGCTCGCGCCGGGACGGGGGGCGCGAGGCCCGGACGGCGTGCACGACCTGCTCCGCGAGCTCGGTCCGATGCGCGAGGACGAGATCGCCGCCCGCAGCGACGGCGATGCCGCGGCGTGGCTCGAGACGCTGCTGCACGACGGACGGGCGATCCGCGTCCGCGTGGCGGGCGAGGAACGCGCCGCGGCCGTGGAGGACGCCGCACGGCTCCGGGACGCGCTCGGCGTCTCCCTGCCGCAGGGGCTGCCCGCCGTGTTCACCACGCCGGCCGAGCGCCCGCTCGCCGGCCTCGCCGCGCGGTACGCCCGGACGCACGGTCCCTTCGTCGCGGCCGAGGTCGCCGCCCGGTACGGGACCGGCGCCGACGCGATCCGGGTGGCGCTCGAGACGCTCGAGGCGGAAGGCCGGATCGTCCACGGCGCGTTCCGACCGGGCGGCGCCGAGCGCGAGTGGTGCGACGT
>Ga0335082_10010046_pt1 | contig 10276 bp, 10 predicted proteins | sample Lox_Sample_41_FD_206718 | JGI IMG/M metagenome (GOLD analysis project Ga0335082, IMG submission 206718) | Soil microbial communities from Loxahatchee National Wildlife Refuge, Florida, United States - Lox_Sample_4.1 | ecosystem: Environmental > Terrestrial > Soil > Wetlands | place: USA...
GCCGTATTCCGCCTTCACTTCAGCAATGCGCCGGCACGCAGACATGACCTGGGTGGCGTGCTCAACCTTGGGAATCAGAATCAGATCCGGCGACTCGGGCACAATCTCATTCAGGTCCTCAAGCCCGAACGGAATCTGATTGATGCGCACCATGCGCTCGCATTGCAGGAAGTCGACCGCTCGCAACGCATTGCGCACGAGGAGTCGCGCCGCATCTTTCTCGCCGATGTGGACGGAGTCCTCGAGGTCGAGGATGACGCCGTCTGCGCCGTGCAGGGCAGCGTTGATGAAGTACTTGGGTTCGCTGCCGGGAACGTAGAGCCGCGAGCGCCGCATGCGGTCTCGTGCCGAGGGCTCTGGAAGGGGAAGACGGTCAGGAAGGACGCGTGTACCCTCGCCGAGTCCGGCGCGCCGCGCGGCCGCCTCGATGCGTGCCGCGATCACGAACGGCAGAGCGCCTTCGTCGCGAATTTGTACTTGAGCGTTCCGCACGCCGAGCGCTTCCAGCACTTCTTCGGCCTGCCGGCGGATAGAGTCGCCGTAGTACGTCTGGACTCGTGACTCGATGGCGACTTCGATCCCGCCGCGCTCCCGAGGCTCGACGCGTACTTGCAGATCGGATCGGATGTCTGGCCCTGCGTGTCCGGCGATTCCTTCGGCGACGGTGTTATTCACGACGACATTGCTCATGGCAGAAGCTCCTGAGTTTCCACGACGGCAATCGCTTCTTCCTGGAATCCGTTCAGCCTCTTGCCGATCCATTCTTCTTCATGCCGAATCGTGTGAAAACGGACCGTACAATTGGCGCCGCCGTCAGAAGCGACGATGATTCGGAAGTTCTTGGTGCCGTGCAGGCGCCGAAGTCGGCTGGCCAACTCGTTGGCGAACGCCATCCCACGGCCTAAGAGCTCAAGCGGAGGCAGGCCGCCATTTTCCAGGTAGTCCTTGATATGAACATGGTTGACGAAACATTCATACGCGGTACGATCTGCGAAATCGAGTCTCTGCACCCCGGATGTTTTCCTCAGCCTCAAAAAAAAGACGCACTCTTCTTCCTCGATGAATCCTTGGTTGAGCAAAGCGACTAACTTCTGAGGCAGAGCCTTCGGATCGTCGAGATTGTCATCGTGAATCTCGACCAGAAGAGCGTCCATCTTGGGGCTGGTTTTCACGCTCTCTCCCGCGCCGAACTGGCATAAGCCAACTGGCTTCCGGCCTCGATCTTCCCGATGACCGCATCGGTCATCTCTATCGTGCTGGCCGCGCCCTGGCGGATCGCGTTTGCGCCGCCAGGAATGCGCATCATGTCGTATGTGCGAACCCGGCCTTCCTGAACCACGGCTGCGATGGCTTCCCGGATCAAGCGCGCCTTCTCGATCTCGCCGATATGCTCGAGCATCATCACCGCCGACAGGAACATCGCAATCGGATTCACGATAGGGGGATCGAGTTCCGCATACTTAGGGGCTGAGCCGTGGGTTGGCTCGAAGACCGCGACTTCGTCTCCGATGTTCCCCGATGCGGCAAAGCCCAGCCCGCCGATCAGCCCGGCGAAGGCGTCGGAGATAACATCGCCGAACAGGTTGGATGCCACCACGACTCCATACTCCTCCGGATTCTTGGTCAGCCACATGGTCTGGGCATCAATGTTCGTAGACCAGAGCGCTATACCTGGGTATTCCTTCGACACGGCCTTGGCTTCGTCTTCCATCATTCCGGAAGTCTCGCGCAGCACGTTCGGCTTCTCGCAGATGGTGACGGACTTATAACCGTATTTCTTCGCCCACTCGAATGCGGCCTTGCAGATCTTGCGGGCGGCGGCACGGGTAATGATGCGCACGGAAATGGCGAGATCGGTCCCGGCCACCGATGCGAATGCTTTGAACTTCGCGTGCGTCGCCAGCGCAGAGCGCACCTGGTCAGGGGGATTCGTCCACTCGACTCCGGCGTAGAGTCCTTCGGTGTTCTGCCGGAAGACGACGACGTTGACGAGAGGCTCCTCGAATCCGCCGTTGGCGCGCTTGCGGATGAAGTTCAGTGGATTGCCGGGAAACGAAATGCAGGGCCGAATGCAGGTGTCGAGACCGAATCGCTGGCGCATGGTCACGATGGGGCTGAAATAGGAAAATCCCTTGCCGCGCAGCTCAGGAGCGAGTTCTGCTTCCGCCTGCTTTTTCGGCTTCGATGTGATGGCGCCAAATAATCCCAGCTTGTGTTTGGCCAACAGGTCGACCGTGCGCTGTGGCAGGGCGTTGCCCTCGCGGCACCAGCAATCCCAACCGATGTCGGCGTGAATGTAGTCAGCGTCGAACTCGACGGCTTTCAAGATGCGGAGCGCCTCGGGCAGAACCTGACTGCCGATTCCGTCTCCGGGCATGGTGACAACGGTATGTTTTGCCATGATTGCCTAGTCTCCTGACACGACCGCGGGTTGGGGATGATCCTGTTTGCCAAGGCCCAGCTTGCGGGCGACGACGTTCTCCGCACCGCCAGCGATGACCAGTGATTGCGGTACAGCGCCGAGTGGCGGAAAGACAAATCGCTCCCCCCGCCAGGTGACCGTGCTGCCGGTGAAATCGATGTCGAGGCCTTCGCCGGGAATGACCGTCTTCTCCCTTGCAGCGATGTCTGTAGCGAACTGCTCGCGCAGGCGCTTCACCAATTCCGGCACTTCGACGCACAGGAATCCGTTGTTGTACGCATTGCGGAGGTAAGTCTGCGAAAAGCTCGCCGCGATGATCACGGGAATGCCTTTTGCCTTCAGGCAAGTGACCGCCTGTTCGCGGCTGGATCCGGTGCCGAAATTGAATCCCCCGACGATCACGTCGCCGGTGTGCGTGCGAGACGCAAACTGGGGATCGTAGTTCTCCATCACCACACGAGCCATCATCTCGGGAGTCATGTCGTCGCGGTACGTGTAGTCCTTGCCGTAAATTGCGTCGGTGTTGACGTTGTCCGGCGGCATGAACACGAGACGCCCCTGGATGCGGGCAGGGAATCCGGGGAGGATTTCCACTTTTTCTGCTATTTGTGTCTCGACGGCCCATTCCTGATACTGCCGCGTCAGCAGATGACCTTCGTACCGGCGCGGTCCTGAAATGTATCCCGCGATGGCCGATGCTGCGACGACTTCGGGGCTCGCAAGATAGCATTGCGCCTCGCGCGATCCCATGCGGCCCTTGAAGTTACGGTTGGTGGCGGAGATACCGACTTCACCCTTTTCCAGCAGCCCAGTGCCGAGGCCAATACAAGGCCCGCAACTCGGTGGCAGAGGTATCGCTCCCGCCGCGATGAGCGCCTGCCAGACACCGCGTTTCTCCGCTTCCTGTTGCGTCCATTGGCTCGCTGCGCCTACATAGAGTTTCACGCCGGGCGCGACTCGCTTGCCGCACAGGACCCAGGCTGCCGCTTCCAGATCGTCAATGCGCGAGTTCACGCACGAGACCAGATACGCTTTCTGGATTGCGACGCGCTTCTTCTCGATCTCCGCGAGCGATTGCATCGTCTGCACGGTGTCCGGACCGGAAACATGCGGGGTTACCTGGCTCAGGTCGAGCACGATGCGCGCTGCGTAGGTTGCGCCGGGATCAGGTTGGGGCGGAGCCTTGCTCCAGCGGTCGATGTCGGCCTCAGCAAATCGTTCGACCCCTTGCTCGAGCAGACGCCCGCGGGTGCGCCGCAGATACCGAATGGTGATCTCATCGACAGGGAACCACCCTACGATCGGGCCCCACTCGGTGCTCATGTTCGAGATGGACAAGCGGGCGTCCATTGAGAGGCTGGCTACGCCCGGACCAGAAAATTCCACGGCGGCGTTGAGCGCCTCGTCGTGGTTGTAGAGGCCGCAGAGCGCAATGATGACGTCTTTGCCGGACGCACCCTCGGGCAGCTTCCCTTCGAGCACAACCTGGATAGTGCGCGGAATCTGCCACCAGAACTCACCCGTAGCCCACACCGCCGCAGCGTCCGTGCGTACGATCGGAGTGCCGATGGCGCCGAGCGCTCCATACATATTTGAGTGCGAATCCGACGCCACCACGAACGAGCCGGGCACAACGTATCCGCGTTCGACCATCAGCTGATGCCCGATGCCCGAACCGGCCGGATAGAAATCGACTCCCTGCTCGATCGCGAACGCTTCAATCGACCGGTACTTTTTCAGGTTGGCTTCGTCCCGGTTCTGAATGTCGTGATCGAGCGCAAAAACGAGCTGCCTTTGATCGGCAATCTTCTTCGCTCCGATTGACTTGAACTTGCTCATCACCGCCGAGGTGTTGTCGTGCGTCATCACGTGGAACGGACGGATCGAGACAAAATCGCCCGTTCGAAGCGGGCGGTGCGGTCCATCCGCAAGGTGGATTTGCGCGATCTTCTCGACAACGGTTTGTGGCATGAGAGTTCCTTTCCGCCGAACCTGCGACTCAATGGCCCCTGACGCTAGGCCAGCACCGGCTTGCGGTTCTTCGCACGCTTGGCAGTTGTGCGCGACTTACTCGCGGGTTTGCCGGATCGTGTCTGGCGCACATCGGCCTCCATCAGCGCCATCAGATCGCCCACCGAACCGACGCGCTCCAGGGTCCACACCGCTTCCTTGACGCGCTTCTGAGCGGAGTCCGAGAGCACGCCGTCGGCGAGCGCGGAGAATTTTTCTTCAATCTCCCGGTCGGTAAGCGGATTCCTCGGATCCCCCTTGGGGAAATCCAGTTGCTTGCTGAGCGAACGGCCGTCTTTGGTTTCGATTTGCACGATTACCCTCTGTAAAGCAGGAAATACCTTCTCGATTTCTGGATCCGCGACCACTTCCACCTTGTTCAGTTGCTGGCGAATCTTCGGATGCAAGATCTTTTCCATCGTGAACTGAGCGGGAGTGACCTGCCGGTCAACCAGCGCGGCCGCGATAACATAAGGAAGTGAGTGATCCGCAGTCTCCTTCGTGTGCGGATCGTACTTGCTGGGATCGGAAAGAATGTCGGCGGCGCGCGCCAGCGAACGAATCTGAATTTTCTGCACGTCGTCTGGCTGCAGATCGTTGTTCTTGACCAGATCCAGCACCGCCGAGATCGGCGTGTGCGTGAGTGCTTCGGTGGGGAAGGCTTTCATGCCGCACTGCGTGATGCGCCACGACTCGCCGAGCCCATCGGTCAGCAGATTCAGCTTCCACTCCGGCTTGAAGACGTGCGTCAGTCCTTCCTTGCCATCGATCACGTGCTCGGGACCGGTGTAGCCCTTCTCAGCCAGCAATGCGGCAAACACACCACTCTGCGTCGCCATGGGATCGACCGTGTTCTTCATCATGGTCAGCTTGCCGGCAGTGACCGCACCGAGTGTGCAGTGCCGGCTGGCGGAGATCCCGATCGCGTGCTGGATCTGCTCCCACGTCAGGTGAAGCGCGCGTCCGGCCACGATGGGCGAAGCAAATGCCGTGAGTGTAGCGTGATGCCATCCGCGCTCGCGGACTCCCGGAAATGCCGCCTCGCAGAGCCGCATTTCAAACTCATGCCCGAGTACCAGGCCGACAATGAGTTCCTTCCCGTCGCTCCCGATGCGCTCGCAGGCAGCTATCGCGGCTGGGAAAATGTCCGACGGGTGCGAAGGGTCCTGCTTCCAGTAAATGTCGTTGTAGTCCATGCAACGGATCATCAGCGCGTTCGCCAGCGAGGCAGAAACCGCGTCGAGATGCTCGCCCGTGCCGACGACGGTGGCAGGCCCGTGCGCCGCAATCTCCTTCAGCACCTCAAGGGCGATCTTCACGTCGTGCTGCTGGTATCCGCCCAAGGCGCAGCCGAGTGAATCGAGAAGAAATCGCTTCGCCTGGTAAACGGCTTCGTTGGATAGATCCTTGAACTGCAGCTTGGCGGCCCAGCGCGACATCTTCGCGGTGACGGTTTCTTTTGCGGGCACATTCGAATTGGTTAAGGACAAATGGGGCTCCTTGCTCAAGGCTTCAGCTTGATGTTCTTCGGGTACTTGAAAGGCAGAAATGCCATGAAATCAGCGTGATGAACGATGAAGGCTTCTGTCGTGCGCTTGACTAGATCCCCTTCGGCGGCGTGAGCGGCAATGATGTGGCAGACCGCATCCGGCACTCCGCACTCCAGAGCCAGCGCGACTCCAGTAAACGGGTGCCGCAACGCTTCTCCCCGCTCACTCTGGCGGCTCTTGCCGTCGGGGTCGAGTTCGTACTCCAGGAGTTTGCCCACGTCGGCCAGGATTGCCCCCGCGATCACCGTGTCGAGATCGACCGGCAGCGCGCGCCCCATGAACGACTGCATGGCCACTGCACTGTCGCGCGCAATGTGAACCACGCACCGCTTGTGCTCCATAAACGTGATGGGGCAGTTCGGTACCAGTAGAGTGAACGGGATCTGGTTCAGGTCCTCGGCTTTGAGGGGACTGCGCTCGAGGGCCTTGATCCAGGTGTTGGTGACTTGCTCACGAAGGCGGGGATCCTGAATCCAGTCAATCTCCGGCCAAAGCTGCTTGACGGTCTCTCTCATGCGGGCGCCCGGGGAGTACCTCTGAGGCTAGCCCGCGGCGTTGATCGGAAACGACGATTGGAATCACAGTGGCCTGTGATTGGACTCCGGAAAGGACCGGCTTCGGCTGGATCGGGAGGGTGTAAGTGATTGCAGCGGAAGAGATTGCGGGCCTACTGCTACTGCAGCAGCTTGACGATCTCATTCTCGAAGACAGCCGCGTCGGTCGCTCCCATGTGCCTGGAGCGGATGCGGCCCTCGCCGTCGATTAGGAATGCGATGGGCAATCCCAAGACCCCACCGTAGGCCTCGCCGATAGTTGCAGTTCCCATCACCACCGGGTAGTTGATGTGGAACTGCTCGTAGAACTTGCGGACGGGATCGGGACTGTCGTCCATCGACACGCCGATGATCTGGAGGCCGCGGTCGCCGTATTTCTGTTGCAGTTCGACGAAGTGGGGTGTCTCCTCGCGGCAGGGGTCGCACCACGTGGCCCAGAAGTCGAGGAGGACGACCTTGCCGCGATAGTCCGAGAGACGAAGCGGCTTGCCTGCGAGATCGGAAAGCGTGAAATCCGGCGCGATCGCGCTCGGCTTGGAACCCTGAGCCACCCCGCGATGAGGCGAGCTTCGCCGCAATTGATAGGCAGCCGCGAGAATCACGCCGATCGCGAGGGCGACAGTCAGCGTTCGCCGTGTCCGAGGAAACAGAGCTTACTCTCCCTTCGCGACGGGATAGCCCTTGTCCGCCCAGTCTGTGCCGAAATTGTTGGCAATGTAGAGAACCTTCACATTGGTGAAACCCATGGCGCGCAGGGCATCATCGGCGGGCTTGACATTGGGGCAGCGGCTCCACGGGCAGCATCCGCAGTAGAGAACGATGGATTTCGTCTTCGGCAGCGATTCGACCCGCTTGCGTAGTTGCTGCACGCCAGCTTCCGTCGATGCCGCGCCCAGATACTCCGAGCCGGGAATGTGCGCCTGCGTGTACATCACGTGGGAGCCCACCTGGAACAACAGCGGCTTGTCGGCGCTTGTGAGAATCTTTACCAGCGCTTCAGGAGTGATTTGACGGTCGGATGGAATCGCACTCGCTTGTCCGAAGGCGTGCATGGCGCCTAGGACTGCGACGACTGAAACAAGGAGAGTAAGTCTGACGATTCTTCGCATGATGGAAGCCTTGAATGAATTTACTACGCGTAAAGCATACACTCGGGCAGCGCACCGCTTCTATCCCGCCGCCAACTCCCGCAGCCGCAGCGCCACGCTTTCAGGTGTGATGTCGCGCTGCGGCGTTCCCAGCATCTCGAATCCAACCATGAATTTTCGGATGGTCGCCGAGCGCAGCAGTGGCGGATAGAAGTGCGCATGGAAATGCCATTCCGGATGCGCGTCTCCATCCGTCGGAGCCTGGTGGAAGCCCATCGAATAAGGGAAGGGAACTCCGAAGACCTTGTCGTAGGTCGACGTAATGCGATGCAGAATCTGGGCGAGCGCGTGGGCGTCGTCGGGAGCAAAATCCCTCATACTGCCCATGTGGCGGCGGCTGACTAGCAGCACCTCAAACGGCCACACTGCCCAAAAAGGCACAAGCACGAGAAATCCGTCATTCTCGCAAACGATGCGCTCCTGTTGACGCTGCTCGATGGCGAGGTAATCACAGAGAATACAACTCTTCTGAGACTGCAGGTAAGCGCGCTGCGCGGCCAGTTCCCGTGCGGGAGCATCGGGAATTGATGACGTCGCCCACACCTGGCAGTGCGGGTGCGGGTTGCTGGCGCCCATCATGGCGCCGCGGTTCTCAAAGATCTCGACGTGATTGACGGAATCCAGTCCGCCCAATTCGCGGAATTGTCCCATCCATGTGTGCACGACGGGTTCAATTTCTTCCGGTGTCATGGTGGCCAGTGTCAGATCGTGACGCGGGGAGAAGCAAATCACGCGGCATACCCCGGGCTCGCCCTCCGCGACCAAGAGACCGCGGCCGTCGACGTCAATTCTGTCCTTGTGCGTGTCCGGTTTTAGCGCGGCGAAGTCGTTCTCAAAGACGAAGGTCGAGTCGTATTTCGGATTCTGAACGCCGCCTGCGCGCGCATTTCCCGGACACAGATAGCAGTTGGGATCGTAGGTAGGCTCTGGGGCTGCGTTCAGCTTTGCCACTTCGCCCTGCCAGGGACGCGAGGTGCGATGGGGCGAAACCAGCACCCACTCATTCGTCAGCGGGTTCAACCTGCGATGTGGATCTTCCGTGAGTTTCAAGTTTCAGCCTCGCAGCATTCTACGATGCTATGCGCGAATCACGACAGCCGTTCCTATTTTGCGCCGAGTCCCGGGAAGGGAAGGAATGCTCCGCCGCGCACGCCCTGGTGTGATCCCAAGCACAAGTAACGTGAACCCACAGAACTAGAATTCTGACAGGAGCAGAGGAGCACTATGGAGTCCTCCAACAAGGTTCGCGTGCTGGTGTTTGCGCTTTTTCTGGGCTTGCTGCTGGTTTTTGGGATGGTCTACAAGCCCACGGATGCGATCAGTCAGCAGGCGACGCACTCCGGGCAAGGCGCGACGCACGCTTCCAGCCCACAGCGATAGCTTGTAGCTAAGTATCCTTATCGTGCCGCATTGCCCATCATCAGGGCAAACAGCAGAGGCAGATAGATGACCGTCGCCTGCAGAACATGGCGGGCGCGCATCTTGGATGGGGCCGACGCCAGTGGCAGATTCAAGAACACCAATCGAATCCCGAAGTAGAGCAACGCGAATCCCAAAGCAACAGCGCCCACCAGGTAGATCCTTCCAGCCATTCCCAGGAAGCTGGGCAGAACGCTGATCGGAATCAGCGCGATAGAGTACACCAGAATCCGGCGAGCCGTCGATCGGCCGTCTTCTTCCACGACCGGCAGCATTTTGACTCCACCCTTCGCATAGTCCTCGCGATACAGCCACGCAATTGAGAAGAAGTGCGGAAATTGCCACACAAATAGGATCGCAAACAGGACCAGCGTTCCCCATTCCAGTTGACCGCGGGCGGCGGTCCAGCCCAGTACTCCGGGCATTGCACCTGGGAACGCGCCCACGAAGGTGCAGATCGGAGAGATGCGCTTGAGCGGAGTATAGGCTGCGAGATAGACGACAGAAGTCAGGAATGTCAGCAGTCCGGTAAGGGGGTTAGTGAACATCGCCAGATAGATCGATCCACCCACCGCCATGACGATCCCGACCGCGGTGGCGTGGAACATGCTCATACGACCGGCAGGGAGCGGGCGCTGCGCTGTGCGGCGCATGTGTCCGTCGACTTCGTGTTCCATGACCTCATTCAATGCCGCTGTGCCGCTCGAGACCAGACCGATGCCAATGAGCGCGTTAAGTAGCCCAAAGCTAAACCAGGACGTTCCGGCCTTGTGTGCGCCGAAGAAGTATCCGCACCACGCGGTCATCACGATCAGGCTCGTCACCCGTAGCTTGGTCAATTCGGCGTAGTCACGAAGCAGGGAGGTCGCACGGCTGCGAATACCGCTGAGAGGCAATGTCATCGAGCTCATGAGTTAGGCTGTGTCCAAATCCAGAAAGCAGTGTTCGGGAAAGCTATCCTTCAGAATCTCCCCAACATTGAGCGGGCGGACCCCACTCCGCACGGCTCAAGGACTGCATAGGTACTCTGATAATTTTCGAAAGTCAAGCGAAAACAAACGCCTACCGCTGATTCACAAGGCTATCACACCATTGCGCGCAGGTGTGGGGTTTCGCGAACCTTCCCGGCATGCGAGCCGGAAGTGCGGAACTGTGCCACAGGTGAGTCCGCGC
>Ga0335082_10010052_pt1 | contig 10273 bp, 22 predicted proteins | sample Lox_Sample_41_FD_206718 | JGI IMG/M metagenome (GOLD analysis project Ga0335082, IMG submission 206718) | Soil microbial communities from Loxahatchee National Wildlife Refuge, Florida, United States - Lox_Sample_4.1 | ecosystem: Environmental > Terrestrial > Soil > Wetlands | place: USA...
GCCGTGGAATCTGCAGCCCGGCCCCGGACAAGCCAACGGTAACGCTGAGCGTCCCCGCCGATCCGGATAAAATCAGCAGTTTCATGAATATTCGCGCTGCGGACATTCAAGCGTCCCACGAGTTATGCAGAAGTCGGGGCGCGGAGTTCATCACAGAGCCGATCCCTAAGTACGGCGAGATTCGCTGCTACATCCGAGATCCTGACGGATATATCATCGAGGTCGGACAGAGCACCGATCTTGCGTACGGTTGACGCGCGGCCCGCACTGCACGTCGGACCAGATACGCTCAGTCCAAGTCTCCTTATCTTTTTTGCAACGGTTTTTGGCTGCGAGCATCGTAACCTGAGTCGGTCATTCACGCTTACAGCGTGGGACGTTGGAGTCGTCAATGAGCAGCGTACAGATCGAGCAGAAGGAGTATGAGATGCCCCCGCGAGAGGGGATCAGCATCGCGCAATTTCTCACCGTCGCCGATATCGAGCGATCGGCTCGCTACTACGAAAGGGTATTCGGCGCTCGCATTCTGAGCCTGGGTGACGGAAATGCGCCTGGGTACCTTCAGCTTGCGAACATCTGGATGATTCTGAACGTTGGGGGCGGGCCGACCCCGGATAAGCCGACGGTAACGCTCAGCATTCCCGACCCGAATCACATCAACAGCTTCATGAATATTCGCGTTGCGGATATTCAAGCGTGCTATGAACTATGGAAGAGTCGGGGGGCCGAGTTCATCACGAAGCCGATTCCCAAGTACGGCGAGATTCGCTGCTACATCCGCGATCCTGACGGTTATATTATCGAGGTCGGACAGAGCACAGACCAAACATACGGTTAACGCTGGGCCCGGATGGGATACCGCGGGCAGCGCGCGCGAGCGGATCACATCCCAATTGGCTCGTGACTCGGCCGCCCGGTTTCGGACCGCGAGGGAGTCTTTCATTCTGGTGCGTTTATTTCGGTGGGATATATCTATACCCCCTAACAATCGTAGGGGGGTGATGGCACTCCGGCCCGCGTGTAAGCCGCGCGCTCGCGCCTCGGTCGTTAGGCAGCGATTTCCGCTCGTAAGCTGATCAGATTCGGCGAGCGCCGGTCTGACCTGTTGTGCTCACGCCCCGTTCACCGGATGCCAGGGATACGTTGCCGTCTTGGTATCCCCAAGGCTCACTCAAGAGAAATCCCACCTCTTATTTCCCCGGGAATATCTATCTGGGCTGCCGTCCATCGGCCGGAGTGCTAGATTGCTGGCTCGTATACCTTTTGGCCGGGCGTATGAAGAAGCTCAAGCACGAAGCGGAATTGTTCAAGGCCGCACTGCACGCCGGCGTTCAGTATGCCGAAAACCGCAAGGCAGTCGAGTTCGAGGCCACCGACTCCTCGAGCGCCAAGGCGCTGTACATCTATCGCCTGCTGGTCCACGACAAGGTCATTACCCCGATGCCGGAAGACCAGGTCAGCGAGAAGACGATACGGCATCGGCTCGCGACCTGGTATGCCCATCAATTGCCTGCCGGGCATCATTTGCTGGGGTAGATGCCGCTTTTGTTATCGGATCGACGCGCGCGCGAAAGACGACTACGCTCTAAAGCCGACAACAAACCCGCGGGAGCGCCGACATGTCGCTGACCGGAAGTTGCCGCCGCACGCCTGACGCTGCCGGGCGGTGATCACAATCTCCAAATCCGGGCGGTTGAGTCATGCAAGCGAAGGTTCGCAGCGAAAAACCGACCTGCGGCCTGCAAGCGTTACTCTTTGGTCGCGAGGAGGGATAAGGTGAGGCGGCTATGGACGATCATCGGGGTAGCCGACGTGCCCCGCAGCTTCAGATGGTACGGATCCCTGTTCGGTCAGCCCGAGTCCCGACCGCCTCATCCGGACTTTGGCGACATCCGCGACTCGGACGGGACGGTCTTACTCTGTCTGCATGAGTGGGGTGTCGAGGAGCATCCGTCGTTGCTCAATCCCGGGCGTGCGACTCCGGGGAACGGCCTCCTGCTGTTTTTTCGCGTCGATGATTTCGAGGCGACCTTAGACAGGGCACGCGCTCTGGCTGCCAAGCTCGAAGAGGAACCTCACCTGAACCCGAACACCCGAACCAGTGAATTCTCACTGCGGGATCCTGATGGCTACTACGTCACTATCAGTGCACTCTCCGCCACTTCGCAATCGTCATGATCTCGCGCATCGGTCGGTGGGAGCTTGATCTCGATCCCGTTCTGACTGCAGATTGCTTCGCACGTTATCCCAACGATGCCCTTTGCACCTGCGAGGGCTGCCGAAATTTCCGCGCTCTCGGGGAAAGTTCGTTCCCGGTTCAGTTCCGCGCGCTGGCGGCCCAGCTTGGCATCGACCTGGGCAAGCCTTCTGAACTCAGCCACTACGGCGAGCCTGGCGAGCTGCGACTTCTCGACGGGTGGTTCCACCTCGTTGGCAGGATTTTCTCCGGGCGTGACGCGTGGCGGCAGGTCGGCGAGATGGCGTGGACGGCTGATACGGACCCGCTTTACGGGCTGTCCGGACTTGGCTTCACGGACAGGATTGCTCTGCTGCCCGAGGCCTTCAAGGGCCATCCCGTTGTGCAACTCGAGTTTCAGACCAAGGTACCGTGGGTGCTCCCGGACAGCGGCGGCTCCGGGGTGAATTGAGGAGAGGTTGCAGATGGGTACCGAGGAGGAACGAGCCATCCGCGAGGTACATGGCAGCTGGGTCGATGCCGTCAACGACGGCGATCTCGTCCGTCTGCTCAGCTTAATGACGGACGACGCCGTGTTCCTGAGTCCGGGTCAGGCACCGTTCGGCCGGCACGAATTTCCCGCGGGCTTCACGGGGGCCCACCAACAGTTTCGCGTCCGGTGCATCAGTGAGCTCGAAGGCATCGCAGTCGTCGGTGAGGTCGCCTATACGCAGTGCCGCGACTCGCTGTCACTGGTGCCGCGCACGGGCGGAGAAGCAACGAAGCTGGCCGGTCATCGGCTCACGATCTACCGTAAACAACCGGACGGACGCTGGCTGCTGGCCCGCGATGCCCACACACTCTCGCCGCTGGCGGGCTGACGTCCTCGAGGATCCGTCCTGGACGAGATCCCTTTCGCCGCTCACCTGGCGGCTGACGCACCAAAAGGAGCGACCCGAGGCCAGGCGTGCGGTTCACTGTGGATTACTTCGTGCGCAATCCGCGCTTGTTGAGGAGCTCGCTTCATGGTGCGCCCCAGAGATTTCCTGTTCGGTCTTATCGCCGGAGGTGTCCTTGCCGCACTGGCGCTTGCCGCCGCGCCTCGGCCGCTGGACCCGGTCGTAGTGTCTCCACAGCTCTATACGGTTCGTTTTGAGAACGACCGGGTGCGCGTGCTCGAGTACCGCCTGAAGGCCGGCGGCAAGGAGCCGATGCACTCACATCAGCCCGGGGTGGTTATTGCCCTGGCGGATGCGACGGTGAAAACCACGCTACCGGACGGCACCCTCGCCTCACACCCCTCGCACACGGGCGATGTGTTTTGGCGAGACGCTCTGACGCACTCGGTCGAAAATGTCGGTACGACCGAGGCGCATTACTATTCCATAGAACTCAAAGATCCGGCTCACTGAACATCGGCGGCGAGGGCTCACCCGAGGGCCGGTGCCGGGGCCGCGGGCGTACAATGGCATGCGACAGCCGCGACGCGCAGCGGCGGCGTCGCAGGAGGTCGCCATGAGACGTGTTACCGGGATCGGCGGGGTCTTTCTCAGCGCCAAAGACCCGACGAAGCTGGGTTCCTGGTACAAGACCCATCTCGGGATCGATGTCCAGGAGTGGGGTGGCGCGGCCTTTCGCTGGGTCGATGCCGCCGGCACTCCCGTCAATGGCACAACGGCCTGGTCGGTCGGCGACGGCTCCTACTTCGCCCCGAGCAGGGCTCCGTTCATGATCAATTATCGCGTGGCGGATCTTCACGCACTCGTAAAGGCACTGCGTGAGGAAGGCTGCCAGGTTCTCGAGAAGGTAGAGGAGTCGGAGTTCGGGATATTTGCCTGGGTGATGGACCCGGAGGGGAACAAGGTCGAGCTGTGGCAGCCACCGGAGGGTCAATAGCCATGTTCGGTTCCGGCCGGGCGGCGCTCTAGTTGAATCGTGCTGCAGATCGCATGGAACCCGCAGCTTCCCACCCGCAGCTGAATGCTCAGGCACTGCAGCTGCGGACGTACCGGGCGCTGACCAATGCGTCCATTCTGTTGCTCGTGGTCGCCTCGGCGCTCCTCGTAACGCACTTCGTGTTCCCGTACCTCTTCTCGGTCCTGCTCCGGGTCTGGACGGTCGATGCCTTGCTGGTGTTCGTCCTGGCTGTCGCCTGGCTCTGCGGGATGTGGGCCTTTGCCTCGGGCAGGATCAAGTGCCCGGCGTGCGCTGCACCGTTCGCCACCGGATTTCATTTCTGGGTCCCGAAGACGTGCCAGGCCTGCGGGCGCGATGTCACGGTTCCCCACGGCGCCGCGAAATGATCCAGGGTTCCTGTCTGTGCGGCCGGATCGCCTACGAGCTGCGCGCGCCGCTGCGAACCATGTATTACTGCCACTGCCGGATGTGCCGCAAGGCCAGCGGCTCGTCGTTTGCCACGAACCTCGTGGTGAACACGGATGATTTCGTGATCGTGGCCGGGCACTCGTTCCTCAAGTCACATGAATCGAGCCCCAACGAGTACCGGCACTTCTGCGGGGAATGCGGCTCACCCATCTACGGGGAGGCAGCCCTTCGGCCAGGGGTCGTTGCCGTGCGCTGCGGAACGCTCAACGAAGATCCCGGTATCGGCTGCTCGTACCACATCTACACCGGCTCGAAATCGAGCTGGTTTGCCATTTCTGATCAGCTTCCCCGGTTTCCCGCGGCACCCGGGGAGTAGGAGGCCGGAGGTGGGTTACACGTACCTGTGGGAATTCCTGGTCGAAGCCGAGGACGCGGAGGAGTTCGAGCGACACTACGGCCCGCAGGGATCCTGGGTAGCGCTCTTTCGTCAGGCACCCGGCTACATTCAGACCCTCCTGCTGCGCGACTCCCAGGATCCGCGGCGCTTCATCACCATCGACCGCTGGGAAAGCCTCGAGGCATACCAACGGTTCCGCGCCGCCTACGCGCAGCAGTACGCGGATCTCGACCGCCGCTGCGAGGCACTCACTGCGCGGGAGACCGGGCTCGGCAGCTTCGTCGAGTCAGCCGGCGGGCCGCCCTGAGGCGGCGGTTGGCGCGGCGCCGTCGTCCGCTGCAAAATGACGCGCCGCGAAGCACCGCGACGCGGGACGCGGAGCGCCGGGACAAGTACCAAGGGGGTTCCATGCCACGTATCGCTGTCACATCGCTCGCAGCCCTCGTCGTCTCGGCCTGCAGCCAGGGCAGTGCGCCCGCCGGCCAGGATCACTCGGCATCCGATGCCAGCGCGCGCCAGGCGCACGAGGCCTACGTCACGGCGATCAACTCCAACAACCTGGACGAGCTCCTCGGCATGCTCACCGATGATGTGGTCTACATGAGCGCCCACGAGCCCCCGTACGTCGGCAAGACCGCCGTGCGGCCGTGGCTCGAGGAATACTTCAAGTCCTACCGCACCCACTGGGATAAGCCCGTGCAGGAGTTCGTCGTGAGCGGCGAATGGGCCTTCGAGCGTTACGCCTACCACTCGACCGACACACCCGTGGCCGGCGGGGCGCCGGTGGAGGACACCGGCTGGGGGTTCGTCGTCTACCATCAGGACGCGGACGGCAAGTGGCGCGTGGCCCGTGATGCCTGGGGGCCGGATCATCCGGCAGCGACGCACTAGGCCGCGGCCGTGCACTTCCTGGCACGTGCCGTGCTGACGATCGCGATCATCATGGCGGTGATCGCGGGCTACTCGCGCTTCCGGCACCACCGGATCGAGCCGCCGCCGTCCCCGACCGAGCCGGCGGCTTCGCGGGCATTGCCGCTGCGGGCCCCGCAGCCGGAGCCCGCGGCCTATCACTGCGATGGCCGTACCCGCTGCAGCCAGATGACCTCCTGCGAGGAAGCGAAGTACTTCCTTGCGCACTGCCCGGACGTGAAGATGGACGGCGATCACGACGGCATTCCCTGTGAATCGCAGTGGTGCCCCAATGGCTAGTCCGCCGCGCCGGCTTGCAGCTCGCGGCGCGCGCCCCGGGAGTCCCGCGTGAGCACGAGAAGCGCTTCCTGCTCCTGCGGTCAGCTGCGTATCGAGGTCAACGGGCCGGCGCGCGGGGTCGGGGTGTGTCACTGCCTGGCCTGCCAGCGCCGCACGGGCAGCGTCTTCGCGGCGCTCGCAAGCTTCGCCGCGCCCTATAGCGTCTCCGGCAATGCCACGCGCTACGTGCGGGTTGGCGAGCAGGGCTCCCGGTTCACGTTCAGCTTCTGCCCGATCTGCGGGACGACCGTTTTCCACACCGAGGAAGGGCACGAACAGACCTCGGTGAGCGTGGCGGTCGGGGCCTTCGCCGACCCGGACTTCGCCGCACCGCAGGTGTCGGTGTACGACTGCCGCCGGCATTCCTGGGTGCAGCTCCCGCCGGGCATCACGGCGTACGAGCGCGATCCGCCCTGAAGCGCGCCAGCCCTTTGCACAGTGATGCTGCCTCACCAGCAGACCTTTCCCTACCGGCCGCACCTCCTGGCCGTGATCCTCGCCGCGGGCATCGCGGCGGCGGCCTGCGACCCAGCTGCCCCGCGTGCCGACCGCTTCACCGATGTCGTTGCGATCCTCTATGCGGCGGTTCTGGGCTACATCCTCGCGCGGCTCCTCGTGCGCCTCGTGCGCCCGCTCATCGCGCGCTGGCCTCGCCAGGCGCTGCGGTGGGGGCTCATCTGGTTCTACGGCGTCGTGCCGCTGGCACTCGCCGCGCTGCTCGCCGGCACCGCACGCATGCGCCAATCGCAGCCCAATGCGGCCACGATCGCGTTCGTGTGCGTGGCAGCCGCGGCGACCGCGGCCGGTGCGCACGCGGGCATCCGTGCCGCGCAGGCGCGTCTGTCCGGAACGGCAGCCGCAAAATGAAGTTCGTATCACGACGACCGGAGATATAACAATGAGTCTCGAGCGGAGGTTCCTGATCCGGGGGCTGGGCTTTGGCGTGGTGGTGCTGGCGCTGGGTATCAACATGGCGGCCCGGCCCGCCGCCTAGGACAGAACCGCGCCGGATGCGATAAGCGAAGGATCTCACTCAGCGCCCATGCAAGTTCTCGCCATCGCGGGGAGCCTCCGGGCCGCTTCGATCAACGCGGCTTTCTGCCGTGCCGCCGTACGCCTCGCAGCGCCGGGGATGAGCGTGAGCGTGCACCGCAGTCTCGGCGCCTTGCCGCTCTTCAACCCGGACCTCGAGGCGGATCCGCCGCGGGAGGTGCGCGAGCTGCGTGCCGCGGTCGCCCGTGCGGATGCGCTGCTGCTCGCGAGCCCCGAGTACGCGCACGGCATCTCGGGGGTGATGAAGAATGCGCTCGACTGGCTGGTGAGCGATGAGGCCTTCGTCGGCAAGCCGGTCGCCCTCATCAACACCTCCCCGCGCGCCCGTCACGCGCACGCAGCGCTGCTGGAAGTGCTCAGGACCATGTCCGCCACGCTGGTGATGCCGGCCTCGATCAGCCTGCCCCTGCTCGGCAGCTGCACGAGCGAGGCGCAGATGCTGGCGACGCCCGCGATCCGGGAGCAGATCCGCGCTGCGCTCATCTGCCTGCAGGCCTTGGTCGGCTCCGGCGCCGCGGCCGGCGCGAGCTTCCCGGTCGAGCCCCGGTGATGGCCGAGCGCGGCTCCATCGCACTGACCGACGTGTGGCTCATGGCGATCCTGCGCATCGCGCACGAGGTCTCCGGCAGCGGTGGGGGTGAGGCGCTGCGCGCCGCACTCGGGCGTACCGGCTACGCCACCCACCGACCGAACTTCACGGCCAGCGAAGTGCGGGCCCTCCTCGCTGCGCACCCGCAGCTGCTCGAGGACTGGCTCGCCTACAGCGAGGACAAGCGTACCGAGGGGGGCTGGTACGTGCTGCGCGATGGGGAGATCGGCCAGGTCCTCAAGCCCGCCTCGCAGCGCTCGTACGCGAGCATCGAGGAGGCCGTGGCGCAGTTCATCGTGCGTGAGCTGGACCATTGGGCGGGGCTGCCGACCTAGGTTGGCCGCTCGCGCGGCCGCGGCGAGGTTGCCGAGGGGCGGGCGTGCGCCGACAATGAGCCGATCCGCCGCTGCAGCCGCGAGCCCCTCACCCCGGGGGCTCGAAGCCTGAGGGCTGCATTCCCGTGCGGCAGGCGTGTGCGGCAAGATAAGGTGAGGTTATGCGCTACCACGATGGCCAGCCGATCCACGTCGGGGACGTCGTCACGATCGACTTGCGCCACCATGGCACCGTCGTCGGCTGCATCGAGGACGGCATCTACCTGCAGCCGCACAGCCAGGAGCAGTGGACCCACCTGCAGGACGGCGTGCTGATCGACACGAGCTTCGCGGGCGTGGTGCACTACCCCGACCAGGCGGCCCTCGAGGCCGACCAGGTCGAGCTGCTCCGCCGCCTCTCGTGAGTGGCCCCGCTCATCCCTGAGTCATGCCGCGGCTGCTTCGCATCATTCTCGCCGCCGGCCTGGGCCTCCTGGCCTGGTTCGTGGTGGCGACGGTCGGCAACTGGCTGATCCGCGCCGCGCTGCCCGGCTACGCGGCGGCGGAGCCCGGCCTGCGGTTCACGCTGCCGATGATGATCGCGCGCCTCATCCTGGGCGCCGTCAGCTCCTGCGCCGCGGGCCTGGTGTGTGCGCTCGCCGCACGCGCGCTGCCGGTGGCCGCCGCGGTGCTCGCGGCAGTACTGCTGCTGCTGTTCCTGCCGGTGCACTACTCGCTCTGGTCCCGCTTCCCGTTCTGGTACCACGCCACCTTCCTCGTGTCGCTGGTGCTGCTGACGCTCGCCGGCGCCCGCGCGGCACAGCGCTTCCCAGCTCCCCGGAGCCCCGCCACGTGACGCGCATCGCAGTCAGCGTCGACGTCCCGGACCTTGCCGCGGGCGTGCAGTTCTACGCGAGCGCGTTTGGCTTCACCCGCGGCGCGGAGCCCGTGCCCGGCGTGGTCGTGATGCAGGCCGCCAACACCCAGCTCTGCCTGCTGCAGAAGCGCGCCGGCTCGCACCCCGCACCCGGCTGCGCGGACGAGCGCTGCTACGAGCCTCACTGGACGCCCGTGCACCTGGACCTGCACGTCGCGGATTTCAAGGCGGCGCTCGCGCGGGCGCTTGCGGCCGGGGCCGTCCGCGAGCAGCTCTTCGAGAGCGCCGGGCACGGCGCCGTCGCCTTCTGCCGCGATCCCTTCGGGCACGGCTTCTGCCTGATCGAGAACCGCGCGCCGGAGCCGACGTAGGACCCAGGGCAACCCATGCACGACACGGTGTTCGTCGAACTCAAGTTCTGGATCCTGGTGGTGTGTTCGTTCCTGCTGCCGGGGTTCATCCTGTGGCTGTTCCTGACCGTGCGGGCGATCAAGCGCTCCACCGTGCTGGTGCTCGCGGTGCTGCTGGTGGCGATCTCGGGAGTGGACTTCTATCTGCTGCAGGAGCTGGCGCGGCTCGCGCGCCTCACGCCCTCGCTCGCGGACGACGCGGTCTTCGACTCCGAGGTGACGATCGGGCTCTACCTGCTGCCGGCGCTCCTGGCGGGGGTCGGCATCAACGTGGCCTCGCACGTACTCATCCAGCACCTGACGGATGCCGAGAGCCGCTTCGCGCGCGGCCGGTGACGGCGGATCGCGGACGACCTCAAGGAGCCTTCCATGCGCCAGCTCATCTCCAGCGGCAGCCCCTACGAAGCGACGGTCGGGTTCTCACGCGCGGTGCGTACCGGAGCCTTCGTGAGCGTGGCCGGCTGTGCGCCGCTCGGGCCCGACGGCCGCACGGTCGGACGCGGCGACCCCGCCGCGCAGACGCGCCGCTGCCTCGACATCATCCGCACCGCGCTCGGCGCCGCCGGCGCTTCCCTCGAGCACGTGGTGCGCACCCGGGTGCTGCTCACACGTATCGCGGACTGGGAGGCGGTCGGGCGCGTGCACGGGGAGTACTTCGGTGCTATCCGCCCGGTGTGCACGGTCGCGCAGGTCGCCGCCCTCATCGACCCCGAATGGCTGGTGGAGATCGAGGCGGACGCCGTCATCGATTCTTGACCCATGCGCCTGCCGGAGCCGCTGTTCGTCCTCATCAACCCCGTGGTGCGCACGCTGCTGCGCTCACCGTTCCATGCGCTCATGAGCGACAGTGTCATGCTGATCACCTTCACGGGCCGACGCACCGG
>Ga0335082_10010053_pt1 | contig 10273 bp, 9 predicted proteins | sample Lox_Sample_41_FD_206718 | JGI IMG/M metagenome (GOLD analysis project Ga0335082, IMG submission 206718) | Soil microbial communities from Loxahatchee National Wildlife Refuge, Florida, United States - Lox_Sample_4.1 | ecosystem: Environmental > Terrestrial > Soil > Wetlands | place: USA: Florida...
GATTGAGCGGGAGCAGGAGCTTGGCGGCGAGGCCCTTGCCCCGCAGGCCGGCGAAGCGGATCGGCGCGAGCGGATAGCCGTGCTGCGGCACAAGCGTCGCCTCCATCCCGCTCTGCGCGCCGAGCCACACCACGCGCCAGTCCCGCGCGCGCAGGTAGTCGGCCACCGCAAGCGCCGGGAAGACGTGGCCGCCGGTGCCGCCCGCCATGATCATGATCGTCCGAGCCACTCGTCCAGTTCGCCCCAGCTCACCCGCAGGTCCGCGTCGCAAGTGATCGCCGCGAGATCGGGCGGCGCTTCGGCGCAGTCGCCCTCCTCCGCCGGCTCGGCACGGTCGCTCATGCTCACCTCGATGTCCGCCTCCTCCGCGATCGCGGAGGCTTCCTCCACCGGCTGATCGAGCGCGATCTGCGTCGTGGCGTCCGTGGACAGGACTCTCGACTCGAGCAAGTGCACGTTCGACTGCGCGGTGCGGCTCATACGGGCTGCCCCCTCATCAGTTGACGGTTCTCCCAATCCACCCTCAGCACGAGCGCGAGCGCCACGCAGCTCGTGACGAGCGCACTCCCGCCGAAGCTCATGAACGGCAGCGTGAGCCCCTTGGTGGGAAGCACGCCCATGTTCACGCCCATGTTGATGAACGCCTGCACGCCGAGCCACACCGCCACGCCTTGCGCGACCAGCGCGCCGAACGGGCGGTCGAGGTCCGCGGCGCGCCGGCCGATCGCGAGCGCACGCAGGCACAGCCAGGCGAAGGCCGCGACGACGATCGCGACCCCGGCGAAGCCGAGCTCCTCGGCGATCACCGCGAGCAGGAAATCGGTGTGCGCCTCCGGCAGGTAGTGCAGCTTCTCGACGCTCGCGCCGAGGCCCACGCCGAGCCATTCGCCTCGGCCGAACGCGATCAGCGCGTGCGAGAGCTGGTAGCCCCGGCCGAACGCGTCGGCCCACGGGTCCATGAAGCCGAAGATGCGCTGCACGCGGTACGGCGAGGAGATCACCAGCACCGCGAACCCGATGGTGGCGAGCACGGCGAGCGCCGCGAACCAGCGGCCGTTCATCCCGGCGAGAAAGAGGATCGCCATCGCGATCGCGCAGATCACGACGAAGGCGCCGAAGTCCGGCTCGCGCAGGAGCAGCCACCCGACGACGAGCATCACGGCCAGCATCGGCAGGAGACCGCGCCGGAAGCTGTGCAGCAGCGCGTGCTTGCGGACCGCATAGTCGGCGGTGTAGAGCACGACCGCGAGCTTCATCAGCTCGGACGGCTGGAAGTTCGCAATCCCGAGCGGCAGCCATCGGCGCGCGCCGTTCACCTCGCGTCCGATCCCCGGCACCAGGACCACCGCGAGCATCACCACGCCGGCGACGAAGAGCCACGGCGCCGCGCGCTGCCAGGTCCGCATGGGCACCTGGAACGCGGCGAGCCCGGTGACGATGCCGGCGCCGACGAACGCGGCGTGGCGCGCGAGGTAGTAGGTCGCCTCGCCGCCGGTCGACCGCGCGCTCTCGGCGGTGGCGATCGACGCCGAGTACACCATGACCAGACCAAAGGTGAGCAGCGCTGCCGCCGCCCAGACGATGCTCGCGTCGTGCTCGGGCAGCGCCGCCGCGCGGCGCGGGAGATCAGCACGCGCGAGCATGCTGGAGCTCCTTCACCGCGGCGGAGAAGACCTCGCCGCGCTGGTGGTAGTTGGCGAACATGTCGAAGCTCGCGCACGCGGGCGAGAGCAGCACGACGTCGCCGGCCTGCGCCGCCTCGAAAGCGCGCGCGACCGCGTCCTGCATGCTCGCCGCGCGCTCGATCGGCGTCCCGGTGGACGCGAGCGCTCGCTCGATCGCGGGCGCGTCGCGGCCGATGAGGACCACGGCGCGCGCGGCCCCGGCAACCGCGCCGGCGAGTGGCGCGAAGTCCTGGTGCTTGCCGTCGCCGCCCGCGATCAGCACGACCTTCCCGCCGCTCCCGTTGAGCCCGCGAGCGATGCCCGCGAGCGCGGCGACGGTCGAACCGACGTTGGTCCCCTTCGAGTCGTCGTAGAAGGTGACCCCGCCGATCTCGCCGACTCGCTCGACCCGGTGCGGGAGTCCGGCGAAGCTCCGCAGGGCGTCGAGCAAGGGCGCGAGCGGCAGGCCGATCGCGCGGCAGAGAGCGAGCGCAGCGAGGGCATTGGCGGCGTTGTGCAGCCCGGCGAGCCGCATGTCGCGCACCGGCATGAGCGGCGTTGCGCCCATCGCGAGCCAGTGCTCCCCGAACACCTTGAGCAGGCCGAAGTCGTCGTGGTCCGGCGCCGGGTTGAGCCCGAAGGTGATCGCGCGGCGGCCGGCAACGCGCATCGCCATCGTCGCCGGGTCGTCGCGGTTCAGGACCTGCACGCCGGTGCCGGCGAAGATCCGCGCTTTCGCCGCCGCGTACGCCGCCACGTCCGGGTAGCGGTCGAGGTGATCGGGCGACACGTTGAGCACGGTCGCCGCATCGGGATGGAGCGAGGCGGTCGTCTCGAGCTGAAAGCTCGAGAGCTCGACCACCCACGCCTCGGGCAGGCGCCCCATGTCGAGCCGTGCGCCGAGCGCGGCGAGCACCGCCGGCGAGATGTTCCCGGCGACCTCGCGATCGACCGCGGCGGCACGGCACATCGCCCCGGCGAGCGCGGTGACCGTACTCTTGCCGTTGGTGCCGGTGATCGCGATGACCCGCCCGGCACCATTCGCGGCGAGAAAGCGCGCGAAGAGCTCGACGTCGCCGACCACCTCGAGTCCGCGCGCGAGCGCCGACGCCACCACCGGCTCGGCGAGCGGCACCCCAGGGCTCGCTGCCACCAGATGGACGCCGTCGAGCAGCGCAGGCGCAAACGCCCCGGTCCTCACCTGGACCTGAGGCAGCGCGGCGCGGAGCGCGGCGAGCGCCGGCGGCGCGGCGCGCGTGTCGGCAACGCGCACGGTGCCGCCCTGGCGCACGATCCACCGCGCCATCGAGAGCCCGGTTTCACCGAGGCCGAGCACCAGCACTTTCCGCCCGCCGAGGTCCATTTCAGCGCAGCTTCAACGTCGACAGGCCGAACAGGACGAGGACCACCGTGATGATCCAGAACCGAACCACGACCTGCGTCTCCTTCCAGCCGCCGAGCTCATAGTGGTGATGCAGCGGCGCCATGCGGAAGATCCGCTTGCCGCCGGTGAGCTTGAAGTAGATGACCTGCAGCATCACCGAGAGCGTCTCGGCGACGAATACCCCGCCCATGATGAACAGCACGATCTCCTGCCGCGCGATCACCGCGATCGTGCCGAGCGCCGCGCCGAGCGCGAGCGCGCCGACGTCGCCCATGAACACTTCCGCCGGGTAGGCGTTGAACCACAGGAAGCCGAGCCCCGCGCCGACGAGCGCGCCGCAGACGACCGCGAGCTCGCTTGCGCCCGGGATGTAGGGGAACAGCAGGTATTTCGAGTAGAGCGCGTTGCCGGCGACGTAAGTGAAGATCCCGAGCGCCCCGCTGATCATCACCGCCGGCAGGATCGCGAGCCCGTCGAGGCCGTCGGTGAGGTTTACCGCGTTCGATGTACCGACGATGACGAAGTACGAGAGCACGATGAACCCGACGACGCCGACGGGATAGGCGACGTTCTTGAAGAACGGCACGATGAGGTCGGCCTTCGGCGGCAGGTTCATCGCGAACCCGCCCGACACCCATTGGGTGAAGAGCCCCCACCCCTGGGCCGCGGTCGACGTCGGCACCGCGAACGCGAGGTAGACCGCGGCGACGAGCCCGATCACCGACTGCCAGAAGTACTTCTCGCGCGCCGAGAGGCCCTTCGGATTGCGGTGCACGACCTTGCGGTAGTCGTCGACCCAGCCGATCGCCCCGAAGCCGAGCGTCACCGCGAGCACGATCCAGACGAACCGGTTGGTCCAGTCGGCCCAGAGGGCGGTCGTGACCGCGACCGAGACGAGGATCAGCGCGCCGCCCATCGTGGGCGTGCCCGCCTTGGTGAGGTGGGTCTGCGGACCGTCGTCGCGCACCGCCTGCCCGATCTTGTAGGCGGCAAGCTTGCGGATCATCGCCGGGCCGGCGAGAAACGAGATGACGAGCGCGGTCAGCGCGGCGAGCACCGCGCGCAGCGTGATGTAGTTGAACACGTTGAACGCGCGGATGTCCTGCGCGAGGTACTGGGCGAGCTCTAGCAGCATGCTTTCTCCCCCGCGACCAGGTGCTCGACCACGCGCTCCATCCGCATGAAGCGCGAGCCCTTGACGAGCATCGTGCCCTTGAGCGCGGTCAGCCCCTGCGCGCGCGCGATCACCGCCTCGACCGAATCGAAGTGCTCGCCGCCCGCGCCGAACGCCCGCGCCGCCGCGCGACCGAGCGGTCCGACGACCAGCAGCCGGTCGACGCCGGAGTCCTTCGCGTAGCGGCCGAGCTCCGCGTGAAACGCCTCGCCCTGGTCGCCGACCTCGCCCATGTCGCCGAGGATCAGCACCCGCGGGCGCTCGCTCGCCGCGAGGACGTCCACCGCCGCGCGTACCGAGTCGGGATTGGCGTTGTAGGTGTCGTCGATGACGAGCACGCCGTTGCGCCCCGGCTTGAACTGCAGCCTGCCCTTCACCGCCCGGAACGAAGCCAGGCCGCGCGCGACCGCCTGCAGACCCGCGCCGGCGGCGAGCGCAGCAGCGGACGCGGCGAGCGCGTTCCGCACGCTGTGCACCCCCGGCATCTGCAGCGTGGCGGCCGCGCGCGCCCCGTCGGCTGCGATCTCGATCTCGCTCGAAGCGGCGCCGAGGCGGTAGGTAGCCCGGACGTCCGCGTCCGCGCCGGTGCCGAAGGAGCGCACGCGGCGCTTCCCGGCAATGCCGGCCCAGTACTCGTAATGCGCGTCGTCGCGGTTCAGCACCGCGACCCCGTCGTTGGGGAGCGCGCGGAGGACCGCCGCATGCTCGGCGGCGACCTCCTCGACGCTCTTCATGAACTCCTGGTGCTCGCGCTGCGCGTTGTTGATCACGGCGATCGTCGGGCGGGCGATTCCCGCGAGGTACCCGGTCTCGCCCGGGTGGTTCATCCCGATCTCGAGCACCGCGACCGCGTGCTCGTCGCGGAGCCGCAGCGCGCTCAGCGGAAGCCCGACGTCGTTGTTCAGGTTGCCGAGCGTCGCGAGCACCTGCCGCTCGCCGAAATGGGCGCGCAGGCAGCTCGCGAGCATCTCCTTGACGGTGGTCTTGCCGTTCGACCCGACGATCGCGATCACCGGAATGCGGAGGTGGCCGCGCCAGTGCTTGGCGAGCGCGCCGAGGGCGAGGCGCGCATCCCCGACCGCGATCAGCGGGAGCCCGGCAGCCTGCCCGGCATGGCCGCCCACGCGTTCGACCATCGCCGCGGCGGCACCGCTCTCGCGCGCCGCGCCGAGGTAGTCGTGGCCGTCGAAGCGCTCGCCGCGGAGCGCCACGAAGAGCGCGCCCGCCTCGATCGTGCGGCTGTCGGTCGACACCGACGTGAAGCGCACGTCGCGGCCGATGACGTTCGCCCCGAGCGCGGCCGCCGCTTCGGACAGGAGCATCATCGCTTCCACGCGGCGAGCCCTTTGCGCGCTGCGTCGAGGTCGGAGAACGCCACCCTGCGCCCGCCGATCTCCTGGTAGGGCTCGTGACCCTTGCCGGCGAGCAGCACCACGTCGTTGGCGCGTGCGGCGGCGATCGCCTCGGCGATCGCATCGTGACGGTCGACGCGGATCTCGTGCGGCACGCTCACGCCAGGACGGATCTCGCCGATGATCGCCGCCGGATCCTCGGTCCGCGGGTTGTCGCTCGTGAGCCAGACGAAGTCGGCGTGGCGCGAGGCGGCCTCGCCCATCTGCGGGCGCTTGCCGCGATCGCGGTCGCCGCCGCAGCCGAACACGCAGATCAGCCGTCCGCCTTGCACGCGTGCGATGTCGCGCAGGGCGCCCAGGCATTTGTCGAGCGCATCAGGGCTATGCGCGTAGTCGACCACGACGAGCGGCTTCCCCGCCCCGCCGAGGCGCTGCATCCGCCCGGCGGGCGGCTCGAGCTGTCCTGCTGCCCGCACCGCCGCGTCGAGGGGGAAGCCCGCGGCGAGGAGGACGCCGATCACGCCGAGGACGTTCGCGACGTTGAAGCGTCCCACGAGAGCGGTGGCGACCTCGACCCGACCGCGGCTCGTGACCAGCACGAACTGCGCACCAGCGCTCGAGAGTTGGACGTCGTGGGCTTCCAGCCAGTGCTCGAGGCCGCTCGCCATGCCGGTGCCCGGCCACAGGCTGTAGCCGGTGCGCTCGACGCCGCTTCCCGCCCGGTCCTGCGCGATCCGCACCCCAAGCGCGTCGTCCAAGTTGAGCACCGCGTGCAAAAGCGTCGACGAGCGGAAGAGCCGCATCTTGGCCTGCGCGTAGCGCTCCATGTCGCCGTGGTAGTCGAGGTGGTCACGCGACAGGTTGGTGAAGAGCGCGCAGGCGAAGTTCACCCCCGCGACGCGGCCCTGGTCGATCCCGATCGAGGACGCTTCCATCGCGACGGCTTGCGCGCCCTCGCTCAGGAAGCGCGCGAGCGCACGCTGCAGCGCGACCGCGTCCGGAGTCGTGTTCGGATTCTCCTCGAGCGCGCCCAGGTAGCCGAGGCCGAGCGTGCCGACGACGGCGGTCTTGCGGCCCGCGCCGGTGAGCGCCTGCGCGATCCACTGGCTGCAGGACGTCTTGCCGTTGGTGCCGGTTACACCGACGGTCCAGAGCCGGTCCGACGGGCGGCCGTAGATCTCCGCGGCGAGCGGGCCGGCGAGCCGTTTCAGCCCGCTCGCATGGAGATTGGGCACCGCCAGATCGGCCGGCCACGCGAACCCGTCGCGCTCCCAGACCACCGCCGCCGCCCCGCGCGCGACCGCATCGCCGATGAAGCGCCGCCCGTCGGAGCGCTCGCCCGGATACGCGAGGAACACGTCGCCGCGCGCCACCGCGCGGCTGTCGGCCGCGAGGCCGTGCGGGGTCACGCCCTGCCGTTGCAGCTCGCTCAGAATCCTGTCGACTTCCCTGTCCACGGGGAAACCACTCCTTCCCCTCTCCCCCTTCTGTTCCCCTTGCCGCTCATACGCTCTCGCGCACTTCCAGCGCCGGCGGTGCGGTCTCGATCGGCTTCATCGGCGCGTCCGGCGCGATCCCGAGGATGCGCAAGCTACCGGCCATGACCTGTGCGAAGACGGGGGCAGCCACGATGCCGCCGTAGTACTGGCCGGCGGCGGGCTCGTCGATCATCACGGCGATCACCAGGCGTGGCCGCGACGCCGGCGCGAGCCCGACGAACGACGAGTGATACTTGTCGGCCGCGTAGCCGCCGTGCTCCTGCTTGTGCGCGGTCCCGGTCTTGCCGGCGACGCGGTAGCCCATGATCCGTGCGCGCGGCGCGGTGCCCCCGGGCTGTGCGGCGAGCTCGAGCATGTGGCGCACGGTCTCGGCGGTGTGCTTCGACACCACCGGCTTCCCGGCTGGCGGCGAGTCGACGCGCAGCAGCGAGAGCGGCACGAGGTCGCCGTCGCGCGCGAACACGGTGTAGGCGCGCGCGAGCTGCACCAGGCTCACCGCGATCCCGTGGCCGTAGGACATCGTCGCCTGCTCGACCGGTCGCCAGGTCTTGTACGGGCGCACCTTGCCGATCGCCTCGCCGGGGAACCCGAGCCGCGGCGCAGCGCCGAATCCGATGCCGTCGAACAGCTCCCACATCGCCTCCGGCGCGAGGCCGAGGGCGATCTTCGCGGCGCCGACGTTCGAGGACTTCTGGATCACCTGCTCGACGGTCAGCGCCTTTTCCGGGTGCGCGTCGCGAATCGTCGCCGGGCCGATCGTGAGCGAGCCCGGCGCGACCTGGATCGTCGTGTACGGCGACACCTTGCCGGTGTCGAGCGCGAGCGCGACGGTGAACGGCTTCAGGGTCGAGCCCGGCTCGAACGCGTCGGTGACTGCGCGATTGCGCACCTGGCCGCCGACGAGCCGTGCGCGGTTGTTCGGGTTGTAGGAGGGCAGGTTCGCGAGCGCGAGCACCTCGCCGGTGGTCGCGTCCACGACGACGATGCCGCCGCCCTTCGCACGATTCGCCTCGACCGCGCGCTTCAGCTCGACGTAGGCGAGGTTCTGGATGCGGGAATCGAGCGCGAGCGTGACGTCGGCACCGTCGCGGGCTTCGCGCGCGCCTTCCCCTTCCATGTCCTCGACGATGCGGCCGAGGCGGTCCTTGATCACGCGACGGCTGCCCGCCCGGCCCGCGAGCTGCGCCTCGAAGGCGAGCTCGATGCCCTCCTGGCCGGCGCCGTCGACGTCGGTGAAGCCGAGCACGTGCGCCATCGTTTCGCCCGCCGGGTAGTAGCGGCGGTACTCCTTGCTCTGGTGGATCCCGGCGAGCCGCAGCGCGGCGACCCGGTCGGCGGTCTCGGGCGGCACCTGCCGCCTGAGGTACACGAAATCGCGGGCCGTATCCCCGAGCCGCCGCCGCAGCTCGTCCCGCGGCAGCTCGAGGACCTGCGCGAGCCGCTCGAGCTCGCGCGCCGAGAGCGCGACGTCTTCCGGGATCGCCCAGATCGATTTGACCGGCGTCGAGACCGCGAGTGCCTCGCCATTCCGGTCGAAGATCCGGCCGCGGTTGCCCGGGATCTCGAGCGTGCGGCTGTACCGCGACTCGCCTTTCGCCTGGAGGAAGTCGCGGTTCCAGCCCTGGAGGTAGACCGCGCGGCCGACGAGCGTCCCGAAGGCGACCGCAAGCAGCGTCACGACGAACCGCGAGCGCCAGGGCGGGAAGGTCGGCGCGAGCACCGGCGAGTCGGCGAACCTCATCGCGACGCGACCTCCGCCCGCGGCGGCGTATCGAGCACCTGCATCCGGCTCGGCTCGGGCGGGCGCATGCGGAGGCGTTCGCGCGCGAGCCGCTCGACCCGCGCGTGCATCGCCCAGGTGCTCTGCTCGAGCTGCAGCTGGCCGTACTCGACTTCGAGCGCCTTCGCCCGCGCCTGCTCGCGCTCGAGCTCGGCGAAGAGCTTCCGCGCGTGGTGCTGCGACGTGACCAGCCCGAGCGCGCAGGCGGCGAGGGCGGCGAGCAGCCCGAGGGTGAGGCGGGTCATGACGTCGAACACGTCGCCGCGGTCATCCGGGCCTCTCGGCAACGCGCATGACCGCGCTTCGCGCGCGCGGGTTGGTGTCCACTTCGGCGGCCGACGGACGGACCGGTCGGCCTACGAGTCTCAGACGCGGTTGTGGCATTTCGGTGGCTTTCACGGGCAGACGCTCGGGCAATTGCGGCCGTGCCTCGTCGCGGAGGAAGTGCTTCACGATCCGGTCCTCGAGCGAGTGGAAGCTGATCACCGCCAGACGCCCACCCGGGGCGAGCGCGTCGCGCGCCTGGGGAAGCGCTAACGACAATTCCTCAAGCTCCTGATTGACGTGAATCCGTAGAGCCTGGAAGGTACGCGTCGCCGGGTCCTGCCCCCGCTCACGCGTCCGGACGGCCGCAGCCACGACACCGGCAAGCTCGCCTGTGGTGCGTATCCCCCCTCGCGCCCGAGCACCTGTAATCGCCTTTGCAATCGGGCCAGCAAACCGTTCGTCGCCATATTTTTTTATGACCCCCCTCAGCTCCACCTCAGTCACCCGCGCGAGCCATTCGGCCGCGGTTTCGCCCCGCGTCGGGTCCATGCGCATGTCGAGCGGCGCGTCGGCCCGGAAGCTGAATCCCCGGTCCGGCGTTTCGAGTTGCGGCGACGAGACGCCCAGGTCGAACAGCACGCCCTCGACGGTGACGAGCCCCGACTCCCGCAGTACCTCCGCAAGCTGCGAGAACCGCGCGTGCCGGATCGCGAAGCGCGCGTCGCGGATCGACTGCGCGGCGGCAACCGCTTCCGGATCGCGGTCGAGCGCGATCAGCCGCCCGCGCGCCGAAAGGCGCGCGAGGATCGCGGCCGAGTGGCCGCCACGGCCGAAGGTGGCGTCCACGTAGGTGCCGTCCGGACGGATCCGCAGGGCCTCGATCGCCTCGGCGAGGAGGACCGGCCGGTGCGTACTCGGAGTCAAGGCCGGTCACAGCGAGAAGTTCTCGGTGCCCGGCGGCGCGGTGGTGCCGGCCATCGATAGGGCGTTGCCGAGCCGCTCCTCCCACACCTCGGCGTCCCAGACCTCGAAGTGGCTCCCCTGCCCCACGAGCACCACGGTCTTCTTCAGGTCGGCGAACTTGCGGAGCGCCGGCGAGACGAGGATGCGCCCCGAGCCGTCCAGCTCGAGCTCCTCGGCGAAGCCGACCACG
>Ga0335082_10010054_pt1 | contig 10272 bp, 10 predicted proteins | sample Lox_Sample_41_FD_206718 | JGI IMG/M metagenome (GOLD analysis project Ga0335082, IMG submission 206718) | Soil microbial communities from Loxahatchee National Wildlife Refuge, Florida, United States - Lox_Sample_4.1 | ecosystem: Environmental > Terrestrial > Soil > Wetlands | place: USA...
CAGCCGCTGGGTCCGATGATGAAATGAGCCTCGCCGCGCCTCACCGTCAGCGAGACGTCCTTGACCGCCGCCAGTTTCCCGTAGCTTTTGGAGAGGCGGTCGATCTCGACCATCGGAGCCCCGCACTCAGAGGTCATCGCGCCGCTCCAGTCGCTTCGCGAGCTTCTGCAGGGGATAAAGGATGATCAGATAGATCACGCCCAGGCTCGTATAGACCTCGAGCGGGCGAAAGGTCTCGGAGACGAAGACCTGGGCGGTGTACATGAGATCGGGCACCGCGACGATCGACAGCAGCGAGGTGTTCTTGAGCTGCAGCACCGATTGATTGACGAAGGGCGGGATCATCCGGCGCGTCGCTTGCGGCAGCACCACGCGGCGCATGACCTGCGAGGGGAGCATGCCGATCGCCTTCGCGGCCTGCCACTGGCCCTTGTCGATCGACATGATTCCGCCGCGGAAGATCTCCGCGGAGAACGCTCCCATATAGAAGGTGAGTCCCATTCCGGCCGCGAGCCAGGCCGGAATGGTGACGCTGATCGCGACCGGAAGCGCGTAATAGAACCAGATGATCTGGATCAGGAGCGGCGTGCAGCGAAAGACCTGAACGAAACCGCTCACGGGAACGCGCACATACCAATGCCGGCTCAAAAGCAGCATGCCCGCGATGACGCCGATGATGAGTCCGCAGAATATGGTCGCCGCCGCATAGCCGAGCGTGACGGTCAGCGCGGTCAGCCAAAGATCCGGATGGAGGAATGCTTTCCCGAAATCCCACTGGTAGAGGGGCATTCGGCTAAGGGCTCGTCACCGCTCGCACGCGGATCGTCGCTCGATCGCAAGTGCAGGAGTCCATAGCGACGGCCATACCTCGGTGCGCTAGCATCGCTGTCAATCTCGGCGAGAATCCGACCCACGTGCTTTTCTGTCAAGAACAAATTATCCTAAGGGGAAACACCGCGTCCGATAAACTCAAGACTGGGGACAAATGGCCAGAACCTCCGCCTCCGCGCGCGCCCGCAAGAGCAAAGGCAAAGCGGCGCCGATCAATCGCCGCGACAATCAGCTTGAGACGGCGCTGGGCCAGGTAGTGCGCGAATTCCGCAAGCGCGCCGGTCTCGGCGTCGCCGAGCTCGCGCGCCGCGCGCGACTGTCGCCGGGCATGGTCTCGAAAATCGAAAACGGCGCGATCTCGCCTTCGCTCGCAAGCATCCGTGCGCTATCGCGGGCGCTGCAGGTGCCGGTGACCTCGCTCTTCCGCGAATTCGACGAGATCACCGACGCGACCTTCGTGCGGGCAGGCGAAGGGATGCTGGTGAGTCGCTCCGGCCTCAGCATCGGCCATGAATACCGCGTCCTCGGCCAGACCACCGCCAAGGGCATCGCGGTCGAGCCCTGCTTGATGAGCTACACGAACGCGTCGCAGGTGCTGCCATTCCTGCATCGCGCCGGCACCCAATTCATCTACGTGCTCGAGGGTCAGCTCAATTACCGGCACGGCAACAAGACTTACCTCATGTCCGAGGGCGATTCCCTGCTCTTCCAGGCGGACGTTCCGCACGGTCCCGAGCAGCTTCTTCGCACGCCCGTGCGCTATATCACCGTGCTCTGCTTCCTCGGCGGCATGGGCGGTTGACGCAAAAGGAAACCGGCCCGCGCCTTGCGCGGGCCGGCACGTTCCGCGATCGCGGAGCCTAGAACTGAACTTCGGCGGGAATGTCGTCGGTCTTGATGCCGATGCTCTCCATCGCGCTCGTCAGCCAGAAATTGATGTTGCCGTTGGCCTTGTTGTACTCCGACCACTTCTGCAGGAATTTCTGGAAGCGGCCGTCGTCGAGACGGACGCCCGCGTAGGACGGCAGCGCATATTGAGGCGTCATCAGATGCACCGCGCCGGTCGACGGATTCTTCGCATGCGCGCCAAGGATGCCCATGATGCCGTCGATGTAGCGATCGACGCGTCCGGAGAGCAGCGCGAGCACGCAGTCGTCGGCTTGCGGCAGGGCCACCTGCGTCGATTTCGGCGCGAAGCGCTTGATCTGCTGCTCGGAGCTATTGCCGACGGAATAGCAGACCCTGATCGCGGGGTCGTTGAGATCGACCCAGCGATCGCCCTTCGGCTTGAACCCGTTGCGGTCGAGTGCGCCGAATCCCAGCGTGTAGAGCGGTCCCGCGAAGTCGATCGCGAGCGCCCGCTCGGGCGTCGCATTGAAGCCGAAGAACGCGTGGCATTTCGCGCTCTGGAGGTCGAGCACGACCGTCTTGAAGCTGGTCTCGACATAGGCGACGTCGACATGCAGCGACTTAGCGACGTCCTTCGCCATCTCCACGGCAAAGCCCTTCCACTCGCCGCCGGGATCTTTCCAGGAATAAGGCTGATAGGCGGGAACGACGCAGGCTACGAATTTCTTCGTGCTCTGGATGTCGTCCCAGGCGGTCGCCGCATCTGCGGCATGAGCGGCGACCGGCAGAACGGTGGCAAACGCCATCGCGGCAATAGCGTAACCGAATCGCACGGTGTCCTCCCTGATGGTCGTGAAGCGATGCCCTGCTTGCGCAAATCTATTATTGACAAAATAGTCTCATGCGCACGAAATTCCTGTCAAGAACGGATTATCTCCACAGGAATAGCCCGGGATCCGCGCGACCGCAACGGGAGCCGAGCGTGCCGTCAGAGTTTCAGATCACCTTCGAAGGCAAAGCGATCGCGGCTCGGGAAGGACAGAGTGTCGCCGCCGCGCTCGTCGCGGCCGGCGAGCGGTGCCTCCGCGTCGACGAAGCGGGCAATCCCAAAGGGGCCGTTTGCGGCATCGGCTTTTGCTGGGAATGCCGCTGCAGCATCGATGGCGTTCCCGACATTCGCGCCTGCATGACGCAAGTGCGCCCGGGCATGATCGTGCGACGGCAACGGGGGCTCGACGGATGCAGCGAGCGATAGCCATCATCGGCGCCGGCCCCGCGGGGATGGCTGCGGCGGTCGAGGCCGTGCGGCGCGGTTGCCGCGTCACCCTCGTCGACGAAGGACCGCGACCCGGTGGACAGATCTACCGCCAGGCGCACCCCTCGCTCGCGGGCGGGGAGTTCGCCGAGCCCGCCGAGCTTGCCCGCAAGCGCCGCCTCATCGCCGCCTTCCAGGCGGTGATCGACAGGATCGACTATCGCGCCGAGGCGACCGTCTATGCGGTCTTTCCCAACGGCGAGATTCATCTCGCGCAAGGCGACCGCACCGAGGTCCTGCGGCCCGATGCGATGATCATCGCGACCGGAGTGCGAGAACAGGCGATCCCTTTCCCCGGCTGGACTCTGCCGGGCGTGATGTTCGCGGGCGGCGCGCAGGCGATGTTGAAGGCTCAGCGAGTCTTGCCCGGCAGGAACGCCGTGATTGCCGGCTGCGGCCCCCTCCCGCTCGTCGTTGCCGCACAGTTGCTGCGCGCCGGCGGCCGCATAGCGGCGCTGGCGAGCCTGCGATCACTCCGCACCATGCTGCGTCATCCCGGAAGTCTCTGGAGCGGGCGCCACATTCTCCGCGAAGGCCTGCGCTACGAACGGACGGTGCGACGGGCGGGCGTCCTGCAACTCACGGGATACGTTCCGGTGCGCGCGATCGGCGGCGAGCACCTGGAGGCTGTGGCACTCGCCCGGATCGATGCGGAGGGCCGCGTCGTTCCCGGCACGGAGCAACGGATTGCCTGCGATCTCCTGGCAATCAACTACGGCTTCGTCGCCAACAGCGAGCTCGTTGCGATGACCGGCGCGGAGATGCGCCGCGATCCCCTGATCGGTGGCTGGCTGCCCGTCATCGACACCTTCGGCCGCACCTCCGTCCCTGGCGTGTTTGCGGCGGGCGACGGCGCAGGCTTGCGCGGCGCTCTCGTTGCGGAATGCGACGGCACGATCGTGGGCGCCGCGGCGTCGGTGCCCTCGACCGCGGTCGGCGGCGCGACCCTGCAGGCGGAGCTCGCGGAGACGGTCGCGCGACGGGCCCGCCATCTCGATTTTCAGCAGGCGGTGCGTGCGACGCTGCGGCTGCCCTTGGGGCTTTGGCGTCTCGTCACGGACGAGACCGTCGTTTGCCGGTGCGAGAACGTCCGCTTCGGCGAGATTCGCGAGGCACTCGCGAGCGGCCACCGCTCGCTCAATGCCGTCAAGCGCAACGTCCGCTCTGGAATGGGTTGGTGCGGCGGGCGAACCTGCCTACACGCGATCGCGGCGCTTGCGGAGCTCGCAACCGGCGAGGCGCCGACGGAGATGATGACGCCGCGACCGATGGCCCGCCCCGTGCCCTTTGCAGCGATCGCGCGCCAGAAGAAGGCAGCGGCCGAATGACGAAAGATAAATTCGACGTCCTCATCATCGGCGCCGGCGCGTACGGGCTTTCCTGCGCCTGGTGGATGGCGAAGCGCCGAGCCGGCGCGCGCATTCTCGTCGTGGACGAAGGCGAATTCGCGAGCGGCGCGTCCGGCCGAAACGGCGCCGGCTTCCGCATGCAATGGGGCCTCGATCTCAACATCCGGCTCTGCCAGGAGAGCACGCGCTTTTTCGAGACCGCAGCAGAGCAGCTCGACTATCCCCGCGGCATCGAGTTGAAGCAGGGCGGCTATCTCGTCCTCGCTCACAGCGAGAAGGCGCTCGCGACGCTCAAGGGAAGCCTCGAGGTTCAGCATCGTTATGGCGTTCCGAGCGAGCTCCTGAACCCCGACGACTGCGTCAAGATGGTGCCCGCGCTCGGCCGCAACCGGCTCGTCGGCGGCACGTTCTGCGGCAAGGACGGCACGATCTCGCCATTCCTCCTGCTGGACTCGCTCCTCAAGGCCTGCCGCCGCGAGAAGGTCGACGTGCGCTACGGAACCCGCGTCGAGAAACTCGAGCGCAACGGCGGTGGCTTCCGTGCGCACGTGAATACCGGCTCGATCGAGGCGGACAAGATCCTGCTCTGCACGGACTGGGCGGTGCCGGAGCTGCTGGCCTCGCTCGGGCTCAATCTGCCCGTGAAGAGCCTGCCCAAGGAAGCGATCGTCACGGTTCCGTGCACACCTCGGGTTAAGCCGATCCTGATCTCCCTCGAGCACCATATTTCCGTCAACCAGGTGAGCCGCGGCTCCATCGTCTTCGTGGTCTCGCGGGCGCGCGAGGGTAAGGAGATCGCCTCGACGCCCGATTTTCTCGCCTTCGCGGCCCCGAAGATCATCGATCTCCTGCCCGGCGTCGCCGACGTTCCCGTGCTTCGCACCTGGGGAGGCGTCTCCAGCCTCACTCCGGATATGCAGCCAATTCTCGGCGAAACCGAGATCGAAGGACTCTACGTCGCGGTCTCCTCATTTCGCGGCCTGATGACATCACCGGCGGTCGGTCGGATCATGTCCGCGCTTATCCTGGAGAACGACACCAACGATCCCGTCCTGACAAAACTGTCGCCGCGCCGCTTCCGGACCGGCGAACTCATCGTCGAGCCGTTACTCAATCAGGAATAAGACCAATCGCTCGCGGAGCTTGACGCGGGTCAGAAATGCCCGGCTTTCGGGCGGAGCGCGTAACCCGCCTCGAGCCGAGCCATCTCGCCGGCGTCTAGCTCGAGATCGAGCGCCGCAAGCGCAGCGTCGACATGGTCGAGCCGCGTCGCCCCGATGATCGGAGCGCTACCGGGGATCTTGCGGAGTACCCAGGCCAGAGCGACCTGCGCGGGTTGAACGCCGCGCAGCGTTGCAATTTCATCGACGATCTCCGCGACGGCCTGATCGCCGGAGCGACCGTACCATTTGCCAATGAGATCGTCCGTCCGGAGCCGCTCGGTCCGCCGCTCGCGCGCTCGCGCCGCTCCGCACAGGAACCCGCGGGCGAGCGGGCTATAGGGCAGAAGCCCGATGCCCTCGGCTCGGCAAAACGGAATCAGCTCCCGCTCGTCCTCGCGCCAAACGAGATTGTAGTGGTTTTGCATCGAGACGAAGGAGTGCATGCCCTGGAGGCGCGCGGTGTAGACGGACTTTGCGAATTGCCAGCAGGGCATATCGGTTGCGCCGACATAGAGCACCTTGCCTGCCCGCACGAGATCGTCGAAGGCGCGGACGAGCTCGTCGATGTCGCTCGCGGGATCCCAGATGTGCGTCTGCAGGAGATCGATGCGCTCGACGCCGAGGCGCTTCAGGGAGGCCTCCGCCGCCTCGACGATGTGCTTGCGAGAATATCCCCGGGAGTTCGGACCCTGCCCCATGGGATTGCCGAGCTTGGTCGCGATGACGACTTCTTCGCGGGGGCTCATCTCGCGCAGGAGACGACCGAGGATGATCTCGCTCTGGCCGCCGGAGTAATAGTCGCAGGTGTCGAAGAGGTTGATCCCCGCCTCTAGCGCCCGCCTGATCAGGGGCCGCGACTGTTCCTCGGTAAGCACCCAGGAGCGCCAATTGGGATCGCCGACGCCCATGGCGCCGAAGGCGATCCGGGAGACGCGCAGGCTGCTACGACCGAGGCGTACGTATTCCATGCTCGACCGCCGAGGCGATGCCGCTCAAGACTTGCTCTTCCAGACCTCGCGGAAGCGCGGGATCTCGTCGGGTATCCAGATGTAATTGCGTACGTTCGCGCGAATGGCCGCGTATTCCAGCGAGAAGAACAGCGGCACATAGGGGAGATCGTGCGTGATGATCGCCTGTGCCTGCCGATAGAGCGGCTTGCGCGCTTCGACATCGTTCGTGGCGCGGGCCTTGTCGAGGAGATCGTCGAGCTCGGGATTCTTGAAGTTCGTGGAGTTCGCGTAGCCCTTGCTATGGAAGAGGATGTAGAGGAGGCCATCCGGATCGGGTCGCTGCGACCAGCGCTGCGGCGTGAAATTGATCTTCTGCTGCACCACGCGCGAATACCAATCGCTGACCGCTACGGGCTCGAGCGTAACGTTGATCCCGATCGCCTTGAGTTGCTCCTGCACGAGCTGATCGAGCTGCTGAAACATCGTGATCGTTGGCGCCGCCAGCGTGAGATCGAGCCCGTTGGGGTAGCCCGCCTGCTTCAGCAGCTCTTTCGCCTTCGCGGGATCGTAGTCGTAGGACTTGAGCGCGGGATCGAACCACCAGAGGCCCTTCGGTGTCGGGCCCTCGGCGATCTGCGCCTTCCCGGCCATGAGGATGTCGACGAGGCGCTTGCGGTCGATCGCGTGCGCGATCGCTTGCCGGAGCAGCAGGTTGTTGAAGGGCGGCTTGTCCACCTGCCATTGCAGCGAGATCCAGCGCCCGACCGGATCGGGATCGAGCTTGATGTCCTTGTTGCCTTCGATCTGCCGCACGTCCTGAGGGGAGAGCTCGGAGACGAAATCGATCTCGCCGGTGATGAGGCGCTGCACACCGACCACCGAGCCCGCGATGTCCTGGAACAGCACGCGGTCGAGATAAGGCTTGCCCTGGTCCCAATAGTTGGGATTGCGCTCGACGGTGATGTGATTGCCGCGCACCCATTCCTTGAAGAGGAAGGCCCCAGTGCCCACGGGCTTGCTGCCGAAATCGGCGCCGGCCTTCTGGACAGCGGTCGGCGATTCCATGAAGCCCTCGCGCTGGGCCAGCATGCCCAGCAATCCCGGAAATGATTGCTTGAGGTTGAAGGCCACGGTCGCGGGATCGACGACCTCGACCGAGGCAATGACGGAGTCGAGGCCGCCCTTCTGCGGCGACTTCACCTCCGGGTCCATGCGGCGGTCGATGTTCCATTTAACCGCCGCAGCATCGAAGGGCGTTCCGTCCTGGAACTTCACACCCTCGCGCAGATGAAAGACGATGCGCTTGCCATCGCTCTGCACATCCCATTTCGTCGCGAGCTCCGGCCGGATCGAGAAATCCGTGTCGAGCCGCACCAGCGTGTCGAAGATGAGATAGAGGACCTGTCGCTCCGTGTATTCGATCGAGAACACGGGATCGAGGGTCTTGATGTCCGAGGCGAAGCCGACGGTGAGCGTGCCGCCGCGCTCGGGCGCCTGAGCCGCCGCGGAGGCAATGCACGCGACGGCGCCGACAGCGGCGATCAAAAGCATTCGGATCGTCCGTTGCAGCATCCTGGCCCTCCCTCTTCTATCGTTCGGTCTTGGCGCCGCGCCTCAGGCGCTCGCGCACACTAGGTTTTGGTATACCGTATGTCAATTCCAGCCCCGGCCGCGCGCGTGATCTCAGAGAATATCGTCACGCAGGCAGGCGACCAGCCGGCCCGGCGCACGCTCCCGCAGCGGCGGAACGATCGCGGCGCAGTCGGCGATCGCATAGGGGCATCGCGTGCGGAAGACGCAGCCGCTCGGGGGATCGGCGGGGTTCGGAACGTCGCCTGAAAGTACGATACGCTTGCCGCGCCGCCGCGGATCGGGATCGGGAACCGCCGACAGCAGCGCTTCGGTGTAGGGGTGTTTGGGATTGCGGCAGAGTTCATCAGCGGGCCCCACCTCCATCAGGCGCCCCAAGTAGATCACCGCGATCCGATCGGAGAGATACTCCATCACCGCGATGTCGTGCGAGATGAAGAGCATCGCGAGGCCCAGCCGCTCCTTCAGCTCCTCCAGCAGGTTCACGATCTGCGCTTGAATCGAGACGTCGAGCGCCGAGACCGGCTCGTCCGCGACGATGAAGACGGGCTCGACCGCGAGCGCCCGCGCGATGACCACTCGCTGCCGTTGGCCGCCCGACATCTGCTCAGGCCGGCGCAGCAGGAACTCTTCGGAGAGCCCCACGCTTGCGAGCAGCTCGACCACGCGGTCGGCGCGCGTCCGCCGACCTAGACAGAGTCCTTGTACCTGAAGCGGCTCCGCGACGATCTCCGCCACCGTCATCTGCGGATCGAGCGCGGCGAAGGGATCTTGAAAGACGATCTGCGCCCTGCGGCGGAAGCGCCGGAGCGTCGGCCCGTCGAATGCGGTCACGTCCTCGCCCTCGAACCATATCTTGCCGCCGGTCGGCTCCGTGAGGCGCAGGATCGATCGGCCGATGGTGGTCTTGCCTGAACCGGACTCCCCGGCGAGGCCTAGAACCTCTCCGGGCATGACGTCGAAGGAGACGTCGTCGACGGCGCGCACCGCGCCGACCGAGCGCGGGATGACGCCGCGTCGGATCCCGAACCACTTGCGCAGGTTCTCGACGCCGAGAAGCCGGCGCGTCTCCGCGGTCATTGGACCTGACCGCCGATCTCGCGCCAGCGCGCGCAGCGCACCCAATGAGACCCGCCAGAATCCTCGAGCGGGGGAATGCGGACATCGCAGAGGCCCGCGGATGCATGCGAGCAGCGCGGGCGAAAGCTGCAACCCCGAGGAATGCTCAGCAAACCCGGGACGGTTCCGGGTATCGCCGAGAGTCGTGCACTCTTTCGATGGGTGCGTCCGATCCGCGGCAGCGAAGCCAGGAGCGCTCTCGTATAGGGCATGCGGGGCGACCGGAAGACGGCTTCGACAGCACCGGCCTCCACGATCTCGCCTGCGTACATCACGAGCGCACGATCGGCGATTTCCGCGACCAGGCCGAGATTGTGGGTGATGAAGAGTATCGACATCCCCGTCCGAGACTGAAGGCGTCGGAGGTGATCGATGATCTGCGCCTGGATCGTTACGTCGAGCGCAGTCGTCGGCTCGTCCGCGATAAGGAGCTGGGGACCGCAGGCGAGGGCCATCGCGATCATCACGCGCTGGCGCATGCCTCCGGAAAGCTGATGCGGGTAGTTTCCCAAGCAGGCGCGCGGGCTCGGTATTCCCAATTGCGTCAGCGCCTCCAAGGCGTGGCCCCGCGCCTCCTTTCGCAGGACCTTGCGATGGATGCGGATCGCCTCGCAGATCTGGTGGCCGATGGTGTAGATCGGATTGAGCGAGGAGAGCGGCTCCTGAAAGATCATCGCGACATCGTTGCCGCGAATGCCGCGAAGCTCACGCTCGGGCAAACGCACGAGATCGCGCGCCATTCCGGACTTGTCCTTCAGCACGATCTCCCCTGCGACGGCCGCGCCTGCATCGCTATCGAGGAGACCCATGATCGCGAGCCCCGAGGTCGATTTGCCGGAGCCGGATTCGCCGACCAGCGCCACGATCTCGCCGGGTCGGATGTCGAAGGACACGCCACGCACCGCCGCCTGCCGTCCCGCGGGCGTGCGGAAGCTCACTTCGAGGCCGCGTACATCGAGGATTGGTTCGGATGCCATGCTCGGCCTCAAGCCTCGCGCGAGCCCAGGAGATAGAACCCCGCCACCGTGATCGCGACGGCAATGCCGGGAGAGAGGCTCATGGCGGGATTGATGATGAGGTAATCGAAGCCGACCCGCACCATGCCG
>Ga0335082_10010055_pt1 | contig 10272 bp, 6 predicted proteins | sample Lox_Sample_41_FD_206718 | JGI IMG/M metagenome (GOLD analysis project Ga0335082, IMG submission 206718) | Soil microbial communities from Loxahatchee National Wildlife Refuge, Florida, United States - Lox_Sample_4.1 | ecosystem: Environmental > Terrestrial > Soil > Wetlands | place: USA: Florida...
CACCGGGGCGCCCTTGAGCCGCGGCACGCCCGCCACCGCGGCGGCATCGCCCTCCACCCTGATGTCGGCGCCCATGCGCAACAGCTCCGGAACGTGCATGAAGCGGTTCTCGAAGATGGTCTCCCGAATGCGCGAGGTGCCTTCGGCGGTGGCCATCAGGGCCATGAACTGGGCCTGCAGGTCGGTGGGGAAGCCGGGGAACGGCGCGGTATCGACCGACACCGACAGCGGGCGGCTGCCGTCGCGCGCCACGGCGATGCCGCGGCCCGTGCTCTCGACCTCGGCGCCTGCGGCCTGGAGCCGCTCCACGAGCGCGCCGACCAGCTCGGCCCGCGTGCCGGTCAGTTCGACCTCGCCGCCCGCAATCGCCGCGGCGATGGCATAGGTGCCGGTCTCGATGCGGTCCGGCAGCACGGCGTGTTCGGCGGCATTGAGCGCGTCGACGCCGTCCACCACGATCCGCGACGTGCCGAGGCCGGAGATGCGGGCGCCCATCGCGATCAGGCAGCGGCCGAGATCGCCGATCTCCGGCTCGCGCGCCGCGTTGGAGATGACGGTACGGCCCTCGGCCAGCACGGCGGCCATCAGCGTGTTCTCGGTGGCGCCCACCGACACGGCCGGGAAATCGACGGCGGCGCCGATGAGGCCACGCGGCGCGCCGGCCACGACGTAGCCCTCGGCCAGTTCGACCGTGGCGCCCAGCGCCGCCATCGCCTTCAGGTGGAGGTCGACCGGCCGCGCGCCGATGGCGCAGCCCCCCGGCAGCGACACTTTGGCGATCCCCAGGCGCGCCAGCAGCGGCCCCAGCACGACGAAGCTCGCGCGCATCTTGCGCACGATTTCGTAATCGGCCGTGGAGTCCTCAAGCCGCGCCGCCGTCAGGCGCCAGCGCCCACCCTCGCCCAGCGCCGCGCCCGGCGTGCTTTCGACCGCCACGCCGAACTGCCGCAGCAGATCGGCCATGAAAGCGATGTCGGCCAGCTTGGGCACGTTGGTGAGGACGAGCGGCGCGTCGGTCAACAGACAGGCGGCCATAAGCGGCAAGGCGGCGTTCTTGGCGCCGCTGATGGGGATTTCGCCCTTGAGGCGGGCCCCTCCGCGCACTCTGATCCTGTCCATAACCCCTCGGGCTTGCGGCGGCCGGCCGTTTTAGCGCGGGCCCCGGGCCGCCTCAATGCGGACCGGCGTCATCCGGCCCGGCGGCTCCAGGAGGCTGCGGCGGCGGTTCGCCCTCCTCCGGCGGCGCCGCATCCTCCTGCTCGGCCAAAGCCCGGCTGCGCGCCTTCCGGCGCCTGAGGTTCTCCCGCAATGCGGCCGCAAGCCGCTGCCGCCGCTCGGGGGATTTGGCCGGAATCGGCACGCCGGAACCCTTTCCCTTCCACCCGGCCTTGGGCTATAGCAGCCCTCCTTCAGGCCCCATCGGGCCGCCGGTTGCCGCAGTAGCGTAGTGGTAGCGCAACCCCTTGGTAAGGGGTAGGTCGACAGTTCAATTCTGTCCTGCGGCACCAGCCTTCGCCCGCTTCGCGGGCTACGGCTGGCAGGCCGGTCTCCGCTCAGAGCGCCGTCACTCCGGCAGCGCCAGCTCGCCGTCGATCGTGAAGCCCTTGGCGGTGATCGCCCGGGTCGGGCCGCGCTGGCCGCCGCCGATGCTGATCGCGTAGCGGCCCGGCTGCACCTTCACTTCGCCCGCCATCGTCACCGAGGAAAGCTGGCGCGGCTTGAGGTCGAAATGCAGGTGCCGCGTCTCGCCCGGCTTGAGGAACACGCGCTGCATGCCGCGCAGCGCCCGGATCGGCATGCCGGGCGTTTTCGGGAAAGCGACATAAAGCTCGGCCACCTCGTCGCCGGCGCGCCTGCCGGTGTTCCTGACGTCGACATCGACGCCCAGCGTGTCGCCCGCCTTCAACGCCGGCGCCGAGAACGCGAGCCCGGAATAGGCAAAGCTGGTGTAGCTGAGGCCGTAGCCGAAACTGTAGAGCGGCTTGCCCTTGAAGTAGCGATAGGTGCGGTTCGCCATCGCGTAGTCCTCGAACGGCGGCAGCTGCTTCATGCCGGTGTAGAAGGTGACCGGCAGCCGGCCGGCGGGGTTGTAGGCGCCCGCCAGCACCCGCGCGACGGCGTTGCCGGCCTCCTCGCCGCCATACCAGGCATCGACGACGGCGTCGGCATTCTTCGCCGCCCAGTTCACCGCCAGCGCGCTGCCGTTGTAGAGCACCGCGACCAGCGGCTTCTTGGTCGCCTTCACGGCCTTCAGGAGGTCTTCCTCGTCCTTCGGCAGATCGAGCGAGGTGCGGTCGCCGCCGAAGAAGCCCGGAATCTTGACGTTCATCTCCTCGCCTTCGAGCTGCGAGGTGATGCCGACTACGGCGATCACCACGTCGGCCTTCCTGGCGGCGGCGACGGCGCGCGCCCTGGCGTCGGGGATCTGGCGCGTCCACACCAGCCGGATGCCGAGGCGGGGCGAATAACCGCGCTCGATCTTGACGGCGTATTTGCGGCCCGCAACGAGATGCACGACGGTCGTCTTGGCCCATTTCTGGCGCGGCACGTCGATGTTGACCACAACCTTGCCGTCGAGCCACAGGGTGCCGAGCGGCGCATCGAGTCCCAGCACGTAGTCGCCGGTTTCGGCGGGCGTCAGCGTGCCGGTCCAGCGCACGGCGAACTGCGTCATGCCCGGCATCGGCGCGCTGCGCGTCAGATCGGTGTCGCGCTCGTAATCGACGTTGGCGTCGATGCGGCTGACCGCCGGGGCGCCGGAGAAATCCTTGGTGGCGAAGAACTCCGCCATGAGGCCGGGCTTGCCGTCCTCGGTGGCGAGAACCGCCGGCGGGATCGCTTCCACCGGCCTGAGGAAATTGGTTCCCGGCTCGAAGGTGATGGCGGCTCCCGGAAACTGCCTCTTGAGGCCTTCGAGTGCGGTGACGATGCGTGACGGCTTGCCGCTGTAATTGCCGAGCAGCGGCACGGTCTGATCGGCCAGGGGTCCCACCACCGCGATGCGCTTGATGCCGGGCTTGAGCGGCAGCAGCCCGTTGTTCCTGAGCAGCACCATGGATTCGTCGGCCGCCTTGAGCGCCAGCGCCCGGTTGGCCGCGGAATCCAGTTCGGACTCCGGCACCTGGGCGTATTTCACCATGTCCTGCGGATCGAACATGCCGAGCTTCATGCGCGCGGTGAACAGCCGCCGCAGCGAGGCATCAACCACCGCCTCGGGAACCAGCCCCTCTTTCACCGCGTCGATGTAGCGCTGGTAGTCGGAACCGTCCGCGGCGAGCCGCGAGTATTCGCTGCAATCGTTGTCCACGGCGTGCTTCAGCGAGACGGCGGCCGCTTCGGCCAGGGTCTTGGTGTAATGGTGGCCGCTTTCGATGTCGGCGATGGCGTCGCAATCCGACACCACATAGCCCTCGAAGTCCCACGCCTTGCGCAGCGTGTCGAGCAGCAGGAAATCGCTGGCGCAGGCGGGCTGGCCGTCGACGCGGTTGTAGGCGCACATCGTCGAATAGGCCTTGGCATCGACGATGGCGCGGCGGAAGGCCGGCAGATAGGTATCCTCCTCGTCGTGCCGCGACACCTGCGTGTCGACCGAATGGCGCGTCGTCTCCGGACCCGAATGCACCGCGTAGTGCTTGGGCGTCGCCACCGTGCGCAGGTATTTGGGATCGTCGCCCTGCATGCCGGTGACGAAGGCATAGGCCATCTCGCCGGTGAGATAGGGGTCTTCGCCGTAGGTCTCCTGGCCGCGGCCCCAGCGCGGATCGCGGAAGATGTTGATGTTGGGCGACCAGAAGGTGAGGCCCTGGTAAATCTTGTGCGGGCCGGAATAGCCCACCTGGTTGTACTTCACGCGCGCCTCGGTCGAGATCGCCACCGCCATGTCGTGGACCAGCGCGGGATCGAAAGTGGCGCCCAGGCCGATGGGCTCCGGGAAGGAGGTGGCGAGGCCGGCGCGGGCGACGCCGTGCAGCGCCTCGTTCCACCAGTCGTAGGCCGGCACGCCGAGCCGCGGAATGGCGCGCGCCTGGTTGACGAGCTGCGAGGCCTTCTCCTCCAGCGTCATGCGCGCGATGAGATCGTTGACCCGATCGCCGATCGGCGCCTGCGGATCGGTGTAAAGCGGCGGCGGAGGCGGCGGTGGCGGCGTGGGAGCGGTATCATTCTTGGGCGAAGGCGAAAGCAGGGCGCAGCCTGACGTCAGCACCATGAAAACGGCCAGGGCCGATGCCGTGGCAAGCCTCGCGCGCAACGATGTCATCGATATCTCCTTCGGGAGTGGCACTGATATAAGGGCTATGCCGCCGGGCGGCGGTCGGCAAATCGGACGGGCGGCCCCAGCATACCCGCGCCGGCCCCGGCCGGAGCCATTGCGTTTTCGACATTCCTGTGGAGCGATGCGGCCATGGACCGGCGGGGATTCCTTCGGCTTTCGGCGGGTCTTGCGGCCATGGCGCCCCGGGCGCGGGCGGATGCCCCGCCGATTCGCGTCAGCCTGCGTCCGCGCCAGACCGGAAACGCCATCGCGGCGGACTTCACCGGGCTCAGCTACGAAACCGCACAGCTTGCCAACCCGCATTTCTTTTCCGCCGAGAACACGCAGCTCATCGGCTTCGTGCGCCGGTTGGGGACCAGGGGCGTCTTGCGCACCGGCGGCAATACCAGCGCCTTCAGCGTGTGGACGGCCGAGCCGCCGCCGGACGCGCCCTCGCCCGACGAGGCCGTCGGGCCGGATACCGGCCGACAGGCTGCCCCGCACCGCCCGGTAACACCCGCCGCCATCCGCAACCTGCGCGAGTTCCTCGACGCCGCCGGCTGGACGCTGATCTACGGCCTCAACATGGGCGGCGAAGGCCCCGAAGTGGCCGCCGCCGAAGCCGAGTTCGTGATGCGGACCATGGGGCCGAAGCTGATCGCCTTCCAGCTCTGCAACGAGCCCGACCTCTTCCATCGCAACGGAGTGCGCCGGCCGGATTACGACTTCCGCCAATTCGCCCGGGAATGGCGCCGCTATTTCGATGCCGTGCGGCGGCGCGTGCCCAAGGCGCCGTTCGCCGGGCCCGACACCGCCTACAACAATGACTGGCTTCTGCCCTTCGCCAAGATGTTCAAGCGGGAGGTGGCATTTCTTTCCCAGCACTACTACGCCGAGGGCCCGCCCAGCGATCCCGCCATGACCATCGAGCGGCTGCTGCGGCCCGCTGCGCGGCTCGAGGGGGAGCTGGCGGGGATGGCGCAAACCTGCCGCGACACCGGCCTTTGCTTCCGCATGGCGGAGACCAACTCCTGCTACGGCGGCGGCAAGCAGTTTGTCAGCGATACTTACGCCTCGGCGCTGTGGGGGGCGGAGCTGATGTTCAAGCTGGCGGCGGCGGGCGGCAGCGGCATCAATTTCCACGGCGGCGGTTACGGCTGGTACACGCCGGTCGCCGGCGCGCCCGCCAGGGGCTTCCTCGCGCGGCCGCTCTATTACGGCATGCTGCTGTTCGCCGAGGCCGGCCCCGGCGCGCTGGCGGCGGCGGATACCGAGGGTGCGACGGATGCGCCGCTGCTTTCCGTCTATGGCCTGCGCGATGCGAGCGGCGCTTTGAAACTTGCGGCTTTCAACAAGCATGCCGACCGCGACTTCACCCTGCTGGTCGATCCCGGCACGCCGGCGGCAACCGCGAGCGCGATGCGCCTCGTGGCGCCGCGCCTCGACGACACCGCCGACGTCACCTTCGCGGGCGCGCCGGTGGGGCCGACCGGCGACTGGTCGCCTCTGATCGTGGAAAACCTTGCGCTGGCCGGCGGCCTGGCGAGCCTGTCCCTTCCGCGCGCCAGTGCCGCCTTGATCCGCTTCGCATGACGGCGGGCCGGTCCACCGAGCCGCCTGGGCGGGCCTCATGGTTACGCGGCGTAATTCTCAGGGGAAATCGGATACGCCGCGCTTTACAGCCTTCGCGGCGCGATCCTTAATCGGCGCATGCCGACCCTCGACCAGCTTCGCCCGCTTCATCCCGGCATCGGCGCCGACTTCACCATCCCGCAGGACTGGGAGCACTACGGCGCGGCCGAGCACGGCATCTGGCGCACCCTGTTCGAACGGCAAGCGAAGGTGCTCGCCGGCCGCGCCTGCCGCGAGTTCCTCGCCGGTTTCGAAAAGCTGAAGCTGGTGTCCGACCGCATCCCCGAATTCGACCGGCTGTCGGACGACCTCGAAGCGCTCACCGGCTGGCGCGTGGTGGCGGTGCCGTCGCTGGTGCCGGACGACGTGTTCTTCGACCACCTCGCGGCGCGGCGTTTCCCCGCCGGCCGCTTCATCCGCAAACCCGGACAGCTCGATTACATCGAAGAGCCCGACGTGTTCCACGACGTGTTCGGCCACGTGCCGATGCTGGCGCATCCGGTGTTCGCCGATTACATGCAGGCCTACGGCAAGGGCGGCCAGCGCGCGCTCAAGGAGTTCGGCGCCCTCAAGAACCTGGCGCGGCTCTACTGGTACACCGTCGAGTTCGGCCTGATTGCCGCGCCGGAAGGGCTGCGCCTCTACGGCTCCGGCATCGTGTCGAGCGCCGCGGAATCGGTCTACGCGCTGGAGAGCCCCTCGCCCAACCGCATCGGCTTCGACCTCGAACGGGTCATGCGCACCGATTACCGCATCGACGATTTCCAGGAATCCTATTTCGTCATCGCCTCCTTCGACGAGCTGTTCCGCGAGACCTACCAGGATTTCGCGCCGCTCTATGCCGGGCTGGCCGAGGGGCCGACGTTCCGGCCGGGCGATGTCCTGCCGCGGGACCGCGTGCTGACGGCCGGCGACCGCTCCTATCGCGCCGGCAGCCACGCTCCGGCGTGAAGCCTCCGGCCGGCCGCGACGCCCGAGGAAACGCTTTAATCCTCGACGCCGAGCGTGTTCAGCACTTCGCCTTCGGTCAGGATCTGCGGCAGCACCTTCGCTTCGGGCGCCCCGGGCGGGTAATAGAGATAGAGCGGCACGCCGGGCCGCCCGTGCGCCACGAGCAGCGCGGTGATCTCGGGATCGCGGTTGGTCCAATCGGCAACCAGGAACGCGACCTTGCGCTCGGCGAAGGCGGTGCGCACGGCCGGCCGCGACAGCGCCGCCTGCTCGTTGACCAGGCAGGTGATGCACCATGAGGCCGTGGCGTCCACGAATACGGCACGGTGTTCGCGGCGCAGCGCCTCAAGCCGCGCCGTCGAATAGGGTTCGACCTGCATCCCGGCATAGACGGACGCCGCGACGCGCACCGGCGAACGCGCCGACCAAACCAAGCTTAGCGCGGCGACGGCACCGGCCGCGGCGAGCAACGCCGCCGCCGTCCCTGCCGTGCGCCAGGCGCCGCTCTTGAGGCGCGTTGCGCCCCACGCCGAGAGGGCGACGCCGGCTGCCGCGGCCGCTGCCAGCCCCGCCAACAGGCCCGCGCGATCCACCTGCTGCGACAGGACCCAGAACAGCCACGCCGCCGCGCCGTACATCGGCAGCGCCAGGATATGCTTGAGCTTCACCATCCACAGGCCCGGCTTGGGCAGGATGCGCTGCATCGCCGGCCACATCCCGAGCAGCAGGAACGGCACGGCGAAGCCGAACCCCAGCGCCGCGAAGACCGCCAACACGACGGGCGGCGAATGGGTGAAGCCGTAGCCGATCGCCGTCGCCATGAACGGCGCGGTGCACGGCGCCGCGACCGCCACCGCCAGCACGCCGGTGAAGAACGCGCCGACGTTTCCGCCGCGCCGCGCCAGCGTCTCGCCGAGCGCGACCGGCATGAATTCGTAGGCGCCCGACAGGTTGAGCCCGACGGCGACCATCAGCACCGCCAGCGCCGCGACCACCACCGGCTCCTGCAGCTGGAAGCCCCAGCCGATGGCCGCTCCGCCGGCGCGCAAGGCCACGATCAATCCGCCGAACACGACGAAGCTCAGGATGGCGCCGAGGGAATAGGAGAAGGACTCGGCGCGGGCGCGGCGACGGTCGGCGCCGGCATGGCCCGCCAGGGCCAGCGCCTTCATCGCCAGCACCGGCAGGACGCAGGGCATGACGTTGAGGATCAGCCCGCCCAGAAACGCGAAAGCGAGCGCCAGGGCGAGCGAGAGGTTGCCGTCGAGGCTCGCGGCGGGAACCGCGCCCGCCGCGGCGTGCACGGTCAGTGCCTGCACCGAGCGGTCGGCCGAAGTGAGAACCAGGACGCCGTCGAGCCCGCCGCCAAGCTTGGGGCCGCGCGCCAGCCGCATCACCAGCCCGTCGCCGGCGAAACCGAACGCCTGATCCGCCGCGTCGGCGATCTCGCCCGGACGGGACGGGAAGAACTGCGCGTCGATGGGCCGGGCTTCGCCGGACAGCGCCGGCGCCTGGACATAAAGCCTGAGATCGCCAGCCGCCGCATAACGCATCGGCCACGGCGACGGGGCCGGCAGCCTGGCGCGCGCGGCGGCGAAGCGCGCGGCGCTGACGGGATCGGGCGGCCCGGCGTCGGTCTGCACGAACAACCGCAGGTCGAGCTTGGCGTCCTCCGGCACGCAGACTTCGCGGCAGACGAGCCATTGCGCGGCGGCCTGCAAGCTCACCACGCCCGGCGCGGCATCGGCGGGTGCCGTGACATCGACCAGCAGCCAGACCTTGCCCTCGTAGCCGTAGTCCATCAGCGGCCCGACCGGCTCGCGTTGGGGGTAAGGCCACTGGATAGGCCCCGCCTTCCAGCCGGGCGGCAAGGTCCATTTGATTTCGGTGGCCGCACCCGCGTCGCCCGGGTTCGCCCAGTAGGTATGCCAGCCGGGGCGGATGTCCTCTTGAAGCGCCACCGTCAGCGTGCCGCCGGGGCGCACCGCGTCGCGATCGGAGATCAGCGCGGCGTGTACCTTGGGCGCCTGGTCGATCTGGGCCGCGGCCGGTGCGGCGAGCGCCAGCAGCGACAGGAAAAAAGCCGGGATGCGCATGGCCAAGCTCATAGCGCGGCCCTGCCCGCTTGCGCTAGGGTCGCGCCGGAAAAAGGCCACGCCATGCGCATCACGGGAGGCATTTTCGGCGGCCTGCCGCTGGCGGCGCCGCGCGACGAGCGGGTGCGCCCGACCTCCGACAAGGTGCGCCAGGCGATCTTCAACATCCTCGACCACAACGATTTCGGGAGCGCGCCGGCGGGCGCCCGCGTCGCCGACCTGTTCGCCGGCACCGGCGCCCTCGGCCTCGAAGCCTTGAGCCGCGGCGCCGCCTTCTGCCTGTTCGTGGAGGATGCCGCCGAAAGCCGCGGCCTCATCCGCGACAACGTGGAGGCGCTGAAGCTGACGGGCGCCACCAAAATCTGGCGGCGCGACGCCACCAGGCTCGGCCCGATGGCGCCCGGCGCGGGAGGGCCGTTCGACCTTGTGTTCCTCGACCCCCCCTATCGCAAGGGCCTGATCGCGCCGGCGCTCGCCAGCCTCGCCCGCGGCGGCTGGATGGCACCGGGGGCCGTCATCGTGGCGGAGACGGCGGCGGACGATGACATTCCGTCCACGGACGGATTTGCGGCGATCGACACGCGCGTCTGGGGCGATACGCGGGTGAGCTTCCTGCGACCGCAGGAGTCGGGAAATCCCGCGCCGATCTGATATAATGCGAGCGGGGCTTTGGGGGTGTCCATGACGATGCGAAGGACCGGCCGCATTCTCCTCGGCGCCTTGCTGGTTGCGGCGGCGGCTGCCGCGGCATGCGCCCAGACGCCGGCCGGCGGAGCGCCGACGCGCTTCCGCTCGCCCTGCGCCTATCCGGCGCGGGCGCTGCGCAACCATGTCGAGGGCCGCACGCTGATCGGCTACCGCGGCACGCCCGACGGCCGGGTGACCGACGTGACCGTGCTCGAGTCGAGTGGCGACGGCGAGCTCGACGCCGCGGCGGCGGCCTGCGTCGGCCGCTGGCGGTTCGATCCGGCGGCGCCGGCCAACGCATTCTTCATCGGCAAGCGCCGCACCTACATCGCCTGGACGATTCCGCCGCCCGTCTCCGGGCTGCCCGCGGCGGGGACGTTCGCCGGCATACCCCACAACTGCTCGCGCTATTATCCCAAGAACGCGATCGCGGCGAAGCGCGAAGGCACCACCCGCGTCGCCTTCATCATCCAGACGGACGGCTACGTCACGGACGTGACGGTCGAGCAGTCGAGCGGCGATGCCGAGCTGGATGCGGCGGCGCTCACCTGCGTCAGGGCCTGGCACTACATTCCGGCGGTGCAGGGCGGAACGCCCGTCGCCACCCGCTGGAGCGCCGACGTGGCCTGGAAGATCCACTGACGGCCGGCGTTT
>Ga0335082_10010057_pt1 | contig 10271 bp, 6 predicted proteins | sample Lox_Sample_41_FD_206718 | JGI IMG/M metagenome (GOLD analysis project Ga0335082, IMG submission 206718) | Soil microbial communities from Loxahatchee National Wildlife Refuge, Florida, United States - Lox_Sample_4.1 | ecosystem: Environmental > Terrestrial > Soil > Wetlands | place: USA: Florida...
CGAAGCAGGTTGGGCACGAGAATGCCGGCGATGAAGAGAGTCGCGAGGGCGGCGCAGGTCAGTCGAAAAAGGCCCAATTGAACATACGGTTTCATGCATTCCCCCAGGTGACGGAACACCGTCCGAATCGGTGCTAGGAAGGGCAAGGACGGTGCCAAACGAACGAGGAAGATTACGCAGGGTTCTATGTTGTAAGTCACGCAATTGGAAGGGGGTAAAAACATGGGGCGGAACGTGTGCACAAAGGGGAAATAATGGACACGCGGAGATGGAGCGGGGAAAGGCAGGATTCCGTCACCGGCGGGTGACTCAAATGGTCACTAGCGGTGAATGAGCGCGGCGGAAGGTGAATGTGCAGGACTGAGCCGGAGCCCCATCGCTCTGGATTCGCTCGATCCAGCGCGACGAGCACCGGCACAGCCCTGACAGCGAACAAGGCAGTGTAACCAGAGCGCCGTCGTTCCCAGGTGGGAGGCTCGGGGTTCCGCCTTTCGGGGACGCCAAGCCCAGACCTGTCCTTTCGGCCCGTCCGACACCGGTTACGTAACAGACTCCGCGTACTCTAGGCACAGGTCTGGAAGGGAACAACTAGGGATTTCCCTAAGTACGAGACTACAGGCAGGACGTGATACTGGTCCTAGTAGCAAGCCGGACGACGGAGATAGATTTCAATAGAGGTGAGCGACCATGTACCCGCCCGACAAATGTGTACGCCTGGTACTCGTGTGTATTTTGCTTGCTGCGCTGTGCGCGCCAGGATTGAAGGCTCAAGCGAAGCAGACTGGCGCAAAAACGGCCGCGATCAACGCCCCAACCGAAACGAGAAAGTGGACGGGAGACCTGGATGAGCTGCTGACGAAGCGGGTGATCCGGATCGGCGTGCCGTACTCGAAGACGCTGTATTACACGGTGAAGGGAGTGCAGTGGGGTGTGGCGTACGAGGGAGGAAAGGAATTCGAAGCGTATCTGAACCGGAAGTATCCGCAGAAGACGAAGAATCTGAAGATCATCGCGATGTTCTTCGTGACGCCGCGGGAGGAGGCGATCGAGAGGCTGAACAACGGGACGCTGGATGTGCTGATTGCCGGATTGACGATCACGCCAGAGCGGCAGAAGGCGGTGGACTTCTCGGACGCGACGGCCACGGGCGTGAACGAAGTCGTGGTGACGGGGCCGAATTCGCCGCAACTAAAGACGATCGACGACTTATCGGGGAAGGAGGTCTTCGCGCGGAAAACGTCGAGCTACTGGGAACACTTGGAAGCAGTGAATGAGAAGTTCAGAAACGAGAAGAAAACGCCAGTGAAGCTGACGGCGGTGCCGGAGGATCTGGGAGACGAAGACCTGCTGGAGATGGTGAATGCGGGACTGCTGCCGACGATCGTGGTGAACGACTGGACAGCGAAACTGTGGAGCAAGCTGCTGACGAAGGAAGTGATCCACGAAGACATAAAGGTGGCGAGCGGAGGGTCGTTCGGCTGGGCAGTGCGGAAAGGCTCGCCGAAGCTACTTGAAACGATCAACGCGTTTCTGAAGTTAAAGGGACAGGGAACGACATTCGGGAAGGAACTGGTGACGAGGTACACGGGATCGACGTACATGCTGAAGCAAGCAGTCTCGGAAACGGCCATGAAGCAGTTCGAGCAGACGGCGGACATATTCCGGAAGTATGCGGGGAAATACAACGCGGACTACCTGATGATGATGGCGAAAGGCTACCAGGAATCGGGCTTGAACCAGAACGCGAAGAGTCCCGTGGGAGCGATCGGAGTGATGCAGTTGATGCCGCCCACGGGGAAAGAGATGAATGTGGGGGATATTACGAAGGAGGATTCGAATATCCACGCTGGGGTGAAATATTTCGCGCTGATGGTGAACAAGTTGTACGGGGACGAGCCCATGGATGATTTGAACAAAATCCTGTTCACATTCGCTTCGTACAACTGCGGGCCGAACCGGGTGAAACAGTTGAGAGCGGAGGCGGCGAAGAAAGGGCTGGACCCGAACGTGTGGATCAACAATGTGGAAGTGATCACGGCGATGAGGGTGGGCCCGGAGACGGTGAACTACGTCTCAAACATCTATAAGTATTATGTGGCGTACAAGCTGATTGCCGTACAGGAAGCGGAGCGAGACAAGGCGCGGGGGTCGTTCGAGAAGAAGCCGTCGTAAAGGGCGGCGGTCCGGCGAAATCGAGAAACAGGATCGCGGGGGAGAAACTCCGGGTCAGGAGCGTTTGGCGGTGGTGTGCTTTTCCGGGAGGAAGCGGACGCGACCGGTAGCAAAGTCGAGGACAGCGCCGACAAGAGTGGCGCGGCCTTCCCTGGTGGCACGGCGACCTTCGGGAGTTTCGAGAAGCTGGCGCATGGACCAGCGGACATTGGCTTCGATGGCGCTGGAAAGCTGCTCGGCATCGGGCAGGTGGGGGTCGACGGCGGCCAGGCCGGGAAGAATGTTTTCGACGAGAAGCTGAATGCGGGAGTGGTGGTGGACGGAGTGGAGCTTGTAATCGAGGGCAGCCTTGACGGCGCCGCATCCGGAATGACCGAGAACGACAAAGAGAGGCGTGTGGAGATGGGCGCCGGCGTACTGGATGCTGGCCATGACTTCGGGGGAGACAACATTGCCGGCGACGCGGATGATGAAGAGTTCGCCGAAATTGGCATCGAAGATCAGTTCGGGAGGAACACGGGAATCGCTGCAACCGAGGATGGTGGCGAAGGGTTTCTGGCCCTTGGCGAGAGCAGCGAGAGTTTCCTTGCATACGGTAGGAAAGCGGGCCTTGCCGGCAACGAAACGCTTGTTGCCTCCGGTGAGTCTGCGCAGCGCTTGTTGAGCGGTTGTCATGGAAGTCAGTCAGGAGGCGCGGTGGGTGGCGCAGCCGAGGGATGCGACTGGGTCTGCGGGCTGTAGCGCATCATCTGGAGTTCCTGCGTGGACATGCCATGGCGACAATGGCAACGGGCTGATATTTCTTCACAAGAATCCTCCGTCGCGATCCGGCAGCAGCGGCCTGCGTGTGAGCAAATCGTACACGAAGGTGGTACGAGGAACGAAATGGGACGAAAACGACTGCTGGAGAAATAACACAAAAGGGAGCGAACAGGCGCCTAGGAATTTCCCTAGTGTGGAGGGGCGCTAGAAGGAATAGGAGAGGCTGAGAGCGACGGTGGGGTCGGTCCAGCCGAAGTTGAAGAAGGTGGAGGAAAAGCTGACGCGCTTATGGGTAAAGCCGATGAGGAGACCGCGCTGGACTTCGAGAGGTGTGCTGTAGGCGCGGGTGTGCTGAATGGCATAGCCGGCCTGGATCCAGGGGCGCGGTGAATAGGTGAGTTGCGTCCAGGTGTAGAAGAAATTCCCGGACGAGGAGTTGGTGTCGAAGATGTACTCGTTGGCGCTGTAGAGCTGGAGTTTTTTGTAGGTTAGGGTGAACTCGATGCCGGGAGCGATAGCGTCAACGTCGCCGAAGACGCCTCCGATCATGGGGGTGGCGTCAAAGACGATGGTTTTGCCGGCGTCGAAATTGTAGCCGAGCCAAAGTGAGGCGGTACGTTGGGATTCGTAATTGTAGCGAGCCTCGAGATGAATGTGCTGGTGGTCGGCAGTGAAGGTGGAAGAGGCGTACGAAGGGCCGTGGGCGACGAGAGTGCCATTGAGTTCGAGGCTGAAAGCCCAAGGCACGGGCGCGGGGTTTGCGGTGGGAGTTGGAGAGTCAGGCGGAGGCGATTGCGCGGGGACCGCGGCGGCGCAGAGAACTGCGAGCGCGAGCAAGAAAATGCGCAAGGGCATCGGTTGAACCGGGCGGAGCAGCGCCGGGAAATTGGTGACAGTTTAACACCGGTGGGGGAGAGTTTGATTCGGGCAGGAGAAAGCCTGCAGCCCGGTCCGAGAGCGAATCACTCGAGAAATTCGACGGAGCCATTGGAAAGCGTGTACATGGCGCCAGCGATCTTGATGGAGCCTTTGTGTTCGAGTTGCTCGAGAATGGGGCTCCGGCGGCGGATATCGGCAATGGCGAGGGAAACGTTGGTGCGGGCGACGGCGTCGACATAGGTGGGGTTCTTGCTGGATTTGTCGCCATCGAACTTTGTGGCGGCAACGGCGGGCTTGATGCGAGCGAGCAGGCCGGTAAGATTGCCGAGCACGACATCGTCAATGGCACCTTTGACAGCACCGCAAGCGGTGTGGCCGAGGACGAGAATGGCTTTGGCGCCGGAGGCGGCGCAGCCGAACTCCATGCTGCCGAGCATGTCGTCGTTGACAATATTGCCGGCGACGCGGCCGATGAAGGTATCTCCGATGCCAGTGTCGAAGACGATCTCGGCGGGGACACGAGAGTCGAGGCACCCAAGAATGACGGCGGCCGGATACTGGCCGGCAGCGCTGGAGCGCTTTTCAGCGAGATAATTGCGCGCAGCCATGTTGCCGGAACGGAAGCGTTCATTACCTTTCTTGAGTTCCGCAAGGACCTGAGCGGGAGTCATGGCATCGCGTTCTTCCTTGGTGAGGGAGTTGGCGAGGCTAGAGGAGAGCTGGAAGGCGGGAGAAGAGAGCGGCACGAGAGACAAGGCGGCGAACGAGCCGCCGAAGAACGACCTACGAGGGAGCGAGTGAGTCATGGTGGATCGAACCTCCAAGCAGATTTGAAAACTGGTCGGCGCGCAGAAACAGAAGGGAAGCAGGAAAGGCTCACGCGAGAAATCAGGCGAGCAGCGGAGCCGCGACGAACGTCCGGAGGTATATCACAAAAATCCCAGGGAGTCCTGTCCAAGGTCCGAGAGGTATCCCGTGTTTGACTCGGGTAGGAGGGGAAACTAGAATGCGAGGACCATGGCGGACCGCGCTTCTCTAATTGGTCAGACGATCTCTCACTATCAAATTCTGGAAAAGCTAGGCGGCGGCGGGATGGGTGTCGTGTACAAGGCCGAGGACACCCGGCTGCACCGATTCGTAGCGCTGAAGTTCCTGCCCGAAGATGTAGCGGGAGACGCGCAGGCATTGGCGCGATTCCAGCGGGAAGCACAGGCGGCCAGCGCGCTGAACCATCCGAACATCTGCACGATTTACGACATTGGCGAGGCGAACGGAAACGCTTTTATCGCGATGGAGTACCTGGAAGGGAAGACACTGAAACACGCGATCGGTGGCCGGCCCATGGAACTGGAGGGCTTGCTGGACGTGGCGATTGGCGTGGCGGGAGGGCTGAATGCGGCGCACGCGAAGGGAATCGTGCACCGGGACATCAAGCCGGCAAACATTTTCGTGAGCGAAGGCGGTCACGCGAAGATTCTGGATTTCGGGTTGGCGAAGGTGCGCGGGCAGAAGGTGTCGTCGCCGGGCGGAGACAGCATGGCGACGGTGGGCGTGGACACGGACCAGTTGACGAGTCCCGGGAGCACGCTGGGGACGGTAGCGTACATGTCGCCGGAGCAGGTGCGAGGCAAGGAGCTGGATGCGCGGACGGACCTGTTTTCGTTTGGGGCGGTGCTGTACGAGATGGCGACGGGAAGACTGCCGTTTCGCGGGGACACTTCGGGATTAATTTTCAAGGCGATTCTGGATGGAGCGCCGACCGCAGCGGTGCGGGTCAACCCGGAAGTGCCGGCGGAGCTGGAGCGGATCATCGGGAAGGCGATGGAGAAGGATCGGGACCTGCGATACCAGTCGGCGGCGGATATGCTGTCGGATTTGAAGCGGCTGCGACGCGATACGGATTCGGGGAAGCTGTCGGCGTCAGCAAAGGCGGCGGCGCAGGCCGCCGCAGAGGAAATTGGAAGCGGAATACACGGGGCGGCAAGCTCGTCGCGAGTAGCGGCGAGCACGGCGAGCGTCGCGGTGTCCGGCACCGGCGCTAGCAACAAGAAGCTGGTGATTGGCGGAGCGGCGGCGCTGGTGGCGCTGCTGGCGGTAGGGTGGGCGGCGTATCACTTTGGCGGCGGAGGGAAGAGCACGGGAGCGCCAGGAAAGATCACGCAGATCAGCCACTGGGACAAGCCGATGGAGCGGGCGCGGCTTTCGCCGGACGGGCACACGGTAGCATTCAGCTCGCCGGTGGGAGGAATCCTGCAGGTGTTCGTGATACTGGCGTCGGGGGGAGAACCGCTGCAGCTGACGAGTGACGAGGGCGACAAGTTCGTATCGAATTTTTCGACGGACGGGACGGAAATTTATTATGGGCGGACGTTCGGGAACGGCGAGACGTGGGCGGTTCCGACGCTCGGGGGGGCTCCAAAGCGAGTGGTGGCGGGATTCGCGGTGGCCCCGTCGGTAGACGGGAAGTCGATCTTCTACTCGAGGCGGCTGGCGCGAGCCGTGTTTCGTGCGGACCGGAGTGGGATGGGCGAGGAAGAAGTGGTAACGATGGATGCGAAATCGCAGCCGGTGGTGCGGTTGCTGCCGTATCCAGACGGAAAGCGACTACTGGTGGCCAACGCGAGCGCGATCTCAGGGCTGGAAGTATTTCAGCTGTACGTGGCTGAAGTGGGGAAGAAAGAGGCGGAGAATCTAGGAGACATCGAGGGGGAAGGGACGGATGTGGTGTGGAGCGAGGCGGGGAAGAGCATCTTATATCCGCGAACGGTGAACGGATTGACGAACATCTGGAAGATGGACCTGGACAGCAAAGCGCTTTCGCAAGTGACGTTCGGCCCCGGACCGGATCATTCACCGATGCCGGACCCCGCGGGCAAGGGGATTTATGTGGTCAATGGAAAGTCGACGGGATACCTGACGGCGTACAACACGAAGACAAAAGCGACGGTGGACATCGCGGGAGAGAATGCAACGCAGCCGGCGATTTCGCACGACGGGAAGAAGTTGATGTACATCACGATACCGTCGCGAGACAGGAATGAGATCTGGGTATCGGACGTGGAGGGCGGGAACAAGGTGAAGCTGGGGCAGGGATTGTCTTTGGCGACGACGACATGGTCGCTGGACGATTCGAAGCTATTCTTCTTCTCGGAGGAGCCGGGGAAGGCGTCGAAGTTCTACTCTGTGAAACCGGACGGCAGCGGCATGCAAACGTATACGTGGCCCGAAGGGATGACGATGCAGTCGGTATTGTGGGGACCGGACGAGAAGGTGTTTTATGTAAATGCCGCGGAACGAGGTGTGCGACGGCCATCGATCTGGAAGGAAAATATCGACGGGACGGGCGCGGAGAAGGTGACGGACACGTGCGGCATCGCTTTTGATATATCGCATGATGGGAAGTATTTGTTAACGCTTCTGGGCGGTGGGAGTGACAACGGAATCAGTTCGGTGACGCTGGCCGACCGTGGCTGCACAAACGTTGTACCGGGAGCGGTGACGTTCGGAATCAATCTGGACCGGGACGGCAAGTCCTTCCTGTACGGAGTACCCGGGAAGTCAGACGTAAAGATTTACCGGCAGAAATGGGAGAACGGGAAGGCGGTGGGGACCCCGCAGGTGGAGATGACACTACCGTTCGCGTTTCCGCTGACAGCGGGTGGGAACGCATACGATTTTTCGAGGGATCTGACGACAGTGATCTACGCGCGGCCGGGAGGGCACGCGGACCTGTATTTGATGGGCGGGAAGTAGGGAGGGAAGCGGGATTAGGACATGCGCTCCAGCAAGGAATTCCACTCGGATAGGCTGACAGGCGAACGCGGGACACGCGAGCGGTTCAGCTTATAACGCAGCTTCGAGAAGCCCTGAAGCTTGCGGCCATTCTGCACAAAAGGGATCAGACGAGAGGCGGCGCGATAAAGAGCGGCGCGGCGATTGCTGAAGTTCGAACCATCCTCAGGGCGAAACTGAATCCAAGCAATCGAGTGCACGAATCCGGCCGCGCCGAAGTGGTCGGAGATGAGGATGTCTTCGACGAAGACGCGGATGGGACCGGCGAAAACGTTCAGAGCATCGTGGAAAGCGACGAAACCAAAGGGAACGAGAAAGGGAAGGAATCCGTCGAGGTCGGTCTTCGCGCCCGAGTAGGTATGATCGCCATCGATCCAGAGGAGGCGGATGGGGCGCGTCCATGAAGCGGCGACCTGTGCGGATTGAGAGACGTGGATCTCGACATGAGATTCGAGGCCCGCGGAGCGGATGGAATTCAGAAAATCCTGGTAAGAAGACGCGCCCGGATCGGCTTTCAGGTCGAACAGCTCCGGGGAATTGTGCGGGTCGATGGAGACGACCGGGCCGAGGCCATAGTGAGCGGCAATTTGGCCAACATGACGGTAGAACGGCCTTTATAGCTGCCGATTTCGACGATAACGCCTGTGGCAGGAGCGGTTGCCGCAAGGAGGCCAAGAAAACGGGCTTCGTTTTCACCGAGATGGCCCGGAACGTCGCGGGTGTGAGTCCACGCGTCGTCGATGACAGCTTGCAAGTCGGTGGGCAAATTCGTATTGGCCAATCGCTCGGCTCCATGCGCGGTAAGCGGTCGTTCCCAGGAAAAAACGAAACGGGGAGAGCAGCGTGGTCCCGGGGTCTGTAATGCGACGGAGCACCGTCGTTCAAGGGTGCTCTGGCATGTCACCGACCACTTTAGCATATGAGCACGTACCGTAGGTGCGGCTAAATGTGGAAGTACGTAGCGCCGCAGTGGCCTTCAGACTGAAATATATTCGCATTGCGGCACGGGCACGACGGGTGCCGTTAAAAGGAGAGCTTGGCGCCGAACTGGACAACGCGCGGGTCACCCGCGGTGGTAATGGAGCCGAAGGCAGCGGTGCCCACGACGGCATTGGGCGTGCCGAGCGGGGGCGTGTTGGTGACATTGAACATCTCGACGCGGAATTGGAAACTGATTTTCTCGTGGATTGGAATAGTTTTGAGGAAACCGAGGTCGAGGTCGAAGAAGCCGGGGCCGCGGGCAGGATTGCGCGAGCAAGTGCCGAGGGCGAGAGCGGAATTGACGGAGAAAGCGTCAGGGTTGAACCACTGACCTGTGGTGGGATGCGAGGCGGCGGTGTCTTCACCGGAGCAGTTGGGGCGCTGGGTGCCGAACCCTGCGAAGGCGAGATTGTTAGTAGCTTGCGTGACGGTGACGGGGAGGCCGGACTGGTTGGAGACGATGCCAACGAAATCCCATCCGTTAACGATGGCGCCGAGGAAGCCGGCGGTCTGCCAGTGACGGCCGGGGCCGAAGGGTAGCTGATACGTCCAACTGCCGGCGATGGCATTGGGAATGTCGCCGTTGGAGACATCCTGCTCGAGGCGGCGATTGAAGCTGTCGGCGACGGGGAAATTGGCGATGGGACCGGTGAGGACGGAGGCGTCGAAGACGGAGGACGCGTCGTCGATGAGTTTGGAACGTGTGTAAGCGAAGAGGAAATAGAGTCCGTTCCCGAAACGCTTTTCCACTTTGAGCTGGAAGGCATGGTAGTCGAAGTTGCCGACATTGTTCCGATACAGGCTGACGGTGGTGAAGCGCGGATAGGCTTTCATGAGCTGCGCCTGCGAGACCGTTTTTCCGCCGATGGAAGAGTTGACGGGAATCTGGCCGTAGTAGGGATTGGGGACGAGTGTCTGGAGCGCGGAACCGAGAGCAAGGTCGGAGACGGGAAGCTGATTGAGGTTGGTGTCGGGGACACCAATGTGGGTGCCTTTGGAGCCGGCATAAGCGACTTCGAGAGAAAGGTCTTTGAGGATTTCGCGCTGGATGGCGAGGTTCCACTGCTGGACGTAGCCGGAGGTCTGGCCGCGATCGACAGAGAAAACGCCCTGGCCGAGACCAGCGTCGGGAGTAAGGCCGACCGGTTGAACGTTGGGGCCGTTTTCGAGGACAAAGGCAGGATTGGTGTTGTTGAGGTTGCGTTGCGACGTGGTCTGGAGAAAAGGAAACTGTGGCGTGGTGAAAGGAGTGGTGATGCCGGCCTGATCAAACCAGATGAGACCGTAGCCGGTGCGGACGACGGTTTTGGGAGTGAGCATGTAAGCGAGACCGATGCGCGGGCCGAAGTCGCGCCAGTGAAGGCGACGGGCGGAGCGGTAGTAGTCGATGCCGAAGTATTGGAGCTGTTCGGTTTGCAGATTGAAGACGGAGCCCTGATTGTCGACTTCGGTGGAAGGCAAGTTGAGAGTGTAGCGAAGGCCGGCAGAGAGAGTGAGGCGGCTGGTGACGCGCCAGTCGTCTTGAACGAAGTACTCGAGCATCCAGGCGCGAGGACGGATGTAGTTCTGCTGGAGATCGATGGAGAAGTTCTGAACCTGGCCGAGGAGGAAGCTGGCGAGGGCGTAGCCGCTGTTCTTGACGGAGGGATTGTTGGTGAAGAGGTTGGAAAAAGTGAACTGACCGG